>Ga0233450_10000258_pt1 | contig 63289 bp, 44 predicted proteins | sample 011ome_30_FD_189956 | JGI IMG/M metagenome (GOLD analysis project Ga0233450, IMG submission 189956) | Coastal salt marsh microbial communities from the Groves Creek Marsh, Skidaway Island, Georgia - 011501CT (spades assembly) | ecosystem: Environmental > Aquatic > Marine > Intertidal zone >... | reverse complement strand
TCCCGGATCTCGACTGAAAATGGTCCAAGGACCTCCTGGAACGGGAAAGACGCACTTCTGCGCAAAGCTTCTTCACGAGTTGACGTTTGAAACGCGAAATCAACGTCAGCGCCTCTTGGTGTGTGCTCCGACAAACAAAGCAGTAATCGTTTGCTTGGAAACATTTCTTCGGAACATTCCAAGAACGGAGGACCGAGATAAAATCGGAAAGAGCATCGCTCTGTACGGCGTCGAAGACGCGCTAGAGAGTGCGGCGAAAGACGTAAACATAATAGACGAGTATTACGTTTACCGTCGACTCGATTCGTTGTGTGCCAAGTTGAAGAACCTTTCATCTGACGGTACCGCTCGCAAGAATGGCGGCAAACGAAGCAAAGCGGATGTTATGGCGGACTTGAAAAATACGCGCGAGGAAATGAAGCGCATCGCCAAGTTTCTTTTGGAAATGGGATCATACGTTTCTGAACTATTGTTGAACCCGTGCGATCGAAAGAATGTATCACAGAATATGGAGGTCGAATCTACAGTAAAAGACTTTATCGAGCGCATCGAAGGGAAAACGAAGGCTGACAATTTGAGAAATCGAGACGTCCTCGCGAAAGCGGTGCTTTCAAACGCGCGCCTTTGTTTTTGTACTTTGGGTTCGTGCGGTGGTTTGTACCATTCTGGTGCCGCCGATTGCGACGTGTTGATTGTCGACGAAGCTGCAAATTGTTTGGAAGGAGAAATTTTGTTAGCGTTTGCGAGGAATCCGAAGCGATGTTTACTCATTGGAGATCCGCAACAATTGCCGGCGATGTGCTTCAGCCGAGATGTACAAAGATTGGGATACAATAAAAGTCTGATGGAACGCTTGTTCGCGTGCTACGGGGGTGATCAGAACGAAGCGATGTGTACTATGCTTAAGACGCAGTATCGGATGCACCCAGAAATTTGCGCGTGGCCTTCCGAGCGTTTCTACGGCGGTAAACTACAAAATGCCGAGTGCGTTGAAAATTCCAACAACACTATGCCGTATTCCATCGTGAATGTGCACTCCGGGAAACACCGCGTTTCGAGCAGTTCGAGCATAAGTAACGATCGCGAGGCTGAAATCGCCGTCGATTTGGTCTTAAAGCTCCGCAAGAAAGCGTTGAAAATTGGAATCATAACATTTTACACGGCTCAAGTAAGATTAATTGCGAATTTAATGCGCGCGAAAAATGTTGTTCCCGCCGGTTCCGACGACGACGTGTTCGCAAGCACGGTCGATTCATTTCAAGGAAGCGAAGCAGATGTTATTATTTTGAGTTGTGTTCGCACGAGTAAAACTTCCGCGGGTTTCTTGAGTGACAGTCGCAGACTCAACGTCAGTCTCACGCGAGCGAAGAAGAAGCTCATAGTTTTGTGCAACGCCGACGCGCTCGCCGGAGGCGGCGAGACGCTCGAAATGCTCGATTTGAAGTCGCTCATTGAAAACGCGAAAACGCGAAACGTGTTGTTTTCCGAGTCCGAGCCAAAGATATTAGACATGGTAGCAGCCTTATAGTTCAATTAGAATAGTACATAAAATTCAAAGATACCCCTCCGCTTTCAACCTCTGCAACCATAAATGCACCGGCGACAGCATCGCGCTCGGGTGTTCCATCGTTACCGCCGCTCCAACTTTTTCCATATCCACCCACGAAGTTATCGTCTTATCCATCACGCTATTCATGTGCAAACTATCGTTATACCACGGCGACTCCGACCCGGCTAAAATCAACGTCCTACACTTTAACGAATGCGCGATGTGCGTGTTATCCAACCGATTCACCGTGGCGTCGTAATACGCCAAAAGCGCATCTACCCGCATATCTTGCATCTCATTCCTCGTCGTCAACGCCAAATCGCTGGAAAACTTCCCCGCGAACCCGTCCGACCCGTACTTACTAAATAGTCTCCCCATCAAATGATTCGCTCCGGACTCGGACACTCTTTTCCTCGCCCTCACGCACTTCACCCGAAACCACTTCGCGTACATCCACTCCGCGTAATTCGCCTGCCTCGACATCGGCGACACTAAAATCATTCCAACGATTGGATTTGCAAACCGATTCGCGTATATGGAAAGAACCGTCGCCCCGGATCCAACCCCAATCGCAAACACCTCCGTGTTGTTCGTCTTCGTCCCTCCTCTCGTCCATCCGAAAAAATCGCTCACGTCTTCCAACTGCTGCGCTAATTTGTCCAAAGTCACCTCTCCTTCAAACTCCTCGGGAACGCCTTCCACGGACCCGTCTTGCATCCCCGGCGCGTCCACGTGGTACGCGCAAAACTTTTTGTTCATCTCGTGCTCTTTCCCCAAGCAAGAAAAGAACGAGGAGAAACACGTCCGGTGATTCGTTCCGCAATCGTGGTAGGTAATCAACGGTTTCCTCTTCGGCCGCTTTCCAATATTCGTCTCATCGGGAGTGCATTCCGCGTGGTGCGATTGGTCGTACGACACGGAGAGGTTGCCGTACCTGGTGGAAATTTGCACGGTCATTAAATCATACGTTTCGTACCATACGTGAGACATTTTGTTGTTGTTGTGTGTGTGTGAAACTTAAAGTGGATTTGGTGTGTGGTTTTTGGCTTTAAAATACGAGCAAAGCGAAGAAAATCGAACGGCGCGGATCCCATCTCACACCTCTCCTATTACAAACTTATCACCTTCGAGATCTTCGATCGAGATTTCTTTACTCGCGAGCATCCGCATTCGCTCTCGCATCTCTTCGACCAAGATTTTACTTTCCATCGATAAGTCTTCGTACGGTTTCTTTTTACAACCTTCGTCGGCGTCGACCATGTCTTTTAAGATTTCGTGAGGGAGTTTTCGATGCGCGTGATCGTCTTCGAAGATAGATTCCCAGACGATGTCTTTGTCTTTTCGGAGACAAAAGTAGAGCTCGTCGGTGTCCTGTTTTGTTTGGTTCGTGCACGAGAGAGAAGGAAGAACATTAGCGTAAAGAACACATTTGAGATCATCAGAAGGAAAAAAAACGCTCGAAAAACACCATCGAGACTCACCCTCGTCCAACTGCTCTCATCCAACTTAATCGTCCTAAAGAGCACACCACCGCAAACATCCGCTCTGTTCCCCCACGCGTGTCCTTTCAATCTCACCCCAAGCGTTGACGTCGTCAATTTAACCTCAAAGTCGCCGTTCTTTTCCGAGCTGTTCGTTGGAATTCGAATGAATATTTCCACGTCCGTCGTGCTTTGCTGCCAGCGAACGAGATCTTTCCTCGGATCGAGCGCGAGGTACTTTTGCTTCTCTGCGTTGGTTATTCGGGAGCGTTCGTCGAGCGAGGAGGAATCGAACGCGATTTTGATCTCGTCGTTTCTTTTCGTCGCATCATCGGAGGCGTCTGATGATGTTGACATTTTTATTTGTGGAGTCTTTCCCACTTGCGCGTATTTTTTTCCTCATTCTTTCTCCCGCGCGGAGCGAAGTAAACGCGCTCGAAAGAAGACAAAAACAAGAACTCGATCGAGAGAGATGGGACGCGACGACGACGGTTCGAACGAGGATGCGACGGAAACGTTTTTCCCATCCGTCCCTGGTCTGAGATACATTCCGAACGTGCTCGATGCGGAAACCCACGACGTACTCGTCCAATTTATCCACTCGCAACTCGCACTCGGTCGCTCCGGAAAACTGGAAAAGAAAGCGACGTACACTCCAATTCCACCGAAATGGGATAAACGTTTACAAGGGAGAGAGATGCTGCAATACGGGACGTACACGCACTCGAATCGAGTGTACACCGACCACGAGGTTGAAGTCGAACCAATGCCGGAGATTTTGCGAGAGCTGGTGGTGGAAAGACTCGTGGAGCGAGGCGTGTTCGGAGAAGAGAAGAACGAGGAAGATGCGAGAAAGAATCTCTCATCCGGTGGTGGTGGTGGTGGTGGTGGTGCGAATGACACTTCTCGTCGACGCTTCTTGCCGGACAGTTGCACGGTGAACGTGTACCGCAAAGGCCAATGGTTGCCGCCGCACGTGGACAATCCAAATTTTAAGAGGCCTTTTTGTACGGTGAGTTTGTTAGCGGACGAGATGTGCATTTTCGGGAGAGGTATCGTCTGGCACCCTGGTTTAGACGAGAGTAGTACTAGTGGTAGTGGTAGTAGTAATAGTAGTAGTAATAGCGCGGTGTTGCCGGAGGAAAGTTGGTACGACGTGACGAACGCGCTCGACGGCGAGGAGTGTCGAGTGGTGTGCGAGAAAAATTCAGCGATAATTTTAGACGGAGAGAGCGGGGACGTGTACGAACACGCGATATTGCCAGTACGAGCGGAAGACGGGAGGATTTCGTTGACGTTTCGAAAGAGAGATTGGGATGAAGACGCGGTAAATAAAAGAACGGAAGAGACGGAGAAGTGGAGAGCGGAGTACAGGGAGAAGAGGAAAACGGCGTACGAGGCGACGAAGGAAGAGGTGGTGCGCGTGGAAACAGAGAGGGCGAGGATCGCGCGCGAACGTTTAGAGAGAAAGAAAGCAAAGGAGGCGAGAAAACTAGAGACTTTGGCCAGAAAACAACGCGAATTAGAAATAGTCGAGGAACGACGAAAGGAAAAGGAAGAAAAGAAGAAGACGAAGGAACCGAAATCGAAAACGCACAAGGAATGTTTGCCGGTTCCGGAAGGTTTGTTGAAGAATGATGGAGACGACAACAACGACAAAAAGAAAAACGACGACAACGACGACGATAAAAACATCAGCGATGTGAACAGAATGCCAGAAGTTGAACGCGAATACGTGCAAAAAGTCTACGACGTCGTCGCGAAGCAATGGCACGGCACGCGATACCGGTCGTGGCCGGCGATTGAAAAGTTCGTCGCGAACCAACCTAAAAATGGCTTCGTGGCCGATATCGGATGCGGGAATGGTAAAAACATGCACGACGTCGTCAAAGGAGGCGGTACTGTAATAGGCATGGACTTCTCGCACGGTTTGATTGAAATTTGCGCCGAGCAAGGCTTCGAAGTCCAAGTCGCTGACGCTTTAATGGTTCCGTACCGCTCGCGCGTGTTTGACTACGCGCTCAACATTGCCGTTTTGCACCACATTTCCAGCGAAGAACGCAGAATTCGCATGTGCGAAGAAACTCTTCGCGTGGTTAAAGTCGGCGGCGTCGCGTTATTCTGTGCCTGGGCGTACGAGCAAGACAAAGGCGGCGTTTCCGGCCACGACTTTCTCGCGCAAGACGTCCTCGTCCCGTTCCACAAAAGACCAATCGCCAAAGGCATGCGACCGGCCGAGCAAAAAGAATTGGACGACGCGATGGTCAGAGAAGGCAAAGCGCCGTCTCACGGAGAAATCAACCAAGAAAAACACACGGTCGTGTACCAAAGATATTGTCACGTGTACAAAGAAGGCGAACTCGAAAAGTTATTCGAGAAAATACCGGGGTGCAAAGTCGAAGCTGCGTACTTTGATTTCGGCAACTGGTGCGTCGAAGTCCGCGTGACGAGAGAACTGAAATGAAACAAGAGAGAGAGAGAGTAGAACAAGACAGCTAGACTTTTGACGCGTTCGCATAGACAGAAACCATAACTAGCGTAGGTTGGGTAGCGATGTATTGATGGCGATGATTCATCATCATCGATGGATGATTAGACCCCTTTTAGAGAACTGAACTTTGAACTTTTTCTTTCTTTTTGGATGCTTCGCCCACACAAAAATTCTCCCCCAACGCTCTTTGAAAAAGGATCATCACACGGAGGATCCTACGAATGTCAGCGCCACGCGGACGAGAGAAGCGCGGACGCGAAAAGACCGCGAGAACGATGCGAACAATTACATTCGTCTCGCACTTGTTTTTCGTGATTCTTGTCTTCTATTTCTCCGCGTCCGGAGGAGGAGTGTCCGGACAAGAAGATGATGGAGAGGATAACAACGACGACGACGGAACGAATACGTTCTGGAACACCGGCCCGTCCGGCATCGACGAAACACTCCTACCACCGCTAAACCCGACGAATTACCCGTGTCCGACGGACAGATATTTACTCCTCGGTCCGCGAACGTATACCGGAGGATTTAACAACATGTTCATGACGTTTCAAAGCGCGATTTTGTTGGCTCGATACACGAACAGAACGTTCGTGATACCGGCGGCGAGGAACGATCGGTACACGGATTTTAGGTTTTCGCAAGCGATCGATTACGAGGTACGACGGCGAGATCACGTTTTCTTTCTTTCTTCCGTTTCGTTTCTTCTTCTCGCTCTGTGTGTGTGTGTCTGTGCTTTTTCCATGTTGCGTCGCGCGATGGCATACAATATCTGACTTTCAACGTTCTCTCGCTTTTGCTCTTTCTCCGGGTACGTTTTTGATAAAATACACAGGCTATGCGACCGGTGTGGCCGTGCTTTCACGACACTAACGTGCCGTGGGGCGAAGGCGAAGTGCCGCAAGCGTACGTATCCGTGGAGAAAAGAAGGAAACTCGCGATGGTGGACGCGAGATCTGAGGAGGATAGAATGAATACTAAAGATGATTTTAGCACTAGCGCGTTGTTGGTTAGAGAGTTTGATGAGTTGGACGCGAATCGGATGGTGCACGCAGACGATGACAACGAAGAAGAAAAACAAAACGAAGAGGACAAGAACAACCAGGTGATTGCTGGGCGAACAAACGAAAGAAAGTTGCTCGGCAAAGGAAAGAAGTTGAAAACGTCCGACATGTTCGACGATTTCAAGCCGAAACCGAATTCAGTCGCCGCCATGCGTCCCGCGCGCGTTCGCGGTCCGGATAATACCGGTCGTCAAATTTCTGAGATTGCTTCTGATTTCACGTCAGATGCCGAAGTGCACGGGCATCCCGTCATTATGATTTCCGGAAGTGCCTGGGGTGGACTCATGACTGCGTGCATGAAACCCCACGAAGACGGTTTGTTTTTTAAACACGTTCAACCGGCTGAACACATTCGCCAAGAGGTGGAAATGTACAAACAAATGAGAGGTTTAGTCGACGGTGAATACGTCGGGGTACACCTGAGGTATTTAGAAGGTAAGTGCCCGCACCGCGCGAGGGCGTATTACATGCCGAAAGTCGAAAAACAAATCGCCGCGATGTGTCACAACACGTTTCCGCACACGCAGAGAGTTTTGCAAGACCACGGTATTGATTTGAAGTCGGGCACAAAAATTTACTTAGCATCAGATCGACAGCGCCCGGATGCGGATAAATCGTTTGAGAAAGCAGGATCGATTAGCTATGATAAAGGGAACAAGAAAGACAAATACTTCGGCGACGGCACGCAGTTCGTGAAAGGGTACATCGGCAAGAAGGTCTTTGAACCGGCGGTTGACATGTTCATCTTAGCTGGTGCAAAAATCTTTGTCGGAAACATGCTCTCGACCTTTAGCACGAACACGGCGAACATTCGATACGGTTGGGGTGCGAGAAGATCCGTTTTAGCGTGGCCAGAACCGCCAATCATGAAGGAGCGCTCGTTTTGGGAATGCGAGCGCGCGGCCTTTTGGTGTGGAACGATCACGAAAGAGTGGAGTTCTGAAGGTCACACAAAAGCGAAAGGGAACTGTTAGTAGTAGTATTTTTATAAATCATTGCATCAAAACTGTCTTTGAACCTAAGGGTATTATTATTATTCGTCGTTATATTTACTCGGTCGCGGGGACTACACTCGTTTTCTCTCAATTTTTATACTGTTGTTACTCTTTCTAATGCTTTCCTTGGGTGACTTTCTCCTCGGCTAAATTCAACAACAACGAATCCGCGTTCAACATCACGCGGTTATTCGATCTCGCCATCGTTTCCGCAATCTCTCTCGCGGCTTCGATTCTCCTCAGCGTCAAAAACGCCGGATTCGTACTAATAGCCTCCCCGATCAACTTCGCCGATCTCGCCTCACCATCCGCTCTAATCACCGCAGACTTCTTATCCTGCCTTGCCCTCTCCACGATAAACTTCGCCCTCTCCGCGTCTTGCTGCGCCACCTGCTTGGCCTCGATCGCCGCCGTGTACTCTCTCCCAAACGTCAACGCCGTGATCGAAACGTCGTCCAATATCATGTGAAAAGTCTTCGCGCGTTGAATCAACATGTTCCTAATCTGCAACGACACGTTTTCTCTTTTCGTGATTAACTCCGACGCGTTGTGTTGCGCCACCACCGATTTCAACGTGTCGTGTATTAAACTCGGTAACACTCGTTCGTTAAAATCCGTCCCCAACTCTCGGTAAATTTGCGGCAATTTGTTCGAATCCGGCCTCGTTAACACTCGTATGCTTAAATTCACCATCTGCAAATCTTTACTCCCACTGGTCGAGCTCACTTGGTGCGCTCGCGAACGCACGTCGTATATTATCGGCCGTTCTATCCACGGGATCATCATGTGCGTCCCTTCCGTGTACGAGGTTTCTTTGATACCGACCGCGCGATTGTAGACAATCGCCCGGTGGCCGCCTTCCACGTTGAACAAGGAGTGGTACAGGCCGTAGGAGACTGCGCCGAGACCGAGAACGCCTTGGATGGCGCCGGTGGCCGCGGCGACGTTCACTTTGCTCGCCGCGTTTTGCATCGTCGTTTATCTGTGTGTGTATTCACTTATATATATATTACTTATACGTGTTAAAAGAAAGAGAAAGGTTGACGTGTGTTCGCGTCGATTGGGTTTATTCGTGTGACGTTTCTTCCCGAGAAAGAAAGAAGAAACGAAGGACGACGATTAGGGTTAGAAACCCTAAAATTTTACTGGTCGAGAAGACGAGGGAGAAAAAAAGTTTTACACCGCATTAGTGTTTGATGATATGAGTTAATCTCTCTCTCTGTTTCTCTCTGCATATATACGAACGAACGAACGAAGAAGAAGACCGAGCGCGCGTTTCTGCGTCGATTTTAAGATGGTGTTGTCGTTTTTTGAGAGGAGGAGGTTTTAAAGAAGAAGAAGAATAGAGGAAGAATGGACGGCGGGGAAACGACGAATTCGTTTGCGTTCAACTTTTTCTCTTCTTCTTCTTCTTCTTCCGGAGGAAAAGGAAAAGAGGAAAAGAGGACGGAAACGAATGCAAACGAAACGACGACGACGATACAAAAGCCAGAGGCGAAACAGGTATATTCGAAAGATGTTTTCGAACCAGTCTTTGCGAAAGCCGTGGACAAGGAAACGGTTGAGATATTTTCCTCAGACGAAGAAGAGAAAGGAGCGAAAGTGTTGATGTTATCGATTGAGAAAAAGATACCGCCGCTAGGGAAAGAGGAAGTGCGGATGCGCGTGCCGACGTTGGATGCGGTTTGTAAGAACAACAACGAAAAGCCGGCGAAAGGAGCAAAGGCGTCCCCGTCGTCTGCCGCGTCTGCGTATTCGTTGGCGTCGCACGATTTGGTGAAAGGTAAATACGAAGGCGGGTTGAAACTGTGGGAGTGCGCGATTGATTTGACGACATATGTGGTGAGAGAACGAGTGGTGGAGGCGATGGTGACGTTGTCGACGTCGAAATCGTTTCGAGTGTTGGAACTGGGATGCGGCCACGGCGTGCCCGGCATCGCGAGTTTGATGGCGCACGAAAAGATGGAGAAAGATGGTAAGGATACTACTCTTCTGTGCACGTTAGCGGATTATAACGAAGAAGTTTTGACAGAAGTGACGATACCGAACGCGAGAATGAACGGGGTGTGCGAACAGTGCACGTTTTTAGCCGGCGATTGGGACGATTTAGTCGCGGCGCCCTCAAAAAAGCAATCGGAGGCGTTCTTGTCGAAGGACGAGTTCGATTTGATTTTAACCTCCGATACGATTTATAACGTAGACGATGCGAAAAAGCTGGCGAAAGTTATTCATCACTGCTTGAAAAAGAATGCAAACGAAAATGCCATCGCGCTCGTCGCCGCGAAGAGATACTATTTCGGTGTCGGCGGTTCGACCGCGACCTTTATGCAGTTGTGCGACGAAACGTCTTTATCTTGCGACGTGGTAAAAGAGATTATGGACGGCGCCAGTAACGTTCGCGAAATTATTCGCGTGAGAATAAAGACGTAGCAGGTAAAACAGATACGATGTAGCAGATATGATAGATATAAATAACATGTTGTGATAAAAATATTATTGATAGTAGTAGTTTTAATATTGTAAATTGAACGTCATCATCATTTAAGAGAGAACCCGAACGCGACTGCCTTTAATTTCTAAAACCTCCACCGTCCCGCCATAAATACCTCGACTCGCGCCGACATCAACTCTCCAAACTGCACCTTTACACCCAGAATTTACCCCGGTCGTTTGTGGCGTGTGACCAATGACTAATCTTTTCGCCTCTGGATCTGAAGTCAACGCCAAGGCGCTTTTCAATCGTCGACACGCCTCCGCTTCGTACTTCACGCCGGCATCTTTCCCTCCGTATTCTCGCGTCCAAACGACACCTTCGCTTTCGACGATGTAATCTGGTGGATTCTTAATTTTTCCTTGCATCCACAGCGATACTTCCCGATTAATCCTATCGAAACCGTACTTCACGTGGCTCTGATTGACTCCGGCGTGCGCGAAAATCGTGTCTCCAACTTGCAACACCGTCGGGTGTTTGCTCAACTTCATCGCAAACGCGCCACCCGGTTGGAACAACTCCCGTCGAGCTCGAACGCCTTGTATCACCGGGTCTTCGTTTTGAAACTGCTCGGAGGCTTTTTTCAGCGGTGATTTCTCGCTCTCGTTGCTACTCTCGTTGGTACTATTACTATCCGGAGAGGCGTTCTCCTTGTTACTATTAGCACTACTACTACCTTTATCACCACTACCACTACTCTCCTCCTTCTCTTTCATCTTCTTCAAGTACGTCCCGCACTCTAAATACGCCCCATTCGTGGCGTACCTAAAGTCCCCCATCACGTTCATAATCTCGTGGTTCCCGTTCATCACAATCACGTCCCCGCCTTCCTTCATCGCTTTCTTCTTCAATCGTAAAAACTTCGTAAAGATGGCCAACTCCGCATCCCCTCGGTCCATCACGTCCCCGACTTGTACCACGACCGTGTTTTTCCCGATCCATTCGCCTTTATTGTCCATGACTCCGGCAATTTCCAACGCTTTCATCGCCGCCGGAAAATCCCCGTGCACGTCGCCGATGGCGACCAACCTTCGCCCGTTGAGGTTTATTTTCCCACTCAGAATCTCTCCTTCATTTTCGACATTCGTACTGCTCCCTCCTTTTGCAGATGTTCTCTTCGACGACGTAGAACCGCTGAAACGTTCTTCTTCTTCTCTCGCGTTCGCCGCGGGTGGAGCGAGGAACGCGCCGCCCCACGAGGCGAGAAACACGAGCGAACACGACGTGGGAACAATGGCGGCGAATAAGGCGATCCTTTTTCCCATCATCGTCACATCTGTCGTCCTCTGCCCCGAAGGCGGCTCGGAGGAGCTGCTCTTGCCGCTCCTCGAGTTTACGCGAGAACTCGTGTTTCTCTTTGGTCTCTTCTTAGAGAAGAATCCTCCGCCTCCTCCGCCTCCGCCTCCGGAAAACAGAGTTGTTAAACAACTGTTGGAGTTCGTCATTTTTCTTAATATTTTTGTTTTCAAAGTGACGGATTTGTGCTGTCTTCTTTGAAAGCGAATACTACTACTACTAATACTACGAGAGAGAGAGATGGACGAGAGGGATGCAGATGGTGGGCGAGATTTGTTGCATTCGGATGTTGTTGTTGTTGTTGTTATTGTTGTTGTATTACTACTACTTCTATTTTGTCAAATCCGCTTTCGCCTTGGCGCTTCGTTCGATCATCTCCATCCCGGCGATGTTAAATCCTAAATCGTCCAAGCGCTCCTTCGCTCGGGATCGGAGTAACGGTTTTAAACCGTCCAAAGTCGCGCGAGCTTCTCGAGTCGCGCCGAGTTGTTGGAAGTGTAACCGGACGATTAAGTTGGTCATCGTGCAACACAGCTCGACTTTTTCGTTTCGCTCGAGCCAGTATTTGAGGTAGTCGAGGAGGAGGCGGCAGTAAAGGAACGGGAGGCAGAGGATGGAACGTTCGAGCTCAGCCGGACGGACTTGACTGACTTGGTACAAGGCGTATTGACGAGGTTCCATGTTGAGAAGGAGCGGGTTTGGTTTCAGAGGTGGCATCTTGGAAGGGTCCGCGCTTTGTCGCTTTTCGTTTTCGTACGCCGCGACGCGTTCGAGCTCGTGTTTCGCCAAATCCACCGCGGCGGCGATTTTGTCCGCGGAATCGAGCGTTTCCATCGTGCGACGACCGGCGAGGCCGGATTCTGCGACGGTCGTGTTGAGTGCATCGGTATTGTCTCCGTTGTTGTTTTCCAAGTTTACTCGTTCGCTGTTTCTGCGATCTTCCTCGTCCATTTCAACGCCGGCGTTATCCTCAAACATGGAGTCTAACCTTTTTTCCTTCTCTTCGTCGAGAAAGAAAGGTTCTCTGGTGCGTTCGTAGAGACGCAAGGACCGATCGGCGCCGGCGGAAACGAGAAAGGCACCGGTTGTCGATATAGCAATCGTCCAGACGGCCATGTGATGTTCGTCCATGGACAAAAGCATTTCGTACTTATCTAAATCCCAATACCGGACGCGTTTGTCTTTACCGCACGTAAACGCGTAGTGCGTTTTGTTGACGAATTTTAACGCCATCACAGAATCGTCGTGCGCGTGGATGGAGCGATGACAATCGCCAAAATCCAACCCCCATACGCGAATATTTTTATCTTGTCCCGCGCTGGCTAATAAGACGGAATCCGAGGAGACGTCGTGGCACAGCGCCGGTAATCGATGACCGTATAAGGAGAGCGAAAACTTCAACGTGTCCGCGAAGAAGACTTTCAACGTGTTGTCGAGTAAAGACGCGGATAACAGTTTCCCGTTTGGCGTGATTGAGACGCTCAAAACGTCGTCGGCCATTTGTAACGTCTTTGAGTGCGTCGCGGTGAGTTTCTTCATGCCGTTCTTATCTTTTCTATTCGCGGCGACGAGCGTCCACTCCCAAAACTTGATCGTCTTATCGCCGGAACAGGTTACGAAACCAGACTCATCCGGTAAAGCGCATATGCCCCAGACTGGACCTTCGTGCGCCGATTTCAACGGATCGACGATATCTGTGTTACCTTTCTCGTTTGCTCCTTCTTTCTCGTCGTCGTCGTCTTCTCCTCCTTCGCTTCTTTTCTTCTTTTTCTTTTTCTTCTCTTCGTCTTCGGGCAACGACGCCGAGTTCGTTCCGGCGAGACAATCTATAATCTCTAAGCCGCCATCTTTTGTTCCGACGACGGCATTTCGTCCGTCCGGGGCAAAGAACGCGCACGTTCCGTACCCGGACTCAATCGTCCGCGCGCATTTACCAGTATCCGCATCCCAGATTTTCGCACCCGAGTGCGAGACGGAGAGGAGGAAAGTTTCATCCGGAGATAACGCGATGACGCGAACATCCGCGCGGTGTCCAGGCGGTCGCGCCATGGACCGTTTCTTTGCCTCTTTAACGCTCGGGTCTTTCTTCGCAGAAACGTCCGCGATATCGTACACTTCAATCGCGTTTGAATCGAGACAGATGGCTAAGGATACAGATTTTGACAAATGCGAATCCATAGTTTCCGGTTGAAACGCAAACGGCGCGACAGATTTACCCGTCGGGCGAACGACGGAAGATAACTCAAACGCGTCTTTCGCGTTGAATTTATTCTCGTCGTCCTCGTCTTCGTCCTCGTCGTCATCGTTATTGTCATCACTATCCTCGTCTCGTCGTTTCTGTTCTTCCAACTTTAACTTTTTGATATTCTCCTTCTCGCGACGCCGTTTCAATCTTCGTTTCCGTTTCTTTTCAATCTCCTCCGCATTCTTCACGTCGTAAATTTCGATCGATTTCCCTACGCTCTGTACGCCAAACGCCGTGCCGAGGTTTGAAAATTGCATCGAAATCGTCCGACTTCGCGCTTCCTTCGCGAAAGAGCCGATGAAGCGTAAACGCAACGCTCGATCTAAAATGTTCTCGCGCGCCTGTTTCGTCTCATCGTCTTCATCGTCGTCGTCGTCGTTGTCCGCCTCTTCCTCGACGCGCTGTCGACGACGCAGGAACGAATCCTTCTCCACGCCTTTAAACACGGAATAAAATTTAATCTCTCTTTCCACGCCAGCTATGGCAACGATGCCATATTTTGTCTTGTCGTTGCTATGATTAGTACTATCGTTACTGTTATTCGTGTCCACGACCACGTGTTTGCTATACGCGGACGCCCAACACTCGCCTCCAAAACCGGACAGCGTTTGACAACACCTTTGGCCGATTAAATCCCACACCTTGGCGAACCCGTCTTTCGATGTCGTCACAAGCGCTACGTTTGTGAAATTTGACGACGCGATGGCATTTTCGCTGCTTTCCTTCATCATTACGTCGTTATCATCCTCGTCCTCGTTTTCGTTCTCATCGTCCTCCATCTCCTCGTTCTCGTCCTTCTTCTTCTTCGATTTCTTCGATTTCTTCGATTTCTTCCTCGCCTTCTTCCCTTTCCCGCCATCTGCCGTCGCGTTCGTCACGAAAACCGCGCTCGTCACTTGCCCTCGGTGTCCTTTTAACCGAAACAACCCTTTCTCCTCTAACGCGTCCCAAACGACCACGTCCGTATCCCTCCCTCCGGAAACCAGCACCGTCCCGTCCTCGGTAAACGCCAACGCGCTCACCGCGGATTTATGACCGCGAAACAACACCGAACTCGTGCAATGCTCCAACTCCTCTTCCTCGTCGTCCTCAAAATCGCTCGAATACAGTTCATCGAGGTCATCTCCGGGATATTCGTGTTCTTCGTCTCCACCTTTTTGCCGCCGCCCCCGCGCCGCCTTCGCCGCCGACGAGAAAAGCACTCCTTTCAACGGCTTTCGCCACAGCCTGACGGACCCGTCGCTGAACCCGCCGGCGACGACTCGACCGTCTCTCGAGCACGCGATCGCGGTCACTCTCGGTACACTCGCCACGTAACTTCCATCCGACGAGTGGTACGTTTTCGGTGCGAACAGTTTTCTGCGCGCTCGTCCGGTTGAAGTCGTCTGCGAGCAATCGAACACGTTTATCGTTTCCCCGGCGGCGGTGAAGAGGAATTTCGACGTCGAGGATTGGTTTGTCGCACTGGGAGCATGACTCGTTTCGTGATAACACGCGTTCACGTCGGGCGAGCAGATGATGCCCCAGGATTTCGTGTGCTCGTACCGGAGGTACGCTTTCACCATTTCTTAAGTGCGTGTGAGCGTGCGCGCTTTGTTGTTTTAATGAGGGGGAATTTTTCTCTTCTGATGCTTCAAAAGGTGGTCACATTTTTAGGAGACATCGAGTCGGCGTCGAGTGGACACGTTTGATTATTCGTTGGTGTTCGGTATCTGTGATGATGAATGTACGACGTGTATGTGTATAGTTTTAGAACTACAAATGAACAGCTAATGTTGAGTGCGCTTGTGCCTTTTCAAATTACCGAGTTGACGAAAAGCTTTATCGCAGACATCGCATTCGTACGGTTTCTCGTTCGTGTGAATACGCATGTGCCTTTTCAAGCTACCAGATTCACTAAAACACCTCTCGCACACATCGCATTCATACGGTTTCTCGTTCGTGTGAATACGCATGTGGGTTTTCAAAGCAGTAGATTCACTAAAACACCTCTCGCACACATCACACTCGTACGGTTTCTCGTTCGTGTGAATACGCATGTGCTTTGTCAAACTACCAGAATCACGAAAAGCTCTATCACAAAAATCGCACTCGTACGGTTTCTCGTTCGTGTGAATGCGCGTGTGGTATTTTAAACCATTAGAATGACTAAAACGCTTCTTGCACACATCACATTCGTACGGCTTCTCTTTCGTGTGAATACGCATGTGGTCTTTCAAATGATGAGATTCACGAAAACGCTCTTCGCACACATCACATTCATACGGTTTCTCGTTCGTGTGAGTACGCATGTGTCTGGCCAAGTAGGATGGATATCGAAACACCTTCTCGCAAACATCGCACTCGTGCCCTCTCTTTCTCTTCGCTCCTTTCCTAACAGTTATCTCTTCTTCTTCTTCTTCTACTCCCTCTTCTTCTTCTTCTTCTTCTTTTTGTATCTGATGATGATTCGCCTCGAAATCATCCTCCTCAGGAATCCTCGAACACAACACCAAAGGTTCTTCTCCCTCTTCTCCTTCTTCCTCCGTCCTACCCTTCACCACCTTCAAAACCGTCCTCGCGTTTACCGCGCGTTTTGGGTGTGGATTCTTTCTTCGTCCCATGTTGTTGTTAGTATTAGTAGTAGTAGTAGTAAAACGTAATAACAGATCAAAGCGAAAGAGAGGAGGGAGAAAAAAAATCGAGACGTTTTGCAGGAAACGAGGAGGAGGAAAAGACTTGAAAAAGACTGATTTTTGCATCAAAAAACAGCCAAACGACATAAGCTTGAAATCAACACAGAGAGAAAAGAAGACGAAGAAGAAGAGAAAGAATTGCTCTCGAATAATAGCGGTGTTGTTGTTCTCGTCGCGTTCTTTATTTTCTGTCTTTGTGCGTTTGAGAAGAGTTTTCGCACTCTTTGTGTTGTTGTGAGAACATTCGTACTGTGCATCAGAGGAGGCCCCGGCGGGTAAAATTCAAAAATCAGAGAGCTAATACTATAATAATGAACGCGAACGAGAAGCTCTTCATCAACGCGCTCATGAGCCGGAAATTCATCGAAGAATCGAAAGCGAAAGAACTGTTCCGAGACTTACTGACGAACCGAGAAAACGACATCGAGAACGCGTTGCCGTCGCAAAAAGAGTTCGACCAATTTTGGGGACACGTGAAGGACAAGTTACGAACGAAGATGGGATTGGACATAAGGAAAGTGCGCTTCGTGCGAGGGGACGAGAAGATATATTTGGGGATTTGCAACGTGAATTCCAACTTGACGAACGAATCGTACGTGAATGGGTTACCGACGACGAGATCACCGCGAGAAATCGCTCTGTTTCGAGTGGTTTTGGATGAGATTTTACGAACCGAAGATACGTGTCGCAACGGTATCGACTTGGAGCGGTTTTTAGGACAAAGCCAAGACGCGTTCATGACGCAAGCGCAAGAGTTATCGAAAAATAACAACAACGAGGAGAAGAAAGGAGAAGGAGTAGGGACGATGACGCAAGCGACGACGCAGCAGCAAGTAGAAGCAATGGGGAAGATGACATATACAGAGCGCGAAATCATCGTCGCGAATTTCGTGAACGACGGATGGTTACATCGGCTGGATAGCACGTACACACACGTGCGAATAGGCGTGCGGAGCTTTTTGGAGTTGAAGGAGTTCATCTTGGATCAGTGTCCTGAAGCAATCAGCGAGGAGTGGAAGAATGCTCTTTAAAGAAGATTTTGGGGTGTTCGTCATTCGCACACGTCCATATGATGGGTGATATTCGCCCGAGCTCGCTTCTGCGATTTTTGATGAAAAGTGGTTGCATGATAGATAGTTTCCTTTCTCTTCATTTTATATATAACACATACACGCGCGCGTTTCATAAAAGATCATCACATCTCTTTTCGCATCGAAAAGAGGCGAAAACAAACGATCGTATAATAATGTCCCCCTCTCGCATAACCGGCGGCATTCTCCACGTCCCCGCATCGACGCCATCGCCTTCTTTTCAGCACTTCGACGAATTGGAAAAAAAGAGCGGCGGCGGCATAGACGAAGGAGAAGAAGAGAAACGAGAAGATGAATGCGATGATGGAACGAATATGATCATCAGAGAGAACGATTTAGTCATCGCGCACGTTGGTTTTGGCGACCAGAAAGCTATGCGAGTGCGCGCGTCGGGTAACAAAACAAACGCAAAAAGGGCAGAAGGAATGTTGCACACCTCCTACGGGAGTTTCTCGCACAAGAGAGACATAACGGACAAATCTATTCGGTTCGGCGAGAAGGCGTTTTGTTCGAGCGCGAAGGGTTCGTCTTCCTCAGGCGGTCAGAAACCGTTCGTCTGGTGTTTAGCGCCTACGTGTGAACTTTGGACGAACGTGTTGGCGCACCGAACGCAGATATTGTACGCGTACGACATATCGTTGATATGCGCGTGGTTGGATTTGAAGCCGGGGAAAGTCGTGTTGGAAAGCGGGACCGGGAGCGCGAGTTTGACGCATTCATTGGTGAGAGCGGTGGCAAATGGTCGTGGTGGTGATAGTTGTAGTAATAGTAGTAGTGATAGCGTTAGTAAAGGGCACGTGTTTACGTTTGAGTTTAACCAATCTCGAGCGGACGCCGCCAGGGAAGAAATCGACGAAAATGGATTGAAAGAGTATTGCACGGTGACACATCGGGACATCGAGACGAACGGGTTCCCGAAAAATTTAGAAACCGCGAAGATTGCAGATGCGGTGTTTTTAGATTTACCCGGTCCGCATAAGTGCGTGGAGAGCAGCGCGAATTGTTTAAAAGAAGATGGCGTTTTGTGCTCGTTTTCGCCGTGCGTGGAGCAGGTGCAGAGGACGTGCGTGGAGATGCAAAAGTTCGGGTTCGTAGACGTCAAGACGGTAGAGATGTTAGGACGAGAATTCGACGTGAACGAACGAAAGTTTTTCACGGATATAGAAAAGGCTTCAACCGGGAAGTTTTCGAGAAATTTGAGTGAAAGAGATACGAAGTCGGTGAAAGAGGAGACGAAGAAAGCGAAGAAGGGTTTGAATAGTAAAGGCGGCGAGGAAGAAGAGAGCGTGGCTCTCGTTTCGCAACGGGTGAGCGCGGTGCCTAGATTTCAAGGACAGACGCACACTGGATACTTGACGTTTGCACGATTAGCACCGCTTCCAGAAGGGTGGACGAAAGCGTCCTGGAACGAACGCGCGGAGATGAAGCGAGAGGCTGGGAAGGAGATTCTGAGAGCGAAAGTGGAAAGGGACGAAGGGAGGAAAAAAAATGCACCCGCACCGTCGAACTCTACGGGCAAGAAGAGAAAACAGGAGGACGTAGCCGCTGTGGCGCCAATGACGAATGAAACGAAAGTCCATCACCACGCCGATGAAGACGAGTATTCGGATTAACGCGGATAATTTTTCCTAGATTTTGACTCTATTTGCTAAATTCTATTGTCCCCTAAAACACCGCTTCTGCCAACAACACCCTCGACACTATCGTGCACGTCGTACAAAGCTTCCTGCGTCGCTAAAAACGATTCAATGAGCTTCCTCTCGTTTGACGTCTTCTCGTCGTTTCCTCCTTCTCCCGAATTAGAAAACACGACGTCGAAAATTTTCGGCGCGGCTCGAGCCAAAACGACCGGCAATGCCGCGGCGAGCACCGACATCTCAAACGCATTCAACGGTTTCTCATTTGGATCAAAATAAGGCATCTTTTCCAAAAACTCTATCCAACTTTTCTCCAAACCTCTCTCTTTTGCGCCTTCCACGATCAAATCTCGATACCGTTTGCTCGGCTGTAAATCTCGCCTCGCGGCGACGTCGCGGTGCGTCAACGTCTTCGCTTTCATCAACACCCCTTCAATATCCTTATCGCCGTAGACAACAACATCCACATCCACGACATCGTACGAGCCTTCCGTTTGTAGCAAGTACTGAAACTCATCCTTCGTGATCGTATAACACACGCCGTGTGTTACCTCGCCTTTTTGGCGCGTAACGCTCGCAAACGCCGGCTCGAGAAATGGGACGCCAGGCACGTTAAAGCTCAATTGATAGTCCAGTATCTTCCCGTTTTGCACTCGTTTCGGTTGTATGTTCCTTCTCGTGGAGAACGTTTTCGAGCCGACGTTTGATCCGTAGGCGAAATAATTCACAAAAAACGCATCCTCTGCTGCTCGTCCCGCGTTGTCTTCGTCTTCGTCTTCTTCTCGTCGCGATGTCGACGCCGACGCAGACGACCGCTTCACCGTTCGGGGAATCTTCCTCTTTGGTCGTCGTCCGTGCATTAAAGTCGTCGTCATCACTTTGTTGCGCGATGACGAAGAAGCAGAAGCAGAAGAAGCAGCGGAAGAAGAAGTCGATGGTCGCGGTAGCGTCAGTCTCGTCGTCGTTGCCATGATATCTCTCTCTCTTTCTCGAACAGAGATATCGTAAAGCGTGCGTCTTAAACGCGCGCAAAAGAAGTGTCGAATGTGGGGAAAAGTTTCCTCATTAAGACTCTCTCGCATGTAAAAGAAAGACCTCGTAATACGAATAACAATGGTACCTCCTTGCGCTCACACTCACAGGACGCGCACATAAAGCGCAAAGTGTTGGTGTTCTCATCTCAAACCACATATCTGTTCGGAGAATAAGAGCCACACGAGATAAAGCACTTAGATATGAATTGGAAATCCCCTAATAAGAAGATACAAAGGCTCTTTATTACTCTTGTTCTGATGATGATGATGATGCTTTTGTTGTTCGCTTCTTCATCATCTCCGAGTGCGAGATTATTCGTTTCGCCGAGCAAAAGTGGCGACGGTGCGAAGACTTCCTCATCAAAGTCTAATGGTTTCGTTTTGTGTAAAGATGATGATGATGTCATGGCCCAAGACGGATGCTTTCGCTTCCGCAAAGGGACCTTGACGGACCCTTGGAAGAAAGAGCGCGAGATGCAAACGATGGATCCAGACGATTTAATACGAAACGAGCAATTGGTGGAAAAGATAAGAGAAGGAGAGATGAAGCAACGAAAACCGACGTCGCGAGATGTAGAGGATATGAGACGCGCGAGAGACGCGTTCGATGCGTTCGACGCTTCGGAGCGGAAGGAGAGAGAGGAAAAGCGAGCGAGGTTGAGGACGAGAGTTTCGAGTAATAACAGAATTAGTGGCGTGAAAGCTCGCGTGGGTGGGATGAGGGAAGCGCCAAAGCCGCATAAGTCGGTTCCGTTCAGAGCGGTCGACGGATTTATGTTCGGGCAGCTCGCGTTGGCGGCGTACGCGTTTCGAAAGACGAGAGCGCCGTTCGCTGCGAGTCTCTCAGCGCTCGCGTTTTCGGGAACCGCGAGAGCATTGTTCACCGAAAACTGGCGAATAGTTCTCTTCTCGGGCATCCTCGGCGCATTCTTCGGCTTATTTTTCTTGAGCATGCCAATCGTAGAAAAACTGGTCGACGAAAGCGTAGCTAAAGATCTCGAAGACGACGGGATCGACGACGACGATTCAGACGACGACGGAGAGGACGACGAAGAAAGCGCCGCAAAGGAGAACAAGGGAGTACACAAAATCGCAACGTACCGGCAAAACTTTGTCCAAAAGAACGGCGTCTTTGTCGGTAAGTACAGTTCTTCTCGTCGCAATAAAACGAGCACTAGCGATAGCGGTAGTAGTAATAGTACTAGTACTCTCCAACGCGTATTCGCGTGGATGTTTTAACAACGCGATAGATATCTAACCAGAGCGTTAAAAGCACCCTCTTCGTTTGAGTCGCAATAATAAAAGCGCGAGAGCGAGAGAGCAATAGTAGTAACAGAGTACTCTCAATTCTTCGCTTTCGGATGTTTCCATTTTACTGAAAATCCATCCTTTTCGCTTCTTCATAAATTCAAAAACAACGAGACACACGAATGGATTTCATATCCACTCTGTACGAAACCTTCTCCGGCCAAACCTTAGGCCGGCCGGATAAGAAGCGCAAGAGGAAACTGCGCGCTCAACGCGGGGTCTCCGTCGCAAAGTCGCCGATTTTGATGTCGTTAAAGTCGCCGCAAAAAGGGAAAGTCGCGAAGAAGAAAAGCGCGAGACCAAATTTGAAATCCATAACGAACACGAGTAACAACAACAACAACAACAACAACAACAACAAGCCGGTGCCGCCGAACAAGAAGAGCAGCGGCAAGAACAACAACAACACCACCACTGATGAGAAGAAGAGAACGTCGGCGATTCAATCTGCGATAGAGAGCGGCGAAAAAAGCACGCTTCCGTCGTTGATGCGAAAGATTGAAACCAAGAAACGAGCGATACTCGTGCAGATCGAAGCGTTGGAGAAGGAGGTGAGGACGAAGAAAGCGGAAGTGGTCGAGCTGGAGAAGGAATTGTTACTCGGCGCGAGCAGTTGGTAATTCGCGAGTAGATGTACATATATATAGATCGCGTTGTTTTGTTTATTAGTATTATTGTATATGCTCTCTTTTTTTATCATCTCGGCGGAGGCGGCGGCGGAGCTCTTTGCGGCGGCAAGAATTTGCTCACGGAGGAGAGGAGTTGGTTGATGTCGCCTCCGTTGATTTTGTCGGTGTTGTTTGGAGGAGGAGGTGGGACGTGAACGATGGGCGGCGGCGGCGGCGGGACGCGCAACTGCGGAGGAGGAGGAGGCACGACGACGACGTTTGGCGGCGGAGGAGGCGGCGGAGCTTGACGATGATGCTGCTGAGGGGCAGCGGAAACTACAGGTGGTGGTGGAGGTGCCTGGCGATGGAGCTGCGGGGCAACAACCGTAACTGGTGGAGGAGGCGGTGGGGCTTGTTGTTGCACAACCGGCGCCGGTGGCGGTTGGACGAGAGTTTGCGTCAATCCGCGTCCAAAGTTATTCGTCACTGCTCGTTTCGGCGGCGGCGGCGGCGGCTTCCTCGCTTCTTCTTCTTCTTCTTCCGCGTCGTCCTCCGAAAACTCCTCGTCGAAATCGCTCGTTCCGTCGTCCGGCGGCGAGTAATTTTCCGCCTCGCGCAAACGCTCCGCTTCTAACAATTTCATCTTCTTCACGCGTTCGTTTTCTAGCTGTTTCATTTTCGCCTCTTTCCTCTTCTTCTCCGCTTTAGCTTCGATGACTTTAAAGTTTCTCCCGATACCTTTTTTGTGAATGACGGCAACTAACAAACCACTCTTTTTGTTTTCGGTTCGAATGACAATCCCAGGCGCGCGCATGTGCTTCAACAAACGCATAGCTTCGTCTGATTTACGAGGGAACACGTACACCTCTATTTTTTTCTCCTTATCATCGCTCACGCCGGCTCTGCCTTTATCCTCGTAGTGCTTTGCGAGCGCTAATAAGCTCGCGTCTTGCTTTTTATCGTTGACCATGCAAGTCTCAACTTCGGCTATAGTCACCGCGCGCGAGTTAGATTGTCGAGAGATTTGTCGAACAAACGCCTCGGCATCTTTTAACGAAACGCGACCTTTGATTTCAAGCGTCGAGGAATCGGGCAAAAGTTTATCTAACAGCGCCAGTTCGCCTCCAACTGGAGAGAAGTGCAAAGCGACCGCGGGGAGAGAGTCGATGCCTTTGACGTAGACGTGTCCGGACCAATCACCGATTTCTAACGCGCGTATTTCACCCGGCTCGTTGTCATCGTCGTCGTCTTCGACGTCGTTTCTTTCTTTGCTCGTCGCGGGAGCGTTTTGCTCCATTTCTTTTTCTTCTTCCTCTTCTTCTTCTTCATCATCCTCTTCATCTTTTTCTTCGCCGCGTTGGTACGCATCGAACGAAATGAAATCTTCTTTCGCGGCGTCATCACCATCATCGACGTCGCCTGCTTCTCCCTCGTCGTCTTCTTCTTTGTCTAATCGTTCTTTCTCCTCTTCTTTGCTCGCCGCGAAAGGATTGTCGTCGTCCTTGCTAAAACTACCGTTATCGTCCTTCTTATTATTGTTATTACTATTCCCGCCAACCGGGACCACTCTCGGCGTGGTCGCCGGCGTGTTTCCTTCCGTTTCTACGCCTCTCTCCTCTTTTTCGATCTCCTCCTTCGATTTGATGTGCACGCTCACGCCTTTCCCATCCTTCTCTACCTTGATCATCTCCAACGGCACGCCTTTCAAAAACGCATCCTCGCCAATCTTCTCCTCGCGTTTCTTCCTCCACTCGATCAATTCTTTATTCGCCAACTCCGCCGGTGTCATCTTCACCAGCGTCTCCGCGCTCACGTTTTCGTGCAACACTCTCGCCCGTAACGTTGGATTTTGCGGATCTCTCAAGTTGAACATCAAACTCCTCGCGTGCACGCCGTACTCTTTCCCCGTATCTCTCCCGCACCGTTCAAACAAAGCTCTCTCGATGCCGACGGCAATTTCGCTCGGATTCAACGCGTTCTCCACCGCGTTCGCGGTAACTCCTATCGCCTCTTCTTCCGCCTTCGCCACGTTCAAACTTTCCTCGAACTTCTTCGCCACGTTGTCTCGCTTCTGCTGAATCTCTCGCTTCTCTCGTTCCACGCGTTTCCCCGCCGCGCCGCCAACGTTGTTCTTCTTCTCCCGCTGTTTGTCTCTTTCTCTCTTCAACCGCTTGGCGTTCTCCCTCGCCTCTTCCGACGTCACTCTCATTTTGCTTTCGTCCAAAGGCCAGGACACTTCGTCGTCCAGTATCGCCTCTTCGATGTTGATGTCCTCCTTCTCCCCTAACGCTTCGTCCTCGGCTTCGTCCGACGGGTACCACAACTGCGCCTGTCGCGTGTTCACGTTTATTGTGAGCACTTCCGCGTCGTACCAGACGCCAGTTTCTGTCCACATGACGGATATCCATTTGCCTGTTGTTGAATAAGAGAGAGAAAACGCGTGAGATGATGCTCTTTGCGCGCGGGAAACACAAAACTTCGCGCAGATTCGATCCCGACGATGGATTCAATTTCCCAAGCGGCGAAAGAGATTACGAGAGAAAGAAAGAAAGAAAGCTTTTAACGAAACGGGGCAAAAGAAGAGCGCGCGCGTAAAAAAATACCTCGCAAAGACGGCTTGATGTCGTCCACGGTGAGCAGTTTTCGCTTCTTCGCATCAGCAGTCGTCATCTCTCTTCTGTCTCTCAGAGACTTACGTTTGTTTTAACTGGGGAAAAGGTTTCAAAATCTGCACTTTTATGGCATACTTTTGCGGTCGGTTACACTCGCGGTTTGGAGACAAAAGAGACGGAGAGAACGAGAACGAAAAGAAGAGAGTCTGGCAGGTCGCGTTTGCCCCAGAGCTTACCGCTTTACAGAGAGAGAGTGATAGAGAGTAATACTCAACAAGAATGGGATTTTGGGGAACGACGTTTGCGTTTTGCGTCCTGGAAGGCGCTTGCGCGGTGTACATCAACGCCACGGGCATTCGAGGCGCGAATCACTTGAAACATTTGCTGAGTGTGACGGCGGTGACGTGCATGTGGATGATGTGGGCGATAATATACATGGCGCAGATGTATCCGCTGGTACAGCCGGTGAGGAATAAAGGGGAGTAGTGTGTTTTAGGGGGAGAGAGAACGAGAGAGAGAGAGACTTTTGTAATGAGAATAGAGAGATAGAGATTATATACATTTGACTGCTACGTACGCGATTCTTTGTTTTTGTCGTTTGCTTCTCTTTCTCTTTTCTATTCTCTTGTTCTTCTTGGAAGTCCTCCTTATCAACACGCGCAGCCGCTCGCGGAATTCGCATTCGTCGAAGTTAATTTCACATCCACCAGTTGCTCTTTCGCGTTCGCTTCACTCGCGCTATTATTATTGTTATTAGTATTATTCGCGTTCACGTCTGCGCTGGGCAACGCCATCGCAATTTTCCTAAACAAAGCTTTCACGTTATACCCGGCTTTCGCGCTCGCCTCGATGAAAATGGCGCCTCCGTTGCCGCCGTTCGTACTACCGCTCTCGCTATGACTACTGCTATTACCAACGTTCAACCCTCTGGCGAACTTTTCCCCCTCCTCTGTCTCCACCTCTCTCTCTTCCACCAAATCCGTCTTGTTCCCGACAATCGCGATGACCACGTTCTCCCCTCTCTCTTGTTTCACCTCGTCGATCCACTTCGCGACGTTTAAAAACGACTGCCTATTCGCCACATCGTACACAATCACCGCCACCGAGGAGTCTCGGATGTACGAAGGAATTAACGATCGAAATCGCTCCTGGCCAGCTGTATCCCACAGTTGTAATCGAACGCCTCGAGAATTCTCCAAGTGTACCGTTTTCGATAAAAAATCGATGCCGATCGTCGCTTGATACGTGGCGTCGAATTTGTCGTACATGAAGCGAGAGATGACGGACGTTTTCCCAACCGATTGGTCCTGTTGAATACATAAAGAGGAAAAGTCAGCGATGCATTCTTCTTCAACGAAACCACCACAAAACCGAAACGATGACGAGATGCTATACTTTTCCTCCGCTTCTCTTTCTTCTTCTTCTTCTTCTTCTTCTTGGGCGGCAACTCTTTTATCATCTCAGGGAAGATTACGACGAAGAGAAAAAAGGATCGCCGGGAAAGGAGACTTTTGAAAACAAATAACGTTACGAAGAAGAAGAAGAAGAAGAACGAGAGAGAGAGAGCACCCGAAAACAAAAAACAAAAACAAACGACAGAAGAGGACGATGATAACAAGAACGCACTCCGAGGAATACCAGCTTGTACTTTGAAAGCGGCACCGCGGAAGCCCCGTTCGGTCTTTGTTGGTTTGATGATGATGCCATGAGAGGTGAGCTTTTTTGAATAAAAAATGAAGAAAATGAAGGAAAAATCCGGTACAAAAATAACACAAAAAAGCTCATCACTTGTTGTTGGTGTTTTAGTGTTGTTGTTTAGAGCACACACACATAAAGAGCTCTCTCTCGTTTTACACTCGCGAGAGAGAGAACAGAGAGATCTTACCGCTGGTGTTGTTCTTTTTGTCCTCTTTATCAGAGAGAGAGAGAGAGAGAGAGAGAGAGTGTAATAAGAGCGCGAAGAGAATTACGTACACAAAAGTCCCCCAGCGGCGGCGGCGTAGCGCGAAGAAGATGCCAAAAAGCGAGAAGAAGACAAAGGATGACGACGATGACGTCGTGGTGGAGAACAAAACCGGGAACCCGGTGTCGTCGAAAGAAGAGGCGATGCGTATCATCGGCGAAAAAGAAGAGGACAAGAACGCGGTGATGTCGTTATTCTCGGACGTGAACCCGAACGACCCGTTGCGACCGATTTTTGCGCCCTTGGGGAAGCAAAACGAAAAGAAAGGCGAGAAGGCGATGTACCGGAAAGTGAACGTTCCGTCGCACAGGCTTTCGCCGTTGAAAGAACACTGGATGGCGCTGTATACGCCGGTGACGAAACAGATGAAAATAGACATGCGCATGAATTTAAAGCTGAAGAAAGTGGAATTGAAAACAACCGACCAGACGGAGGACGAGTCGGCGTTGCAAAAGTCGGCGGATTTTATACAGGCGTTTGTTTTGGGATTTGAAATCCAAGACGCGGTGGCGTTGTTACGATTGGACGATTTATATTTAGAGTGTTTCGAAGTGAAAGACGTGAAGCAAACGCTGAGAGGAGAACACATGAGCCGAGGGATCGGGAGATTAGCCGGGAAGAGCGGCAAGACGAAATACACCATCGAAAACGCCACCCGAACTCGTATCGTCATCGCCGATCAACACATACGCATATTAGGGTCGTTTCAGAATATCAAGGTCGCCAGAAATGCCTTGTGCGCCTTAATCATGGGTTCGCCGCCAGGGAAGGTGTATTCCAGGTTAAGGACCGTCACCGCGCGCTTAGCCGAACGCTTTTAATAATAATACGTACGTAGAAGAAAAAAACAATTTTTGCGCTGTCGCTCTTTTCTACGTAATGAAACCCTAAATAAAAAGTGGCACGACGACTCGACTCTCGAGACCATCATCGTCACACTTTCTCGCGTGCTCGCGCTCGTTAAACGACGACGGTTTCGTCGAGAAACAGACAAAAAAGAAGAAACAGAAACGGTGCATTTACAGTACGACGACTTTATGATGTCTTTATCCTCTCTTTCCTTTGTTCATCCCAAAAACGTTAATGTTGGGTTTCAAAATCCCATCATCCGGGAAAAGTCAAGAAGTAACGTCATGAAGAAACAAAGACGACGACGAAGATTACGCGCGAAGACTCCTCAAACTCGCGCGATGGCAGCCGTCCAAGACGAAGAAGCGACGAAACCGCAACCAGAACCCGCAAATTGGGAGTACAAGTACCTCTACGACGGCGCCTGTCCGGTGTGTCGATCGCTGAAAGCAGGATTAGAAGGTACGAGCACTTTATCTCTTCAGCAGAGAGGCGTGTTGTGTGTTGGGTTTTTAAAATACGCTTTCGCGTAAACATCGAAAGAGCTTGGATTTCAAACGACTCTTCACACAACAACCACTCTTTTCTTTCTCGCAGTTGGTTTCTGACTCTCGACTCTTCTCTCTCTCTCTCTGTGTGTGTGCGCACGCACCGTGTCTGTTCCTTGTATGCTGACGGTATGGTATTCTTTTTCTTCTTTTCCAAAAAGGCACGGGCAAAGGCAAAGGGAAAATCTATTACGTGAACATCGCGGACCCTCTTTACGACGCTTCTAAGCACCAAGGCGTGACGTTCGAGGAAGCGATGGACACTTTGCACGTTTTGAAACGAGACGGCGGGGAGCCGTTGCAAGGTTTACCGGCGATTGAAACGCTCTTTGGCGTGGTTGGTTTCGGGTGGGCGGTGAAGTTAGCCACGTTACCGCCGGTTGGGTTTGTCGCGAGTTTGATGTATAAGCTCATTAGTAGCAACCGGTTAAAGTTGGGCGGCGATAGCGCCGTCGGGGCGGGGATTATGGCGTTAGGAAGAGTCGGTTTGGAATTGAGAGGCGAAAAAGCGAGTTGCGCGGAAGGCGACGAGTGCAGAGGTATGGCGGATTTGGAAGTGGAGGAAGGACAGAGAGGGGTGGAGGTTTCGCCTTCGACTTCTTCCGACGGAGACGGGTCAACGGTGGAGGGCGGTGCAGTCTCTTTGCCCGGGAACTCGGTGGATTTTTCGGACGTGTTTTCCTCTGGACCAGAGTTTGTGTTGGGCGCGTACGCGTCTGGTGGGTACATCACCGCCGCGATCGTGTCCGTGCGCTCGGGCGAGTTGGATTCAGAGCTCATCGAGGAGGAAGTGACGGATGTGTTGGACATTAACAACGTCGGAGTCGCGTTGAAGTCGTTGTGCAAACGATTGAAATGGCAAGGTGGCGTTGCGGTGGCGTTACCGGGCGTGTGGCACGCGGAGCAGCAAGATAACGCGACGGTTCAACAGTACGATATGATGGAATCCTTATCGCCGACAGAGTCAAGAGCGGAAAGAGAGGAAACGGAGGAATCATTTCGTAACTTGGTCGGATTGGACGTGGCGGTGATTACCGGTGCGGAAGCGCACGGATACGGCCACGCCGATTTATGGGGCGACGTGAACAAAGTCAACGACTCGAGTAACGAAAAAGTGAACGAAATGGATGGTTTAGTCGGCGTGGTGACGGCTGGGCAAGAGGCAATGCACGTCGCGTTGTTTAAAGACGGCACATTGTTAACAAACGCCGATTTCCGCTCGGCGGATTTGGCGTCGACTTGGAACAACGAGGAATGGTCGGCGTGTCCACCACCAAGCAAAGATTGTGAGGACGAAGAGCAGTGGAGCAAATGGGCGACGAGAGTTGCGGTGCACTTGGCGAGAGTCGAAGCGTGCAGATGCGCAAGAGGTGGTTTGAAACGATGGGTCGTCGCCGGCAGCGCCGGTGAGAACTTCGATAAGTGGTCGCACTTGGTGCCTGAATTGTCCGTTACGTTGGCGCAGAAGCAAGCCGCGCCGTTGGTGAAAGGCGGGGCGAACAGAACAGAAGGCGTGCGAGGTGCGGCTGCAGGTGGCGGCTTTCGATTCCGATATGCCGCGGACGTGCTGAGAGTGCGCGCGGCGATTGGCAAAGAGTTGGGTAAATCCCCTCAGTTGGTCGATACCGAACAGCTGAGAACGTTGTTTGATCGATTCAGCGACCCGGCATCGTCTGAGACGGTCGACAGAGACTCGTTTATTCGCATGGTTTCCGCCTTGGGGATCCGCTTACCGCCGGATGAGATTCGTGAGTTGATCGTGGACGTAGACATGGACGATTCGAACCAAATCTCGTTCGAGGAGTTTGAAGGCTGGTATCGCCAAGTCGTCGGCACTGGTGCGGTTACGGTTTTACACACCGAACAAGCCGTGGACCAAGTGTTGAGCGAAGAAAAAGGGACCGGACGCTGCGTGGTTTTAAAAGTTGGCTTTACCAGTTGCGCGCCGTGTAAGAAATTTCTCCCGCACTTTGAGCAACGCGCGTTGGATTTCAGAGAAAACGCGAGATTCGTTCGCATTTACGGGAACGAAAACGCGAGCACGATTCACTTGGCGAGAGATCGTTTGGCGGTGAAAACGACGCCGACGTTTTTCGTGTTCAAAGACGGCGAATTGACGCACTCGCACTCCGGGGCCAACGTGGAAAAATTCGACGACGCCGTGAAAGAACAAATGGGCGAGTTGGATGAAGGCACGTATAAACAAAATTGGGAAAAGCCAGCCGTGGATGAAGTCGTGCCGTCGATTTAAAAACCACATCACAATTAATAATACTAAAAAGCTGTATAACACATCAATACTACACACTACTAAAGCTATCTAAAAGCTAAACTCTTTACTGGCTCTTCTTCTTTGGAGGGGAGCGTTTTAAAACGTACGTTCTCACCGCGAATAATTCCTTTGGAAATACGTCGGACATCTTGGAATTCACGACTTCCATCCCAGCCTGTTCAAATATCCACCTGAAATAGTTATCCGATCGAGTTATGCTGCTATCTTGGTCGTCCCAGTGAAACCCTTTCGAGCAATTATTCTCTTTCACGACTATAAATCCATCGGCGTTCACCTTTGCTCTTTTCAACAAATCGATAAAGTCCGCGTCGGAAAGTTGTCCTATGCACCACTGAATCCAAATCACGTCGTACCCCGCGAGCGCCTTCCCATCCTCTTCAAAGCTAAACTCCTCCAAGCTTTCCTCGAAATAGTTTTGCACCTTATCCTTCAACGTCGCCTTGGCTTTTTCTATGAAGTGATGCACCGGTTCCAGCAAATCTACCGAACGGAAGAACTTCGTCAAGAACGTGCTCTGTTCGCGTCAGTCGTAAACAACGAAAAGGTCAGTCGAGACGATGATATATGCGCGCACACAAGCGGAAGAACAACCTGAAGACGACGACGAAAAGAGAAAACGATAACACAAACAAAATCACGCACCGAAACTCTCCCGACCCCGGCGCCGACATCCAGCGCTCTCTTCTCCAAAATCTCACTAAACTCTCCCTCTGGGTACATCATCGTTCTTAAAATCCGTTCGTTTTCTTTCGCGTCTGCTCCGGAAACCGATCCGAACCCGCCTAAAACGCCGTCTACGGTTGCATCGACGTGATTCCAGTACTCCACGCCTTGGTGATACCACAGGAGTTTTCCTTCTTTAGTATTCTCATCATCGTCAACATCTTTTCGTATCTTCTTCGTTAACACGCGTTTCCAGAACGCATCGCACGGCCCGATTGGATTGTTTTCGCCGTCGACGCCGTGGAACGGGTAGATATCGTCTGATGATTCACCACCTTCAACTTCGGGCATGTCTCTCGTTTTTCGGCGCTCTCGTGCAAAAAGGAATGAATACTAATACTAATAACAAACACTTGTGTTTTGGGGGAAATTCGAAATGCTTCAGAACAAAAATGCGAGAAAACGAACAAATCGTAAAAGTGGTCCAAGTGAAAGAAATCAAACGGTTACCGGAGTCCGTGGTGAACCGAGTCGCCGCTGGAGAGGTACTGCTATACAGTTTTTTCTCTTTCGTTCTTCTTCTTTGTCTTCTTCCTTCTTCTGAAACGAATCGTGTTTTTAGTGTACTCCTTTTAGGGGAAATGTGTTTACATTTTCAAAATCTCTCTTTCTTGTCTTTCGTGTCTCTTTCTCTCTCTTTCGATCGATGAGAAGTGAGGAGAGGAACTCTGAAATCGTTGGCGTGTGCTCGAGTGAGCAGTAACTGACCGCAAACGCGCGCTCAATCTCTCTCACTCTCTCTCTTTCTTTCTCTCTCTGATGATGATGATGATGATGATGATGATGAAAATGAAAATATCAACAAACAATGAAAAGGTCATCCACGGACCACATTCCGCTTTGAAAGAATTAATCGAAAACAGCTTGGATGCTTCCGCGACGCAAATATCCATCCTGTGCAAAGACGGAGGGAAGAAGTTACTCCAAATCACCGATAACGGCATCGGGATTCGCGAGGAGGATTTAGAAATCGTGTGCGAAAGGCACACGACGTCAAAGCTGGAAAAATTTGAAGATTTAGAAGCGATGGAAACGTTTGGATTTCGAGGCGAAGCGTTGGCGTCGATGACGTACGTGGCGGACGTGACGATAACGACGGCGAGAAGCGGGGGAAAGTGCGCGTGGAAAGCGTCGTATCGAGACGGGAAAATGAGAGAAGGGACGAAGGAAATGTGCGCTGGGGTGACTGGGACGACCATCGCGGTGGAAAATTTGTTTTATAACGTGAAAACGAGGAGGAACGCGTTGAAATCTGGGGCGGAGGAGTACGCGAAGATTTTAGACGTGGTGACGAGATACGCATCGAGTCGACCGGACGTGGCGTTTTCGTGTAGGAAAGTCGGGGAGACGCGGGCGACGGTGAACGCGCCCTTGGTGGTTTTGAGCAGCAGCGGCGGTGGTGGTAGCGAAGGAGAGAGAGAAGGAGAGAGAGAAAACGGAGAAGAAAACGAACCGTCTCCTTCTTCGTCGTCGCAAAAATGTCGACTCGAACGCATCGGCCAAATCTACGGTCCAACCGTCTCCAAAGAACTCTTACCGTTGCGACTGAAAACGAACAACGACAAGCTGGAGAAGAAAATGGCGCAATTCCACATGGAATGCGACATCTTATACTCAAACGCCAATTACAAAGCGAAGAAAACGACGTTCATCTTGTTCATCAACGGCCGATTGGTGGAATGTTCTGCGTTAAAAAGAGCCATCGAAACCGCGTATCAATCGGTTTTACCGTCCTCCTCGCGCGAAAAACCGTTCGTATTTTTGAGCATGAAACTCCCCTTTAAAGACGTGGACGTGAACGTGCATCCGACGAAAAGAGAGGTACACTTTATGCACCAAGAGGAAATCGTCGAACGCGTGCAAACAGCGTTGGAGAAGGCGCTGGTGAAAAGCAATGCCGCGCGAACGTTTACGGTGCAAACTTTGTTGCCGGGAGCGCAAGAGAAAATAAACATCGCGAAGAAGAAAGCAGAAGAAGGAGGAGAAGAAGAAGGAGAAGATCAAGAAGAACGCGTGACGCAAACTCAGCGACAACAACAACAAATACTAACGATGAAAACGAAAACGACACAAAGAGAAAAAGCCGGCGGCGACCACAAACTCGTGCGCACGAATCCAACGAAAGATATGGCGAGTTTAGACGCGTTTTATCGCAAAACATCGGTCGGTGGTGGTGGTAGCGCCAGCGATGTTGCCGCTACGACGGGAGGAGAAAACAGAGAAGACGTTGGAGAAGGAAATGATGCAACGAACAACAGACGCAAGAGCGGGTCGATAACTTTACTGGAAGAAGTGCGTCGAAACGTGCGCGCGAGACGAAATCGACCGAACAAGGACGGGAGCGAAGGCGCGATGAACGATATCGCGCCTTATTACACGGATTTGACCTCGATCACGGAAATATGCGAAACTATTCGAGAAGAAGCAGACGATGAAATCGCGGAAATGCTTCGCTCGCATACCATCGTCGGCCCGGCGGATATCTCCGCGGGAAAATGGTTGATTCAACATGGCACGAAACTGTTAATGATAAACGTCAACGCGGCTTCGCGAGTTTTGATGTATCAGCTCGCCATGGCAAAGTTTAACGGCTTTAAACCGATTTCGATACGGCCTCCGGCTTGCGTGTGCGATTTGCTCGGAGAAGAAGAAAAAGAAGGAGTAGAGGAAGCAAAAGGAAAGGTCGAGGAACTGTTGCTTCGCCACGCGAAGATGCTCAAAGAATATTTTGGCATCGCGATTGAAAAGAAGAAGACAACATCAAAGGAAGAAAAAGCAAAAGAGGATCACGACAATGCAGATGTCGTCGTCATTTCCGCGTTACCAGAAATATTAGACGGCCACTCCCCAGATGTCTCTCGTCTCCCTGAGTTTTTAAAATCTTTACGCGAGAAAGTCGACTGGTCGAACGAAAAGCGATGCTTCGTGACCATCGCGGAATGTTTAGCCGAGTTTTACGGCGTTTTAGACGACGAAGACGATGAAGACGACGAGACAGGAAAAGAAGTTAAAGACAACAATAATAAAAACGACGACGACAAAAACGACGAAAGTACGTGGCAAACGAAACATATCGTCTTCCCGGCGCTGAGCTCATCCGCCTTCGCGCCTCCCGCCCGGTTCGCCAAGGACGGCACCGTCGTCGAAGTCGCGTGCTTGGAGCAGCTGTATAAAGTCTTCGAAAGGTGTTAAGTACGAGTAAAAGGAAGGAAACGAACAACCGTTCAAATAGGGAGTTTTAGGAGTAACAATAGTAATACTAGCGAGCACATACGCGCGAAAAAGCTTTCTTAGAAAGGAGCGGATTGAACCCGCGACTTTGACGAAAATCTCTCCTAAATCTGCTCCTCTGAAACGTCACATAAAATGCTCACGAGGTCGCTCTTTTTACACGCGAAAAGGACGAGCACACCTACCGTTACGTCCGCTTCTTCTTCTGCTTCTTCTCGTTTGCCCCTGCTGTTCTCTTCTCGAAAGCAACGAAAGTCGTCCGTATCGTCGTCAAAGTCTCGGAGGAGATTACTCGTCGCGAAGTCGTCGTCGTCGTCAACCAAAGTCCAAACGACGAGAGAAGTGGAAAGCAACAACAACAACGAGAACAACAACAAGAAAATGAAGGACAACAACGCGAAACTCGCCGCACTGCGCCTGGAAATGAATAAACGAAACATTTCCGCCGTTCTGATTCCATCGCAAGACCCGCACTTCAGCGAGTACGTTTCCAAATGTTTCGAGAGGAGGAAGTACATCTCCAACTTTACCGGTTCAGCTGGGACGTGTTTGGTGACGAAAACGAGCGCGATGTTATGGACGGACGGGAGGTATTTTTTACAAGCCGAGCAAGAGTTGGATTCTCCGGCGTGGCAGCTGATGAAACAAGGCGAGAAGGACGTGCCGTCCGTGCAGAAATGGTTGAGAGAGAATATGGAGAGTGGGGCGGCGCTCGCCGTGGACGCGAACGTGCACTCGGTCGCCGAGGCGAGGCAGTTGGAGGAGTTGATGAGGAAGAAGAATGCCGGGGGAAGAGGAGAAGGAGGCGACGGTAAGCTGGTTAAAGTTGAGAAGAATTTAGTGGATTTGGTGTGGGAGAACGAAGAAGGCGAAGAGAAACGGCCTGGGATGCCAAAGGCGATGTTGAGGGTGCACGCGATGAAATACGCGGGAAAATCAGCCAAGGATAAATTGACGGATATCAGGAAAGAGATGGCAAAGGAGAAGCAGGAATGTTTGGTAGTTTCCGCGTTGGACGATATCATGTGGTTGGTCAACGTGAGAGGTGGCGACGCGGAGTGTAATCCGGTGTGCTTGTCACACGTGTTGGTGACGGAGAAAGAGGCGTTTATGTTCGTGGACAGAGATAAGGTGAACGAGGAGGTTGCGCAACATTTGAAAGAGTCTGGGGTGGAAGTGAAGCCGTACGAAGACGTTGGGAAGTGTTTGCGAGAGATGGCGGAGAAAGGCACGAAAATTTGGATCGACGAGGATAAGGTTTCCGTGAATACGTACGACGAGGCAATGAAAGGTATCAAAGCGGCTGAGAATAATATCGATGAGAGTCGTCCGGCGAAAGTGGCTAAAAGCGATAACAGCGGCGGTGGTAACGATAGCAACCAACAAATTAAGTTAGGCGTTAGTCCAATTCCAATGGCCAAAGCGATCAAGAACGAAGCAGAGTTGGAAGGCATGCGCGAGGCGCACTTGATGGATGGCGTGGCCATGAGCGAGTTGTGGTGGTGGCTCGAGAAACAGGCGGGAGAAGGTAACAAAGATTTGAACGAATTCAACGTCGGCGAGAAAGTTTCCTCCTTACGCGCCGAGCAAAACGGGTACGTCGAAGAATCGTTCCCGAGCATCGTCGGTGAAGGTCCTCACGGTGCAGTCGTGCATTACCGAGCCACGGAAGAGTCGGCGAGAAAAATTACAAAAGATTCCATGGTCTTGTTAGATTCCGGAGGACAGTTTCTGTGCGGCACGACGGACGTGACGAGGACGCACCATCTCGGAACACCTTCTGCGTACGAAAAGATGTGTTACACGAGAGTATTGAAAGGCCACATCGCGTTAGATTCGGCGACGTTTCCGGTGGGTACTCCTGGCATGGCTCTCGATACGTTCGCGAGACAACACTTATGGTCCGCTGGATTAGATTACAGACACGGCACCGGGCATGGCGTCGGCGCCGCGTTGAACGTACACGAAGGCCCGCAAAGTATCTCTCCGCGGTGGGGGAACACGACGCCTATTAAAGATGGGATGATTGTCTCCAACGAACCGGGGTACTACGAAGACGGTCAGTTTGGCATTCGAATTGAAAATCTTCTCATTTGCCGCGAGGCGAAAACTGAACACAACTTCCAAGGGAAAGGCTACTTGAGCTTTGAGTGCTTGACGTTTATTCCGATCCAAACCAAATTGATGGACTTGAAGATCATGTCTGATGATGAAATCGCGTGGGTGAACAGATATCACGAACAAGTCTGGGAGAAAATAAGCCCGAGAGTGCAGAAGGAGGAAGTCAAGGAGTGGCTTCAAAAGGCGACGGCGAAAATTTCTCGCGAATAATTATTAACGAACAAACAAATGCAGTTGTAAATAACACCACACGAAGAGAGAACAAACGAGGTCAAACGATTTCATACATTCATTCATTCAAATTTCTTTTAATAGTATTATTATTAAAGTTATTTATATACTTATAGACTACCTTACACCACACTACACACGCTTAAAAATGGATTTATGATACGATTGCTTTTTTGAAAGGAGAGACATGCGAAAATTTTCTTTCAAACTTTCTCACACGTACAAACACTTCACACTCGCACATATTTATCCTTCCTTGTAAGTCACTTTCGTGATCTTACCGAGCATGACGGCGGTGTTACCGTCCAAAAATGCGATACGGGACAAACCCTCACACTTCTTGAAGGAATCGACAACCATCGGGTGGACCGGTTCAAAGACGACCTCGGCGACTTCGTTGGATTTCAAGGAGGCCGGACCTTCGAGCTTTTTGCCGCCAGTTTCCTTACCAACCTTGAAGTTCAACGCCGTCATCTTGCACGCGGAGCGGCCGCATCGGACGAAACCGATCGGGGAGTAGCCAGTCTTCAATTCACCCGGAATGTCCAAAGTTTGGACTTGCGCGGTGAATTCCTTGCACGGCGCCAAAGACTTGTCAGCCTTGTACACCATGACGTCGCCAGATCTCGGCATGTTCAATTTGTCGAGACCCTTAACGTTCATACCAACGTTGTCGCCCGGGTTGGCAGCTTCGACACGCTTGTGGTGCATTTCGACGGTGAAAACCTTACCACCACACGGGTTGGACGTGGTGTTGGTCGGCAAGAAGACAACTTCCTCCCCCGGCTTGACGACGCCTTGTTCGACGCGGCCGGCGAGGACATCCCCGACACCCTTGATCTTGTAGACACCAGAGATCGGCAATCTCATCGGCAATTCCGGGTTACGTTCCGGTCTGTTGACCATGTTGTTCAACACGTCCAACAAGCACTCGATGTGGTGCTTTTCCGCCTTGCCGTCGAAACTTTCGACGTCGACGCCGCTCCACCAGCCCATGTTGGTAGTCTTCTTGATCAAGTTGTCACCCATCCAGCCAGAGATCGGCAAGACCGGGACGCACTTGGTAACGAAGTCAGGCTTCCACCCGACCTTGGACAACATGTTGCGCATTTCGTCGCGAATTTCGTTGTACCTTTCCTCCTTGTAGCCGGCGGTGTCGCAATCCATCTTGTTGATACCAACAATCAATTGCTTGACGCCCAACAAGTTAAGCAAACGCGCGTGCTGACGCGTTTGGCCTTGGACTTCACCAGCCTTGTGGTTACCCTTTTGGATAGCCGTGGTAAAGTTACCATCGGCCGGGACCATCAACAAAGCAACATCGGCTTGCGCGGCGCCAGAGATCATGTTCTTGATAAAATCTCTGTGCCCCGGCGCGTCGATGATGGTGTAGTGCCACTTGTCGGTGAAAAACTCCTTGGTCGTGCACGAGATGGTCACACCACGCTCGCGCTCTTCCTTTTGGCGATCCATATAGAACGCAAACGCGAAAGAGGATTTACCCAAGGCATCGGCCTCGGCTTTTAACTTTTCGACTTCACGTTCCGGGATACCGCCGAGTTCGAATAACAAACGACCCGTGGTCGTGGACTTGCCGGAATCGACGTGACCGCAGATAACGATGGAGAGATGCTCTTTGCCTTCAGACATTGTTAATTTATGAGATTTTCTGTAAAGTTGTCGAGTAAAAAAGGAAGGGAGGGTTGAGAAAAGCGTTTCAAAGTCAGTGTCAAAATTGTTGTATTTTTGGGGCTTTTCAGGCGAAAAATGAGCGGACAGCCGTCGCTTCCACTCTCATCTCTCTCTCTGAGAGATGAGATTTTTCGACTTCTCGCGGTTCACCTCTCGCGCGCCGCCCGGCACCACGACGCGAATATGAAGCGACGAAAATCTCGCACAAATCATGCGCGATGCGAACGCGTGAATGAGAAAATCGTCTCTGATCTGAACGCGCGCGCTTTTGGCTGGAACTATCGCGCGGTCATCGGATTCAAAATTGGACACTGCCGCCAAAATCGCTTTTTTTTTCTCTCTCTCTGATGAATGTTTATGCGCCGTCCATCCGATTTGTCTCTCGAAATCGCGCCGGAGAAGACGCGACGCGAACGAAGGAATTCGCGAAACGCGCGCGAAGAGATCGAACGAGAACACTTTTTCGCAGAAGGGCACAACAGTCACGGTGTTCTTCGTTCGAAGAGTATGGTAGAAAAATAAAAGAGCGCCGCGATGTAGATGCAGGAACGTACCGTGTAAATAAAAGGAGGAATTCGAATGGTTTTCCGGAAATATAAAAAATCTGAAAAAACCAACACTGATGAGAGGACGACCCCTTGCGGCGGTTCGTTTCCTCTTCGTCTGCTTCTCTCGCGTCTCTCTCTCTCTCACAAAATCTGTCTGCCTCTCTTTTTTCGAGAAAGGGTGACCATATTGCTCTTGCGTGTTGGTGTGATATCCAAACTGTATAGACGCACTACTATACTCTCTTTGATATATACGTAGAGGCTCGTTTTTCGAGACGATGAAGTAAAAAAGAACCAGAAACGAGAAGAATGAACAAAGAAGCCGTCTCGGGCGCGACGGCTGGGTTTATGGCCACGATAACGTTACACCCGCTCGATGTCATCAAGACCAGATTGCAAGTGCAAGACTTACAAATCGCCACGAAATACAACGGCACTTTGCACGCGTTTAAAACGATTCTGAAAAACGAAGGCGCGAGAGGCTTATACGCGGGACTTTCGCCGGCAGTGGTCGGGAACACGGCATCGTGGGCGATGTATTTCGCGTTTTACGATCGAGCGCGGAAACGGTACGAGAAAGCGTCGAACGACGACGGCGAGGTTGAGAAGAAGAAGACAAAGGAGAAGAAGAGTATTAGTTCGGGGGAGACGTTATTGGCGGCGGCGGAGGCGGGCGTTTGCGTGAGTTTATTGACGAATCCGATATGGGTAGCGAAGACGAGGCTGGCGCTGCAAGAGAGAGGCGGAGGAGGCGGAATGGAGGCGAAGAGTAGTAGCAGCGGCAGCAGCGGCAGCAGCGGCCGTGCCGGGGGTGGAGGAGTTAAAGTTCAAAAACCTACTAAAGTGGTGGTGAGATATAAAGGGTTAATCGATTGTTTGTATTCAATCGCACGAACCGAAGGCATTCCCGGATTGTATAAAGGATTGACGCCGAGCTTGTTGTTGGTGTCGCACGGCGCCATTCAGTTCACGTGTTACGAAAATCTGAAGAGTTTAGCCAGAGGAGAAGGAGGAGCGATTTTTGCACTCGAGAATGGTGGCAAAAAGAACGACGACGATGGCATCGCTCCAACGAGCGAGCAAAGAGAGCTCACCAGCGCCGAGTGCGGCGTCTACGGCATGCTTTCAAAAATAGTTGCCTCTCTGATCACGTACCCGCAACAAGTCGTTCGCGCTCGAATGCAAAAACTTCAAATCGAACGAAACCAGATTAAATATAAAAGCTTACTCCAATCGTTCGGAACGATAACGAGAAGAGAAGGCATATCTGGCATGTATAAAGGCATGGTGCCAAATCTCGCGCGGATGTTACCGTCTACCGGGGTGACTTTTTTCACCTACGAGTTTGTCAACCGAATGTTTGTTGAAGGCCCGGACGAGAACAACAACGAGGACTAGACGCGTTTACGTAGCGCTCAAAAAATCGGAGGCTGGAGTCATCGACACTCAAGGCTGACAAAAACTTCTCGCGGTAGTCATTTTAGTCGTAGTCGTAGTCGCAGCATATAGAGAGTAGATTTCGTATAGCAAAAAGATGTAAACATTATTTGTACGCGTATTCGTCGGTTTCGTTGGAAAAAGAAAGCGAAAATTTCTTCTTTGTTTGTCGTAAAGTCAACATTTTGCACTTCGGAGCCGTCGCCGCACAAATTTCAAAAGCACTCCACGACCTTTACTCACAACACCAACACCAACGACCGACCAAAACTTCCCATCAAAATGTCCTCCTCTCTCCGTTCGGTGAACCCAAACGCCGAAAGCATGGATAAAGCCGCGGCTTTGTTCATGAACATCAACGCCGCGAAAGGTTTGCAAGACGTCATGAGAACCAATCTCGGGCCGAGAGGGACGATTAAGATGCTCGTCGACGGTGCCGGAGGTACGCAAACTCTTCTCGTTTTCTCTTTCCTTTCTTTTCTTTTCTTTCGGTTTTTGGTCGTCACGTGGAAAGGATGATCTCTCGCGCTCGTTGTTACGATGAAAGTAGCGCAGAGTTTCCTCCTCCCACCGGGAACCCGCGTCGGAAAAGGCGATCGATCTCATCATGCGAGAGACTTGCCGCCGTTTTGTTTGACTTTTTGGAAATTTTCCACCAAAAAACAACTATTTCGAGGCTTATTATTATGTGCGTAATACTGACATCAACATCGACACAACAACGAAATGCAAACGATCTGTTTCTCCATTTTACTACAAAACGCGTTTTTGTTGTTTGAACACAACGAACAGGCTTGAAGCTGACGAAAGATGGCAACGTTCTGTTGAAAGAGATGCAGATTCAAAACCCGACGGCGATTATGATTGCGCGGTCGGCGGTGGCGCAAGACGACATTTCCGGCGACGGGACCTCGTCGACGGTGTTAATCACCGGGGAGTTGATGAAACAAGCGGAGCGGTATTTGAACGAAGGCGTGCACCCGAGAGTGATTGTAGAAGGTTTGGAGGCTGCGAAGAAGAGCGCGATTGAGTTTTTGAAACAGTTTCGCGTGGAAACGGGAGGCGTGGAGAATCCGGACCGAGAGATGTTGTTGTGCGTGGCGAGGACGGCGTTGAGGACAAAGTTGGAAGAGCATTTGGCGGATATGTTGACGACTATCGTCACGGACGCGGTGTTGTGCATTTCCAGACCGCAAATGCCGATTGATTTGCACATGGTGGAAATTATGACGATGAAGCACAAGGAAGATTCGGAGACGAAGTTGATTAAAGGGTTGGTTTTAGATCACGGGTCGAGACATCCGGATATGCCGAAACACGTGGCTGATGCGTATATTTTGACGTGTAACATAAGCATGGAGTACGAAAAGTCCGAGGTGAATTCGAGTTTTATGTACTCGGACGCGGAGCAAAGAGAGAAGATGGTCGAGGCGGAGAGGAAGTTTACCGACGACGTCGTGAGACAAGTCATCGCGTTGAAGAAGAAAGTCTGCGAAGGGAACGATAAAGGATTCGTGGTGATCACGCAGAAAGGCATCGACCCGATTTCGTTGGATATGTTGGCGAAAGAGAATATTTTAGGATTACGACGAGCGAAGAGGAGAAATATGGAACGATTAGTTTTGGCGTGCGGCGGGGTGTGCGTGAACTCGCCGGAGGAGTTATCGCCGGAAGTTTTAGGCCACGCGGGTGAAGTGTACGAACACATATTAGGAGACGAAAAGTTTACGTTCATCGAGGACGTCTCGAACCCGACGTCGTGCACGATTTTGTTAAAAGGTCCGAACCAACACACGATCATTCAGTTGAAAGATGCCGTGAGAGACGGTTTGCGCGCGGTGAAGAACACTTTAATCGACAAGGCGGTCATCCCTGGAGCCGGGGCGTTCGAGGCTGGTTTGTTCGTCCACTTGAACGAAGTGACGAAGAAAACGGTGGAAGGAAGAGCCAAGAGAGGCGTGGAGGCTTTCGCGGAAGCTATGCTCGTCATCCCGAAAACATTAGCGGAGAACTCGGGGTACGACGCGCAAGACGCGGTCATTTCGCTCACGGACGAACACGAAAACGGAAACATCGTCGGTATTGACGTGACGACCGGTGAGCCGTTCGACCCGACGACGAGTGGCGTGTACGATAACTATTTGGTGAAGATGCAAATTTTGCAAAGCGCGCCGGTTGTTGCGACGCAGTTGTTGTTGGTAGATCAAGTGTTAAGAGCCGGCGTGAACATGCGCGGTCGCGGACCGGCTGAATAAATTTTAGAATTAAGAAAGAATAGATATATATTTGCAATGCCAAACCTAATCTTTAGTTAACTAAACAATACGCCGCTTCTATTACTATTACATTTGCGATTGATGATCTTTGGTGAAGATAAAAATCCCTTGGCTCCCAGTCGCTTTGCCAATCAAGACGTCCTCGTCGCAATAACTAAACTCGTACCTCCCCACCGCGGCGCCAGAAACTCCGTTTTCATCACTACCACCCATCGCTCTCGCCGCTCTTCCGAACAACGGAAACCTCACCTCGAAATCCCTCAAAAATAACAACGCGCGTTGATTCAACTCGCTTCGCGGCAAAATCGCCGGCGCTAACAACGTCTCCGTTAACTCCGATATCCTCACGTCGCTCACCACCGCCTCTTGAAACACCAACTCTAACGCTTTCTTACTATTATTACTGCTATCATCAACTTCTTTATACGTCGCGTTCACCCTCAAAATCACCCCGTCTTTCTCCTCTAACACCCACGGCACGGACGCTCGAATCTCGTTCACAATCTCCTTCGCGTCCGTCTTAAACTCTTGAAAGATGTCGCCAACCACGATTGGCGGCGGTGGAAAAAACGGCAACGGTGGTGGTGGTACCGAAAAAACGAGTAATCCGGTCACGTCTAACGCGGTCGTGTAGATTAATTTCCATCGTCCGTTCAAGCGGTTTCGCATCCAGTCCTTTTCCTCCTCCTTTTCCTCCGCACCAAACGTTTCCAAAGCTTCCTTCGCGTTGCGGATATCTTCTCTCTCTCGGTCGTTGGAAAACCCAACGGCGCCTCGGTAGGTTCCTCGACAGGATTCGATCAGTTTTTCTTTCAATACCGCTCGTTTCCTCTTCCGTTCGTCGTCGTTTACGTCGGAAAACGTGTCGCTCGTGAGCGACGAGCGCGTTGGAAAACCACGTCGACGTCTTTGAGAATAACGACGGAAAAGCGTCAACGTCGGAGTCGTTTTCGGTCGACCACCACCAGCAGCAGCACAAAGAGCAATATCCCGTGCGGTGGAGGAGTACTTATTCGCGGAAGAGAGTGAAAGCGACATCGCGCGTGATGTGGTAGTAAGATGGTATGAACACGCAACTCTTTCTGCGGGAAAAATGCTTCATTTTTCCAGAAACGATTGTTTCTCTGATATGAACGTGCGAGCGATGATGACGACGCTCCTGATGCGAACGACGACGATTCAGACGACAACGGTGGGGACGAGGAAAGGAACGATGACCCCTTCTTGTTCTTCTTCTTTGCGACGAGGAGGCGTTTCTTTTGTTTCTTCTTTGGATTCTTTCGAGAGTTCCACGGGAAACCGTTGCAGAGGAGAAGGAGGACGACGTAAACGACGAACAGCATCGTCGTCGTCCAGAAGAATACCAACGCGAAGAGGAGGAGGAAGAGTGGTTTTGTCGTTTTCGTCGACAGGAAACGAGAATTCTATCGAAACGCTCACGATGACCAAACCGGACGATTGGCACTTACACGTGCGAGATGGTGCAAAAATCGCCTCCGTGGTGCCACACACCGCGAAAACGTTCGATCGAGCGCTCATAATGCCAAACTTGCAACCTCCGATAAGGACGGCGGAAGAGGCGGATACGTACCGGAAGTTGATTTTAGACGCGGCGAAAACGACGAACGCGAAGTTTGAACCGCACATGACTTTGTATTTAACGGACGAGACGAGCGAGAGGACGGTGGAAGACGCCGCGAAATCTGGATTCGTGAGAGGGTTTAAGTTGTATCCAGCCGGGGCGACGACGAACTCGAGTTTTGGAGTGACGGACGTGAAGAAAGTGATGCCGGCGTTGAGGAAAATGGCCGAATTAGGGTTGGTTTTGCAAGTACACGGGGAAGTGACGCACCAATCGGTGGACATTTTCGATCGCGAGGCGCGATACATCGAGGAAGTTTTGAAGCCGTTGTTAGAAGAGGTGAAAGATTTACGGGTAGTGATGGAACACATAACGACGAAGAACGCGGCGGATTTTGTGTCCAACTTTCCCGAGAGTGGTAGATTGGCGGCGACGATTACGCCGCAGCACGTTTTGTTGAATCGAAACGCGCTTTTTAAAGGAGGCATGCGACCGCACGTCTATTGTTTGCCGATTTTAAAGCGAGAGGAACATCGAGAAGCGGTATTAAACGCCGCGGTAGGACCGAAGAGCGAACGGTTTTTCTTGGGCACGGATTCTGCACCGCATCCAAAAGGCGCGAAAGAGAGCGCGTGTGGGTGCGCTGGGGTGTTTAGCGCGCACGCGGCGTTGAGTTTTTACGCCATGGCGTTTGATTCGGTCGGGAAGTTGGACAAGTTGGAAGCGTTCGCGAGTCACAACGGCGCGGATTTCTATCGAATGCCGAGGAATTCTGGGACAATCACGTTAAAGCGAGAAGAGTGGGAGGTACCAGAAACGTACGAGTTTGGTGGAGACGTGGTGGTGCCGTTTTTTGCCGGCGAGAAAATTCCGTGGTCCACGCTTTGAGCGAGCGAGCGAGCGCTTTTTTCTTCTTGAAAATATTCGATGAATAATATCACACACAATCGTAAAACATCGATAAAATTTACTCTACGACGGTACCAAAAAGCGTACGCGTCCACGAAGTAAAAATAAATTACAACGCGTTCAATACTCCCATCGCGCTCGCAGACATCCCGTTCTCTTTGCAGAATTCCACGCTCAAATCCCACAACTTTTCGTTCGATTTCAAATCCTTCGCCTTTGGCGCGCAATCGTCCGCGCAAAAACCCGCAAACACCCTCTGCAACGCCATGCACTTATACCCCAACCCTTTATTCAATTTAAAAACCTTACTCAAACGAATCGAAAACGGCATGTACAACTGACCTTTCTTGACCGATTTCAACGACGCCGCGTGCACGCTCGTCATCGCCCCTTCCTCCGGCGTCAACGCCAACAACCCGGCTACCATTCGCCAAACGACGTTGTAGTTCCTCCAAATATCCGACGCCACGAACCCGGGATCCGCCGCCACACACTCCACGTTGTTATCCGGATCCTGCCTATCCAACCTTCTTTGCAACTCCCTAGTCATCGCCAAACACGCCAACTTACTCGCCGAGTAATTCCCTTTCGTTTTCGACGGTCCTTTCACGAAATAATGGTACTTATTCGACCCGAACCACGAAGTCACGCTCGACAGCGCCACCACTCGCGACGTCCCTTTCCCTTTCTGCAGCGCCGGTAATAACAAACTCGTCAGCATAAAATGCCCGAAATAGTTCGTCCCCATGCACATCTCGTACCCTTGCTTTGTGACTTTCGGCCCCGAGTACCCCGCGGACATGTTTAAACCGGCGTTGTTCACCAAGACGTCCAGCCTTTTGAATTTTTTGTGAAACTCCTTCGCGAATCGATTGATGGAATCCGTATCGCTCAAATCCAATTCCATCACCTCCACGACGCATTCATTCTCACCGTCACCGCTTTTACAGAACTTCTCAATCTCCTCCTTGGCCGATTGCGCTCTCTCTTTCGACCGGCAGGCTAAAACGACTGTTTTTAAGTTTGCTTTTGCGAGAAGTTTCGCCGTGTGAAAACCAATGCCCGTGTTCGCCCCGGTGACGACGGCGATTTTATCGCTCAAATCGGTCGCGCATCCGATTTTGATTTTACCCATTATTTGTCTTCAATTCGGATGCGATGTGGTAGTATTACTCGAGTAGTAAAGTGTTGGTGGTGTTGATGTGGTGGTCGTGCTCTCGCTCTGCTCTCGCGCTCTGATGTGTGCGCGCGGAGTATTTTGTGCCGATTCTAGAAATTCTCTCAAACTCAGGAGGAGGGAAAATTTTCGGTTGGTGGATTGTGTTCGGTATTATCTGCGATGATGAACTTGTTGCGATGTGTATGTCAGTGGTGTATGTGATGATTTAGAACTACAAATGATGAGCTAATGATGAGTACGCACGTGCCTTTGCAAATTACCAGATGTAGTAAAACGCTTCTCGCACATATCGCATTCATACGGTCTCTCGTTCGTGTGAATACGCATGTGGACTTTCAAATTACCAGCTAGAGTAAAACGCTTCTCGCACACATCACATTGATACGGTTTCTCGTTCGTGTGAATACGCATGTGAACTTTCAAAGAATAGGAATCACGAAAAGTCTTCTCGCAAACATCACATTCGTACAGTTTCTCGTTCGTGTGAATATGCATGTGCTTTTGCAAATCATCAGCTCGACGAAAAGCTTTATCACAAAAATCACATTCATACGGTTTCTCGTTCGTGTGTATACGCATGTGCCTTTTCAAACTACTAGATTGAGTAAAACGCTTCTCGCACACATCGCATTCGTACGTTTTCTCGTTCATGTGAACACGCTTGTGGACTTTCAAATTACCAGCTAGAGTAAAACGCTTCTGACACACATCGCATTCAAACATCTCGTTCGTGTGAATACGCATGTGCGTTTTTAAACTACCAGATTGAGTAAAACGCTTCTCGCACACATCACATTCGTACGGTTTCTCTTTCGTGTGCGTACGTATGTGTGTAGCCAAACTGGATGGTCTATCAAACATCTTCCCGCAAACATCGCACTCGTGCCCTCTCTTTCTCTTCACTCCTCGAGCAACAAAAGTCGTTTCCTCTTCTCGCTTCTGATTCTGCTCCTTCACGACATCACGACACGGCACGCACGCGAGCATCCTCCGCAATCGCTCCACGTCTCCTTCTTCTTCTCCTCCCTTCTCCTCCCTAAAATCGCACTTCAAAACCGTCCTCGCGTTCACCGCGCGCTGCGGGTGTGGATTCTTTTTTCTCATGTATGCTTCTTCTTCTTCTTCTTCTTCTTCTTCTTCTTCTTCTTCTTCTTGTATCACAAACACACTCGCGCAGAAAATCAATCGCAAGGGGATGGAATTTGAAGTGATGAGAAGTGAAGTTTGATTTCCCATGAAAACGACTGCCCTTTTTTGAAAGAAAAAAAAGAAAAAAAAAAGCAGTCGAAAGAGAAAAACTTCATTCAAAATCATCTCGAGATCGAATCATCTCATCGCGAGAGAACAACGAATAATACTCCTCAAAAGAAGAAGAAGAAGAAGAAAAAGAAGAGAACAAAATGTCGAAATCGCTTTTAGGGAGCGTGTACGTGACCTACCCACCGACCATCGCGTCGGTTCGAGCGATCAAACCTCGCGTGAGTTTTACACTCTCTAAAAACAACACACGCGTCGGTCTGTACCATCTCCCGTTTCTCGCGTTACTGGTGTATTTCTTTCGCGAGTGTTACGAGACGAGCGGGAAACCGTACCGAATTGCGATGGAACATCACAAGAGTCAAGGGTACGAACCAACGGAGTTCGTGGACGGGAAGTTGGTGACGAAGAAGAGTGGATTTGGGGGAGGAGACGATGGGATGATGACGAAGCAAAAGTTTGAAGTGAAGGACGAGTGGGCGACCGAGGACGATGGATTTGGCGGCTTCGAGGAGGAGGAGGAAAAGGAGGTGAAAAATGGAGCGGAGGAACCATCTGGAGAAGCATCAGCTTCGTCAGTATTCAAGAACGGATTGTTAGGAGAGGATCTGTCGTCGGTGAACCAAACGGTGACGTACGAGATTCCTCCGACGTTGCCGGCGTGGTGGTTGCCGGACTTTGTCGCGGTGATTAAGTTTGCTTCGGTCGCGTTCGCGCACGCGTTGATCATGTTCGCGCAGCACTGGTCGGTCAGAGTGAGACGGTTTTTCCGGTATCGCAACGCTACGGAGGTGGACGAGGATACGTATTTGGAAATCATGCCGCACGCGCACCAAGGGAAACCGGAGATTACGAAGATGCGTTTGCTGAGTTCGGTGAGTAAAGAGGACGGGTTTACGTACACGTCGACGTTGTGGTGCACGTTTCAAAGGCAACGGTACGAGTACGTGGAGGTGGAGCGAGACGCGAAGAGCGGCAAGGCGAGAGGAGAGTTGAGAGAGTTGACCTGTCCGGTGGATTTACCGATTTCGAGTTACTTCAAAAAGACCGCGACTGGAATGGCGCCGGATGAAATCGAGGATTGTATGAATCGGTACGGCGATAATTGTTTGCACGTGGAGTTGCCGACTTTTATGGAAATGTTCAAGGAACAATTGACCGGACCAGTGACGGTGTTTCAAATGTTCACGTGCATGCTTTGGTTGATGGACGAGTATTGGAAGTACGCCCTGTTCAACATGTTGTCGATGTTGATTTTCGAAGCGACGACGGTGTTTTCCAGGAAGAGGAACATTACGGCGTTGAGAGGCATCGCGGTGAAAACTGGCAGAATTTACGCGTTTAGAAATAACATCTGGGAGGACCATTCGACGGAAGATTTAGTTCCCGGAGATATAGTCAGCGTGAAGAGACAGCCGGAAGGTGAAACGACCATTCCGTGCGATTGCTTGATTTTGCAAGGCTCGGCGGTGGTGAACGAAGCGTCTTTGACCGGCGAATCGGTACCGCAAATGAAGGAGGCGATCTCGTACGACGATAAAGAAGACGCGAGGTTGGACATCGAGGATCTTCACAAAACGCACGTGTTATCCTCCGGAACGACTTTAATGCAACAGTCTTCGGATAGTAGTAGTAGTATTAATGGGCCGGTAAAAGTGCCGCCGACGCCGGACGACGGGTGCGTGTGCTACGTTTTGCGAACTGGGTTTTCTTCCACGCAAGGTAAGTTAATGCGCATGATGGAGTTTTCTTCGGAGCAAGTCACCGGAGATACCAAAGAAACGATGATTCTGTTGTTCATTTTGTTGGTTTTCGCGTGCATGGCTTCGTATCACGTCTTCACGGTTGGCATGAAGGACGGCAAACGTTCGCAGTACGAGTTAGTGTTGAGATGTATTTTAATTTTGACATCTGTCGTGCCTCCGGAACTTCCCATGCAAACTGCCATGGCGGTGAACACAGCACTTTTAGCGTTGATGAAATCGGGCGTGTATTGCACGGAACCGTTTCGAGTACCGATGGCGGGGAAGATTGATTCGTGCTTATTCGATAAGACCGGGACGATTACTTCGGATAAACTTGTCGCTGTTGGTGTCGTAGACGCGTCGGATTTGAGTAAAAATATGTCGTCGGCGCAAATTGCCACGCCGATCGAGTGCTCGAAAACGTCCGCGATCATCATCGGCGGGTGTCATTCTTTAGTCCAAATCGATGGGAAAACGTACGGCGATCCGTTGGAGCAAGCTGCCTTGTTCGCCGCCAAATGGGATTACGATCCGAAATCGAGTAAATCGAAACCGAAATTTTCCGAGGAGATCAAGAAACGAACGTGGAAAGGTACCCCGAGCGCCAAAATTTTAGCGCGCAATCACTTTGCGAGTTCTTTACAGCGCATGTCCGTCGTCGCCACCGTTCAGCAAAATGAAGGCGAAAACGAACAAACGTGGGCGCTGGTGAAAGGATCGCCGGAGAAAATTGCTACGCTGTTGAAGAGTAAACCGGATGGGTTCGACTCGCAATATCGCACGTTAGCGGAAAAAGGTATGCGCGTGATTGCGCTCGCGCACAAAGTGTTATCACCTGGGGATTCGAAAAGAGTCAACGACGCGAAATCGCCGTTATCTCGAGACGAAGTCGAATGCGATTTGGAATTTGCCGGATTTTTAGCGTTTGCCTGTCGCGTTCGAACGGATTCGGAAGAAGTTATCAACGCGCTCATCGCTTCGAGTAATCGCGTCATGATGGCGACTGGGGACGCTACCTTAACCGCCCTTCACGTCGGGAACGAAGTTGGCATCGCGAAAGGAGGGTTAGCCGGCGCGGCAGTGCTCGAGCTCGAGCAATCGAACAACAAAAGTGGTGGCAGTCTTCGATGGGTCTCCGCGAAGAGAGATAAAGATGGAGGCATTCAAGTCATCGGGAGTTACAAAGATTTGAGCATTCCACAATTGGCTCAGAAGTATTCGTTGTGCGTCACCGGGGAGAGCTTGAACGCGGCCAGCTATGCCGCGACGACGACGACGGAGAGCGGCACTTCATCAGAAAGCGAGCTTTGGGATTACTTGGATTCTGTGTCTATCTTTGCCAGAATGTCTCCGGACGATAAAGAGAGGGTCTTGAAACGTTTGAAACAACAGGGGAGACACACGTACATGTGCGGCGATGGTGCGAACGACGTCGGCGCGTTAAAACAAGCGCACGTCGGCGTCGCGCTCCTCTCCGGCTTTGGGTCCGCAAACACAAAGAAATTGAAACAAGAAGGCGGCGACGAGAGTAAAGGAGAAGAAGAAGGCGACGGAGAAAAAGGTAAAAAGCTCGCCAAGGCGGAAACGTTCCAAGAGAAGATGCAAAGAGTGAAAGAGCAAGCGGAAAAAGTGAAGAAGGCGAAAATGGAGGAGAAAATCGCGCAGCAAAAAGACACGAAAGAACTCCAAGCGTTGCAAAAAGTCTGGTTCGAGGAAGAGTTCAAGGAAAGAATGGCGCGAGGCGAAAAGTGGGCGCAGTTTACCGCCATGAAAAATTCTACGCAACTAATGATTCGCGAATCAAAACGCAGAGCGATGGAAAGAGCTAAGGCAAGACAAGGCGGACAAGGCGGTAAAGCGCCGAGCATGAGCGACATGATGCAAAACTTGGACGATTTAGACGGCGAACTTCCGCAAGTGAAACTCGGCGACGCTTCCATGGCGGCTCCGTTCACGTCTCGCTTACCGACCATTCGGTCTGCGGTAGATATTATTCGACAAGGCAGGTGCACGTTGGTGTCCTCGATTCAAATGCAGCAAGTGCTCGTGTTATCTTGTTTGATTTCCGCGTTTTCGTTGTCGGTGTTGTACACCGACGGCATTCGATCTTCGGACAATCAAATGATGGCGAGCGGTTTGTGTTTAACCGCGGCAGGTTTAGCGTTTTCGTACGCCACCCCAGTGCACACGCTATCCCCTGTTCGACCGTTGCGCTCCATCTTTCACCCGGCGTTATTCTTGTCCATCGTAGGCCAACTCGTCATCCACGTCTTTGTGATGAACTACGCCACAGAGTTGGTCCACGCGGCGACAGGTGAGAAAGCCGCGTTCCCTGAGGCGATTCCAATCGCGAAAGTTTCCGAAGAAGAGAAGAAAAACGCGAGCGAAGCGCAGAGATCGTTCTGGGAACAAGGCCCGCCGTTTGAGCCGTGTTTGTTAAACACGGTCATCTTTCTCATCGAAACCGTTCAACGCGTCTGCGTCATGCTCGTCAACTATAAAGGCAGACCGTTCATGATGGGTTCCTTGGAGAACAAAACTTTGTTGCTCTCCTTAGCAGCTTTGTTCATTGGTTCGTTCATGGCAGCCTTCGAAGTCGTTCCGTATTTGAACAACAAGTTACAGTTCGTCTCCATGCCGGACGACGCGTTTCGATACAAAGTTTTAGGTCTCTTACTCTTCACCGTCGTCGGCACGTACGGTTGGGACACGTTGTGCCAATTTGTTTTTGCCAGAGAAATTCTTCTCCAAGGCTACAGAGACTCTTGGAACGTGTTACCGAAAGACCCGAAGTATTTAGAATTTATGGCGCGACGAGTATTCGTCATGTGTGGGATTGGATATCTGTACATGATTACCGACGGGTCAGGTTTCGTCCTCGTCGCGGGCTATTACGCGTACAAGAAGGGCGCGTTTTAATTTAGAGTTCGTTTTAATTTTCAACCACGTTCGTACGTTTAGGAATCGTTCTCTTCTTTCCCTTCTTCTTCTTCTTCTTCTTCTTCTTTTTCACGTGCGACGATAACTTCTCCTTCGGCAAGGCCGTGCTCGCCCCTCCTAACAGCGTCTCGAGCTCGATTTTATTCGTCACGACCAACCCTGCGAGGACGCCAATCGCCCCTAAAACAATCACTTGCAACGAGTTTATATTCCTGAAAAATCCCAACGCGTCTCTTTTCCTCTCCGGCATTGCCCTTCGTTTCCAACTCTCCGGCATTTCCCGTCCGTCCCCAAACGGTCTTTTCGTCCCGGTTTCGATCATTTTCGCCGCTAACTCTGGTTTCATCTCGTCCACTTCCGAGTCTAAAAATTGCAACTCGTTCGTTAATATTTCCCGCATGGCGGAGGTGATCATGAATTGCACCGAGGCGCCCATTTTATTTTTCTAGTGTACGTCTTTTTATATGTAATACTTAAAGGAAGCGTTCGTGTGTCTTCCGTGTGTCTCTGTGTTGCGTGTTCTTCCTCTTTCTCTCTTCTTCTTCTTTCGTCTCTGTCTGGTGTTAAATGGCTTAAAAATGACCTAAAAACCAGCCCCCCCCAAAGTGTTCTTTTTTGAAGATTTTTTGAATTTTTCAACAAGGAGACACACCTCGTCATTTTTTCGCCGTTTTAGACACGCGCTCGAGAACAACAACACGCAAAAAACATTCAGAGAAGAAGAGAGAGAGAAAGAGAGATTAGGTCGAGAGTCGTCTCGTCTCGGTGGTTTTTATGGTGGTATTGGTCGAGGAGTGACACGTTTTGTGGTCTTTTGTTGAGTGCTGTTTTTTTAAGATACAAAATCGAGGAGTAAAAAGATGAGTTTCTTCAGCGACGACGAGGACGATTTGATGGACTTGGCCAAGTTTGATTCCATGGTTGAAACCGCCGCCGCGTTGCGAGAGAGAAGGCAGAAAGAGGAGGAGGAGGTGCGCGTTGTCGCCGCCGAAAACGCAAAGAAGAGGGCGGCGACGACGACGACGAATAATACGCAGATGATGATTCGGAAAGAAAATTTTGGAGGGGAGCAAAACGTCGTCTCTGGGGAAGCAGGTGCACACATTTCGAATTCAAACGCGCCGGCGACGATGAAGCAACAATCGATCGCGCGGATGTTCGTAACGACGACGACGGATACTAATAAAAGTGATACTAATAACACTAGTAATACTAATAACAGTAGGAATAACGTGAGCGCGCAGCAGCCGAAAAAGGCGACGCAAACGCAAACGACCAAGAGAAACAACAACGCCGTCGCCAAAGGGGGAGGGACGCAGTTAACGTTACCGTCCGGGTATCGACCGAACGCGTTTGAGAATCCCGGTGAGTACGCGCCGAGAGTGTTTAATACGAGTCACGATAATATTTCGCGCGGGAGCGTTTTAGGGAACGCGATGACGACAAACTTGCAACGAAAGCAGCAGCAGCAGCAGCAGCAGCAGCAGAAACAACAACAACCGGTATCTGAAATTGATTTAGCCGCCGCGCAGACATACATTTACCCAGCACAAGTCAATCGGAGAGAGTATCAATACGCAATCGCCGCGAATGCGCTCTTGAACAACACCTTAGTGTGTTTACCGACCGGTCTCGGCAAGACGCTCATCGCCGCCGTGGTCATGTTGAATTATAAGAGATGGTTTCCAAACGGGAAAGTTATTTTCGTAGCGCCGACGAGACCTTTGGTCGATCAGCAAATGCAAGCGTGCCACGATATTTGTGGCATCCCGTCGGAAGAAACCGTCGTGCTAATGGGGAGCACGAAGAAGAAAGGGAAAACGGTCTCGGATTCGCGCAGAGAGCATTGGAAGGAGAAGAAAGTATTCTTTTGCACACCGCAGGTGGTGAGCAACGACATCGAAACGGGCGATTTGAACGCGAAAGATGTCGTCTGCTTAGTCGTGGACGAAGCGCATAGGGCGGTTGGGAATTACGCGTACACGCAAATTGTCGCCAAGTTGAAAGAACGCGGCGCAGTGTTTCGAATTTTAGCGCTCACGGCGACTCCCGGGAAAGAGCTTGAAAGCGTTCAAAACATCGTGTCGGCGTTAGATATTAACAGAGTTGAATTTCGATCCGAATTAGACGTAGATGTGGCGAAATACACGTTCAGAAAAGATCTTGTCGTCGAGCCGATTAGCCAGGACGATGTTTCCGCGGGTATTTTGACTTTATTGAAGGACTCGATGAAACCGCATTTGAAACAAGCTACGGGATTTGGCGCGTTTAACCCCGTTGATAACAATAATAATCACGGGATACCGGTATCAATGATGAATGGACTTGCATATAACGTGAAACGGTTTCTTGACCTTCCAAATGCTGATCCACCGGCAAAATTTTTACTGCAGCAAATGTCGACGTTCGTACAAAGAGGTCTAATTCCGACGAGAAATAAAGACGCCTGCGGGCACTCTTTGCGACACGCGCAGCATATCACACACATCATCGATTTGTTCACAAAATTTGGTGCCTCTCAAGCGTACGATTTCATATCACGTAATCTTTCGCACGCGAAAGTTTTGAGCGACAAGCACATAGAGTTCAAAGAGGCATGCGAGCTGATTCGATCGTTAGCCTCGAACGGCGCAAAGCACTCACCAAAGTTGCAGAAGCTCGTAAAAGTTGTCGCGGAGCAATTTAGTAATAATAGTAACAATAGCAGTGGTAACGATACGCGCGTGATGATATTTTGCAGTTATCGAGACACCGTTCGAGATATCGTCGAACAGTTGAGAGAAATCAAACCGAGAGGCGAGAACGCGTGTGGAGTAAAAGTTGCACCTTTTGTCGGTCAAGGCTCTGGAGAGAACGCCCGAGATAGGCGCAATCGCGAAAAGCAAGTTTTAGCGCAACAGCAACACAAGAATAATAACAACATCAAAGCAGGAGGAGGAGAGGGTGCCGCGGATCCTTTGATTTTCGAGAAACAAAAAGGGCAGAAACAAGCAGAACAAAAAGCGGTACTCGAAGACTTTCGAAATGGCAACTTGAACTGCTTAGTCGCGACATCGATCGGCGAAGAAGGCCTCGATATTCCAACGGTCGATTTAATCGTCTTTTACGACGTGGTTGATGTTATTAGAACCGTGCAGCGTATGGGTAGAACCGGTCGCGCGAGAAACGGAAAAGTTGTCGTGTTAGCAACCAAAGGAAAAGAACACAACAAATTTACCTCGGAATTGAAAAAATACCACGATTTACAAGGTAAGATGAAAACGCCGGATCGATACGTCGTGATGTGCAAAGACACTCCGCGGATGATTCCGGACGAGATATTTCCGTCATGCGAGTTGATTTGCATCGAGAGTACGTCTAAGAAGGAGAAAAACGGCACGAAATCGAGAACCGCGGCGTCACTTGCGAAGAAAACGAAACTACTGCAAGAGAACCAAGTAGGAAACAGTAGTAAATCGAGGAAGTACACGTCCACTTCGACGCTCATTTTTGACTCCAATCCGGCCAAGCAATATCAAGCTTTGGATGTTGGCAACGAATCCCTCCTCATTGCCTACCGCCTAGAGGCCGACGAGATGAGAGGAAAGGCAGCGGCGACTGCGACGATGGCATCTTCATCGCTCGTTTTTGAAGAAGACGAGCAGCGAACGCATCTGCAAGAGATGAAAGAGAAAGGTTTCGCGGGAAGCTTGCCATACCAGTGTCAATACCAAAAGGTGTACAATTTTGAACACGGTGCGATGACTAAGTTTCTTGTTCGCTCCATGTCGAAATTACAAGGCATCGAGAGAAGTCCATCGGGACCGGGAGGTTCAACCAACACTTCAGTCGATGACTTTGACGATGAATTGTGGTGTGGAGATGCTATTGCTGGTGGTGCGGTGAACGAAAAGAGACAACACGCGCAGAGGATTCGAGATGGCGTGAACTTGCGCGTAAACGAAGGCGTCGACATCGACGAATACGATCGAAAAATTTTCCCTCTCTATCCCACGGATGCAGAAAACGAAGAACACTATGACTACGGCGCTGGTGTAGATGGTGTAGATGATGATATTCCGGTGATAATAAATGACGATGAAGCCTATTCGTTCGAGAATAATGAAGTTGTCATCTCTTCCGACGTCGATGATGAGGATGAGCTCTTACCGGAGGTACTCCGGGAAGAAGAAGAAGTAGTAGCAGTTCAAGATATGCCTCCTACTGAGGCAGGTACTCGCGCTGATCAGCCGATTTTGTTCTCAGACGAGGAGGAGGAGGAGGAGCAAGAGGAAGAAGTCCCGGTGATCGGTACCATGGAACCAAAGAAAGAGGAAGAGAATGACGACGATGAAGTCATCGTAATCGAAGAAAAAGAATCCCTAAAGGTGTCACCAGTTCCTGAACCTCGACCGCAAAGATCTCCGTCGGCAGCAGAAGCGGCGCGAATGCGCTTATCTTTGGCTGCTTCTCGTGAACCGTCAGTACCACCGTCGTTGCGCAAAAATTCTGCTGACGCTGCACCGATACTCTCGCGCGTCTCGCTGGCAACAGAAAACCAAGAGTTAGTCGAGAAGACGCTCGATCACATGCCTTTGAATATTTTGAAGGAGCACGTGCTGATCGCGAGAGAGAAAGCGGAGGAAGCTGAAGAACAGCGACGTCGAAGCGTCTCGATGCCACCTCCCGATCCGCGCGTACCGCGAACGAACTCCTCCAAAAAGAAGAAAACTCAACAACAACAAAATTCGGAAGGTTCGTTTCCGAGCGATGAAAGTTTGCGCTTCAAGAGACGACGACGCGAAAAAGTCCCGAAAGAGCCGTCTCCTGTGCTACCAGTAGCTCCCAGCGTTCCCGCTCTTGATGTCGTCGCAAACAATAGACATCAAAAACAGCAACAGCAACGCAAGAAACCTTTGAAGAAAAAATCGACATTTTTGGACGATATTGCCGGTGGCGAAGGAGGTGACGACGACGACGCGAACGAACAGGATTACGACTCTGATGATGCCCGTTTCATCGACGACGAGTCTCCAGAGACTGGAGGTGATGGACATCGTCATCATCCGCAATACTTTAGTTCGGCTGGAAACACGGACGGCGATACGAACAACCGCAATGTGCCATTTACAAATAACAGTGGGAATCCGTACACGCAACCGACTCCTATGGTGAATCTGGGTGATACTTTTGCTCGGTTTGGTCCGCGAAATCAACAGTATAACGTCCAGGACACGCCGCCAGATTCTTCGATGGAAAACCACACTCAAACTACGGACGAGTACGAGGATTCGTTCATCAATGACGACGAAATCGATTACGACACAGAAGAAGATGATGGTGCACTTCCGAGCGTTCGAAAACCTGATGAAGAGAAAAGGAAGAAGAGAGTTCTGGTTAAAAAATCAACGCATAACGTGACGAAGAAACGCGTGAGTAATGATAGCATGTCTTTGAGCGACCCGGCGATGATGGCGAAGATTTCGGAGTCTCGCCACGGCGTCGTATCGACTTTACCTTCGAACAACAACACTCAAGAGGAGGAGAAGGAAGGAGGAGAACACAAACGAAAGATGCCGGCGTCGCATGTTCCGTTCGTGCCAGTACCGCCTGTGATCGTAGACTTACTCGATGATGAGTTCGAAGACGACTGGAACAAGGGCAATTCCGACGACGACGATTGGTGAAAATACACAAAATATAGAAGAATTTTCCAGTAGAGAACCAGAACGTAGTAAAGGAGCATATCATTTCAAATGAGTAGTAGTATCAAGAATAGTAATATCGTTAGTATGGTAGTATCGTGTCGTATCGCTTTATTGTTGTTCGTGCGAAACATCTAGCGACGAAACGCCGCTCGAAGTACCTTTTGAATTTCCGTCTTTGTATTCCGTCTCGGAGTCGATAGAGTCATCATCCACGTGTAAGCGCTCGGCGACGTCTTTCACGAACGTCTCCAGATCGAAACACGAATGTTCGTTTTCGATGTCGTTGCTGTCGTTTTTGTCGTTTTGATAGTGGCGATTCTCTCGTTCGTCATCGTCTTTGTCGGGGGAAGTCCCACATCCAAGCAAAAGTACGTTCTTCTCTTCTTCGTACTCCAAAAACAAACCGAGTGCCTCGGCGTTCTCCACGAAAGGTTCACCCCGCTGCAACTCCTTCTTGAACGCTCGAAACTCAAACAACCGTTCCCGTTGCTCCTCGGTCAATTCGCGATCAAACGGGATTCCGTTCTCGTCCAAGTTAATCCCCAAAGCGATGCGTTCCTCTAATCGTCTTAATCTTCGTTTCGTCGAGCTTTGTCCGCCGCCGATTCTTCGAAAAGATGGCGAGAGTCCGAACGCCGCTTCAAAATCATACGGAGAACCATAATACGGAATATTCATTCCTCCATACGACGAGATTTGCGAAGACGAGCACGTCGAAGAAGACGAACGAGAAGACGCCGAAATCAAAGGAACCATCGACCACGCGCCGCCGTCTTCTCCGCTCGAAGCTCCTTCATCCCGGTGGTGTCGAAACCCAGCACCGCCGACGCCCCCGCCGAGGCCTCGAGTAGCGTCGCCGCGGAACGACGACGACGGAGAAAAGTGCCGATAAAACTTCGCTCCCCCTCTTCCTCCTCCTCCTCGTCCTTCTCTCGGTTTCGGAATTCTCCCTCGTCCTCCTCCTCCTCCACCACCGCGTCGGTACCAATAATACGAGTTTTCCTCCCGTTGTCGTTGTTGTTGTTGTTGTTGTTGCCCTCGTCTTCGAAAACCTCCGTGGTCGTCCGTCGGTATCGTCGTCCCCATCGAGCGCACCTTCCTCAAAAAACCATCCACATCGTCGTTTCTTCCTCCACACGGCTCGGCGCACACGATTAACCCGAATCGCGCGTACCAGAAATATCGCAGAAACGTTTGCGACGGAAAGTGAAACTGCTTCGCGGTGACTCTTTTCCGGCGTAAAAGCGTTTGGGTCGAAAAGAAGTTGTTGTTTTCGTCGTCAAAGTTTTCGTTTCCGTTTAAGTCGTATTCGTCCGAGAATAATGGTCCTGTTTGGAAAAACGACTGCGGAAAATGCATGGACGCTCGGTGGAACGCGAAGAAAGGAGAGGGAAACGTCGCGTCGCGGTCATTCGTCGTCGTTTTCGTCGTCGGAAACATACACGTTTTTCGTGTTCGTCAAAAGTCTGTCGTTTTTCGAAAATACGACAAAATTTTTTTAACAAGTATTTAGGGTCTGTAACCCTAAGGCTTGTGACCCTCTCTTTTGCTCCCCTTTTCACCGCAAATTTCATCGTCAAATCTTCACGCCTTTCCGGCAAAGCACACCCGCGTAAAGCGCAAGAATAATGCTCGCGACAACAACGAGACGAACCTTTGCACTCGGTGGACTCCGACGGGTGCGTGAAATTTTGTCTCTTTTCTCTTTCTTCTTCTCGTCGTTGTGTTTTTATTGCCCTTGGAAAACGATCACACAAAGGAAGTCCCCGGGGAATAGAATTTTCGGATCCCTTTGTGGTTTCTTTTTCTCTCTCCGTTAGGAAAGAGAGCGAGAGAGAGTGTAGAGCGCTTCGTCGTCGTTCGCAGTTCACGATGTTTCTCTTTGATCTCTCTCTCTCTCTTCCCTACCTCCCACCCCGCTTAAAGCGGCGTTTGTTTTTCGTCGTACTCACCGAAATTTTCTTTCTCTCTTGGGGTAAATATATATCCTTTTTCTATACAAAACAGGCGTCCGCCTCGGTTCAAGAACAACGAAGACTCTTTTCCGCGGACGCGGTCCAATCTACGGATGAATCCTCCTGGGACACCGCCATTGCCCAAGGCGCCACGGAGGAAACGAAAAGAGAGCTCGCCTCTTTGGCGAAAACCATGGCGGATATCAAAGACGCGGTGCAAAGAGACGCCGACCGCTCGACGAATGTGGATTTCGCGAAGTTCAAGCAACAGTTAACCAACAGCCCGGAAATCGTAGATTTGTTCCAAAAAGCGTACACGACGTTAAAATTGCCAAAGTACGAGTCCACGGAAGTTGAGGACGTGACCAAAGCGTTTAAAGTTTTGGAGGACGAGGCGAAGAAGCAAGCGGCGGAGAGCGCGAAGAGGATCGAGGAGTTGGAGAAGGAGTTGGTCCTTCTGAAGGAAGAGAGGGAGAGTTTGGAACGGGTGACCATGGATGAAATTTTCGAACGCGAGCCGGAGATGAGGGAGAAGTTTAACGAACAGATCAAGAAAGATGAATGGTTTTAATTTTTAGCTTTTCGATTAAAGGTGATCATCATCTTGCGAGAGCGCGTTTCTTCTCTGATGAGTTTTTTAACGAAGAGAGCGAGAGCGAGCGAGTATATATATACATACGTACGCAAAGAACACCGCTTAGCCTAGAGAAGTGTAATTGTATTCAAACAAAACAACAACGTAAAACGGTAAGAAATTACCACGCGCGCAGCACTCGCTGAGAGAGAGAAAGGGAAAATTCTCCTATTTTTAGCCCTCTAAAAACCCTTCACATCTATCACGCTGGTTTTGTCGTCAAAACGCACGCAGACCAACGGCGACGACATAAATAAAGACGACGATAACGACGATGCACTCGTCGTCGTCTCGAAAGGCTTTGGAGCAATGCGATGATTTCTCGACCGCAGGAGGAGGAGGAGGAAGCTCGGGAAAAGAGTCAAAAAATACGACCAAGAAGACAAAGAAGAAGACAAAGAAGAAGACCAAACAGCATCACGAGCACGCGCGAGGAAAAAGAATCTACCGCTTCTCCACGCTCGTTCCGAACACCATCCCGCACATGGTGATGAAATCGAGGAAAGATTGGCGCGAGATTCCGCTTTTTATGCAGCCGGAAAAAACGACTTTATTGAACACGATGGAGGAGGAGGAGGAAGAGGAGGAGGATCGTTGCGAGAGGACCGGGAGAGGCGCCGGGTCGGTGGTTACGACGACTTTGACGCCGAAAATTGATTTCTTTTACGCCGACGTTGGATGGATACATCAGAATATATCGTACTCGCGAGGTGGGGGGACGAGCGCGTTTACGGTGTGGCCAGCTGGAGGATTCGGATCGTCGACGCTCGCCGGAAAATTGAGCGCGCGAAAAGTGAACCACTTTGCGAACCACTCGGAGCTCACGCGAAAGGATTTGTTGGCGAAGAATTTACAGAGAGCCAGTCGAAGAGCAAAGAAAAACGGAGACTCTCGAGAGGCGGAAGCGTTTGAGAGGGTGAGTCCGAAAACGTACGCGTTGCCGGGAGATTTGGCGTTGTTTACGAGAGAGTTTGATGGGGCGACGACGGCGGCGGCGGCGATGGGGAGCGCGAGAAGAACGATAAGTGGAACCGCTAAGGAGAAGGACGGCGGCGATGATAACGATGAAAATGGAGATAAAAGCAACAACGTGTGGATTATGAAACCGATCGGGCAAAGTCAGGGAAGAGGGATTTTCTTCGTCTGGAAACGAGCGCAAATACGGCGATGGCAAAATCGAAGGAAGAAGCTCGACGAGGAGTTGAATGCGAATAACAACGTGAGCGGCTTTTCTACTGCCACGGGTTCGTGTTTGCAGTATCAGCAACAGAGCGAACATTGTTCTCCTTCCCATCAGAATCAACACGTTTTCCAACAACTACAACAACCACAAAACAACAACGCGACCATCAACATATGCAAAGAAAACTACGTCGCGCAAAAGTACATTCATAACCCACTCTTAATAGGTGGAAGGAAATTCGACATGCGTCTCTACGTGCTTGTTCTGTCGTTTTCGCCTCTCGTTGCGTACGTTTACCGCGAAGGCTTTGCCCGATTTTCCTCCAAGCGGTATGAGAGTAAAATCAAAAGTAACTCGACGGAGAACTATTTCGTGCACTTGACGAACCATAGCGTGCAAAAGAAAGGCGATAACTACAACGCGAGCGTGTGCGATTTGAAATGGCCTCTTCATAAACTTCGAAGACACATTCGAGCGACGTTTGACGCTCGCGCGGAAGAGACGTGTTTTAAAGAGATTGAACGCATGATTAAACTTTCGTGCGACGCGGTGAAATCGTCCATGATTCGCGACGAGCGATGTTTTGAGTTGTATGGGTACGACGTCATGCTCGACGAACATTTAAAACCGTGGCTGATCGAGGTGAACGCGAGTCCTTCAATGACTGCAGATTCAGTTTCAGATAAAGAGCTCAAGACGCGCGTATTTGAAGACGTTTTGAACTGCGTAGATTTTGAGAACAAGTTTACGACTGGTACAACGAAGGAACGAGAGGGTACGAACTGCAGCGAAAGAAGTAGTAATAACAACAGCGATAGATCGACATTCTCAAGAAAACCTACAAATCCATCGTCGTACACGTCGCGTCTCGCGCGACTTCCTTCGCGAGTTGGAGGTTTCGACGCCATCGTCAACGAATCGAAAGAAAAAGAAAAAACGAGCGAGGAAAAAAAAACGCCAACAATTGGAACCGTCAACACCGATCGCGAGGATAATTTGAAAGAAATAGGCGTGTTATCGTCCTCGGACGACGAAGACGAAGACGAAGACGAAGGTGAAGACGAAGACAAAGAAAGTGTACAGTGAGGAAACAGTCGCAATGATAGATATTTTTTTGTTCGAGTCGTCTTGAAAATGTACACGTTTTCACACGCTCTCTCTCTTTTCCTTCCTTCCTTCCTTTTTACCTCTCTCCCTCTCCCTTTCCTTCTCTTTCTCTCTCTTCGCAACATGTCTTTCCCGCAGCATCGCGTTAACGACTGCCTTGCGCCATCCTCTCAAACTGTTTGCTCGGCTCCATGTCCACCCCTTCCTTCAAGATCGGATTCCCGTTCTCGTCCAAAGGCCACGGGTTCCCGTCCACATCCACCGGCACCTCCAACTTTTGCAAAGTCGGCGTCGACCACGGATACTTCTTCACCATCCCATACTCGATCGGTCGATCAAAATTCACGTTAAATCTCGCTTGAAACTTCCTCTGCGCCTCTTTAAACTCCGGCGTCGAGAACGACAATCTCGGATCTTCGTACTTTCGAGATTTTTCCAACTGTTCCGTGTGTCGTCGCATCTCTTCCAGAAGATCCGTCTGTTGCTTGTTGTTCGGGTCGACTCTTTTTTCAAACTCTTCCAACTTGGCGCGGTCTTCGTCCGCTTGTTGCTGGCCTCCGGTCCATGAAGTGTTCATCGTTGTTTGATATCTGTGTGTGTGTGTGTGTGTGTGTGTTCTTA
>Ga0233450_10000257_pt1 | contig 63456 bp, 73 predicted proteins | sample 011ome_30_FD_189956 | JGI IMG/M metagenome (GOLD analysis project Ga0233450, IMG submission 189956) | Coastal salt marsh microbial communities from the Groves Creek Marsh, Skidaway Island, Georgia - 011501CT (spades assembly) | ecosystem: Environmental > Aquatic > Marine > Intertidal zone >... | reverse complement strand
CCAGACCCTGCAGCTACTAGTATTGAAGAATGTGAATATGTAATTCACAGACACAAGCTAAACAAATCTCAACTTAGACAACTGCGTAACATGCCTTACTTTGATGAGGATGCTATACGTAATTGTATACAGATGGGAGCTAACTACGAAGAAAAAAGCTTTGAGTCACAATTAAAAGATGATGCAAGAGCTGACGAAGACTATCAAACAAACTTTGAAGTTTTTGAGTACTGGGGAATCATGGATGCAGAGTATGCACGTGAAGTTGGTATTGAAATAGATGATGACATTGATGATCTAGACGAAGTTCAAATCAATGCTTGGGTGTGTGGTGATAGTTTATTAAGAGCAGTGGTCAATCCATTTACTCCTTATAGAATACCTTACCACGCTTTCCCATACGAAAGAAACCCTTATAATTTCTTTGGTATTGGTGTAGCTGAGAACATGGATGATTCTCAACAGATTATGAACGGTCACGCAAGAATGGCTGTAGATAACCTAGCAATGGCTGGGTCTTTGGTGTTTGATGTAGATGAGTCTGCTTTAGTTGGTGGACAGTCTATGGAAATATATCCGGGTAAGATATTCAGAAGACAAGCTGGTATGCCCGGACAAGCTATACATGGTTTGAAGTTTCCTAACACAGCACCAGAAAACATGATGATGTTTGACAAGTTTAGACAACTTGCAGACGAACAAACAGGGATACCTAGTTACTCACACGGACAAACAGGTGTACAAAGTATGACAAGGACTGCTTCGGGTATGTCTATGTTACTCGGTGCATCAAGTTTAAATATTAAAACAGTTGTTAAAAATCTTGACGACTTTTTATTAAGACCTCTCGGTGAGGCTTTCTTCCAGTGGAACATGCAGTTCTTTGAAGGTGGTCTAGATGTCAAAGGTGATTTAGAAGTTAAAGCTACTGGAACAAATAGCTTGATGCAGAAAGAAGTACGAAGTCAAAGACTAACTACTTTCTTACAAACTGCACAAAATCCTGCTATTGCTCCATTTGTTAAAATTTCTAAACTTGTAAGTGAACTTGCCTACAGCTTAGATTTAGACCCTGATGAAATACTCAATGACCCTGAAGAAGCTGCAATTATGGCACAAATTATAGGTATGCAAAATGCTGGACAAACAACTAGCCCTGAAGCTCAAGGCGGTAACGGGCAACCAAATAATATGGGAAGCCTTGCAGGAACACCTGCACAACCTCAAGACCTTGGACCTACAGGCACTGGCGGTGGCAACATCGGAATCGGAAATGTTCCGGTTGCAGGGGAAGATCAATTCTCTGGTACGCCTAGAGCAGTTGCCGGAGCAGGTTAAAGAAGCAGTAAACAGAAAGGAAGAAACATGAGTGACGATATAAATAAAAAACACATTGAAAAAAAAATGAGTTTATTAGAAAAAATTTATTTTGATGATTCAGATAAATATACTAATAAAGAAAGAGCTGAAGCTGCACAAAAACATCGAACACTAGGAGAACTTATCGGAGACGATACAGTTTTAGTTGGTCCATCTAAAAAAACACCGATAGATAAGCCCGGTGCTAGAAGGGCTAAAAAACGAGGAACATTTGAAATGGGTGGATTATTAGAAGATGAAAGAGTAGGTTATGCTGAAGGAACACCTGAAGAAACAGAAAAAAAAGAATACCCACTATCTCATGTTGGTGAAAAAGAAACTACAATTAAAAAAGCTGTTAATGATATTAAATTACAAAAAGAGTTAATTGATCGCTATGATTTAGAACCAGATGGATTTTTAATGGAGTTAAAAAAGTATAGTGATAGAATAAATAAATTAACAGGTGGGCAAGTTAAACTTGACATGAACAATGATGATATGCTAGATGCTAAAGATTTTGAAATGTTAAGAGATAAAAATGCTGAAGGTGGAGACATAGATGGTCAAATGGCTATGCTAATGATACCAAAAGAACCTCAAGACGATATGATGCCTGAAGAGGAGATGCTTCCAGACGATGAGATGGAAGATGAATACTTAGATTTTATTTTAGATGAAGCATTAGATAGCGAAGAAGAAGACTATCTAATGTCACAGTTACAAGACAACGATAGACTTAGCGAAATATTCGATAAAGTCATAGACGTTGCACAAGAATTTGCTGGGTCTGGTCCTGTTGAAGGTCCGGGTTCAGGAGTCTCTGACAGCATACCCGCAAGGTTATCTGATGGAGAATTTGTCTTTACTGCTAAAGCTGTAGAAGAAATCGGAGCCGACAACTTAATGGCAATGATGAAAGATGCAGAAATGAAAGCAGATGAAAGACAGGGTTTAGCTGAAGGTGGACAACCTGAAGAAGAAGAGATTGTTGTAATGCCGGTTGAAGAACCTGCAAGTCAACAAGACATTCGTGTTACTAAAACAACCGTTGGTTCCGAAGCTTCACAGCAAGAAGTCAACGACTTAGTAGACGAAGAAGTCAAAAAGTCTATGCTTAGAGGGAGCAGAAACTTAGGCTAAACAAACTTAACGGTAGGGCTACCTTATGTCATAAGCACCCTATCATTTTTAAACCGAAAGGCTACCTTTACAAGACAAGCCCTGCACAGTCGACACACGCAGCTACCTTGTTAAATGAAAGCCCCCGTAGGAGAAGAATATGACTACTGAAGTACAAGAGGAAAATGCCAACCCTTACAACCAAAAAAAATCTTGGCACACGGATATAGATGAAAACTTTGAAGACTCTAACGGTCTTTACTTTGAAAAGCCAAAAGCTAAATCAAAAAAAGTAGAAGCTGTATCTGAAGAACCTGTAGAACAGGAAGCAACTAGGGATGAACCTTACAAGCGACCTGACTACAAGAAACGTTACGATGACTTGAAAAAGCATTATGACTCTAAACTAAATGAATTTAAGTCTAGAGAACAAGAGTTATTAGAAAAGGCTGCTGAAAACAGACCTCAGTATAAAGCTCCTAAATCTCCAGAAGAACTTGAAAAGTTTAGAGAAGAGTATCCTGATGTCTACGAAGTTGTAGAAACTGTTTCTCACCTTCAAGCTGAAGAGAAATCTAAGGACCTGAAAGAGAAACTTGAAAGACTGCAACAACGTGAGCAAGAATTAATTCGTAAAGATGCTGAAAAGCGATTGATGGATAAGCATCCTGACTTTGAAGATATTCGCAATAGTGATGATTTTCATGGTTGGGCTAAAGAGCAGCCTAAGTCTATCCAAGATTGGGTATACAACAATGCTGACGATGCTGATCTAGCTTCAAGAGCTTTAGATTTATTTAAACGTGATATTGGTATAGATACTGTACAGAAGAAGTCAAGTTCTAAAAAGTCCAGAAAGTCTGCTGCTGATATGGTCTCAACTAAAACAACAACGGTTGAACCACAACAACAGAAAGTTTGGACAGAAAAGGAGATTGCAGCTATGTCTATGGATGAATTTGACCGGCACGAAGCCGAGATAAGTGAAGCCATGCAACAAGGCAGAATTGCAAAATCATAACTATTAACTTTATAACTTAGGAGAATATCATGGCTCAATATTTTGAACCTGCAACTGATACCGATGCTAACTTTGCAAACTCCGTAAGTGGACAGGCTAATAGTTTCTTCCTACCTTCGATTTACTCTAAAAAGGTTTTAAACTTTTTTAGAAAGTCTTCGGTTGTAGAAGCTATTACTAACACCGACTATGCCGGTGAGATTTCTGCTTATGGAGACTCAGTTAAAATCATTAAAGAACCCGTAATCTCTGTTTCTGATTATACCAGAGGACAGGATACTACGCCAACAAAACTAACAGACCAAGAACTTACTTTGGTTGTTGATAGTGCTAAAGCTTTCAAATTCATCGTAGATGATATTGAAACTAAAATGTCACACGTCAACTTCAAAGAAGTAGCTTCTAGTTCTGCTGCTTATGCATTGAAAGATTCTTTTGATGCTGCTGTTATCGCTAACATGTTTAGTGGTTTGTCTGCTTCTTCACCTGACCACGTGTTAGGTGCTGATAATGCGACTGCTTTAGGTGCTAACGTATATGACGGTACTGGTTCTGTTGACATTGGTTTATCAAGTGAAACTGACCCTCTTAACCTTATGGCTAGAATGGCAAGACTACTTGACGAGCAAAACGTACCTGAAGAAGGTCGTTGGTTCGTTGCTGGTCCTGATTTCTACGAGCAACTAGGACAATCAAGTTCTAAACTGCTTTCTGTAGACTTCAACGCTGGTCAAGGTTCTATAAGAAACGGTCTAGTCTCAAGTGGAAAACTCAGAGGATTTGATATGTACAAATCTAACAATATCGCTGCGACTTCAAACGCAACTGGTAAAGTGTTAGCTGGACATATTTCATCTACTGCAACTGCTCAAACTATCATCTCAACTGAAGTCCTTCGTGACCCAAGTTCTTTCGGTGATATCGTTAGAGGATTGCATGTATATGGTTCTAAAGTCCTTAGAGACGAAGCACTAGTAGGTGCTTTCTACTTAATCGACTAATTGTTGAAACTCGGGGGAGTCTTCGGACTCCTCCACTTTTTAAAAGGAATTTATTATGCATTGTGGAACAAAAAGAATGAAAAAGAAAATGGGTGGACATTCTGATGTTGGTAATCAAATGGCTAGACGTGAAATAAAATATGGTGGTGCTATGTCTAGAGAAGGTCTAAAGAAAGGTGGACAACCTTCATACAAACACGGTGAGTGTCCTAAAGGTAAAGCCTGTTAATGAAAGTTCAAGCACCCAAAGGTTATCACTGGATGAAGTCCGGTAAGTCTTACAAATTAATGAAAGACCCTAAGACAGGTTATGCAGCTCATAAAGGAGCTAGTAAATCTGCAAACTTCCCAATTCAAAAGGTTCATAAAAAATAATGGCAACAACATACTTAGATTTAACTAACGAAGTTCTTAGAGAACTCAACGAGATACCTCTTACTTCTGCAAACTTTGCAAACGCTGTAGGACTTCAACAGTTTGTCAAGGATGCCATCAACAAGTCTATATTCGATATAGCAAATGAAGAACCCCAGTTACCATTTTTTGCAGTAGGCGAAAGTGGTGCAACTGACCCGTTCTATGGAAACGTGACCGTAGCAACAACAGCAGGTACCAGATGGTACGAACTAAAAGCTAGTAGCTCAAGTGTTGCAGATGATTACGGTTCCATAGACTGGGATGATTTTTATTTAACCACGATTAACGTCAGTGGTGAATCAGCTCCTTTTATCTCTAAAGGTTTAAAGTTTTTGAACTTAGCTGATTGGAAAAGATATTACAGAGATAATGAAAATGCAGACGATGCAAATACACAGGCATATGGTGAGCCTAAGTTTGTTATTAAATCACCTGATGCAAGGAAGTTTGGCTTAAGTCCAATACCTGATAAAGAGTACAACGTACACTTTTATGCGTTTGAAAAGCCTACAAAACTTGTAGCACACGGAGACACAGTTGTCTTTCCAGAACAATACACGAATGTCATAACTGCTAAAACAAGATATTATATTTGGCAGTTTAAAGAATCTCCACAACAAGCAGCTTTTGCTATGGATGATTATAAGAAAGCGATGAGGAATATGAAATCTAATTTGATTAATCCTACTCCTCGTGCAATGACAGACGACAGAAGATACTTTTAATTTATGGCACGTTCACAACCTTATACCGTTGCATGTACCGGTGGTTTAGTCACAGCTTCAAATCAAATTGACTTACTTAAAACCCCCGGAACTGCCACCGACCTTAGAAACTTTGAAGTCTCTATAGAAGGTGGATACAGACGTATCAATGGTTATACAAAATTAGGTGGTGAAAGTGCAACGATTCCTAGTGGTAGCACAGGAACAATACATGGGGTGACACCTTATGCTGATGGAGTTATTGCTGTTATTAACAACAATATTTATTTTAGCCAAGATGGAATTACATGGTTACAAATAAATAAATTATCTGCTGGTGGTGGTGATACTTATGCTACCTTTACAGGTAAAGCAGCTTCGGTAAGAACTGGGCAAGGTCAATGTACTTTTGCAATGTTTGAAGGTGCTGGTCAAGATTACGGTAGGATAATGATAGCCGATAATTCTACTAAAGACATTTTTGTTTTTAGAATGGAAGGCACTGGAGCTTTAAATACTAGGACATTTTTTACTTCAGAAGTAAGTCCTAACGGAGCTAATACTCCGGTACAATATATTACAGCACACGACCATCACTTAATTGCTGCTGGTGTAGAAGGCAACGAAACCACAGTCTACTACAGTGTACACAATAGTCCTGAAGACTTTACTGGTTCTGGAGCAGGTAGTATTACTATTACAGATAAGATTGTAGGAATTAAAGGATTCCGTGAAGACTTGTTTGTGTTTTGTGAAAATAGTATTCACAAACTTATAAACATTGATAACTCTCAAACAGTTGCCATTGTTTCAGTTGCTGAAAGTATTGGTTGTTTAAGTGGTTACAGTATTCAAGAGATAGGGGGTGACCTTATCTTCTTGGCACCAGACGGACTAAGAACCGTTGCTGGTACTGCAAGAATTGGAGACGTTGAGTTAGGAACTGTATCAAAACAAATACAACCTCTTATTACAACAATTGCACAAAACGTAGATAAATACACAATTTCAAGTGTAGTGCTTAGAGAAAAGTCTCAGTATAGATTATTTTATACTGATGCAACTGCAGCTAATGCATCACAAAGAGGAGTTATAGGAACATTAAGACCAAACGGATTTGAATGGTCTGAAACAAGAGGTATAGAAGTAACCGGAATAGGTTCGGGATTTAACGAAAGTGGTATTGAAGAATATTATCATGGTGATACTGATGGCTACGTGTATATACACGATTCAGGTAATACTTTTAATGGGACTAATATTCTTGCTCGATATGCCACACCCGACTACGATTACGGAGATTTAGGAACTTTAAAAACTTTACACTACGTTAGAGTTTCTATATCAGCAGAAGGTATTGTAAGTCCAGAGTTACAAGTCAGATACGACTTTAGTAATCCTGACACACCACAACCACCTTCTAATTTTTTATTTGGTACGGTTAATCCTCCTTCGGTATTTGGTGAAGCGGTGTTTAACATTAACGTATTTGGTGGTGCAGCAGCACCTATGGTACGTATACCCGTACAAGGCAGTGGGACAAGTAATAATTTTACAGTCATCACAGATGATAACAAAGCACCCTATAAAATAAATGGTTTTTATATAGATTTTATACCTTCAGGTAGGAGATAACAAAATGGCAATAACATATAACTGGAACGTATCCACAGTCGATACTTACCCAACACTAGACGACAATGTAGACGTTATTTATAACGTGCATTGGAGACTTAATGCAGAAGATGATGCAAATCAAGATGCAGATGGAAATAATTTAACTGCTTCAGTCTATGGAACACAATCGTTAGACACAGCAGACATTTCAAGCTTTATAGCTTTTGATAGTGTTGATGCTGCAACGGTACAAGGCTGGGTAGAAACTGCAATGGGTGAAGAAAAAATACAAACTTTAAAAGATAACCTTGATGCAAACATTGCAGAACAAATTAACCCTGCATCAGTTACAAAAAATTTAGTAGGCTAATAAAATAAAACACACGGAGATTAAATAATGGCAGGTTACATAAGACAGAGTTCCTTTGTTGATGGAGACACAATCACTGCTGCAATATTCAATAATGAATATAACCAACTCGTCAATGCTTTTAGCAACACAACAGGTCACGCACACGATGGCACATCAGCCGAAGGACCTGTTATAGGACTGATTGGTGATGCAGGAGAGACTTCTCCAAACAACAAAGTATTAATAGATACAACCAATAACTACATTGAGTTTTATGTTGAAGTATCTTCAGCACCTGTACAACAGCTATACATAGCCGATGGAGCTATTGTACCTGTTACAGACAGCGATGTTGACTTAGGAACTAGCTCATTATACTTTAAAGATACTTACACAGATACCGTTACTACAACTGGTAACGTGACTGTTGGTGGTAATCTTACAGTCACAGGTAACGCTACTATCTCCGGCAACCTTACTTTTGGTGATGCAGACACTGACAGCATTAACTTAGCTGCAGAGATTGATTCAGACATTATACCAAACACAGATGGTACTTACGATTTAGGTAGTGCTACCAAAGAATGGCAAGACCTCTATATAGATGGTACTGCTAACATTGACAGCTTAGTAGCTGATACAGCAGACATTGATGGAGGTACCATTGACGGTGCTACCATAGCAACGTCTGACATAACTGTAGGAGCTTCAAAAACTTTAGATGTCTCTGCAGGTACTCTAACACTTGCTGATAATCAAATCAGTGGTGACAAGGTTGAAGGTGGCACAATAGCTGCAACAACCATAACAGATTTAACCTTTGGTAGCCTTAACGATGGCACCATAACTGTTACAGCTTTTGTAGACGAAGACGATATGACATCTGACTCTGCAACGCTTATACCGACACAGCAATCTGTAAAGGCTTATGTAGACTCTCAGGTGACCGCACAGGACTTAGATTTTCAAGGAGATACCGGAGGTGCACTTTCAATTGACCTCGACTCAGAGACTCTCACAATCGCTGGTGGAACAGGTTTAGATACAGTAGGTTCAGGTAACACTGTAACAGTTGCAATAGACTCTACAGTTGCTACACTGACAGATACACAGACTTTAACAAATAAAACACTTACAAGCCCTGTAATCAATACAGGCGTATCAGGTACAGGAGTACTTGATGATGATACCTTTGCTACAGCTACAGCAACAACTTTAGCGACTTCAGAGTCTATTAAAGCTTATGTAGATACTACCGTTGCTGCAACTAATGAAGTTGTTGAAGATACAACTCCTCAACTTGGTGGAGATTTAGACTTAAACTCTAATGACATTACAGGTACAGGTAATATTAATAATACTGGTACGATTACTACTGATGGTTTGACTGTTGATGGTGTTGCAAAAGTGCTTGGAGCAGCATCAAACACCATTGTAATTGCGGATGCTACTGAGACAAACGGGTATCAGTTAAAGGCTAATGCAAGTGCATCTTCTGACTTTGGCTTTATAATAGAAGACCTTGCAGGTAAAGATTTATTAAAAATAGAATCTAACAACGACATTTCCTTCTACGAGGATACAGGCACAACTGCTAAGTTATTTTGGGATGCAAGTACTGAGAATTTGGGTATCGGTACAACTGGTGCTGTAACTAAAAAACTTGAATTAGTATCAGATACTTCAGAAACAGCACAGCTTATTGTGTCCTCAGATACAGGAACATCAGCTTTATATTTCGGAAGTACATCGGATACAATTAAAGGTGGTATTCGCCTAGACAATTCAGATAACAGTTTACAATTGACTGGATATAACAATACAGAACGCCTAAGAATAGACTCATCAGGCAAAGTAGGCATTAATGTTAGCAGCCCAAGCAGAAGGTTTGAAGTAAACTCTGGTGGAGAACAAGTTACATCAGTTTTTAGTAGCAATAGTACTACTGCTGCTAGACTTTCTTTGAAAGATGCAAATACCACAGGCGATTCTACAGTTAATATAGGTGCAGCTGGAGACGATTTTGTAGTATATGCTGGGGCATCACAAAGACTAAGGGTTGATAGCTCTGGAAACGTGGGTATTGGTACTGCTAGTCCTGCTGAAATATTACATGTTTCAGATACAAGTACTGCTGGTGCTGTAGGTTTAAGAGCTGAAAACTCAGAAGGACATGTTAATTTTACAACAAATGGTGGTGGCTTTCAGTTTGAAACAGGTGCTTCAGGAGTAGTATCAGTCATAGACTCATCAGGAAATGTTGGAATTGGAACTGCTAGTCCTACATTTAAATTAGAGGTTGAAGGAACTGGAGATTTAGTAAAATTTGCAGGAGCAAATGCACAGCTAACAATAGATAACTCAACAACCAATGAAATAAATATTGATGCAGCAGGAGCTAACGATAAACTTGTCTTCTCTACTGTTGGCAGCGAAAGACTTCGCATTGATAGCTCTGGAAATGTTGGAATTGGTACTTCTTCACCAACTGAACTGGTCGAAATTTCAGCTAATGCTCTGCATCGACTTTTAATTACTGCAACAGATACTACCATGACAAATGGTGCTGATTATGGCGGTATTGGGTGGGAAACAAACGATGCCTCACAAACTGGTCTTACTACATGGGAAATATTCCAAGAAGCTGCTGGAACAACTGGAGAGGTTGATTTAGTTTTTGATTATAAAGGCACTGAGGCGGTTAGGTTAGACACATCAGGCAACGTTGGAATTGGTACTGCTTCGCCTACAACTCAACTTACAGCAAGTCAATCAGCTAACATTAGTCAAGTAGCAATAACCTCAAGTTCTAATGCAGTAGCTTGGAATGCTACAGCAGCAGCCAACGCCTACTACGCAACCACAGAGAACACAACATTCTCAGCACCAAGTAACGCTGTAGAAGGTGCTATAATCTCTGTAGAAATTGCACAAGGCGGTACACCTTATACAGTGGCTTGGAACACAGTGTTTGAATTTGCAGCATCGACTGCACCTACTGTGACTGCCACAGCTAACAAGACTGATATATTCTCGTTTAGATATAACGGTTCAGTCTGGCAAGAAATTGGTAGAACACAAAACATGGCACAAACTTAATAATCTATGGAAGTATTACAACGCACAGCTAATCGTGGAAGTATCGCTACTGATACTGGGTATGATATTGAATATTCAAATAAATTTGAATCAGATAATAGCGAAGCAATTACAAGAAACTATGATGCAAGTACAGGTGCAAATTGTATAGCAAATAATAGTACAACTAATGCTAAAAAATTCACTGTTTCATACTGGGTTAAGAAAACTGAACTACTAGCAAGTGGACAAAATATACCTTGGATAGCAATAGCTGGTGGGAATGCAACAGTTGTAAAATTTCAAGATGAAAAGTTTGCTGCTTATGATGATTCTGCAGGTTGGAGTTTGGCAACAAATGCACTTTTTAGAGACACTTCGGCTTGGTATCATTTAGTATGTGCAGTAGATACAACACAAAGCACAGCATCTGATAGAGTTAATTTATATGTTAATGGAGTTTTACAAACATCTTTTTCAACAGAAAACTATGGTACTCAAAATAATGATAATCAACTTTGGAAAGTTAATACATCTCATACAATAGGTAATCAGGCTTATTTTAAAGGTGGGTATATCGCAGAATTACATTGTATAGATGGAACTCAATATGCTGCATCAGACTTTGGTGAATATGATGATGATAGCGGTATTTGGATTCCTAAAGAAGCTGATGTTACATATGGAGACCAAGGATATTATTTAAATTGGTCTGATTTTGGTAGTGCTAATAGTAATGCAAATAATACTGGAGTAGGAAAAGACTTTAGTGGTAATACTAATCCTTTTGTCAATTTAGATAATTGGTCATCAGCAGATATTGCAACTGACACACCTACTAATAATGGCTGTACTCTTAATGTTTTAGCATCTTTAGAAGGAAGCAACGACATAACAGAAGGAGCTTTAGTAAGCACTGGTAAGGCTGGTGGTGGTGGAAACTTTAACGGAACTTATGGAACAATCGGAATTGACCCATTTAACTCTACTGTAGATTGGTATTGGGAGATTGAAACATCTATTGGAACTAGTGGTTCTGATACTGATATTGGTATAGGTTGGATAAAAGAATCAAGAATTACAAGTGGCTCAACTGCTTACAATAATGTTTATGCAGATGGTATTTCAAGATATTCTTCACAAACAGCAAATGCTGCTGGAGATATTTGGGGTGTACTTTTAGAAACAGGGACAACACCAGTTATGAAACTTTATCGTAATGATGGTTTAATTTATACCGCAACTCACGGAAGTGGTGGTGTTAGTTTTGATACTTTAATGTTTCCTTATATAACAGTAAAAGGAACAAGTGTAGATGCACGATTAAATTTTTTAAATCCAGCATCTAGTTTTTCAATAGCCTCAGGAAATACAGACCCCAATGGCTATGGTAATTTTGAGTTTGATACAAAAGGTGGTTACGCCTTATGCACTAAAAACTTAGCGGAGTACGGATAATGGCTTATACAACGATAGACGACCCATCTGCATATTTTCAGGCTAAAGGTTATGCTGGTAATAGCGTTGATAATACAGCAATAACCAACGATGGTAATAGTAATTTACAACCTGATTTAATTTGGTTTGCAAGATATGATACACCAGGCGATAAATTTCTTTTAAATTCTAGTAGAGGTGTTACAAAATTTTTAATAAGTAGCGGCACTGATGCTGAAGGAACTTCTACATCTATAGTTAAATCTTTTGATACAAATGGTTTTTCTGTAGGAACTAACAGTAATTCAAATTCTAGTAGTTCAAACTATGTAGCATGGCAATGGAAAGCCAATGGTGGTACGACCTCAAGCAATACGGATGGTTCTATAACTTCTACAGTTCAAGCCAATCAAGATGCAGGGTTTAGCATTGTTACTTATACAACAGCAGGTTCAACAGCAACAATTGGACATGGTCTTGGTGCAAAACCTGATGTAATTTTGTTAAAGAAAAGGAACGGAGCAATAAGCTGGTATGTTAGACACGTTTCTACTGGAACTTCATACTTAAACTTAAACTTAACCAGTGCTGCTGTTTCTAATCCTACTGCAACTTGGACAACTACTGAGCCTACTACATCAGTATATTCAATAGGAACTTCAAGTGATTTCAATATAAATGGTGGAGAATATCTAGCCTACTGCTTTGCAGAAAAACAAGGCTTCAGCAAGTTTGGCAAGTATGTCGGCAATGGAAGTACAGATGGTTCATTTATCTATACAGGCTTTAAACCTGCTGTGATTATTTTAAAGAGAACAGACTCAGCAAAGAACTGGAATATAATTACAGGTGCAACAATTCAAAAAAATGTAATAGATGAAAGATTTAACCTTAATTTAGGTAATATACAAAGTGAAGGCGATTGGGCAGATTTTGTTTCAAATGGGTTTAAGCTAAGAACCACTAACGCATCTATAAACGCATCAGGTGGTACATACATTTTTATGGCATTTGCGGAGAACCCTTTTACCACCTCAAGTGGTATACCAACAACAGGAAGATAATATATAATAGGAATTAATATGTGGGCATTAGTAGAAAACAATCAAGTAACTCAGGTTTACACCAGACCTAAAGCAATAACCATTGGGGATGTATCTTATCCGCAAAATATCTTTATGCTTTGGTCTAGCGATGAACTTGAAGCAATAGGTATTTATGAAGTGGTTGTAGATAACAGCAACTTTAAAAATCCATCTTATTACATCAACACGAATCAATCTTTTGACTTTGCTAACGATGTGGTAACTGCATCTTATGGTACAGCTACACCTAAAGCATTAGACGATACAACTGATCCTGATACTGGTGATGTAACTCATGGTCTTAAATGGAATCACAATCAAGTAATTATCAATCAAGCTTATGGTTTATTACAGCCTAACGATTGGTATGTGGTCAGAGAACAGGAAGCTGGTACACCCATTCCTGCTGATTGGTCTACTTTTAGAACTGATGTCAGAAGCACAGCAGCAGATATGCAAAGCAAAATTAATGCTTGTACCACAGTCGATGAGTTAGCAGCTTTGTATGAATACAATGATGCTGAACCACCTGTTAGACCATTAGGCGAGTTTCCAAACCCACCAAGTGCATAATTATTTATTAGGAGAAAACTATGACTGAAGAGAGCAAAAACGAAGAACCAATCATCATTACATTTGATGATGTGCCTTACAGGGCATCTGATTTAAACAATGATCAATTACCTTTAGCAATAGAGCTAAATAAAGTTGTACCTCAACTAAAACAAATAGAAGAAGATCATACAAGACTATCTTTAATTAAAAATTTATTAATTAAAGAATTTAAACGTAGCTTAGAGGTGGAAACACCAGAAGATACACAACCAGAGGAATCTGAATAATGGACTTACTTACAATTATTAATTCAATCGCAATCGTTTTTCTTATGTGGCAACACAAAGAAGATATCAAAAAAATATTCAAATCATAATGCCTAACTCCAAGCCAACAGCAGCAACAGTTCATACGGAGCTTGTTCGTCATGAAACTGAATGTGCTGAACGCTGGAGAACCAATTTCAAACAACTAGACAAACTAGAAGCATCTATCACCAGAATGATGTGGTGGATGATTGGTGGTCTTACAACCATAGGTGCTAGTTTGTTGACCTTAACTCTAAGGACTCTATTCACATAATGAAATTCAACAAAATTAAAAGCTTGATAGGTGGCTTAGTGCCAACGATTGCTGCTGGCATGGGCTCACCTGTTGCTGGCATGGCTGTGAACATGGTGGCTGATGCACTAGGTTGCAAGCCAGAGCCTAGATCAATAGAGCAAGCTTTAGGTGATGCAACACCAGAGCAACTCATTAGACTCAAAGCAGCAGAGCAAGAGTTTGAAGTGCAAATGAAACAAATGGACATAGATGTTTTTGCTCTTGAGACTCAAGACATACAAGATGCTAGAAGCAAATTTGGTAACGATTGGACTCCTAAAGTCTTGGGCTTACTTTCAATGATTGGCTTTATGGGTTACATCTTTTTTATTACAGCTTTTCCAATTGATGACAGCTCTGACGATATTGTCATGCTGATCATTGGATCATTAACAGGTATAGCTACAGCAGTTATATCTTTTTACTTTGGAGCTAGTAATAAAAAGGAGAAATAATGTACGCTTTTATGCATCAAGAAGATAAACATTTCGATAGAGATTTAATTAAAAAAAGACTAATAGATTTTGAGGGCTTAGTCCTCAAGTCCTACGTTTGCCCCACAGGATATACCAGCGTGGGCGTGGGTAGGAATCTTGAGACCAATGGCATCACAGAAGAAGAAGCCATGTATCTGCTTAACAATGACATCAGCACAGTCATCAAGAAATTAGACAAGCACTGGATAACTTGGCGTAAGTTACCCATCACTGCTCAATACGTCTGCATAGACCTAGTATTTAATATGGGCATCAACACATTCATGTCATTTAGAAAAACCAGAGCTTACATGGAAATGGAAGAATGGGAAAAAGCAGGAGATGAACTGCTTGATTCTAAATATGCAGAACAAGTAGGCAGACGTGCCATATTCAACTCGGAACAGTTAAAAAGCTGCAAGGAATGATCTAATGTCCAGCCCTAAATCTGTTGGGGATTTTGGCGAATATTTAGCAGCAGCATACTTGTCTCTGGTTGATGAGATCACGACAGTCCTTGTCGTACCTCATGGAGCTTCAGCAGATATCATCTTTGAATACAAACTTGAGCTGTATCGTTGCCAAGTTAAAACTGCATCCAAGATAGAAAAGACTAGACAGAACTGGCGTTTTGATCTTAGGCGTGGGCTTCATGCTAAAGACAGAACCTATAAACGTAACAGCATTGATCTATTCGCTCTGGTATCTCTTGGGCATCAGAACGTGGTATTCATGCTGCCACAAACCAAAAACCAAATCACCATCTCTGATGAGCATATGAAAAACAACGATGCTCTGAAAAACTTGCAAAATATTATCTCTGAAATTAATTAAAATAATTGTTTACATATATATCTAAATATTTGTATAATAGGTTATTCATTATTAAATAGGAGATAAAATGAAATACACAAAAGAAGAAATAAAACACAGAAATGAACTAAGAGCGTTTTTGATTGTTGATGGCAAAAAAGCATTTATACAACAATATGGTGAAGATATTTATGAAGATATATGGTCAGAAATTGTTGCCTTTGCTTCTAAAATTCAAGACCCTGATCAAAGATTAACCTACTTAGAATGTTGGGGCATCCCATACAAACTGGGTGGTGCTGACTGCTCAACAGATTGGGCATAGCCTAACCCACCCCACCAGTAACAAGCTCCTTCATTGGGGCTTTTACTGGTAGAACTAACTCATTTTTTATAGGAGATAAAATGAAAAAATCAAATTGGGAAACAGAAACTTGCACACGTTGTGGTGGCACTGGTAAATATAGCTCTCATATTCTTTATGGAAGAAGATGTTTTAAATGTGGTGGAGCTAAAATTACTTTAACCAGAAGGGGTAAAGCTGCACATAAATATTATCATGAGTCATTAAGAACTGACCCCTCTAAAGTAAGGGTAGGAGATTACCTTTTTGCTGATATGAAAAATGGTTGGTTTAAAGTTAAAGAAATAACAATAGAATTTGATAGATTTGAATTTAAATGTGAGGGTGGATATAACTTAGGTGCTAAACATCCTGTTAAAAGCACAACAGGTCAGGAAGAGCTTAATGAAAAGGTAGCCAAAGCTCAAGAATATCAGTCTAAGCTTGGCAAACATGGCAAAGTATTAAAAAAATATATTGAGGTAGCGTAATGAGTAAGAAATTAATTACTAATGTAGGGGGCGTTAAAATTGTGGCTGACAACCATAAGGAATTTATCGCTAAAATTAAGCTGGCATTAAAGTGCCAGCAGAACCATCGAATCTTCAAGCAAGAAGAATTTAGATTAACCAGAGGGGAGCAGAGATGAACATTACTTTAAATAAAATCAATGAAATTATTTATTATTATGAGCATGATCTTAAAAGACGCGAGCCTTTCAATAATCTTGGGATACCCTGTGTTCCTTTTTCACATTATAAAATTATGATTCAAGCTTTAAGAGTAGCAAAAGAGGTGATAGAAAATGGTAAGTAAACTAACTAGAGATGATGGCTCTTCAGCATCAGGGATTGCACAGGCTATGAACAAAAGCCCATATGGAACTAGAAATGAACTGTTACAAAAACACATCAGAGCCAAGCATGGCAAGAATGTTAGGTTTGACCAGAACACTGCTATGGAGCTAGGAGACTTCTTTGAAGATGGCATCATTAGATTTGCAGCTAAGAAGATGGGGCTGACTGATGTGGTTACTGTATTTCCAGAAGCTTTCACCCATCCATTTTTTCCAGTTGAATGTTCTTTAGATGGAACAGCAATGGCAAATGATTTAACTTTTAAGGATCATCCAGAGATGGGTATTTATGTTCCAGACCATGAGCACATTACTATTAATGGCAAGGGCATCATTGAGTGTAAGTTAACCAAAGATTATCCAAAGGATCATCCTGAAGATTGGCGTGGTTGGATTCAGCTTAAGACTCAAGTTGAGATCACTGGCTGCTCTTGGGGTATGCTGGTGATCTTTAGTCATGCAGCCAATGAGATTAGATACTTCTTTTATCAACGTGATCCAGCCTTTAGCGAGGAGCTAAGAATACTTACTGAAGATTGGCAACAAAGAGTTAAAACAGAAACTTACTTTAACCCTGAAACTTCTGATGATGCTTATGTCATGTTTGAAGATATCCCAGTGGCTGAGGATGTTTTGGAAATGGAAGAACACTTTACAGCTATGATTGCAAGGCATGAAAACATTGATGCTGAGATTAAAGAGCTAAAAGAAGAACAGGACTGTATACAAACTGCATTGATGGAAAAGATAGCCAATCATGAAAAAGCTGTTTGTGGCTCATACAGTCTTGACTGGGGCTACATTAATTATAAGGCTACACCTGAAAAGGTAGTGCCTGCTAAGGAAGCCAGAAGCGTTAGACGTAAGCAGGTGAGGATTAAGGATCGAGGGGCAGCAGACTTGAAGGGAGCGTTATAAGGAGAGTTTTGCCACTGCCCAAAAATATTATAGAATAAACATGGAGAGTTTAGATATGAAAACAGCAATAAAAAACAAAAGAAATAAGTTGACAGAACGTACAACTACCCAAGCTATTTGGGTGGACTCAGAGATACACCAGTTGCTAAAAGAGCATCAGGTGATGTCTAGGAGCACAAGAAGTCTAGGTGAGTTAGCAGCCCATTACATTAAGCTAGGTATTTGTGATGCTAGGAGTCAGGAGAAATGACTCAGTATGATCAAGTAGTCAGGTTGCAGGCATTAAAGAATGATGTCTATGAGTGGGCTAAAAGAATTAAGTCTCATTATATGCAAACTAGATATGGTGATGGTTACTATGAGATAACCTTTAACGATGACTCCAGAGAGGTTATGTACAACGATGGAACAGTTAAAACCACAGATTCACCCCATAACTTTGAGCAGCTTGTTAGATTGTACGAGCAAGATCATGGTGAGCAGTGGTAAATTCCAGAAACAAGGGTGCAGCTTTTGAGCGTAGTATCGTTAAGCTGATTAATGACTTTTGTGAGAAACGTGGATTTGATGAAACTGTTAAAAGGAATCTTGATCAATACCAGAATAAAGGCATGGCTGATATCTACTGGCGTAATTTTGCAATTGAGTGCAAGTGTTATGCAGGGAAAGGATCAACCTTTGCCCAAGAGAAATGGTGGGCTCAAGCTTGCGAAAGTGCTGGAGATACATTGATTCCAGTATTGATTTATAAATACAATCGCAACAAGCCAAGATATGTATTACCAGCAGCTTTAATGTTTAAAGATGTGCCATTGAGCAATCAAAGCGTAATTGTGGGCTATGTTGATGACTTGTGTAATGACATTGATGTAATATTAAATCATGCACATAATATTTGATGACGATTTTGAAGAGTTTTGCTTCCGCAAGTATCAGAACTATCTGTTAGGAGCTGAAGCATTAGGGATCACCGATGTCGGTGATTTTTGGAGCTACAAGACTAGGAACATTGAAAGTCTTGAAGCAGAATATAACGAAGGTGCAGACAGAGTTTTGCACTGATTTTAAAGGAGCGTACTATGGATTTTTTTGAAGAAAATTCTGGTGAAGGAAATGGGTCAAATTCTTATCTTAAGTTTTTGGCAAAAGAAAAGGCGTGGTATATAGGAGAGAATGTCTATGACATGGAATACATCCTACTAGACCCTGATACTATCCAGACTGGTCTGGGCAGATATTCAGGTGGCTATGAGTTTGAATTCTCTGATATTCCATTTAGTAAAGTCGAAAACAAAGAAGGCTGGAAAAAAGCTTTTAGCGTTTGGGCTTTCACAAGCGATAAGCAAGTCGTGCAATGGGAACGTGCAGCATGGGGAGAGCTACAAGGCTTTAAGTCCATGTGCGAGAAGTTCTGGATGCAAAAAGCAGCTAATGAAGGGCAATTGCCTTGCTTTAGATACTTAGGCTCAAGAGGTGTTAAATTCGATTCTGGTTTTTCCAGCGAAGTGCCTGAGTTTGAGTTTGTTGCTTGGAAACCAAGACCAGCAGAGTTTGTTATTCCTGCTTGGGTAAATGATGAGGATGTGGCAACACCTGTTGCTGAAAGTCCTGTTGAGAAAACAGTGGTAACTGATGAAGATATACCATTTTAATGACAAACGAGGACTGGGCATCAATAGCTAAACCTATTGGCTTAGAATTACTTGGCGAACCAAAGTCTGTAACATCGACTGAGGTTCGCTGGGGTACTCATGGCTCTTGGGTTTTGAATATTGAGAAAGGACAATTTTATTCCTTTGAATTGGATCAGGGTGGTGGTACGATGTGGCTACTTAAACACTTTGATCAAAGTATTGACGAAACACTTAGACGATTTGGTTTTGGCGATGAGGGAGCAATGTCTAACGACATTCATTTTATCTCCCCAAAAAAAGAAGCACCTTCATCGCCATCTTTAACCAGAGATAAATTTGTAGAACTCTGGTTGCAGGCAAGCATCAAGTTAAAATATTCTGATGACTTTGCAGTGCTGAGATTCCCAGAGGGTCATCCTAGAAGCAAAATTAAATATGCACCTTTTAGCAAGCGTGGTGATCTTTGGTATATGAAACGCCCAGAGGGGCTTATGCCTTTGTATCTATCAGATAAAAGTTCAGACAAGCCTGTGCTCCTTGTAGAAGGCGAGAAGGCAGCCATAGCAGCCGAGCAGATATACGCTGGTCAGGTTGCTTGTCATCATGGTGGCTGTAAGGGCTGGGATAAAACAGACTGGTCAAGCATCTATGGTAGGCAGGTTTACATATACCCAGATAATGACGAAGCTGGGCTCATGTTTGCACAAGAGATATCCACTTATTTAAGAACTAATGGCTGTGAGGTAACTATTGCAAAACCTCATCCAGATTTACCAGAAAAAGGTGATTTACATGAAGCTAAAGAATTGGGTATTTACAGCGATTCTGATGCTCTTGAGGACTATATTAAAAACACACCAGTAGACAGACCTAAGGGTGCTTTATACTTCGAGAGAGCTGATCTGGTGATGTCTCAGGTGGATAATCCTGATTGGCTTATTAAAACAGTTGCAGAAAGGTCTAGTTTGCTTGGTGTATTTGGTGCACCTAAGTCTGGAAAGTCTTTTGTGGCTATTGCTATGGCAGCAGCTATAGCTAATGGTTCTGACTTTTACGGACATAAAGCAAAACGTGCTCCAGTGGTTTATCTATGTGGCGAGGGTAAGCGTGGGGTCAAACGTAGACTTGCAGCGTGGAATCAATCAAAGGAAAGCCTAGATGGTGCTCCTTTATTCTTATCCAATAGAGGAACTCGAATACTTGATCCAGACGAATATGCCAAGCTCATAGCAGAGCTGGATATGATTGCAGCTCAGGAAGGTGAGTTAAGTTGCATCATATTTGATACGCTCAACAGGAACTTTGGAGCAGGCTCAGAGAACAGCACTGAGGACATGACATTGTTTATTAGTAGGATGGATGAGCTTATCCACAAATACGAAGCTGCTGTGATTATAGTCCATCATACAGGACACTCATCTAATGGCAGGCAGCGTGGGAGTTCTGTGCTAGGTGCATCAATGGATTATGAATTTAAGATTGAGCGTAATGATGATACTAAAACTGGCGATACCCACAAAACCATGTTTGTAACGATGGAGCAGACTCTTAATAAAGATGGTATGGGCATGGAGAAGATTAACTTTGAATTTAAAGAAGTTGAGCTTCTTGGGTTTGAAGATTTGACTTCTGGTTACTTAGAAGTAACAGATCATGTGATTGAGAAGAAGGCAAAGCTAAAAACCACTCATGCTGAGATTAATAGAGGTCTAAAAAGACTTGCTCTGGATAAGGCGATTGCCGAAGGTGGCAATGAAGAGGATTACACCTTTTCCATTGGTGATCTGGTGGGTGTATGCAAGACCCAAGCTGATAATGATATGAAGCGATCTAACATTGCTCAATATATTGGTGAGATGGTGGAGAATGATCAAGTTATTAAAATTGATGAGCAGTATCAGTCGATTGAATACAAAAAAATGGTGAAATTCAGTGATAAATTCAGTGCTTAAAAAAGTGTATGTAAAATATGTATGTGTGTATGTAAGTGTATGTAAAATCGTTGAAAAAATGTATGTATGTGTATGTATATCCTAAAGGATACATACACGTACATTCAAACGTACAGACAAAATTTACATACAAATTAAATTATGAAAACTAAAGAAAAAAAACAATATTCTGCTGAAACTATTAAAAGGTTAGAAGCTTATCAAGATTACAAAAAAGAGTTTCATACCAAATGGGGCGATCAACACAGATTAGATAGATTGGTTGGTGTGGACTTTAGGGTTAAGTTTATGAAAGCAGAGCAATTATTTAAAGCATCAGCACTTGAAAGGAATGATGTAAAAACAGTCAAAATGATTGATATGATGTATCGAGCATATGCAGCTTTAGAAGAAGAGATGCAAACTCTGGGCTATAAACCACTTGAACCCCACATACGCTGTTTTGATTGGGATGGAGTTATTTGGTATGTTACAGACTTAGATTATGAAGTTCCAAGAGCAATGCAACGATATAAGCATGAGGGTAAAGCTAATTTTATTAGCATACAAGAGCTGCTTAGATGTGTTCCAAAAGAACTGATGGATATGCGACTTGAATTAGCAATAATGTTTGAGGGCAGTAAGTTTGTGAGGATAGAGAAGAAATGATTACACTATGGCTTATACCAGTATTTATTATTCTTTGGGGCTTAACCTTTTACTACATGACAGAGGATGATGATGAGTAAGGGTAGCAAGCGTAGACCAGAGAAGGGAACACAATACCAAGACAACTGGGAAAAGATATTTAACAAAAAGAAAAGGAAAAAAGATGCCAATAAAGATAAGCAAATCACAAAAGGTTAGAGACAGACAAACAGGCAGGGTGAGCACCACTCATTATTATGCTAAGTGCACTAGCACCAAAGAGTTGAAGGATATGATTGATAACCCATCAACTAAACCTAAGATCAAGCAGAAATGTAGAAATGAATTAATAAGGAGAATGAAATGAATAAAGTTATGTTGCAAAAGGTTATTAACTATCCTGATTTAAAAAACAACCCAAAGAAAAAAGATAAAGATTTTCGTATGGAAATTTTTAACGATATTACACCAGAAAACGCCAAAGACATTGATGAAAAACTAACGCTCATGGTTAAGGAACTTGGAGATGATATACAAACATCTTCTAAGTTTTTTATAACCTCTAATTTAAATAATTTTGTTATTGAAAATTGTAAACTAATTTTGCAGTCAGAAAAAATACAACAAGAATTTAAACTACCATTTGATAAGCCTTTGTTATTGCAAAACGAATCTTACAACAACTTTACTGTATTAATAAGACCAATATTTAATGAGCTGGAAGATAGTCATTTTTGTGCTGAATTTTTTCAAAAAGATGAAAACAATAAAATATGCTTAAATGGTGCTGCATTAGCTTTTAATAAAAATATTTTTAATAACAATAAACCAGCTTATAACAATTTTAAAAGTTTATATCTTTCTAATAATTTTGTTCCAAGCGAACAATGGGAGCACAATAGAGCACAACTCGTTACTGTTACTATATTAAGTTATTTATGCTCAACAAGTTTACAGGATGATTTAAATATTTTTGAAACAAAAAATATAAAAGGTCTTAAGGGAATTAAAACCAATACAAGAGAATATTCTTATAGAAATTTTTTATCTAAGCCAATGTATGAGCACAAGATTTTAAATTTAAACATAGGAATACCTAATGAGAACATATCTAAAAACAATAAATCAAATGGGTATAAAAAAAGATTGCATGAGGTCAGAGGGCATTTGAGAAAACTTAAAACTGGAAAAATATGTTGGGTTACAAACCACAAAAGAGGAGATAGCAGTCTAGGAATAATAACCAAAGATTACAATTTAGATTATAGGAGAATGAAATGAGCAAAGATATGGTAAACCATCCACCACATTACAATCACAATGAGGGTGGCTTAGAATGTATTGACTATATCAAGCAACAGCTTGGTGCTTCATTCCCTTCCTATCTGGAAGGTAGCATCATAAAATATATACACAGGCACAAATATAAGGATGCCAACATACAGGACTTAGAGAAAGCCCAGTGGTATCTGAACAAGCTCATAGAGCACTACAAAAACTTATGAATATAGATAAAGATAAATTGAAAAAGAAAATAGAACAGGGTAAGTCATCACATGACATAGCCATGCAGTATGACGTACACCCATCAACAATCAGACGTAAAGCTAAAGAGTTAGGACTTAAGTTTGAAGCTAAGTCTCATTGGAGAAAGAAATGACAATCACAGTTCAGATAAAATCTAATGAGAAAGAACTTAAAAAGAAGATGGGATTATTCCAAAGAAAGAAACTACCTGAAGCAACTGCTAATGCTTTAAATCAGATAGGTGCAAAAGTTGTTAATGCAGAGAGAGCACAGATACAAAAGAGATTAGACAGACCCACACCATTTACCATTAAGTCTGTAGATATGCCACAAAAGTTTAGAGCCAAGCCTAAAGATTTATCTGCATTGATATTTATTAAAAGCATTGCACAAGATTATCTTAGGTATGTTTATCAGGGTGGAATTGAAAGACCTAAGAAGGCAAAGATATTTGCACCTGTTACATCTGCTGGTGGTGAGAGACTTAACAGATATGGAAACATCATAGGTCTTAGGGGCAAGAAGATTGATAACAGAAAAGATTTGTTTTTAAATAATAATGCTCTATGGAAGAGAGAGGGAGATGGTGGACTAAAGCTAATAGCTGTTGCTAAGAACTTTATCAAGCATAGGAAACTACTAGACTTTTTCAAAATTGGTATAGGTGTTATCAAAAAGAATTATGAAAAAGAATTAGACAAACAAATAAAAAAAGCGATCAGAAGATGATGCTTGCAAACCCTTTATATACAAGGCTTCCAGCCACACCCCCCATGTCTAGGTTCTTTGACAGCCCTAAAATGCATGAGGGTTGCGAGTTTTTTTATTTTTTAGATCGAGCAAATCTCAATCAAACTTATTTTTTACAAAATGGCTACACAGGTTGAGTTAGCAAAACATCTGGGAATGACACCCCAATCAGTTTCTGAGCTGGTAAAAAATGGCGTGTTTACAATTAAAAAAGGCAGGTCTCCTGTTGATATAGATGTTTGTAGAATTGAATACATTAATCACTTAAGAAAAAACGCCAATCATTTCAAGAAAAGTGGATCAAGTGGAGATATAGTTGAGGAGTCAACCAGACTTAAGAAATTCCAAGCAGACAAAGCAGAGCTAGAAGTTAATCAGCTTGAAGCTAAACTAATACCAGCAGGGTTGGTCAAAAGCACTTGGAATGATTTTGTTGCTAACGCTAAGGCAAAGCTGCTAAATGTGCCAACCAATCTTGCACATCAAGTTTTGGCAGTTGAGAATTTCAGCGAAGCAGAAGATTTAATTAAAAAAAGTATTTATGAAGCGTTAGAGGAGTTATCTGGAGATGGATTACCAAAAGAATATGCAGAGCGTACTAGAACAAGTACAAAGTCTGTGGAAACCACCAACTGATTTAAAGATATCGGAATGGGCTGACGAATACAGGTATCTATCGCCTGAGTCATCTGCTGTGAGTGGAAAATATAGAACTGACTATGCACCCTATCAAAAAGAAATCATGGATGTGTTCAATGATCCAAACATAGAACGTATTGTCTGGCAAAAGAGTGCACAGGTTGGTGCAACGGAGGTGCTGAACAATGTGGTTGGTTATTACATACATATGCAGCCATCACCAATACTTATAATGCAGCCTTCTTTGCAAATGGCTCAGGCATACAGCAAAGAGAAATTGGCGAATATGCTAAGAGATACTCCAGTTCTCAGAGATAGGATCAACGAGCCAAAATCAAAAGATAGTTCCAACACAGTTTTATCTAAAAAGTTCGAAGGTGGCACTACATTAAACATGGTGGGCTCTAATTCTGCTGCATCATTAGCTAGCAGAAGTGTGCGTATTTTGTGCGTCGATGAAGTAGATAGGATGGAAGCTAGCGTAGGTAGCGAAGGAGACCCAGTTCTTTTGGCTTCCAAGCGTACCCAGACCTTCTTTAATCGCAAGATTTATTTATGCAGCACCCCAACAGTTAAGGGGATTTCAAGAATTGAAGCTGCTTTTGAGGAAAGCGATCAGCGTTATTACTATGTTCCATGCCCAGAGTGCAACCATATGCAAACGCTCAAGTGGTCAAATGTAGTTTGGGAAGAAGATAAGCCAGAGACTGCAATCTATACTTGCGAGAATGGTTGTATTATCAATGAATCGAAGAAATATTGGATGTTAAAGAATGGAGAATGGCGAGCAACAAAAGAAACAAAGAAAATAGCAGGCTTTCACTTAAATGAAATCTATTCTGTGTTTAGTAGCTGGGGATCAATGGCTGAAAACTTTTTAGAAGCTAGAAAACAACCAGAGATGTTAAAAACATTTATCAATACATCTTTAGCTGAAACATGGCAGCCAGAACCTGAAGAAGTTGTAGAAGCTGAAGGCTTAATGTCAAGAAGAGAGAGTTATGATCTTGATTCTATACCAGATGAAGCTTTGGTCTTGACCTGTGGCATTGATATTCAGAAAAACAGGATCGAATGTCAGGTTGTAGCCTTTTCACATAACTATGAGATGTGGGTTGTTGATTATAAAATCATTTATGGCAGCACTGGGCAGATGAATGTATGGAATGATTTGGATAAATACCTACAAACTAAGTTTAAGACACATTCTGGAAGGCATATGACCATCGCCTGCACAACAATTGACTCAGGATTCCAGACACAAATGGTCTATGCTTTTACTAAAAACAAAAAGGGCAGAAGGATATTTGCTATCAAAGGTCAGTCTCAAAGTGGTAAAACAGTTGTTGGTAAGCCCACAAAAGTTGGCAAAGAGAACAATACCCTCTATCCAGTTGGAAGTGATACAGCAAAAGAGGTCATATACTCAAGACTTGCATCTGAATATGGTTATTCAACTCTACATTTTCCATCTACAGTAGATGATGAGTATTTTAAACAGCTAACAGCAGAGCAAAGGTTTGTGAAATTTGTTAAAGGCAGAAAAACTTTATATTGGAAGCAAGTTAGAGAACGAAATGAAGCACTTGATACTATTTGTTATGCACTGGCTGCTGCATACATACTAAACCCAAACTTTGACGTGATAGAGCAGAGGTTGTTGACTGGTAATGTTACAGACCCTGATCCAAACAGAGTGAACAACAATAAAAATCAAATTAACAGGCAACCAAAGGGTAATTTTGCTACTTCTTGGAAATAAATTATTTTAAAAAAAATCACCTTTTTTATATATTTATATAAATATATATGTATAATTATATTATTCATTATTAAAAAAGGAGATAAAAATGAAAATAGAAGAACTTAAAAAACCATTAGTAAATGTTGGTCATCTTATTGTTGATGAGCAAAATTATGCAACAGAACATGATGAGTGCATTATGTGTAACAGAGCCATTAGAGGTAGATCAAAATATATGATTCATGGTTGTAATGGTGGTATTGACGAAATCTGTTCTAATGAAGATAGTGATTATGTTGAGCAGAATGATTCAGGTGATATGGGTTATTGGTCTGTTGGATCAGAATGTGTTAAGAAGCTCAGGGCTGAACTTGCAGAGAAAGGCGTTAATCCTGATGACTACATTTACACAACAGCCAAACCAAAAGCTGCATCAAAGCCAAAAGCAAAAACTAAATCTTGGAATATCACCGAAGAAGATTCTTTGGTTCTTTGGAGAGCTTTAGAGGTTTACAAGAGTGAAATTCATAGTGCGATGGGTAATTCGCTTGCTAAGGGAAATGAAGCTGATTATGATAAAGCCAGCTTGCTTCTTGCTAAGGTTATTCACAAATCTTGTGACTTTGCTGGAACTCTTGACGGACAGACAGTAAAAAGCATTTATGAAGATATGATATAAACATATCTCAACATAATTAAGCCCCTTCATGGGGCTTTTTTATTTCTAGCAAAAATATTGACATTATCTCAATGCACCATAGTGTTAGATGTAGATATATCTAAAACATTTATGAGGTTTTTGCTTGAGCAACGCTTTTGATTCAACAAATTATCCAAGTCAAGTTCCAGTTGAGTTACAACTAGGAGATTTCTGGGCTTGGAAAAGAGAGGATTTATCACAGGATTATCCTGTGGCTGACTACTCTTTATCTTATGAATTCAATTTAGTTGATGGTGCTACAGTTGCAAACTTTACTTTAACTGCATCTGAGTCTGGCGATGATTACATTATCGAAGAATCAAGCACAGCTTCTTACACAAAAGGAAACTATAACTGGGTTTCATACATCACCAGATCATCTGACTCTGCAAGAGTTAAATTAGAAGAAGGTTTTGTTGAGATACAGGATAACTATGCAACAACTTCTGCTTCAGTCAGAAGTCATGCAAAGATTGTTTTAGATGCTTTGGAAGCCGTTATTGAGAATCGCAGCACAATGGATCAAAGCTCTATGTCTATAGCTGGTAGGTCTTTATCAAGAATGTCAGTAGACGAGCTTTTAACATTTAGGGCTAGATACAAAGCTGAATATCTTAAAGAAGTTAAACAATTAAGAATTAAAAATAAAAGAGGATCAGGAAATACGATCAAAGTTAATTTTGGTCGTACTACTGGCACTACACCTAAGAGCGACATAGTATAATGGCTTGGTATAACAGAATCATTGGTGGTGATACACCAAAGCAAAAAAAGAGAAAGGCTTATAGAAGAAGTTATACTGGGGCTAACACTGGCAGATTATTTGCAGATTTTGTAACCACATCTACAAGTGCCGATGCTGAAATAAAAGATAACATAAGAATCCTAAGAGATAGGGCAAGAGAGTTAGCTAGAAACGATAGCTACATTGCTAGATACCTCAATCTAATGGTATCTAATGTTATCGGCAAGCATGGCATAAGAGTTAGCTCCAAAGCTAGGAACGATGATGGTTCTTTAGACATTGGAGCTAACCTGCTCATTGAAAGAGCTTGGAAGGAATGGTCTCAGCTTGGCAATTGTACAACCAATGGCAGATTGTCATTTTTAGATTGTCAAAAAATATTCATAGAATCACTGGCAAGAGATGGCGAGGTTTTAGTTAGAAAAATAAAAAACCCAAATTCTCCTTTTGGCTTTCAACTACAGTTTTTAGAATCAGATCATTTAGACGAAAATAAAAATGATGTTTACAAACAAACTGGCAACAAAGTTAAGATGGGTGTTGAGGTAGATCAATATGATAAGCCAGTTGCCTATCACTTATACAAAGATCATCCATACAATAGAAATTACTTAAGTCAGAACCAGCACATAAGAGTTCCTGCTGAAGAAATCATTCATGCTTATATGCCACAAAGGGCAGAACAAACCAGAGGTGTTTCTTTAATTGCAACTGCTATGGCAAACGTCAAGATGCTTAATGGCTATCTTGAAGCAGAGATAGTAGCAGCAAGAGTTGGTGCATCTAAAATGGGCTTCTTCACCTCACCAGATGGCGATGGTTACGTTGGTGATGGCGAGTATGAAGATACATTCAACCCAACAATGAACGCTCAAGCAGGAGTCTTTGAGCAACTTCCAGCAGGCATGGATTTCAGAGCGTTTGATCCAACACATCCAACATCTGCTTTTGATTCTTTTACAACCAGCGTACTTAGAAGCATTGCATCAGGATTAAATATTTCTTATCACTCACTATCTAACGATTTAACATCTGTAAATTATTCTTCTATCAGGCAAGGTGCTTTAGAAGATAGAAGTATGTATCAGATATATCAACAATTTGTAATTGAGCATTTTGTAAACCCAGTATTCCAATCATGGTTGGAGATGGCTATTTCTAGTGGTTACATTAATTTACCAATGGGCAAGTTTGATAAATTTGCAAGATCAGTAAATTACATTCCAAGATCATTCGCATGGATTGATCCACTCAAAGAAATGCAGGCTAATGTTATTGGTTTACAAAATGGAACACTTACATATTCAGACATTTCTGCATCTTATGGCAGAGACACTGAAGAATTGTTTGAGCAACATCAAAAAGAAATTGAGTTAGCGAAACAATATGATATTGAATTAGCTTATCAGCCATTTGGTCAGAAGTTACCAGTGGAAGCTAAGATACAAGGTGGCGAAGAAGAAGATGGCTAGACCAAATGCAGGCATGAAGTCAGAAGCTCAAAAAGGTTTAGACTGGCGTGAAGAATTTGGCAGAGGTGGAACTAGAGTTGGTGCTGTAAGAGCAAGACAAATAGTGGCTGGTGAAAATTTATCAGATGAGACCATCAAAAGAATGTACAGCTTCTTCTCTAGACATGAGGTTGATAAACAAGCTGAAGGATTCAGTGCTGGCGAAGAGGGTTATCCTTCTAATGGCAGAATTGCATGGGCTCTCTGGGGTGGTGATGCAGGCTATAGCTGGTCAAAAAGATTGGTGGAACAAATGAAAAAAGATGATGAAAGACAAACAGTTTTTGATTCAAATGAATCAGAAATACATCCAGTAGAAAATACTGAGGAGAAAACTATGCAAAAAGAAGATAGACATATCCTCAGCGTTTCTGAAACTGATAACTCTGTTATCGTTGAGTTTGAGAAACATGAGGATGTAGAAGAAGGTGAAGAAGTAGAAATGGCTGAGGAAGTTTCTATGATGGATCAAGATGAGGAAGAAAGAAAGGTTGTACATATGCCTATGAAATATAGGACTGTTGATCTTTCCAGAGCTTCTCATATTGATGAAGAAAATCGTAGAGTCAGAGTTGGTGTTTCTTCTGAAGAACCTGTTGAAAGAAGTTTTGGCATGGAAGTGCTAGGACATTCTGCTGATGATATAAACATGGAGTTTATTAATTCAGGAAGAGCCCCTTTGCTCATGGATCATGATATGACCAAGCAAATAGGTGTAATTGAAGAATTCAAACTGGATGAGACTGCAAAAAGGACAATTGCAGTAGTTAGATTTGGTAAATCTGCTTTAGCTCGTGAAGTGTTTGAAGATGTCAAAGATGGTATTCGCATGAATATCTCTGTAGGCTACAGAATAGATAAACTGGAGCGTATACAACGTGATGGCGAGGATTATTACAAAGCAAATTGGTCTCCGCTAGAAATTTCTAGCGTTAGCATCCCTGCTGACCAATCGAGACTTGTAGGCGTTGGACGTTCTAAAGATAAACAAACTAAAACTCAAATAGAGGTAACAAAAATGACTGAAGAAGTTAAAAATGAGATTAACCTTGATGAAGTTAGAGCTCAAAGTGCTGACGAAGCAAAAGCTGAATTCAAAAGAAATTCAAAAGAGATCATTGATCTTGCTGTAAAGCACAATAAAAGAGACCTAGCTGACAAGGCTATTCAAGAAGGTGTATCTGTTGAAGAGTTCAGAGGAATATTATTGGAAAACATTTCTAATAACACTCCACTTGAAACTCCTTCTGAAATTGGAATGACACCAAAAGAAGTTAGAAGATTTAGTTTAGTAAAAGCTATTAACGCTCTTGCTAATCCTTCTGACAGAAATGCACAGCGAGCTGCTGAATTCGAATTCGAATGTTCAGAGCAAGCTGCTAGAGAACATGGCAAAGTAGCACAAGGAATTATGCTTCCTGCTGATGTTCTTCGTAACTGGACTAGAGACATCAACACTGGTGATGACTCTACTCTTATCGCTGAAGATTACAAAGGCGGAGATTTCATAGATGTTCTAAGAAACTCTTCTTCTGTAATGCAAGCTGGTGCAACTATGCTTCGTGGATTACAAGGCAACGTGGTTATTCCTAAGAAAACTGCTGCTGCTTCTGCTGGCTGGATCGCTACTGAAGGCGGAGACTCTGCTGAGTCTGAATTCACTTCAGGATCAGTAACCATGTCTCCTAAAGTTATCGGTGCTCACACTGATGCTTCAAGATTAATGCTTCAACAATCTTCATTAGATATTGAAAACTTAATCAGAGACGACCTAACACAATCTATTGCTCTTGCAATTGATTTAGGTGCTTTAGCTGGTTCTGGTACAAGTGGTCAACCTACTGGTATTGCTAATACTTCTGGTATCAACACAACAACTTTCGCTGCTGCAAATCCAACATTTGCTGAGATCGTAGGCATGGAAAGTGCTGTTGCTGCTGATAATGCATTGTCTGGTTCATTGTCTTACATTTGTAAGCCAGCAGACTATGGAACATTGAAAACAACTAGCAAGGACACAGGTTCTGGTCAGTTCGTTGTTGAGCCTGATGGAAGAATGAATGGCTACAATGTTGTTAGAAGTAATCAAGTAACTTCAGGTGATTTCTACTTTGGAAACTTTGCTGACTTGTTAATTGGAATGTTTGGTGGATTGGATATAACTGTCGATCCTTATGCACTTTCAAAAGCAGGTGGCGTAAGAATTATTGCTCTACAAACTGTAGACGTAGCAGTTCGTCATGCTGTTAGTTTCTGTAAGTCATCTGACTAATTAGCTGATGCTTAAATGGAATGGTGGGGGCAACCCCACCACCTTAATTATGAAAAAATATAAAATTTTACAAGACACAGTTGCCAACGGATCAAAGGTTCATGCTGGAGATATAGTAGAACTAGATCAACAAACAGGTCATTCATTATGTGGCTATGGCAAGGCAGAAATTCATGTTGAAAAACCAAAAGCTAAACAAGCTGATAGAAGTGTTGGTTTAGAAACATCAGAGGTTAAAGCTCCAAAGAAAAGAGCTAAAAAATAAATCATGCCCATCGAGAGTGCAGCAGATTTTAACTCCTATGTAGACATCAACACAGGTCATGGAGTTACTGCTACATTCTTCGAGGTGCAACAATCATTATGGGATCAAAGAAATGGTCTCATAGATACTTGGTTTGATATTGATTCTGGAAATACAACCAACATCAATATCATCATAGATCAAGAATATTTCAACATAGAGGGTGGCACAGTTCCTGTTGCTGGTTATCAACCCAGAGCAATTATTAAAGCAACTGATGCTCCTTATATATCGCATGAAGATAAATTGGTTGTAAATGCTATTACAACTAATAGGGGTAGTGTATTAAAATCAGAAACAACATTTTTAGTAAAAACAGTTGAGCCTGATAATACAGGCTTAGTTTCATTGGTATTAGAGGAGCAATAATGTCTCAATACCAAATGGAAACAGAAGAAGATATGATTGCATATTTAGATATAGAATATGGTCATGGCGTATCTGCTGTTTATACAAACAATGGTTCAGATTCTACTATTAAAATTATTTTAAATAATGAATATGTTGAACAAGAAGAAGGTATAGGCGTGGAAGCACTAAAGCCCATAGCTTATTGCAGAACAATAGATGTTCCAAATATATCATTTGGAAATACATTAGCTGTTGCAGCTATCAAAGACGTTGATGGTAATACATTGAAAGCAGCACAAAATTATACAGTTGTTAATATACAAGCAGATAGAACTGGATTCTCTGCTTTGATGCTTGAGGAAATATAATGGCAAATCATATTAGGCAACAAATCAGAGAAAAATTTGGCACAACTCTAACTGGATTAACAACTACTGGTTCTAATGTTTTTGAATCCAGAGTTTATCCATTAGAAAATGCTTCTCTGCCAGCTTTAATTATTTACACAAAATCAGAAACATCTGAGCCTATAGTTATAGGAACACAAAGACTTATGAGCAGAGAGCTCTCAGTTGTAGTAGAAGGTTATGCTAAAGCTACTAGCAACTTTGATGATACTATTGATACAATAAGCAAAGAAGTTGAAGCAGCAATAGCTGCTGATAGAACTCTTGATGGATTAGCTAAAGACACTTATTTAGAATCCACAGAGATAGAGTTTAACAGCGAGGGAGAAAAGCCATTGGGCTATGTCTCTCTTACATTTTTAACAAACTACTATGTCAAAGAAAACGCTCCTGATGTAGCAGTTTAAAGGAGATAATTATGAAAATGATTAGTCCAGACGGAAAAGTTTCTATAGATGCTCACCCTTCTAAGGTTGAGTCATTATTGAATAAGGGTTGGAAAGAAGAAGCAGCCCCATCGAAAGATAAACCTAAATCTTCTTCTAAAGAAAAGTCGAAAGACGAGGTAGAAAATGGCAACACATAAAGGAAGTGAGGGAACTGTAAAGGTTGGCTCAAATGCTGTAGCTGAAATAAGGTCTTACTCAATCGAAGAATCTGCTGATACTTTAGAAGATACTTCGATGGGAGCATCTGCTCGCAGTTACAAACCATCATTAACAAACTTCTCAGGAAGTTTAGATGTGTTTTGGGATGAAACTGATACATCAGGTCAAGGTGCTTTAAGCATTGGATCAGAGGTAACTTTGAATGTTTATCCTGAAGGCGATGCTTCTGGCGATACTTATTACAGTGGTTCAGCTATTGTAACTGGTGTTTCAAGAACTGCATCATTTGATGGTTTAGTTGAAGCAAGTATTTCAGTTCAAGGCAATGGTGCTCTAACAGAAAGCACTGTATAACAATGAGCGTAATAGATAAGGCTAAAGCTCATTTTGATTCTTTGGAAATCAAAGAAATTGAAATACCTGAGTGGAGTGAAGGAGAGAAGGTTCTTAAAGTATATGCAAAGCCATTAACATTAGCAGAAATGTCTAAATTGCAAAAATTTGCAAAAGATGATGATGTGGCGTTAATGGCTTATTGTTTAATATACAAAGCCTTAGATTCTGATGGTGAAAAAGTTTTTGATCTATCAGATAAACACGCGTTAATGAATAACGTGGATAAAGATGTTCTTGCAAGGGTTGCAACTGAAATAATGTCTAGCCCAAGCGTAGAGCAACAAGCAAAAAAGTAGCAGAGGATAAGGACTTATTTGCTAGATACTATCTTGCTGAAATGCTGGGTTGTACCTTGCAAGATTTAGAAGAGAAAATGACCTTATCCGAGTTTACAGGATGGATAGCATATTTAGAGGAAAAGAATAGGCAAATAAAAAATGGCAACTGATTATAAATTAAGAGTTTCAGCTAAAGACAATACTAAGAAGGGCTTTAATTCTGTAAATAAAAACATTAACTCAACCCAATCAGCTATGAAGAAGCTGGCTGGTGCTTTTGCTGGTGCTTTTGCTGTTAGGCAGCTTGTAACATTTGCAAATGAAACTTTAGCTCTTGCTGATAATATTGGCAAAGTATCTGACTCTATTGGAGTTAATACTGAATTTTTGCAACGCTACCAGTTTGCTGCACAACAATCTGGATTGGCTACAGAAGAATTCAACAAAGGTATGCAGAACTTTACCAAGATGGTTGGTCAAGCTCAGATTAGAACAACCGAAGCAGGAAGAACATTAGAAAAACTTGGCGTACAGGTTAAAAAAGCCGATGGCTCTGTTAAAAGTGCAGAAGAAGTGTTTGTCGAATTATTTGAAGCCCTTGATAATGTTGGTAGTCAGTTTGAAAAGAACGCTATCTTAGCTGATCTCATGGGTAGAGCAGGTGTAAAACTTGCTGTTATGGGCTCTGAGGGTGCTGAAGCTATGAAAGAATTAGCAGCATCTGCAACTGGCATTATTCCAGAAAGGTCTATTAGAGATGCAGAAAGATTTAATGACACTATGAATATGCTAAAAAGAGCAACTTTATTGCCTTTGCAAGCAGTTGTTATAGGCACAGCAAATGCTTTCTTAGATTTAGCAGAAGCAATCGGAATTCACACTAGAGAAAAAACATTACAGCAATTAAAGTTTGAATATGCTGATTTAACAGAGACCCTAGATCGTTTAATTCCAGTTTTAGGCGAAGCAGAGAAAAAATTTGGCATAGGTGATGAGAGATATGAAAGAGTTAATAACACTTTAATTGAAACACAAAAAGCACATGATGAACTTGCATTTAAAATTGAAGAATTAACTGGGAAGCAAGAAAAATTATCAAGATTTACTGCAAACAATATGTTAGATTTTGATGCTTTAGGCGAGCAGATGAAGGTAACAAAAACTGTAGTAGAGCAATTTGCAGATACTATGGAAGGTAAACTGACATCAGCTTTTACAAATTTCTTTGATTTTGCCAGTCAACAGTTTTTAGATTTTCAAGATTTAGCAACATCAGTTGCTAGAGCAGTTATAAACGAGTTGATACAAGTATTTATAATTCAAAAAATGGTTGGATTGATTAAAGGTGCAATCACTACAGGAATGGACTCTCTTGAATATAACAGGTTGACAGATGGAGACACTCTTTTTGATTTTAATGGTGATGGGGGTGGATTTACTGGCAAAGGAATTAGAGCTGGTGGATTGGATGGCAAGGGTGGATTCCCAGCAATGCTACATCCAAATGAAACAGTTGTAGATCATACAAAAGGTCAATCAATGGGTGCATCACCCACAGTCAACTTCAACATATCAACAGTAGATGCTGCTGGCTTTGATCAGTTACTAGCATCAAGAAAAGGGTTGATAACATCAATCATAAACAATGCCATGAATAATCAAGGCAAAATGGGGGTTGTATAAATGTCTGGTCAATTTCCAACAGACCCCAACTTTAGAACTTTAAATTTTAAAGATAACAGACCAACGCTTTTGAACCAGACATTATCTGGTAAAAAACAAGTAAGACAAATAGGAGCTCAGTATTTTTCTTTTACAGTGGGGATGCCACCTTTACAACAAGAAAAAGCACAGGAAATATTTGCATTTTTACAAAAGCAGAAAGGTTCTTTTGAGGACTTTACTATTCAAGCACCTTTAGACAACTTAGGTGCAAGCAAATTAGAAACAGATATAGTTGTTAATGGAGCTCATACCTCTGGCGATAACACAATAGCAATGGATGGTTTTTCACAAACCACAGGAGCATTAAAGGCTGGAGATTATATTAAGTTTGCCAATCATTCTAAGGTGTACATGGTATCTGAAGATGCTAATGCATCAGGTGGAGCAGCAACAGTAACCATATCTCCAAATTTAGTAGCATCTCTTGCAGATAATGAAGCTGTTACTGTAAATAAACCTAGCTTTACTGTTTATCTTGAAAACGATGGTGAAATCATGTATTCAACAGATGCTAGTGGTTTTTACAGCATTTCATTTGATGTTAGAGAGGTTATTACCTAATGCCTAGAAGTCTATCTGCTGCTTTACAAACACAAGTATCATCCACAGCAACTAAGACAGCTTTTTTAGTTGAACTTAATTTATCCACAGTTATTAGATTAACTGATTGGTATACAAACGTAACTTATGATTCTAACTCTTATGAAGCTGGTGGCTCTTTTTTACAGGTTGATGCAACAACCGAAACAGGTCAACTACAGGTTAATGAAATTGGCATTAGATTGTCAAATGTTACAAATCAAATTAGAAGTTTGGTAGAAAATGGAGAATTTACAGATAAAACAGTAGATGTTTATTTGGCTTATTTTAATTCAGACGAAACCATTGTTGGTGCAATAAACTTTTTTACAGGTCAAATAAGAAATATTGGCATCAATGAAACTATAGATACTTCAACAATAAATATGGTTGTTGCTTCACATTGGGCAAATTGGAATTTAACCAAAGGTAGACATTTTTCTGACGAATCACAACAATCTTTTAGTTCTGGTGATAGGGGCATGGAGTTTGCAACACAAACAAAAGAAGATGTTAGGTGGGGTAAATAATGAGCTGGGTAACCGCATTTTTAACATTTATAGGAGTTGGAGCTAGTACAGCAGCGACAGTTGCTGCTGTTGTTTCTTGGACTGTAACTCTTGCAACTTTAGCAGTTGGTGTTAAGGGCTATAGACAAGCTAGAGATATGATGGCTAAAGGTCAGGTCATCATGGCAAACAAAACATCTGCTGGTGGTAAGTTGCCAGTTATCTATGGCACAAGAAGGGTTGGTGCTCAAGTCATATACATGGATGTTAGTGATAATGATTCAAGAGATTTATATGTTGTTTACGCCCTTTCAGTTGGTGAATGTGATGAGATTTTGGGCAGAACAATTGAACTAGATGGTAATTTATTAACTGATTCTGCAAGATTTAAAGATGGTGGTTATATTGGCTCAGATAAGATATCTTCTGGGTCAGGATCATTAAATACAGTCTCCCAAAATGGACTGGGTATAGATGCTGGTGCTGGTCAATTTGGCACAGACCCAACACTAAAGTATAGATATGTTTTTAATTTGCATCATGGAGCTGCATCGCAAACAGCAGACCCAATGCTTGTTGCATCTATGCCTAACTGGACTTCATCACATAGACTGGATGGTGTTTGTTATATAGCTGCTCATTATGGTTATGACAAAGAAGGAATGTGGTCAGGCGTACCACAACTAACAGTACAAGTTAGAGGAAAGAAGGTTTTTGATCCTAGAGATAATACTCAAACATTTGGCACTGTTTCTACTTATAAATATTCAGACAATCCAGCTTTATGTTTTTTAGATTATATCACTGACAATGAAGTGGGTAAGGGTTTGACTGAATCTCAAATTAATATGCCTACCTTTAGCTCTGCCGCTAATGTTTGTGATACTTTGGTTGATCAACCATATTTTAATGGCTCTGCTGTAAATACAACATTTAGTGCAACCTCTGGAAATGATTTTCTTTCAATAGATGGAACATTTGCAAATCAAAATTGGTGGCAAAACAAAATCGGAGAAACATTAAGTATTTATGATGCTAATGGTGATGGTGTAATCACAGAAGCAGAGATTAAAGATGTTCACAGAAATGAATTTTTTAATGAAGATGCAGAATATTTGGTTTACATCAATGATCTTTTTACCTCAACATATACAGAAGAAGCAGGTTCTTCTTTAGCAAAAGTTAAAAGATTTCATTGTAATGGTTATTTAGATGCAAATAACAGCGTTATGGATAATGCTAAAGAGTTGCTTGCCAATATGCGAGGTATCTTTCTTTATATAAATGGCAAATATGAACTATCCATTGAAGATACAGGCTCATCAACATTTAGCATTACCGATGATCACATTATTTCTGATTCTGGCATATCGGTTGATTATGGCAACAAAGACAAGAAGGCAAATAAAGTTATTGTTGAATTTTATAATGCTAATAAAAAGTATGAGCTAGACACAGCCACAGTTTTACATGATGCATCGCCCAACTACACTTCTGATGATAATGGTGAGGTCTTAGAGGTTAGAGCAGAGTTTCCTTATGTTTCTGATCCTTACATTGCCTATAACATGGGAAAGGCTATTTTAACCAGAAGTAGGAATCAGACCACAATGCAGTTCTTAGGCACTCCTGAGATGTATAAGCTAAACGTGGGAGACATTGTTGATCTTACTTATGCAGGATTAGGATTCAATGGAAAGATATGCAGGGTCGAAGCCTTAGAGCTTCAGTCAAATGGTTTGGTTGCAGTTAGTCTAATAGAATATTTTGATGTTTACACATGGGAAGTTCCACCACAAGAACCAGTAGAAGAACTATCTAATCTACCCTCAGCCTATGCTGTAAAAGCACCAACAGGATTATCTTTTACTGATAGCAGTTCTAGCTCAACAGATAGACCCTTTCTATCTTGGAACGAACCAACAGACTTTCCAGATCATCAATATAGAGTAAACGTAGTAGATAGCTCAAGCAATGAACTTACAAATAAAATTGTTGACACTGAGTTCTGTGATCTTAACTTTTTACCAGTAGGGTCTAATTATGTTGCTAGTGTTAGCTCAATCAATACCCTTAATGTTGAGTCAGACCCAGCCACCCTAACTTTTAGCGTTGCCACAGCACCTGTAGATACTGCTGATGTTAAAGACGATGCTATTACCTTATCTAAAGCAGGGGCAGACTTAGTTGCTGCTATAAATGCTGGTGGGGCAAGCTCAACCGAGCTAATAAAAGCAACTTCAGCACCATCTACAAGAGCAAATGGTGATGCTTTGCAGGCTCAAGACTTATGGGCAGATACCGATGACAACAATCAGATTTATGTAAGAAATGCATCTAACAATGGTTGGGTAAAAGCCAGAGATTCTTCTTTGGTTACTTTGTATAACTCACTAAGCTCAACTGTTTCTACAAATAGCACTAACATTGCTACAGCTCAGGGAGATATTGTTACTTTAACAACTGATACCTCAGCTAATGCAAGTGCTATTTCAAGCTTAACTTCCACAGTTAATAGCAACACATCAGCAATAAGCACAGAACAAACAACTAGAGCAAATGCAGATAGTGCCTTAGCTGCTGATATAACATCACTAACTTCTACAGTGGGTGGTAACACATCTTCTATCACAACTAATGCTACAGCCATATCAACATTAGATGGCAATGCTTCTGCTGGTTATGTATTAAAGCTTAATGCTAATGGCAAAGTGGCTCAGATGGTTCTTGGTAGCAATGCATCTTCTGGAACAGGTGCAACAAGTATTGTTGCTTTCTTGGCTGATACATTCAAGATTGATAATGATGCAGGATCAAGTGTATCTCCTTTTATTGTTAGTGGTGGTCAAGTATTTATTGATAATGCAAGAATTACTAACTTGGAAGGAAGCAGGATTGATGTTGATACTTTAAATGTTAAGCAATTTGCAAATACTAGCTCAAAAATTATTAGTCATTTGCCAGCAGGAACAAAATTTGATTTAGGTAGAGATGGTCAGGCTTATGTACAAAGAACTGGAACTTACACAGGAAGCAATGCTGCATTTATACCAGTAACTATTACTGATGTAAGAAATAATGCAGGTTATGTAGCAATATTCTCAGGCGTTCTTGGTGATGTAAGTGGTGGCAGGGTGCAATATTCTTTAAACAATTCTACATGGGTTAATGCTAATGGTAATACCAATATCTCTTGGAGTGCTGGAACTTATAGGGGTTATACCTATGTTTACACAGGTCAAATAACAACTTTAAGCACATCACAATCAACTGTTTACTGGAGAGTTTATTTCTCAGGTGGTTACAACCATACACAATTATCTTTAAACGTAATGATGGATAACACACGATAATGAATACTTTTACTGTTTATGATTTAGCAACTGGTGAAATAGAATATTCAACAACAACTGTTGCAGCAATAAATGAAGTTGGCTTGCAAGAAGGTCAAGGAATTATTGAAGGAAATTATCAAGCAAGCGAACATATTGTTGTTGATGGCGAAGCAGTTGCAAGAACAGACAATATATTAGAAATACTAAGATTAAAAAGAGATGCTTTATTAACTGAATCAGACTGGACTCAAGTCAACGACAGCCCTTTATCAGACACAAAAAAAGCAGAATGGGCAACATATAGACAGGAGCTAAGAGACTTACCATCATCTCATCAATCAACTACAAATTTTGATGATGTAGTGTTTCCAAGTGAACCAGATTAAATATACAATAGGACAGAGGTAAATTAATGGCACAACACGATTACAACCTAGCCAATCAAAGCGGAGCTGACTTCAGGGCTGATTTAAACAATGCTCTAGCAGCCATAGCTACAGTCAATTCAGGGGCTACTGAGCCTTCAACTACCTTTGCCCATCAGTTATGGGTAGACACAGCAAATAGCGTTCTTAAAATAAGAAACGCTGCTGACACAGATTGGATTACATTTGGCGTAAGTATTAGCTCATCTAATGTTCTTACAGGTAACTTAACAGGTGATGTTGTCGGAGATGTTACTGGAGACTTAGTTGGAAATGTTACTGGTGATTTAACAGGCAATGCTGATACAGCTACCACATTAGAAACAGCAAGAACTATCTCTCTATCAGGCGATGTTGTTGGTTCAGTCTCTTTTAATGGTAGTGCTGATGTAGATATATCTACAGTTGTTCAAATTAATTCTATTACTCTTGGAACTGATACCACTGGCGATTATGTAGAAAGCATATCTGGTGGTACAGGCGTAACGATTACAGGTGGCACAGGCGAAAGTTCTACACCAGTTGTTGCTATTGGTCAGGCTGTTGCTGTAACAAGTGATGTTACTTTTAATACTATTACAGCAAGCAATGAATTTATAGGTGATTTAGAGGGTGGCATTAGATTTAATGCTAAAGCTGATGGTGCTTTATCTGCTGGAGATGTGGTTTATATATCTGGAGTTTCTGGAGATGTGCCAACAGTAGCTCAAGCAAAAGCTGATGATGCATCTAAGATGCCTGCTTTTGGATTGGCTTTATCTGATGCAAATGATAATGCTGCTTTGCAGGTTATCACTTTTGGAACAATAGAGAATTTAGATACTTCTGGAGTTTCAGAAGGTCAGATTCTATATGTCTCAACAACAGCAGGTGCATATACAACCACAGCACCAACAGGCGAAAGCTCACAAATACAAAACATAGGTAAGGTAATTAGAAGTCATGCTGCTGCTGGTTCAATTAAAGTGGGTGGTGCTGGCAGATCAAATGCTACACCTAACCTAGATGATGGCAAAATATTTATAGGCAATGGCTCTAATCAATCATCAACATCAACATTAGATACTTCTATAGTTCCAGAAAATACTAATCTCTACTGGACTACAGCTAGGGGCGAATCTATGTTTGATACTAGATTGGCTACTAAATCTACCTCAGATGTTCAAGAAGGCTCAAACCTTTATTATACAACTGTAAGAGTTAATTCTGATTTTGATACTAGACTTGCTACCAAATCTACCTCAGATGTTCAAGAGGGCTCAAACCTCTATTATACCGATGCTAGATTTGATTCAAGACTTGCTACTAAAGATACGGATGACGTTCAAGAAGGGTCAAACCTCTACTATACTCAAGCAAGATTTGATTCTGCTTTTGCCAACAAAACCACATCTTCTTTAACAGAAGGTACTAATTTATATTACACAGATGCAAGGGCTAACTCTGCTATTGATACTAGAGTTACCAAAACATTTGTAGATAATTTGGGCGTTATAGCTGGCAGCGTACAAGCTGACAGCGTTGCTTTAGGCACAGATACTACAGGCAATTACATTCAAACTATTACAGGAACTGCTAACAAGATTACAGTTACAGGCTCAGGCAGTGAATCTGCTGATGTAACTTTAACTTTGCCAGATGATGTGCAAATAGCAGATAGCTTAACAGTAGCAGGAAATTTAACTGTTAATGGCACACTAACATCATTAGATACAACAAACTTAGACATAGAAGATAACTTATTCCAGCTTAATGCAGGATTAACAGGCAGCCCAGTCAATGATTCTGGTATGTTGATTAATAGAGGTGATCAAGATAATGGCATCTTTATGTGGGATGAGTCAGCAGACAAATTTACACTAGGTCTTACTACAGCCGATGGCAGTGCAACAGGCAACATTACCCTTAATTCTCTTGGTACTTTGGTTGCCAACATTGAAGGAGCAGTAACAGGTAATGTAACTGGTACAGTTTCAGATGTTTCAAATCACGATACTGATGATATTGGCGAAGGTTCAAGCAATCTCTATTACACAGATGCTAGAGCAGATGCTAGAGTTAATTTACAAACAGGAGCAAATTTAGATTTAAGCTCTAAATCAACATCTGACTTATCAGAAGGCACTAACGAATATTTCACCACAGCCAGAGCAAGAAGTTCTATCTCTGCTTCTGGTGATTTAAGTTATAACAGCTCAACTGGTGTTATTAGTTTTACAGCAGCAGCAGCACCAGTAACCAGTGTTAATACACAAACTGGAGCTGTAGTATTAGACAGCGATGATATAGCTGAAGGCTCTACTAATTTATATTACACAGATGCTAGAGCAAGAGCTGCTATATCAGAAAACTCTACACAGCTTTCATATAATTCAACCACTGGTGTTCTGACTTACACTCAAGGCGATACAGATACAGTTAGCGAAGGTTCAAGCAATTTATATTACACAAGTGCAAGATTTGACTCTGCCTTCTCTGGTAAATCAACCAGTGATCTTTCAGAGGGTACTAACCTCTATTACACAGACGCTAGATTTGATACTAGATTAGCCACAAAAGATACAGATGATGTCTCAGAGGGTACAAGCAATCTTTATTACACAGATGCTAGAGCTAACTCAGCCATTGATGCTAGAGTTACTAAAACTTTTGTTGATGCATTAAACGTAGTTGCTGCATCTGCTACAGGCAATGCAGGAACAGCTACAGCCTTAGCCACAAGCAGAGACTTCAGCATTTCTGGTGATATAACAGCATCAGCAGTTGGTTTTGATGGCACAGGTAATGTGGCTCTATCAGCAAGCATTGATGCTAATACAGTTGGCATCACAGAAATTGATGTAACTGATGGCACAAATGGTCAAGCATTAGTAACAGATGGGGCTGGAAACTTATCTTTCAGCACAGTGGCAGTTGACCAAACATTAACAATTATTGGCAGAAGTGCTAACATAGACATAGCTATAACCAGTGGCACTCTTGTGGTTCAAGGTAGAGCTGGCAATATCAATATCGGAGTATAAGAACAAATGGCAGACAGATTTCCCTTAATAGTAGATGGATCAGGAACACCAGCAATCAAAGAGATTGTTAGTGGTGATGTGCTTGATTTAACTGGCTCAACAATAAAAGCAATATCAGTTGATGGCACTAGCACCTTTACTGGTGTAGCAACTGCATCAACTTCAGCAAAAATTACACAAGTTGCAATCACCTCAAGCTCTAATGCAGTAGCTTGGGATGCATCTGCCGCAGCAAATGCTTATTATGCAACCACAGAAAATACGACTTTCTCAGCACCATCTAATGCTGTAGAAGGTGCAATTATTTCTGTAGAGATAGCTCAAGGTGCTACACCTTACACAGTAGCTTGGAATACAGTATTTGAATTTGCAGCTAGTACAGCTCCTACTGTTACAGCCACAGCCAACAAAACTGACATCTTCAGCTTTAGATATAATGGCAGCGTGTGGCAGGAAATTGGCAGAGTTCAAAACCTAGCACAAACCTAATATGGAAACGCTACAGCGTACAGCAAACAGAGGAAGCATATCTACTGGGTATGATATTGATAACTCTTTGAAGTTAGAGCCTGATAATACTGAGTATTTATATAAAACTCAAAGTAATGGAAATAAAAAAACTTGGACTTGTAGTTTTTGGTTTAAAAGAACTGAACTAAATGATGCTGACTTTCCTGCTTTTATATCTGCAACTTCATCTAGTTGGGCAACAAGAATATCTATATTTAATGATGGTGCTTTTTGGGTAGATTTAGGATATGGAACAAGCTACTACAGAAATATTGCAAATGCTTTAATAAGAGATACATCAGCTTGGTATCATTTTGTGGTCGCTGTAGATTCTACACAAGCCACAGCTTCAGATAGGCTAAAAGCATACATAAATGGTAATTTAATAACTAGTTGGAATACTCAAAATTTACCTGCCCAAAATACAGAATTTAAGTTTTTTGATTCTGCTCACGATATGTATATAGGAAATTATAATAATGCTGTTTCTTTTTTACCTGCTGGATATATGGCAGATATGCACTTAGTAGAAGGTCAACAACTAGCACCTACAAGTTTTGGTGAGTTTGATGATGATAGTGGTATATGGAAACCGAAAGCTTATACAGGCTCTTATGGTACTAACGGATTTTATTTAGACTTTGAAGATGCAGCTAATTTAGGTGATGATGCTAGTGGTAATGGTAATAACTTCACCCTAAACAACATCACATCCGCAGACCAAGCAACTGACACACCTACTAATAATTTTGCTATACCTAATGTTATAGGCACTACAAGAACCAATGCTTTTACATATACAGAAGGTGGAACAAAAGTTATACATACTGGTGGTAGCGATTGGAATAGTTGGGCTAATACAATAGCAGTGGGTAGTGGTAAGTGGTATGCAGAATTTAAAATTATTGGTGGAAATTCTCACTTTGTAGGTGTTGGTTCTGAAGATTACTATTTTGTAGGTGCTGGAAGCGGTACTGGATTTCCTGAAATTTATTATGGATATTCAGGCACAAATTCTGTAGGGTATCATAATACAAACGGGGATATTTATAATAATGGAACTCAAGTAGCTTTAGACCCTGTTTATGGTGATGGTGATATTATAAGTGTTGCTTTAGACATGGATAACGGAAAAGTTTATTTTGCAAAAAATGGAACTTATATGAACTCACAAAATCCAGTAACAGGAACTAATTCAATAAGTTTACCTGATACATCGGCTAGATATTTTATAGGCACAAGTCATTATACATCTAGTATTGGTGCTGAATGTAACTTCGGTGGCTACACATCTTTTACAATCTCAAGTGCAGCATCAGACGATAATGGCTACGGAACTTTTGAATACGCACCACCTACAGGCTACTACGCCTTATGCACTAAAAACTTAGCGGAGTACGGATAATATGGCTTATACAAATATAGACGACCCATCTGCACATTTTCAGGCTAAAGGTTATGCTGGTAATAGCGTTGATAATACAGCAATAACCAACGATGGTAATAGTGATTTACAACCTGATTTAATTTGGTTTGCAAGATATGATACACCAGCCGATAAATTTCTTTTAAATTCTAGTACAGGTGTTACAAAATTTTTAATAAGTAGCGGCACTTCTGCTGAAGGAACTTCTACATCTCTACTTAAATCTTTTGATACAAATGGTTTTTCTGTAGGAACTAACAGTAATACAAATTCTAGTAGTTCAAACTATGTAGCATGGCAATGGAAAGCTAATGGTGGTACGACCTCAAGCAATACGGATGGTTCTATAACTTCTACAGTTCAAGCCAATCAAGATGCAGGGTTTAGCATTGTTACTTATACAACAGCAGGTTCAACAGCAACAATTGGGCATGGTCTTGGTGCAAAACCTGATGTAATTTTGTTAAAGAAAAGGAACGGAGCAATAAGCTGGTATGTTAGACACGTTTCTACTGGAACTTCATACTTAAACTTAAACTTAACCAGTGCTGCTGTTTCTAATCCTACTGCAACTTGGACAACTACTGAGCCTACTACATCAGTATATTCAATAGGAACTTCAAGTGATTTCAATATAAATGGTGGAGAATATCTAGCCTACTGCTTCGCAGAAAAACAAGGCTACAGCAAGTTCGGCAAGTATGTCGGCAATGGAAGTACAGATGGTTCATTTATCTATACAGGCTTTAAACCTGCTGTGGTTATTTTAAAGAGAACAGACTCAGCAAAGAACTGGAATATAATTACAGGTGCAACAATTCAAGAAAATGTAATAGATGAAAGATTTAACCTTAATTTAGGTAATATACAAAGTGTAAGCGATTGGGCAGATTTTGTTTCAAATGGGTTTAAGCTAAGAACCACTAACGCAGCTATAAACGCATCAGGTGGAACATACATCTACATGGCATTTGCAGAAAATCCATTCACAACATCAACAGGAATCCCAACAACAGCGAGGTAAATTATGTGGGCTTTAGTAGAATCAGATAACGTAACACAAGTCTTTACAAGACCTAAAAGTATAACCATAGGAGAAGTAAATTACCCTAGTAATATCTTTATGCTTTGGACAGCTTCAGAATTAGAAGCTATAGGGATTTATGAAATCGTTATCGACAACACAAACTTAAAAGATAAAGAGTATTACATCAACACCAATCAAAGCTTTGACTTTGCAGACGGTGTGGTAACAGCTTCATACGGTACAGCTACAGCAAAAGCTATAGATGATGTTACCGATGAAGATGGTAACGTTACCAGAGGTCTTAAGTACAACCACAAGCAGATTATAAACCAACAAACCGGTGGTATTTTACAAAGCACTGACTGGATGATTGTCAGAGCTGCAGAAGGTGGTACAGCAGTACCAAGCGATATAGCAACTTGGAGAGCTGCAGTGCGTACAAAGTCTAATGACATGTGTACAATGATTGATGGTGTTGCAGACGTAGATGCTTTAGCAGCTTTATACGCTTATACAAATACAGGTACTGAAGAAAGTCCTGTTTACACAAGACCTTTAGGTGAGTTTCCAATCTTAGGAGCATAACATGGAACTATCAGCATATATCATTTGGAACATCTTTATAACTTTAGTCTTAGCCCCTATTTGGTTTCAGATTAGACAGAACTCTGGAGAGCTTAGACGACACGATATATTGCTGAACAAAACACGTGAAGAGATTGCCAAACAGTATGTTACTAAAGATGAGCTAAAAGATGATATGACAATCATCATGGAAAGAATGGATAAAATCAGTGAAAAACTTGACAAACTGTTTGAAGTTAAGTAAAATAGGTATATAGGAAATAACTATGTCAAAAAGAAGAAATAGAAAAAGAAGTGGTGGAACAGCTAGACAAGACTATACTAAAGGTGGTAGAGTTGGTTATCAACGTGGAAAGGCTGTATTAGATAGAGAAACTGGTGAAGTTTTAGAAAACTTTAAAGCAATACCTACTAGAACACCTGTTCCTACAAGAACACCTACACCAGCTCCAGCACCTAGACCTGTGAGGGAAGTAGCAGCCCCTGCTCCTGCACCTAGACCAGCTCCTAGACCTGCTCCAACACCTGCACCTAGACCTGCTCCAGTTTATCGACCAGAGCCTATTGATGTGCCAGTTAGCAGAGTACCAATTCCTGCCCCTACACCAAGACCAACTCCGGCACCAACACCAGCTCCTAGACCTGCTCCACAGCCATTTACATTTGCTAATAGATATGACGAAGAAACAGCATCAGTAGCAGCTCAAGAAGCTGCAAAACAAGCAATGGCTTTTAGTAATGAAGGAGTATCTGCTCCTGCACCCGTTATAAGACCTGAGTTAATTGCAGAAGATTATATGGTACCTGATAGAGAAACTATTCAAAGAATAGGACAGGAAGCTGCTCAGAAAGCTTTTAGAGGTGACTTAGATAGGGGTGGTTATAGATTTACTCCTGAACAACAAGCTGCTATTGAACAAGCTCAACAAAAAGCTGAAGCAGAAAGAAAAGCTGCAGAAACAGCTGCTGCTCAAACACAAGAAGATTTAGTAGATGCTAGAACAAGAGCAGAACAATTAGTATCTGGAGACATGACAGGTGTTCCTCAAATAGATACTCCTCAACAAGTTGAAGTAGGAGAGTTAGGTGTAGCTCAAGAGTTAGCACCTAGAGAAGATTTAGTAGCTGAAACTGCTGCAATGCCAACAGCTCCAGAAGCTGTAACAGCAGAAGCTGCACCAGCAGTAGCTGCTCCTGAACCACTAACTGCTGCACAGATGGAAGCAGCACAGATTACAGAAGCTCCTGAAGTTGCTGTAGCTGAAGGTGAAGTAAGACCTGAAGCATTAGCTGAAGCTGCACAAGTAGAACGTGTAGCTCCTATTGAAGCTGCTGAAGTAGAAATTATTCCCGGTGCTTTAACTGAAAGAATTGTAGGAACAATAAGCCCTAATGCTATGGCAGAAGCTGCTCAAGTAGCAGGTACAACGTTAGCAAGGGTTACAAGGGCTAAGAAACAATTACGAAATGCTGGTGTTAGTGCTGAAGATATAGCCACATTAGGTAACGACCCTGAAGACCTAGAAGCTAGGTTAATGGATTTAACAGAAGCTGAACGTGGAGTTATTGCTGGTCTTCCTGAAGAAGCTTTAGTATCTAATCAGTTAGACAGTTTATTAAGTGGTATTGAAGAAGGTGAAGTTCCTGCGTGGGCTAGACCTGCTGTAGCTAGTGTTGAAGCTATGTTAGCTCAACGTGGTATGTCAGCATCCACTGTAGGTAGAGATGCCTTGCTCAATGCTATTATACAATCTGCTGTTCCTTTAGCACAAGCTAACGCACAAGCAATACAGCAAAGTGTTGGACAGCAGAAATCAATTGAAGCTCAAGCCGAGTTACAAAATGCTCAGTTTAGACAACAGACAGCACTCGATAACGCTGGTAAAGTTTTTCAAATGGACATGGCTCAGTTTAGTGCTGATCAACAAACAGCATTATCTAACAGTAAGTTTTTACAAACTGTAGGTTTAACTGAAGCTAATAACAGACAACAAGCTACAATTCAAAATGCTGTACTAATGTCTCAAGCTAACTTAGCTGAAGCAGACTTCTATCAGAAAGCTCAGATAAATAATGCTAATGCTTTCTTACAAACAGATTTAACTAATCTTAATAACGAGCAACAGGCTAACATATTAAAAGCTCAACAAGCTCAACAAACGTTATTAAGTAATCAAGCAGCTCAAAATGCTGCAAGACAATTCAATGCTGCTAGTGAGAATCAAACACAGCAGTTTATGACAAGTTTAGCTACCCAAGTAGAACAGTTTAATACACAACAAGCTAATACAATGTCTCAGTTTAATGCACAACAAATTAATGCAAGACAAGCTTTAGAGTTTCAAGTAGAAGCAGATTTAGAAAAAGCTAATGCTGCTATGGTAAATAACATTAATCAATTTAATGCTCAAGTAGAATTTGATAGAAGTAAATTTAATGTTGCTAACGCACAGGCAATTGAGCAATCTAATCTAGCATGGAGAAGACAAGCTAACACAATTAATACTGCTGCTGCTAACCAAGTAGCAATGCAAAATGCACAAAATGCATTTAACATGTCTTCACAAGCTCAGTCATTTTTATGGCAAGAGTTAAGAGATCAAGCTAACTACACTTGGCAATCTGCTGAAAATGAAGAAAATAGAAAAGCTCAACTGTATGCTCAAGCACTTGCAAACGAAGGTGCTTCTGCAAAAGACTGGTCTTCTAATGTTAGTAGTGTAAGTCATTTAATTAATAGTTTATTTGGTAATAAAGGTTAACGGAGAATATTATGGGTTTTAATCCTTTTAAAAGTATAAAGAAAATTGTCAAAAGTGTTGGTAAGCGTATCAAAAAAATAGGTAAAGGGCTTAAAAAAATTATGGCTAAGATAGCTAAACCTTTTGCTAAACTTGGACCCTTAGGCTCTATTGCTTTAGGTATGTTAATGCCTTGGGCTGCAGGTGCTATATGGACAGGCATGACGGGAACGACACTTACTCTTGCTAACTTTGGTGCACAAGCTGCAACTAATATTGCTAGTAAAAACTTATTTACCAAAGCAGTTGGGTATGTAATGAAAGGTGTTCATTGGGCAGCTTCTGGAGTTAAAACTGCTTACACAGATATATCAACAAAGATTAGCGAAGGTTTTACAGGATTAAAAAACAAAGCTCAAGAAGTATTTGGTGTTAATGCTGATGCTGGTGACTTAGTTGCAGATGCTGTTAAGAATGGTCCAGAAATAGACACAACTATATTAGATAAAAATTTAGCAGAACAAGCAAGAGAAGCAACCTTAAGTCCCAATGCAACTCTTGGTAAACCTTTAGATGTAAGCGAAGCTGTGTCTTCAGAAGTAAGCGGTAAGGTTTCTGAGGAAGCAGTTAAGAAAAGTTTTTTTGAACAAGCTAAAGACAAAGCTAAAGAAAGTGCATTAGGTGCTATTGGTACAAGTATTGAAGGAGCTATTAATCCTCAAGAACAAACATCAGAAGGCGGTATGCCTTATATAGAGCCTTATAATTTTTTAGGAGACAGTAACACTTATACTAAATATAATGAGCAGCAAACAATGTTACAGAACCAAGGATTTTCTTTTGGTGGACCTGCTTACAGTGCAAATATAGGAGCTTCTAATTTTGGAGAAAGCACTTATTTTAATTGGTTTAATCAGTATGGTGGGGGTAGATAAACATGGAAGAGAATTATAAAGATTACGACCAAGAAGGATTAAAGTTTTTATCTACTAATGGTAGACCTATACCCGGAGAATCTTTAACTAATTCTCCTGATACACCTTATCCTTGGGAACAACCAACTCAGTTTACAGAATTAGAACCTGCTATTGATGCTTTGTTTATAGAGCTTACTGAACCAGAAGCATATCATTCTTTACTAAATTTAATTGAGAATGAAGTTCCTATTGGAGATGTAACTCAAATAGTATTAACAGATGGATTTCAAAAAGGAATGTGGAACCCAGATTTGTTGCTACTTCTTATTGAGCCTACTATGTATATGATAATGGCACTAGCTGAAAAAGCTGGTATGATGGATAATGTAATCTATCAAGGAGAAGAAGAGGATGTAGAAGACCAAGACGAACAATTAAGCAGCATTGAAAAAGCAATTGATATAGCTCAAGATAAAATTGTACCGAAAGCAAGAGCAGGTGTTCTACCTAAAAATATAGAAGAAAAAATAGAAGAGATGACTCCACCGAGAGAACCAAGTTTATTGGAAAAACCTGAATTACAAGAGGATATATAATGGCAATTGAACAATTAGGTGAATCTTTATTAGCTTCTGCTAGAAAGAAACGTAAAAAGCAAGAACGTAGAGCTAAAATTTTTACAGGTCTAACTTTAGGTCTACAAGTAGGTAATCATTTTTTAAGAAAGAAAGCTCAAAAACGTGCTGATGAGTTTTGGACAAGTAATCAAGGACTTATAGACAGACGTGCAGGTCAGTTTACTAAAGGTATAGAGTTTTGGGATAAACACAACACCATGGTAAATACTTATGGTGAATCTAAAGACTCTGTAACCGGTGAAAATTGGGTAGATGCTTTAAAACAACAAAAACTTAAGCAGTATCAAGCTGACCCACGATATAGTAAATTATATAATTCTGCCCTAGCAGAAGATCAACTAGAGTTTAATAGATCAGTAGAAAAATTAATACAAGATGATATAGATGCTTATAGACAAAAGGTAAGCGGTTATTCAGATTTTAGAACAATAGGTAAAGATACTAAAGAAACAAGAGCAGCGTACTTAAAACCTTTAAAAGATAAACTACAAAAAGGTGTTGACATTATTAATAAACAAGATAATGTTGGAGGCTGGTTACTTGGAGGCATGGGTTTAAAATCTTCTAACGATCAACTAGGAGATGTTAATGTCACACTGCCTGAAGGATATACTGAACAAGATAAAGCAGAACTAAAAACATTAGTAAATAACACCTTTATTAACATGAATAAAGTTAATAGTGCTTACGGTATTAAAGAGCCTATTCCTGATGTACAGTTAGAATCAATGATTAAGACAAAAGTATTCCAACCCAAAGTTGACCTTACTGAAGAGTTAAAACAAGTGGCTGAGTCAGTATTAACAGGAGAGGGAACATTTAAAAAATCAGATTTTAAAATTGAGATAGGTAAAAAAGAAACAACAGTTGCTAATTTTTTAGAAGAGTTTGAAGACGATAATGGTAAGCATTTAACCGATTCACAAAAACAAAATATTATTAATGATGCTTTAATTATAGCTGATTATCAATTTAAAATATTTAAAAATAACCAAGAAAAATCAGGAGCCGGTCCTTTAATGATTCCTGATGGAGGTATTAAATCTTTTTTTGATACTGCCTTAAAACAAGTTATAGGTTCAGATTTAACATATAAAGTTGGTAAAGGAGGATTTTTATTGATGTCTGAAGAACCTAGGGGAACATATAAACGTACTGCAAGAGAAAATTTTGTTAAAAGTATTTTTAATCCTTCTAAAGATAATATCGAGGTTCCTGCTCCTAATAAAAAAGACGGGACTATTACAGTCGATATAGACGAAGCTCAAAGTTCTATTGATGTACCAGAAGATACTTCTAAAAATCCACTAGACACCCCTGAGACTCCTACATTTGATAGAAATAGAGTAGTAGCAGTTTTAAATGCTCCTGAGTGGAAGGATGGTTCAAGAACAAATGAAGAAAAAGCTGCGTTTTGGAATGGTCTTATTGCACAGTTTCCTGAATCGGCTGATGAGATTGGACAACTTGCAGAAGAATCTGTTAAAGGTCCTACAGGAAAACGAATTGTTGGTATTACTGAAGACGGTACAGCTTACTTAACTAACTATGGAAAAGGAAGTATTTTAATTGATGATGCTCCAATAGACTTAGTAAAAAAATGGACAGAAGAAGGTAAGCCCGGAACACCATCTTCAACTTCTAGTCCTGCTCCAGCTCCTACACCAGCCCCTAAAGACTCTTTGCTTTCGCCTAACATACCGACACAAGCAGAACTTGTAAAAGATTTTGAAATTTTAGGAGCTGATAAAATGTCTTCAGAAGAGATTGATGCTCGTTTAAACGAGATGGTAAATCAGAAAGATGATTTTACAACTGACGAATATATTAAGCTTATTACTTATTTAAATTCTAAGAAAGGAATTAGTCCGTCATCTCAGACAGTAGTAAATAAAAAACCTAGTATTTTAGATATGGATTCTGAGGAAGATATAATGAACACTGAAGCAGCACGTAAGGCTTATTCAGAAGCTCCTCAGGCACTGTTATCTATTCTAGGTGCAAGTGACGAACAAGTTAGATTAAGAGTTCTTAAAAAAGCAAACGACTATTTAGAAGGTAATGCTACTTATAACTCTGCTGCAGGAAGCGAGTTTAGGAAGTGGTTACGAGTTAATAATATCAAAGTAAATAACAAAACTTCAGAAAAAAGAAAACAAGAATTAGTTCAACAGTTTGTAGAAACTTTAGCATAGGAAACTAAATGTCCATCCAAACATCTTATGATGATAATTATTTTTTGAATCTGTACAACGCAGATATAAAAGATAATGAAGAAAAAAAAGAAGAGCCTGAAGAAGTACAAGATACAAACTACTTTTTAAATCTTTATAACTCTCCAGACACATCAGTACAAGATGAGGAAGAGGCTCGACTACAAGAAGAGGAAGAAAAAGAAGAAGAACGTATTGCACTTCAAGAGCAGGTACTCGAAGAAGACGTACAGTTAAAAAAGTATGTTGGTGAAAAAGAAACAGTAGAGCAAGAGCCTGTTATAGAAAAAGGTAATTATTTTTTAAACTTATACAACACCCAACCTTCTGAAGACTTACCAAGTGCTGAACCTACGTTTGCACAGAAAGTAGAATTAGGAGGTAAGTTAGAAAGGCTTACACTCGGAAATCTTTTTAGAACTGTACAAGCAGGAATGGCAACGTTAGGTAACAATAAATCTTTTCAAGATAACATTAAAGAAATAGAAAAAGAAAGAACAGATAAAATTTTTAATGCTATGCAAGAAAAGTATGGTGTAGATTTTAGAGAAAGTGCTGATGATGCTGCCACAATAACAGGTAGAGTAGGAGTTGCTATTGCAGACCCTGTAACATTCTTTATACCTTGGGCAAAGATTGCAAAGTTAGGTAAGATCGGAGCAACCACTACTGGTGCTGCTATAGGTGCAACTGATATGGCACTGTATGAGTACGCTGCTTATGGTGAAGTTAATCCTAATAATGTCTTGTTTGGAGCTGGTGTGGGAGGAGCTAGTTCTTTATTAGGTTCTGTTATCTCTAATAGATATAGATCACTATCAGATGAAGAGATTAATTTGGGTAAAATAGATAGTCCTGATGCTGATACAATTGTTAAAAGCTCTGTTAAAGATGAGCCAGTTGTAAAATTAAATGCTAAAGAAACAGAAGATTTGGAAAAAGTTTTACCGGTTGCACTCAAAGAAAACTCAAGTTTTTTAAAAGAACTAGAAGGCTCATTAGTTTTAAGTAAACTATATATATCAGCAAACAACACTAGAAAAAAACTAGCAGAAGCAAAATCAGCAAACACTAAGTTTGATAAAAAATCTAGTAAATTAAAAATTGAAGATGTAGGTAAAAAACCTTTTAGCGATAGACAAATTAATAATCTAGAAAAGAAAGCTAAAGAAGCTAAAGATTTTTTAGATAACGAATTTTTTACATTAATGGAAAAGTATGCTAAAGGTCAAGCGTATGTAGCTACTGATGGAACTTTAAAAGTTATGCGTAAAAACAATGTAGAAATTACTGATGGTATTTTACAGTCTGTTTTAAATGAAACTTTTAGACCACTAGTAGGAGCTGGTGTTGGTTTTACTGCTGGAACTTTTATAGGTGACGAAGACGATGCAATTAATTATAGTTTAATTGGTGCGGGTATGACTTTTGGATTTGTTTATAATAGAGTTAAAGATGCTGATTATCTGTTAGCTGGTCAAAAAGAAAAGGCTTTTGGTATTATTAACAATAATGCTATGAGAGTCTTACATAACTTTTTAAAAGTTAAGGGGTCTGGTACTACCGCTACTCGTGGTGTAAATCACGGTGGTGAAAACGAAATACTGTCTCGTTTAATGTTTCATCAAATGGACGGAAGACATAAAAATATTATAGGAGCTGAAGAAGCTTCTGATTTTTTAACAAGTTTGTGGGGTAGAAGAATATCAGAAGTTGTTCAAGGTGGAACAGAAATTGAAAGAGTGGCAGCAGCTAAGATTATTAGGCAGCTAGGTACGAGAGCAGAAGTAAAAAACACTTACAAACTAACTCCAGAAAATATGCAAAACGTAGATAACTTAGTTAAAAATGCTAAGATATATGTTAAAGAAATGAATAACTATGTTGGAGAAGTTATTAGTTTTGATAAAATAAAAAACTATGATCTTCCTCAGATATGGAGTGTTAATAAATTATTTTCTGATATGAACGGTGCTAAGTCTATAGTTAAAAAAGCTTTAAAAGTTGAGTACCCTAAATGGAAAGCAGAAAAAATATCAAAGGTAGCTGAAGAGATAGTAGATAATGTAACAGGAAACGGAGTTGAAAAGGTTTTTAAAAAATCTAATTTTGGAAACGGTAAGTTAGGTACGTTTACTGGAGTTCCTCAATTAAAAAACTATCAGAAAGAAAGAATGTTTAAGAGCATTGAAGCTAGAAAAATTTTAGAACCTATTTTAGAAGATGATCTTAGTAGAGTATTAAGTGTATGGACAACTAACACGGTAAAAGGTGTAGAGTTTGCTAGAAAGTTTGGACAAAACGGAGAAGTTTTACAGTCTTTAAAAAGAAGTTTAAGTCAGAAATATGCAGACGGTTTAATTACAAAAAAAGAATATGCTTCTAAAATTAAATTAATGGGTAATAGTGTTAATGCTTACTTTGGTATGCTTCACAAAGCTGCTAATGACCCGTTTCAAAGTAACTTAGGTAAGAATGGGTTTGCTTTACTAACATTTTTATCTAACTCTACTATGTTACCACGTTCTATTATACCACAGTTAGGAGACTTTTTACAACCGTTTCAAAATAGTAGTTCATGGTCAGCGTTTAAAGGATTTAGTCAAGCATGGAAAAAGGACGGAGTTCCTGCCATGTATGGTATCGGAGGAACAAGGGCTACTGATATTGGCTCTACTGTTATAAAAGATTTGGAAGGAGCTTTCTCGGCTGGGGTGCACCCTACAACTAAGTTTCAAGAAAAGTTAGGAGAGTGGACAAAAACATTTTTTAAATACAACGGTATGGCTCCAGCAACTAACTTTGCAGCAAAGGTTGCTTTTAGTTCTGGGATAGATGAAATATTTACTATATCAAAAAAAATTGGTAATCGTAAAAACATAAGTAAGTCTTTGAGTACTCGTTTAAAATATTATGGTTTAGATTTAAAAGACATAAAAGGTTTAAATAAGTTTAAAAGTGTTCAAGAGGCTTTAGCTTCTCCAACTGGTGAAAGTATTTTAATTAAAGCAGGTAACAAAGCAATGAAACGAGATGTTGGATTACCGGGAGTTGGTAATAGAATGTTATTTTCTCAATCTAATAATCCTCTAGTAAAATCTGTTGGTTTATTTTTATCTTGGGCACAGTATAAAGTTGCTCAAATGAATGGCTTAATTAAAAGAGTTGAAGACGGAGATTTAAAACTTGCTATAAAAATGCTGGGGACAATAACAATTTTTGGTGGTCTTAGAGAGTTACAAATGGAGCTAAGTCCTGCTAGAGAGTTTTACAAGGAAAACGAACCAGAAAATTTTGGTGCTAAATGGTGGGCACAAGGTGCTGGACTAGCGGGTTTTACAGATTGGAGAGTAGAGAAAATAGCTAGAGTAGCGGGAAATTGGTCAGGTAATGGTTGGGGCAATGCTACTTCTAATATATCTCCTTTGTTTAGTCAGGTAGATAGAATTTGGAATGGTTTTGGAAAAACCTATAGAAACTTTGAAGCAGGAGACTACTCAGGAGCTGCTGTAACTACTCTTAAAACACTTCCTTTAGGTTCAGAATTGGTAGATTATACTAACAGAGCATCAGAAATGTTAACTGAAGAACAATTATTTATTGATAAACCAAACATAAAAAATACTAAAAAAACTAATTTATATGGGTTTTCAAAAGGAGGACTAGTCGGTGAAGAAACTATTGAAGGTCCTCAAGTACCTTTTACACAGGATAACGCTGCTGATAGAATCAACCCCATCACAGGATTACCCTACAATCAACCCCTTATTAAGTACCAATAGTATGAACATAGAACAATGTAAGGTTGAAATCAAACGACACGAGGGCGAAGTCCTAGAGATTTATATGGATAGTTTAGGCTATAAGACTCTAGGAGTTGGTCATCTATGTCAACCTAATGACCCTGAATATGATTGGGAAGTTGGTACACCTGTATCTCAAGAGGCTGTAGATAGATACTACACCATAGACTTTGATAGACACTATGCAGAAGCTATACATGTGTTTGGTGATAAAGAAGAATTTTATAAACTACCTGAAAAGATACAGCATGTGTTAGTCAACATGTGTTTTAACTTAGGTGGTACAAGGCTTTCAAAGTTTCGCAAGATGCTACAGGCTTGTAGAGAACACAACTGGAAAGAAATGTCAGCTCAAATGCAAGACAGTCGTTGGTTTACACAAGTAGGTAGACGTAGTATTGAACTACAACAAGTTGTTCTGGACCAAATATAATGTTACTTTACACAGAGAAACAATTAGACAAAGCTTACAGAATAGATTGTAAAGCTCGTACAATTTGTAACGAGCCTTGGATACAGCGAGAAGACTTTAGACCCTTGTATGAAGACCTTATAGAGTCTTATATGATTGCATACAACGAAGATGATATACTCGGTGCAGATGTGCCAGAGTATTTATTAGATTCTATAAACGATTTACTTGAATCAACTTTAACTTTGGATAAATAATATGTTCCCTTTTGAAATTATAACAATGCTTGGCTCAACACTTCTTAGTAGTGTGTTAAGTCTATGGTCTCAACGTATGAAGGCTAAACAAGATGAGCAGAAGATGTTGATTACAAGGGGCGAGTTTCAACTCAAAGCTGTAGAGTCTGCAAGGAACGTACAAGATAAAGGCTTTCAATGGACAAGACGTATCATTGCTTTGTCTGCAATCTTTGCAATCGTTATACTACCTAAACTCGTAGCAGTATATTATCCAGATGTCGATGTGACAGTAGGCTATACATTATTTCAACCGGGCTTTTTATTCTTTACTGATGGTAGAGAAGTCTTTCAGTGGATAACTTTCCAAGGCTTGGTAATTACGCAACTAGATACCAACTTAGTATCAGCTATTATAGGCATGTATTTTGGTGGTAGTTTAGTTAAAAAATAAAAGAGGGCAAAATGAATAACAACATGGGCATGAGTGGTTTCAGTGGAGATATGGATAGGAATGAGGTTGAAATAGACCTTAATAAATTCATGGCTTTGCTACAAGAGAAGTCAGAACTAAAAGATAGGATAAGAGAGTTAGAAGATGAAAAGAACGATAACCCTTATCAAAAACTTATCTTTGTTGCTCAAGCTGTAGATAGCTGGAGAATTATACCTCGTGCTTTTTTAAGTGTGTACATGTATTTATTATACTATACCACATTTTGGTTCATGGGATTAGAAGACCCTACCATGCAACAATCAGGGTTAATATCGGTAGTCGTAGGGGCAGGAGCAGCTTGGTTTGGTCTCTATACAAATTCATCTAAGTCTAAAGGAGACTTTACAAAAGGAGCTAAATAAAAATGACAAGGAGAGGGCTAAACCAAGATTTATTGGGACCGTTATTTATATTAGGATTACTAACGTTTTCGTTTGGGGTACAAGCAGACCCAGTTGGTGATTGTACAGCCGGTACACAGTATTGTGAAGACAATGGTTTAACTACCATTAATACTACAGTAACGACTAATACCAATACCAACAATAATACAAATACTAACACTAATACAAATACTAATACTAATAACAATACAAATATAAATACTAACACTAATAATAATACTAATGTTAATACGTCAAATAATACTAACGTAAATACCTCGACATCAAATAACACCTCGACAAATACAAACAATAATAACAACGTTAATACTTCTACGTCTACATCTAACTCTACTGTAAACTCTACTGTAAATCAGAACGTCAATAACAACAGTAATTCTATTAGTAACAATACCAATACCAATAACAATACAAACATTAATAAATCTACATCAGATTCTAATGTTACCACTGATAATACTAATACCAATAATAACAATACTAAGTCTGATAACACTAACAGAAATATTAACGAGTCTAACTCTACCCAAACAATTAATCAGAATGTACGTAGCAAAGCACCCCCTGCTTCTGCTATTGCACCTAGTATTATGTCTTACTCCCAAGACCTCTGTACTGTAGGTCGTTCTGGTGCTTTTCAAGGGCAAGTATTTGGTCTGTCCACAGGTAGTACTGTGACTGACGAGAACTGTGAACGCTTAAAACTTTCCAAGTATCTATACGATACCGGCATGAAAGTCGCTTCAGTTTCTATACTTTGTCAAGACCCGAGAGTATTTAAGGCTATGGAAATGGCTGGTACGCCTTGCCCTTATCAAGGTCAGATAGGTAAGGAAGCTACCAAAGCTTGGGCAGAAAATAAATCAAAAAGACCTGATGCTAAAGAACAAGAGAAACTTTTTATACAGCAATGCAAAAACGATAAAAATCCTAACAGAGATAAAATCAATAAAGATGTGGTAGGTTTAGTTAAAAAAACTTACACAAAAAAAACTAAAACTACAAGGCAATGCAGAAAAGAATTTTATGCTACGCAGTAGCGTGTCTTTTAAGCGTTAGTCTTTTTAGTCAAGTAACTACTACAGTTACATCTAATAACCAACTCTGGGATTTACGTTTAGATAACGCCACTGATATGTCAGCCAGTGATGATGGCACATCACAAAGCTTTAATCTAGGTTTTGATTTTACTTTCTTTGGTGAAACTTTTAACAGTGCTTACATGGCTAGTAATGGTTGTTTAATCTTAGGCTCATTATCAACAGCTAACACATGGGGAAAGAACTGTACGCAATACAATCCTAGCCCATCCCCTAACACCAACTATACAATGTATCCTTTTTGGACTGACCTTATTATGGGTCAAAACTCTTCTATGTTAGCCAAAAGTTTTGATGATAAAGTTATTTTTGGTTGGTATGAAATGTGGGAATACTATAGAGATTCTAAAAATACTTTTGAGCTTTGGTTGTATCCTAATAATACTTATGAAGCTATCTATGGTCAGTTAGATATTCAAAACCACGATGTATTCATAGGAGTGCAGGGTAAAGAAGATGAGTTTGAACCTTATTATTTTCACGATGAATGTAATACAGGAGTTATTAATTCAACCACTTGTGTTAATCAAGACTGGAATGATATAGGTGAAAATCAAACCTTAGAAAATGGTGGGTCTATTTTCGTTGGACCCTCTATAGATTGTAGCAATGCGTTAAACGATGTAAGTTGTCCCGGATATTGGGAAGCTTATGATGACCAACAGTGTGACCTTGACCCACAGTATGGACCCTTCTGTCAAGGCTATAGACAAGAAGAATCTGTTGCATACTTTGAAGAAGATACAATGGATTATGGCTATCAAGAAGAACAATTTGATTATGGTTACGAAGAAGAGTATGATATGTATGACACTTATGAAGAGCCAGAAATATTTGAAGAGTATATCTTTGAACCTGAGTATGATACTTTTGAAGAACCTGAATTTGTTTTTGACGAACCAGAATCTTTTGAACCTGTACAACAATATGAAGAAGTTGTAGAACCTTTTGAAGTTCTGCCTGAAGAAGAAGTTTTTCTACCGGTTGAAAATTTAATGGTTGAAGAGTTTGTATTTCAAGAAACATTTATTGCAGAAAGGGAGGAGTGGTTTGAGGAAGAGACAACTGTGGAAGAAGAACTTGCGTATGCAGAAGAGCCGGAAGAAGAACTTATTGAAGAACTCATTGAAGAAGAAGAAGTTATAGAAGAAATAATAGAAGAAGAGGTTGTTGTTGGTGCTGTACTACCAGAAGAAAAGAGTTCAATAAGTAAAGAAACAGCGTTACGTGTTGTCTCCTCTACTCTAAGCACAGCTAAGTCTAGTGTTAGTGGGACTACATCAGGAAACTCTATACACGCTACAGGTGGAACGACAGGAGCTTCTAGCGTATCATCGTCTAGTTCTGGTGGTGGTGTAAGTACTAGTAATTCACCTAGTATATCAGAACAATTTGCATCTTCTACTGCACAAAACAATCAAGTATTAGATATGAGTGCTAGTGTTACAAGCTCTACAAGTGTTGAAACTGAGACAGTTGAGACAGTCAGTGTTGCAGTTGATACAACCACTACTCAAAGTTTACAAAGTCAAATAGATGTGTCAGTCTCTACAGATACATCAGCCACAGAAGCTGAACAAACTGTAGCTAATGTTATAGCTCAGAACTTACAAGATGCACAAGATGATGTCGAAGCTAAACAAGAAGAGACGGGTGAGTATGGGTCAGAGAATACTATCATAGCTTACATGGGATTTGTTCCTAACTTTAATAACTATAGGTTAGTGACATTGCCCGACCAAGAAACATGGTACGAGTCTACAGATATCTATGCCAACAATATGTTGTCAGATAACATCGAAGGCTTTTATCAAATGGCAGGTCAGAGTTTAGAAACTTTGATGGAAATGAGAGAACTACAACCAAAATTATAGGAGAACATTATGGATTGGTTACAAAATAAAACAACACAGTTTATTGCGTTGATGGGTATCATAGGAACACTAGCCGGATTTGGATACACTGGGGCAACCTATGTCAATAGAATTGAGAACTTAGAAACTAAAGCTCAACAAGCTAAAGAAACTGATGATGGTTTAGGTGAGATTGAAAAAAGAATAGAAGCTTTAGAAACTTCTGTGTCTTATATGAACAAGACGATTGATGAAACTATTTTAATTAAGATTGATAGTCAGTCTAACAAAGTCGAAGCAATCAAGTCTGATATGTCAGGTATGAAAGCTGATATCGAAAGTGTTAAGACTGATATCAAAATATTTAAAGAAGAGAATAAGAATCCTTTAGCTGGATAATTACTTTAAAACGTTTAACTCTCTTTGAAAATAATTATGTAAGTCTCCCATCTTTGACTTACCGTTACGGAGGATTGTTTTGATTACGTCTCTCTCATCAAGAGGGAATATCTCATCTACCATATCCTCCGGTAGCATACTAAACTCTGTCACAATATCATTGTTCCGTGTAAGAAGCACTTTAAAACTTACTAAGTTAGCTTCACTTTTATTAACCATTATCACTCTCCAAGTTTGCAAAGGTTATCTTATCCTGTCTACCTCTTAGTCCTGCCTTCATATAAGAAGTTGCACGACCTTCAAAAAAGTTCTGGTGTTCAACACCCATCACTTCATCTAACCACCCTAGAGGATTCTCACGTTGGTCATAGTTTGTTTTAAGACCAAGCTGTAGCAATCTTCTATCAGCTATGTATCTATTGTAAGCATACATATCTTTCTTGGTAAGACCTTCAAGGTCTCCCATATCAAACACTAGGTCTAAGAACTTATCTTCTAGTGTTACCATCTGTCTACAAATCTCGTAGAGTTCTGCTTTAAAATCATCTGTCCAGATATCTAAATTCTCTTGTATAAATTCTCTAAAGAGTTTAGTCATAGCTTCAACGTGCATAGACTCATCCCGTATAGAGTAAGTAACTATCTGTCCCATACCTTTCATCTTGCCGAACCTTGGAAAGTTTAACAAGATTGCAAAGCTACTAAACAATTGTAGTCCTTCTGTAAAAGCTGAATAGACTGCTAAAGTTTTTGCAATACTCTTCTTATCTTTCTTGATGGTCTTGATGTTATGAACGTACTCGTGTTTGTCAGCCATTTCTTCGTACTCTGAAAAAGCTTTGTACTCTATCTCAGGCATACCAACTGTATCAAGTAGTAAGCTGTAAGCATGTTGATG
>Ga0233450_10000250_pt1 | contig 63925 bp, 53 predicted proteins | sample 011ome_30_FD_189956 | JGI IMG/M metagenome (GOLD analysis project Ga0233450, IMG submission 189956) | Coastal salt marsh microbial communities from the Groves Creek Marsh, Skidaway Island, Georgia - 011501CT (spades assembly) | ecosystem: Environmental > Aquatic > Marine > Intertidal zone >... | reverse complement strand
GGCATCATCTTACCATCACATCCTTTGTTATCGCATGATTGCTGTTGCGGGCCTATTTTTCACGAAACGCCGTTTTCCATGATTTCTGAATTGGCGTAATGATGTAACTCATCACCGTGCGCTTATCGCCCAGAATATCGATGGTTAACGGCATACCAGCTGAAACAACAGGCGTGATATCCGACTTGGTTAGGCGCATTTCGGGGATCTCGATAATTGTCTCATAATATGGCGGCATATTTTCCTGCTGGGTTGTATTGGTCGCAACACGTTGAACCACACCCATCATCACACCAAAGCGCGATGGGTCATAAGCCGAGACCGAAATGCGCGCAATCTGCCCCGGTTTGACCGCAGTAATGCCAACCGCCAGCAGATTTATCACCGAGCTTGGTTAGCTGGTGCTAATCCCCTATGATTTGAATAATACGGTGTTTCCCCATCATTAAACCCAAGATCACGTCGAAGGCTTTCATCTGATGTTCGAGATCATTCTTTTTGCGCCGCAGATTCCACCAAATACCGGAAACATTATCCGGCTTTCGGCAAATAGCGGTAACCGCCTGCATCTGATTGAGCCGCTCGGGTTTAGCTTGGATGAAAAATCCTGCCGGCGCGCCGGACTCGATTATCACGCATTGAGCGATGTTCATATCCACAAGGATTTGACTGCCTGTCTGGACTGGCTGGGGCAACCGCGTCTCTTTGCTATCACCACACGCGGCAAAGATAGCCTGTTTGAACGCGCCTTTTTGCCCGGTGACGCCTTTTTATTTGGTTCGGAGACATCTGGCTTGCCGGCACATATTCACGCCAGCATTGCCGAGCCTCAAAAACTGCGGCTGCCAATGATGGCTGATAATCGTTCGCTAAACCTTGCCAACGCGGTTTCAATCGTGATTTATGAAGCATGGCGTCAGCACGGATTTGCCGGTGCCAACCATTAACCGCCCATTCGCCGCAGATTGTTATTGAGCCAATTCCATGAGCCCCATGAATCCGATGTCAGACAAACCTATCCCCCCTCAACCCGCGCGCCCTGATATTACGCGCCCTGATATGGCATCAGACATCATGACACCTCTTGCGATTGACCCCCCAAAAGCTGGCGAAATGGTGGCGCTTGCCGATGATCTTTACTGGATGCGCTTTACATTGCCGTTCCGGCTCAATCATATCAATCTCTATGCTTTTGATACAGAAGATGGCTGGCTACTGCTTGATTGCGGTATCAATAGTCAGGCGATCGCCGATCAATGGCAGATCATGCTGGACGGGCCGCTGTCTGGAAGGCCGATCTGCGGCATCATCGTATCGCATTACCACGCTGATCATGTTGGCTATGCGGGCAAGCTTGCAGCGATCACCGGTGCTCGTATTTACATGGGCGCGATTGAACATGGCCAAGCAAGCTGGAGCCTAGCGCAGACTGACACCGGATTTGGCACTGTTATGGGTGACACCTATGCCCGCTTTGGGCTGGCAGACACGGTGGTGGCGCGCATCAGGGCACAAGGCAATTATTTCCGCAAATTATCGGGCGATTTGCCCGATGTAACGATCATCGACACTGATCACCGGTTTCAGACCAAATCTGGCATCTGGACACCGCGCTTTGATACGGGTCATTCACCCGGCCATATGAGCCTCGTCGATGCTGATCGCAAACTCTATATTTGCGTTGATTTCCTGTTACCGCGCATATCGCCAAATATCTCGGTCAGCCTGCGCGCTATCGAGGTGGATATGCTTGGGCATTATTACGAGTATCTTGAGCACATGCGTCAGCTGGATAATGATTGGCTGGTAATCCCCGGACATGATTGGCCTTATTTTGGTGGCGGCGTTCGGGCAAGAGATTTGATTGAACATCATAATATGCGGCTCCAACAATTGCGCGATGCGGCAACCACCGGACCAATGACAACCGCCGATGCCATGGCCACGCTATTTGCCTTTGAGTTGACTGACCATGAATTATTCTTTGCCAGCTGCGAGGCGCGCGCGCACTTAAATCATCTTGTTGCGCGCGGCGAGATGCAGATCGTGCAAAAAGCCGGGGTTGATTATTTCAACCTCGGCTGACCGCCGTAACATCAGCGATCACACATCTTCATACCAGCCCATCACTTTTTCCCCAAACCTCGGCCAGTGGCTTTATTGACTTGGTTTCATGAAGCGGGCAGAAAGGGGGTATCGAGACGAGCAACAAAAGGCAAAAGACAATGAGCGGTGATTATAAATTCGATACGCTAAGTCTGCATGCAGGGCACGTCCCTGACGAGCGTCATGGTTCGCGCGCAGTGCCCATTCACCAGACGACATCCTATGTGTTTCAGAACACTGAACATGCTGCCGCGCTCTATAATCAGGAACTTGGCGGGCATCTATATACGCGCATCTCGAACCCTACAGTTGCCGTATTGGAACAGCGCATTGCCGCGCTTGAAGGCGGTGTTGCCGCAACCGCAACCGCGTCTGGTATGGCCGCGCTTGCGACCGCTGTTCTGGTGTTGTGCTCGCAAGGCGATCATATCGTTTCATCATCCCGCATGTATGGCGCCAACATTAATTTGCTGGAAAACACCCTGCCGCGCTTTGGCATCACCACAAGTTTTGTTGACCCGTCAGATCTTGCCGGTATCGAAAAGGCAATCACGCCAGATACCAAGATGATCTTTGGCGAGGTTATCGGTAATCCGGGCCTTGATATTATGGATGTCGAAGCGGTGGCGAAAATTGCTGGCAAGGCCGGTATCCCGCTGATGCTGGATTGTACCTTTAATACGCCTTGGCTGCTCAAGCCCTTTACGCTCGGCGCTAATCTTATCGTTCATTCCCTGACCAAATGGATTGGCGGTCATGGCGTTGCTATTGGCGGTGCTGTTGTTGATGGTGGCAATTTTGATTGGGGACAGAATGATAAATTCCCCACCATCGCCGGCCCGCATTACGCCATGGACGGGATTAATTTTTACGAAGAATTCGGCCCAGCCGCATTTACCGCAAAGTTTCGTGCTGAAGGGATGTATAATTTTGGCCCGTCACTGTCGCCAACAAATGCGTTTCATATCCTTCAAGGCATGGAAACCCTGCCGTTGCGGATGCAGCGTCACATGGACAATACCGCCAAGATGCTAGATTTTCTTGGCGGGCATGATCAGGTGGCATGGGTTCGCCATCCAAGCCTTGCTGATCATCCGGGGCATGAACTGGCAAAACGCATGATGCCGCGCGGTGCTGGCTCGATCATCGTCTTTGGCCTGAAGGGTGGCCGCGATGCTGGCCGTACCTTTATTGAGTCGGTCGAGCTTGCCTCGCATCTGGCCAATGTTGGCGATGCGAAAACCCTTGTTATCCATCCGGCAAGCACGACCCATTCACATATTTCCGCCGAGGCCATGATCGAGGGCGGCCTGTCTGACGATATGATCCGGCTATCGGTCGGTTTAGAAGATTTTGACGATATCAAAGCTGATTTCGAGATGGCATTCCGCGCCGCGGCCAAGCAGCAAAAAGCCAAAGGATGATCCAAAAGGGATAGGATCAAAGGATACTTGTTATGAAACATCAGCTATTTGACACATCGATCCATATCGCCACTGGGGGGCGCCCGTTCACCAATGACGGCGAGGCTCTTGTTCTGCTGCATGGCAGCGGCCAAAATCATCTGACATGGGTATTGCAAAGCCGGTATTTTGCTTATCGCGGCTTTCCGGTTCTAGCCCCTGATTTTCCCGGGCATGGCCTATCTGGCGGCACCCCTTTAGACTCGATTGAGGCGATGACTGACTGGCTGATCGCGTTGCTGGATAGCCTTGACGTCAACACCGCCTGTCTTGTCGGCCATTCACAAGGCTGTCTCGTCGCAATCGATGCGGCGTCGCGCTATCCACGTCGCATTACCCGGCTTGGCCTGATTGCCGGGGCATTGGCAATTCCGGTAAATGATCAGCTATTAACGATGTCGGACAAGGCCTTGGGTAAGGCCATTAGCGTGATGACCAGCTGGGGTCATGGGCCGATGGCGCATATGCATGACAATACCCAGCCCGGACATTCCTTTCTTGGTTATGGCAACCGGCTGATGGCGAGTAATGATGAAACAGCACTTCGCAATGATCTTATTGCCTGCAACCAATATTCAGCTGGCCAAGACGCCGCCACGAAAATTACCCAGCCAGCCATATGTATACTTGCTGGTGCCGACCGTATGACACCGGTCAAACACGGTATCGCAATGGCAAATAGTCTGGTCAATAGCCAACAAATCATTCTTGACGGCGCTGGTCATATGTTGCCTGCGGAGCGGCCGGCCGAGGTAAATGACGCGCTGCGAGGATTTCTGGCCAGCTAGTTCATATGGGGGTATAGACCTCTTCGTTAATCATCCCGACAAAGAGCTCTGATAAAGAGGAACATAAAATGAAGGCTGCAAATTTTAAAAATATTGCTGTGATTGGCGCGGGCACGATGGGAAGCGGAATTGCCGCCCAGATTGCCAATGCCGGCCATAATGTTCTTCTGCTTGACCTTGGGGCCAAGATTGAGGGCGGCAAAACGCCGGCTGAAATTGCGATTGACCGGCTGCTAGCATCTGATCCCCCGCAATTAATGTCAAAGAAAAACACGGCACGCATCAGCACCGGCGTGATTGACGATGATTTTGACAAGCTGGCTGAATGTGACTGGATTATCGAGGCAATTGTCGAACGGCTAGATATCAAAAAGGCACTATATCGCCGCCTTGATGCGGTTATCGGGCCAGATTGCATCGTCAGCTCGAACACATCAACCATCCCTATCAAGCTGCTTGTCGAGGATATGCCAGCGGCGTTTCGCCAGCGATTTGCCATCACCCATTATTTCAATCCGGTGCGTTATATGCGGCTGCTTGAACTGGTGACCGGTGCTGAAACCAACGCCGACGTAATCGATCGCCTTGCCGATTTTAATGACCGCGTTCTTGGCAAGGGCGTGGTGCGCTGCGCCGATACGCCCGGTTTTCTTGGCAACCGTGTCGGGGTTTTTGCGCTTCAGGTTGGTATTGATGAAACCCTGAAATGCGGTCTTTCGATTGAAGATGCAGACGCCCTATTTGGCCGTCCAATGGGTATTCCTAAAACCGGTGTTTTCGGGCTTTATGATTTGATCGGCATCGATCTGATGGCCGATGTTGTGGTCTCACTTGGCAATATCCTTCCCGCTGACGATGCCTTTCACAGCGTTGGCGGGGCTAATCCGGCCATCGCTGCAATGATTGCCGCAGGCTTTACCGGCGATAAGGGCAAGGGCGGTTTTTACTGTCATGACGGCGTGCGAATGGCGCGCCAGTTTGCCGGATTTGAAGGCGATGGTATGCCGCCTTATAAACCCGCCAAAACTGCACTCCCGCCAGCAGCAATCGCCGCCGCAGAGGCCGCTGCACGGCAGGATGAACCGTTGTTTCCGCTGCTTGATGGTAATGATGATCAGGCCAGATTTTGCCGCAATGTTCTGGGGCGAATTCTGCATTATGCCGCAAGCCTAGTGCCATCAGTGACCACCACGCCGCAAGATATCGACGATGCGATGAAGCTGGGTTTCAATTGGCAGCGCGGGCCATTTGAGATGATCGACGCAATCGGCGCACAGCGTTTTACCGCACTGCTTGACGAATGCGGTCTGGATATGCCGCCATTTCTGCAGGATGGAGCGCCAAATTATACCGTGCAGACCGGCAATTTGATGGTGCGACACGCCGATGGCCATCGTTATCCGGTCAATTTACCCGATGGCGTTATGCGCTTTCATATGACGCGGCGAACCTTGCACCCTATTTTAAGCAATGAAGCGGCCAGCCTATTTGCCCTTGAGGGTAATCTGCGGCTTGTTGAATTTCACTCCAAAGCAAATGCGCTAACCGACGCATCAATGGAAATTGTTGCGGCGGCGGCCACCGATCATGGTGCGGGGATCATTGTTCATAATGATGCACAGCATTTTTCGGCCGGGGTTGATCTGAATGCGTTTCGCCGCATGATCGAAGCTGGGCAATGGGATGAGATAGATGCCTTTTTATGGCGGTTTCAACGCGCCGTTGCAGCGCTGAAATATTCGCCGGTTCCAGTTGTAGGCGCACCGTCAGGTCTGGCCGCTGGTGGTGGTTTTGAAGTGCTGGCGCATTGCGACCGCCTTGTCGTTCACACCAATTCAGTGCTTGGCCTTGTCGAGGCGGCAGTTGGTGTTGTGCCGAGTGGCGGCGGGGTAAAAGAGAGCTATCTACGCTGGCATCATCACCTTGGCGACTGGGAACAGGCCGCATGGAAGGCATGGATGAATCTTGGCTATGCGGCCACCGGTTCATCGCCCGAGCTGGCGGCGCGAATGCAGTATTTCCTTGCTGACCGTGATGATACGGTAATGAACCGTGACCGGCTATTACCGCGCGCGATCCAGCTGGTAACCGAAATGGCGCATAATTATTCACCGCCGCGCCCGCCAGAGGCCGAGCTTGCACCGGCAGCGCTCGCCGAAAAGATGGATGCATTTATGCAGGATGGTGTTGATCGCGGCGATTTCATGCCGCATGACAAAACCGTTGCCATGCAGATCGCCAGCATCATAGTGCAAGGCGCAGGCGAAGGTCAAACCATTGATGAAGATGGTTTGTTTGCCCGAGAAAGAGCGGCTTTTATCCGGCTTGCAAAAACCCCGGAAACCCATGCACGCATTGCTGCTATGTTAGATGATGGCGCCCCAATCCGAAATTAGCCATCGCTTTAAAGAGAAAAAGAGACGGGTAATTAACGCCGGGGATTAACGCCGGAGATTAAAGCAAGACATTAAAGCGAGCCCGCAAATCCTGATCAAGCGCATCTGGAATATGCAGCGGATGCGGGCTTTCCAAAATTTCCTCTTTGCGCTTTCTTGCCGTATCCAGAAGATTGGGCTTGCCCAACTCCTCCCATTCTTTGGGGCTGGAACGATCAGCAATCACCGGATAGATATATTCGGTCTGCATTAATTTAATCGTTTGGTCATGGCCAAGATAATGGCCGGGGCCACCCATGCACACATCCTTCATCACCTGTACGCCCAAGGTTGTTTCATTCACCTCGATGCCGCGCACACACCGCATACATTGACCGAGCATATCATTATCAATGATCAGGCTATCCAGACAAAACCCCAGCAAAGAGGCGTGCATACCGGCGGCTTCATAAACCATATTCAGTCCTGACAATCCCGCCATGACAAGGGTACTGCCCTTTTCATAGCCGGACTGCGCATCTGGCATTTTCGCATCGGCCATACCGGCGGCTGCACCACCCGGCAAATCATAATATTGCAGCATCTGCGCGCAGGCTGAAGTCAACAGCCCCTGCTCGCCCGATCCGCCCGACATCGCACCAGTACGTAAATCCGAAACAAAAGGCCAAGTGCCACAAATACATGGATGACCCGGCTTCATCGCATTCACATAGATAAGCCCGGCAACCACCTCGGCAAGCGCCTGTGCAACCGCGCCAGCGATACTGGCCGGTGCCGTGGCCCCTGCCTGCCCTGCAGATAATAGCAAAACCGGCATACCGTTTCGCACGGCTTCTTCCATCACCAAACAGGATTCGGTGGCAAATCGCAATGGCGGCACAACAAAGCAATTACTGTTAGACACAAACGGACGCGCGCGCCATTTATCCTCGCCACCAGCAACCATATGCAGCATTTCAAAAACCGGTTTCATATATTCAGCCTCGGTAAAGCTGACCCCAACATGTTTGGTCGTGCCCTTGATCGCCGCATAGACAGTATTGAAATCAAGATCGGCCGGATCGGGGATATCGCGGGCCACCATCGGGCGCTGGAAAAAATGGATATTATCCATCTGTTCGACGATACGCGCCGCATCATAAATATCGGCCAGATAGGATTCGCGATATTCATTCTTGGCAACATCAACAACATGAACCGCGGCACCCGCCGTGCCATAATGCACGCGCGACCCCGATAGTAACAAATCATGCTTCGGATTTTGTCCATGAAGGGTGATGTGCCGACCACAAATCGCCAGCGTATGTTCAACCAGTGCACGGGGAAACCGGAGGCGGCCGTCATCACCCAAAACAGCCCCAGCTTCAGTCATATATTTAATGCCGGTATCAGGTGCCTGACTAAGGCCTATCTCTTCTAGAATTTGATAGACTGTTGCATCCACAGCCTTGACCGCGGCAGCATCGAGCGGTTTAAAATTACCGCCCTCAAGCCCTGCCCGAACTGGACGCAAATCTTCGGCCAATGGTGCAGCGCGCAATGTGCGCCTCGCCTCACGACCACCACTACGGCGTGACGAATGAGGGATTGTTCTATTCTGGTTCATGGATATTTCTCCCCACCAAGAGCCAATAACTAGATTTTTACCTGTAGAGCCTTTGGATCATAAACTGGACGCAAACTCACTTCGGCGTCCACCAGCCTGCCAGCCACATCAATCTGATAATGCGAACTTAATTGCGATTCAGCACTCTCACCAACTTCATTGCATTTGACATAGCCAAGCCCGATTGCGGCACCAATATGATGGCCGTAATTACCGCTTGTCAGATACCCGATCAGCGCACCGTCTCGGTAAATCGCTTCATTGTGATATAACAATGGCTCAGGGTCGGTCAGGCGAAACTGAACCAGCCGGCGTGACAGACCATCATTTCGTTTGGCCTTGACCGCATCAGCCCCAATCATCCCGCCGAATTTGCCAACAGGTTTATTTTCCTTCACCACGAAACCGAGCCCAGCCTCAAGCACATGATCCTCGTTTGAGATATCATGACCAAAATGGCGAAACCCCTTTTCGATGCGGCAGCTATCAAGAGCATGAAGGCCGCACATTGCGATGGCATGATCGTCTCGGCGTTCGGTAATCGCCTCAAACACATGCGCCGCCATATCGCTTGGCACATAAAGTTCCCAGCCAAGCTCGCCAACATAAGTAACACGATGCGCACGGGCAATAGCATGACCAATTTCAACCGTCTGCATAGTCCCAAACGGGAAATCTTCATTGGCAAGGCTTTGCGGAATCATTGGCTGAAGAAAATCTCGAGCCTCAGGCCCCATCACGACAAGCACTGCCTCTGACACGGTAACATCTACCGCGATGGCGTGCGCATTTTCGGGAATATGCCGGTTAATCCAATTCAGATCGCGGCGGATTGTGGCGGCTGGCGTAATGATGATAAACGCGTCCATGCTAAGGCGGGTAATCGTGACATCAGCCTCAATATGACCATCTGAATTGAGAAACTGCGTATAGACGATCTTACCAACTGGAACAGCAACATCATTTGCCGCGATCATTTGCAGCACCGCCTCGGCATCACGGCCAATCAGCTTTATCTTACCAAAGCTGGACATATCGAACATGCCAACCTTTTGCCGCACTGCCATATGTTCAGCCGCGCTATAGTCAAACCAGTTCTGACGGCGCCAGCTATAGACATATTCGGCTTTTTTACCGGCATCACGTTCGGCTTGTGGCAAGAACCAGTTGGCACGCTCCCAGCCAGAAACCTCGCCAAAACAGGCACCTTCAGCCTCGAGGTAATGATGAACAGGTGAGCGCCGCACGCCACGTGCCGATGCAAATTGACGATAAGGGAAATGGTCTGCATAGAGCAGGCCTAGCGTTTCCGTCACACGCGCCTTTAGATAGCTGCGATTGGCCTGAAACGGTTGCATTCGCCGGATATCAACATCCCACAGATCAAACGGCTGTTTGCCGCTATCCATCCATTCAGCAAGTGCCATACCGGCACCACCCGCCGAGGCGATCCCGACCGAATTAAATCCGGCCGCCACATAAAAATGATCAAGCTCAGGTGCCTCGCCAAGGATATAGCGATCATCGGGGGTAAAGCTCTCCGGCCCGTTAAAGAAGGTCTGGATTCCCGCCGTTGCCAGCATTGGGAAACGCTCGACCGCGCGCTCAAGAATTGGTTCAAAATGATCAAAATCCTCGGGCAGAGAGTCAAATTCGAAATCTTCGGGGATGCCATCCATCCCCCAGGGTTTTGCCACCGGCTCAAATGCGCCCAGCAGCATCTTGCCAGCGTCCTCTTTAAAGTAACAACATTCATCTGGCACCCGCAACACTGGCAGATTTGGTGTAATATCAGGCATAGGCTCGGTTACGATATAAAAATGCTCACAGGCATGAAGTGGAACCGAAACGCCAGCCATAGCGCCAATTTCACGGCCCCACATGCCGCCAGCATTGACCACATATTCAGCCTCAATCGGCCCAAAGTCAGTATCAACTCCGCTCACCCGGCCATTTGCCTGATGAATGGCTGTGACCTTGACACCTTGCAGGATCGACACGCCAAAATTACGCGCACCCTTGGCCAGCGCTTGGGTGATATTAACCGGATCTGCCTGTCCGTCCTTTGGCAACCACACCCCGCCAACCGCATCCTTTGTTGCAAGCCCCGGATAGCGGTTTGTGATATCGCTGGGGCCAATCTCGTCGATCTCGACCCCAAATGCCCGCGCCATAGCGGCCAGACGGCGCAATTCCTCCATCCGCTCGTCATTCAGCGCCATGGTGATCGATCCGTTGCGCTTGAAACCGGTTGCGACACCCGTTTCCGCCTCAAGGCCGAAATAGAGTTCTTGTGAATATTTCGCCAGCCGCGTCATATTCTGGGTGTTACGTAACTGTGCGACCAAGCCTGCCGCGTGCCATGTGGTGCCACAAGTCAGCTGTTTGCGTTCGAGCAGAACAACATCCTTCCAGCCCAGTTTCCCAAGATGATAGGCAATCGAACAGCCAATAACACCGCCACCGATGATAACCGCACGCGCTTTTGACGGAATCTGCATTTATCAGCCCTTCATCTTTATATTTTCTGGATCATATAAAACATGGCCATCGACCAGTACGGCGCGGCGCGATCGCCCGAGAACCAGAACTGAAATATCCTTTGCCGCCCGCAACGCACCGCAATCGACAACCGCCATCGCAATCGATGCACCAACCCGATGCCCGTATCCACCCGACAAAACCAATCCGGCAACATTTCCGTCAATCACAACGCTGCTAAGATAGACAGCGTCGCCAAACGGCTCGCCATCATCCGGATCATCTAGCACGAGAGTCACAAACTCATTTTTGCTACCCGCCTGCTGTTCAGCTTGCAGGGCAGTCCGGCCAACAAAATCGTCTTTGTTGAAATTCACCCAGCGCCCAAGCCCCGATTCCAGCATCGTATAATCTGACGTCAGATCCGATTTCCATGAACGATAGCCTTTTTCAAGGCGCATCGAGTCCAATGCCAACATTCCAAATGGGGCGAGTTCATAAGCCGCACCTGCGGCAGTGATCGCATCATAAACAGCGACGATATTATCCATCTTGCAATGGATTTCAAATCCGGCTTCACCGGCAAATGACACGCGAATGGCGGTTACCTCATCGCCAGCAATTTCAATCTTACGGCACGCTAACCAGGCAAAATCATCATTTGCCATTGAGTGGCCGGTCAGATCAGCAAGAATTGCCGGTGCCTTAGGCCCGGTCACCAGCAAGGTTGCCAGATCATACGTCACATCGGTGATTTGCACCGAGCCGTCCGAGGGCAGGTTCGCCATCAACAAATCACGGTCATGCCAATAGGCTCCCGCGCCACTCATCAACAGAAAATCATTTTCGGCAAAGCGCGTGACGGTCATCTCGCTTAGCATCTTGCCTTTTGGTGACGCAAAATAGACTAGCCCTATGCGGCCAACACGCGGCAGATTACCGGTAATCTGACGGGTCAGCCACGCGTCAGCACCAGCGCCGCTCGCATGAAACCGCGAAAATCCTGTAAGCTCCAGAATCCCGGCATGGGCTGCGACGTGGCGGCATTCCTGACCGACGGCATCAAACCAGTGCTGGCGGTCATAGCTATCGGCCGGCCGCCGGTCGGCATCAACCGCCGGAAACCAGTCAGCGCGTTCCCATCCCCCATAACTGCCAAATTCAGCACCCGCTGCCGCCAGCCGGTCATAAAGCGGCGAAGATTTTGCCTTGCGGCCAGCCGGCCACTGAATCTGCGGGAAATGCATCGCATATTCATGGCTATAGGTCTCGATCGCCTTGGCCGCTGTATAAGCCGTGTCGACATGGTCGGTAAAGCGGCGCGGATCAACAGCCCAGCTATCGCTGTCGGCCTCGCCTTCAATGATAATCTCGGCCAGCAGCTTGCCAGCACCACCAGCCTGAACAATCCCAAAGGTAAAGACACACGCCTCAAACGCGTTCGGCACACCGGGCATTGGCCCAATCAACGGCAGACCATCCGGCGTATAGGGGATTGGCCCGTTCACCACCCGCGTAATGCCAGCGGTACCAAGAATTGGCACCCGCGCACACGCATCCTCAATATACCATTCCAGCCGTTCCAGATCGTCGTTATAGAGCTGGAAAGAAAAATCATCTGGCATCGGATCACTGGCATCCAGCCAATGCGCACGGCAGTTTTTCTCATAAGGGCCAAGCAGCAACCCGTCCTTTTCCTGCCGCAGATAATATGAGCTGTCAGGATCACGAAGCAGCGGCAATTTTTTATCCCGCGCCGTTAATTCGGCAATCGGCTCGGTGATCAGATATTGATGCGCCAGCGAAACACACGGCACATCACGCCCAAACATCTTGCCAAGTTCACCTGCCCGATACCCGGCCGCATTCACAACATATTCGGCTCTGATCTCACCGTTTGGGGTGGTGATTTTCCATTCATCGTTAATACGCTCAACCCCGGTCACCGGACAAAACCGGATAATCTTTGCGCCCATATCGCGCGCGCCCTTGGCCAATGCTTGGGTCAATTGCGCCGGATCAATATCGCCATCTAATGGATCCCACTGGCCGCCATAAAGATCATGGGTTTCAAGGAACGGATAGATCGCCTGCATATCGGCATTCGACATTTCTTCAAATTCGACCCCCATATGGCGGCCCATTGCCTGTACATGACGAAATTCTTCCATGCGTTGGCGGCTATGCGCTAATCGAATGGCTCCGGTGACATGATAATTCATCGGATAGTCGACCAGATCCCCCAGCTTGCGATAGAGCGCGGTTGAATAGGATTGGATCTTCATCATTGTCCATGACCCGACATAATTCGGGCAATTGCCCGCGGCGTGCCATGTCGAGCCTGATGTCAGCTCATTCTTTTCCAGCAAAACGCAATCTGACCAGCCCATTTCCGCCAGATGGTAAAGCACCGAGCACCCAACAGCCCCGCCGCCAATCACCACCACACGCGCAGTTGCGGGAAGATTGGCCGATGCCTGTAATTCGGTCTCTTTTGAAGTCACAGTTGCTTGCGTCATGTGCTCATCTCCGCGTCCAGATCGCTTATTTTACGTTCCCGTCAGGTCTTACTTGCCCGTCAGGTTCTTCTTTGTGCCCGATGTCTTATTCGTCCGGTTTCAGTAGCCTGATTTTTCGGGTCTCGTCTCAATGCCGTCTTTGCCGTTCTCTTTTGGATGGGTCACACATTAATAAACCGGCGGTGCAATCACCCATATCAAAACCGCGTTAGTCTTGCCCTCGTTGATCCAAGTGATCTCTTCGCCGGCAAACCGAAACGAGTCACCCGGATTAAGCTCAAACCGGACGCCATCAATAAACAGCACAAGGCTGCCCTCGATCACATAGCCAGCTTCTTCGGTTGGGCGGATAAATGGCTCGGGGCAGCTTGCCCCCGGTGCAAAGACCGAATGCACAATCTCAAAAGCGCCGCCAAGATCCGGCGATAGCAAACTTTCGGCCAAGCCCTTTGATGCGTCACTCATAACCCGCCTTGACCCGGCGCGCACAATATAGGCTGCCTCGTCACCATGGCCGCCATCGGTAAAGAAGAAACTAACCGGCAACGAGAATAGACTGGCGACTTTGCGAATATCATCAAGCGTCGGCTCGGAAACATTACGCTCAACCTGTGATAGCCAGCCAACCGACCGGTCAAGCCGTTCCGCAAGATCGGTTAACGTCCAATTGCGCGACCGGCGCAACGCACGAATATCACTGCCAATCTTGCCGCTTGACCTTAAGGGGGCTTTTGCCCCGGTGCCTGCTTTGGCATCTTGTTTTAAATCAATTAGCATCGATCCCCCGCGCCTGATGATTTCATCCTGAACCGAAATAAATGAAAATTTCAATGTTTTTTTCACTGCTGTATGATTTTCATGGTTTTTTTTCATCGGGGCACGCAGAAACCTCACGCGAAAGGCCTCACGCGAAAGGCCACGCGATTGACGGAGAGTATAATCGGGGTATTTGACGGTTAGGATTGATGAGCGATCGGCGGTATCGCCTTATCCGCACTTACTGATCAGCTGGCTGATCAGCAGGCCGGTCTGATGTTTCCTGATCGGCGGTGAACATATCTTGTCCAGTTGCACCGGTTAGCCATATCAACGCAATAAAAACGCCTTTTGCGCGCGGTAGCACAAAATAGACACCGACAAGCGTGACCAGAGCCAGAATGACAATTGCCAATATCGGCGATATCGTTGCATCGCGCCCAAAAACAATCATCAATGGTACCACCGCATGACCGATCACAAGCAAGGTCAGCCAGGCCGGCCCATCATCCGCGCTGATGTGGCGGAAATCTTCATCGCAATGCGCACAGCAGGGGTTTGGCGCAAGATAGCCAGATAGAACGGGCCCAATTCCGCATTGCGGACAGCGCTTTGTGATCCCCCGCCATAAAAGTGCAAAAGAGAACTGACGTGCTGCCGGCGCGTGGTCAGCACCCGCTTGATCGGCATTAAATATGCGTGATGCTGGTGATTTTGTCGGATCCATGGTTATTTGAATAACACGCAAACCGGATAATTGAAATGCGACAGACGCGCACGCCCTCAATGACCCGTAAATGACTAGACACCAAAAAAGTGACGAAAGATTTGCCATGAGCCGCTATTTCGAAGAACTCGATTACCAGCCAACTGCCATTGGCCCCATATCGCTGCGGCGGCGGCGCGAATTACGCCTTGATGTTGATGTGCTGGAAATCATGCTTGGCGATGAACATTTGATGTCCGATCTGTTTACGACATCTGAGGTAGCGCTTGCCGAACACGGCCTTGCTGCAATTTCGGATAACCGGCGATTGTCAGTTGTTGTTGGCGGGCTCGGCATGGGTTTTACTGCGGATGCGGCATTGAATGACAGCCGGATTGATGATCTGCTGATCATCGAAAAACTGGCCCCGGTAATTGGGTGGCATGAAACGGGGATGATCCCGCTAGGCAAACGCCTTGTCGGTGATCCCAAATGCCGCTTTGTTGAGGGCGATTTTTTTCAGATGGCAGCGGGGCATGACGGATTCGATCCAGCGCAGCCCGAGCGCCGTTTTGATGCCATATTGCTGGATATTGATCATGCACCAGATTTTCATCTCGCACCTGCCCATGCCGGATTTTACCAGCCCGAAGGCCTGATGAAGCTGCAGCATCACCTCAAGAATGGCGGCATCTTTGCGCTATGGTCAAACGACCCGCCTGATGATGATTTTACCCGTCGGCTGCAATCGGTATTTAGCGAGGCGAGCGCGGTTGCGGTGCCGTTCCATAACCCGCTTCAAGATCGCGATTTTTTGCAAAGCATCTATCTGGCACGGCGCGAATTGGCTTAACCCAAAAAACCCCCCAACCGTTGAGGTCATTTGAGGGTCGCGCTAGGCACAATCAATACACAGCGTTACCGCCGGATCAACTGCCAGCCGCCCGGATGCAATATCACCGTCACATTTCAAACAAAACCCGTAATCGCCTGCCTCGATCCGGCGCAATGCAGCGGTAAGTGCTAAAAGGCGCTGCTGGCGGCGTTCTTCGGTTGCCAATTCCATAGATTGCTGCTGCAGTGCATCCATGCGTGATAGGCGGCCAACTGATTGCTGATCAAGCATCACCGGCGCACGGCTAGGTTTGGTCGTTTCACTCAGCTGTTTTAACGCATCGATCTCGCGCTGGATGATCGCTGTCATGTGATCAAGGTCTATGCCGGTCATTACCTGCCTATATTTCTGTTTTGGGTCAATCTGCCAGCATAAGACTTGTTCCATGCAACAGAATAACCACATAGTTTGAGTACGACTCACTATTGGGGGCAAAATAGTACTAGTATGTTTTGGATTAAATTTGCCGAACCACTAGCAAGGGCTTTTTTCAACGATGCCTCATTTTTATCTGATTAAATCTATTCGGCAAGGAAGCGGCCGCCTGATCACTGCTGCGGCTTGCCATAATCTCAGGCTTGCTTGGGCAATCGTTGGGTGGCTGTTTTTTGGCGGAATAGGCGCTATCGGGATGGTAACGCCAGCAATCTCCGCCCCCTTAATTCAGCAGATCGGCGCGCCGCTATCGCACCCGTGGGGCATGGATTTTCTGGATAAACGGCAATTATTTGTTACCGAGCGTGAGGGCAATCTTTTTCTTGTCGATCTTTTGACCGGCGATCGCAAAACCATCGGCAATTTGCCCGCTGTTTCGGCGAACCGGCAGGGCGGGCTGCTAGATGTCGCGGTAAAAGCGCCAGCTGGCATGATTTCGGGGAATATCGCCGGCACTGGTTCAAGCGATGATGCTGTCACTATCTATCTTTGTTATAGCCTGCAAATTGGCAATGAAACCGTTACCGCGATTGATCGTGCCGGATTTGACGGCAATAACCTGACCGACCGAACAACGATTTTCCGCGCAAATAACCCGACGCGTAATGCGATTCATTATGGCTGCCGCATTGTGCTTGATGAAACCTATTTATATGCCAGCCTTGGCGAACGGGGTGATCGCCATGATGCACAAGCCCCCTCCCTTCACGCCGGCGCGATCATCCGGCTTTTCCATGATGGCAGCACGCCGCCCGACAATCCAAGGCTGGACGGCTGGGCCCCTGAACTATGGACCAAGGGGCATCGCAACCCGCAAGGCCTAGCAATCAACCCGTCAAATGGCGAAATCTGGGCGCATGAGCATGGCCCACGCGGCGGTGATGAAATAAACATCATTGAGGCCGGCCATAATTACGGCTGGCCCAAAGTCAGCCATGGCAAGGAATATATCGGCGGCAGTATTGGCAGCGGTACAAGCGCGCCCGGCCTTAGCGACCCTGTGTGGGTTTGGACCCCCTCAATCGCCCCGTCAGGCATGACTTTTTATCAAGGCGAGATGTTTCCCTATTTAAACGGGCATCTACTGGTTGGCTCGCTAAAATTCGAGCGGCTCTATCTTGTAATAATCGAAAACGGTCGACCAGTTCGAGAATCCGTCATGCTGGACGGCGCTATCGGACGGGTGCGTGATGTTGCGGTTGCGTTTGACGGCAGCGTCCTCCTGCTTAGTGACGAGGGCAAAGGCGGTCTTTACCGGATCGCCGAAGCCGGGCAATAGCAGCCTCGATTTCTCTATAAGCCCGCCCCCATCTGGATGCCCCATCTGGATGCCAGAATCCTATGTGCAGGATGATTGCGCCGATAAAGGCGTCGGCGACCCGGCTTTAGAAGCGGTTTATTAACCAGCGCAGCATAAACACCCCAATGGCAATCAGCATCATCGGGCCACCAATCATTTTTAACAATGTGGCAAGCGGCGCGTTTGTATCTTTCTTTGCAGCCTTCTTGGCGAGGCTTTCGCCCGAGATGTAGAGCGCATAACCGGCACCAGCAACAGCCATCAGAATGATTGTCTGTGAACTCAGCCCCTCCATGATACCGGTACCAAACATATATTTTTCGCCCTTTTAAAATGATGATGATCCTAGCTGCGGGCAACCTATCGCGAAAGCGCCGACGATCGCAACAAAAAGACGATTGAAACCACCGTGAATGAAGCGTAAGCAATCGGAATGACAAAAACGCATGACCTTACCACAGGATCACTGGCCGGACATTTCCTGCGGCTTGCCTTGCCTGCCGCCATTGGCATGGTATTTTCAACCCTTTATAATGTTGTCGATGTGTTTTTTGCTGGCTTGATCAGCACCGATGCACAGGCCGGTCTGGCAATTTCCTTTCAGGCCTTTTTCATTTTTGTTACCGTGGGCTTTGGCCTTGGCTCGGCAATGACCGCGCTTGTTGGCAACGCCATTGGCGCCAAAAATGACCATGACGCCAGCTTGGTTGCAACCCAAGGTGTAGGGTTTGCCATTGTTGCATCTGGCTTGTTAATGGCAGCGGCCTATTTCATTGGCCCCCATTTGCTGAGCTTTATTTCGACCGAAGGCGCTTACCGCGATGCTGGTGCGGCCTATTTCACAATATTGCTGCTCAGTCTTCCGGCCTTTGTGATTGGCTATGGGCTTAACGGATTGTTGCAGGCACAAGGTGATACCGTTTCGATGCAATATGCGCTGATTGGTGCTTTTTTTGCGAATATCGGATTGAACCCGCTGATGATGTTTGGCATTCCGGGTGTATGGAACGGTCTCGGCTTTGATGGCATTGCCGCGGCAACGGTGATCAGCCAAACCGGGGTTATGATTTTCATCGGGATCAGGCTGTCTCGTTCGTCCATCTTAGCACAGAAAACGATTGCCAATATCCTGCCCAATCTCGTTGTATACCGACAAATTCTAGCACAGCTTCTGCCAACAACATTCACCATGCTGGTGATGTTTACTGCTGGCTTTATCGTGCAGTTTTATCTCAAATCATTTGGCACTTCAGCAGTCGCTGCTTACGGCGTCGCCTTGCGGGTTGAACAGTTATTTTTGCTGCCGGTTTTCGGCCTAACTGGGGCGTTATTGCCAATTGCGGCACAGAATTTCGGCGCTGGCGAGCGTGAACGCGTCCGGATCGCCCTATTTACGTGTTGGAAATTTGGCTGGCTTTTCATGCTGGTGGCCTGCCCAACGCTTTATTTCGCCGCGCCGTTATTGATGCGCAGCTTTACCCCCGACCCTGACGTGATTGCTATCGGCGTCAGCTATCTGCGGGTGGACGGCTTTATCTTGCCAATCTATATGATGCTTTTTGCTATCAATTCATTTTTGCAGGCGTTGAAAAGGCCTTTGTGGACATTGCTGATTGGCATTTATCGTCAGGCCTTTGGCGTGGCCTTTTTCAGCTATATTTTCGTGCATATTTGGGGATTTGGCGTCGTTGGCGTCTGGTACGGCATTGCCACAAGTGTTCTTTCCGGTTTGATCCTGTCACTCATCGTGGCGCACCATGCCTCAATTCCGCTGATTGGCGGTATTTTCAGCCCCCAACAGGCGGGCGGGCGAAAACCCGGTCTGAAATAGCCGCGTTTGGGCAGCTGCTACTGCCTGCCCGTCTCGACGTCACGCGTCATCGCGGCAAGCGCCTCGGCCGTATCAACGTCTTGAAAAATAGCCGGATCATCACATTCCACCAGATTTTGCGCGGCCACGTGATCATCAAGCAGTTGGCGGCCCCCGCTATCGCCGGTTAGCGCCGATAATTCAGGGAAAAATGCCCGTCCCCACAACACCGGATTACCGCGTCTGCCCGCATTGGTTGGCAAGGTGATGCAGCGCTGATGATCATCGCGTTCCAAATGGTTTTGCACCAGTGTTTCGAGCACCGCTGGCGATACCAGCGGCATATCCCCAAGCCCGATCAAAACATCGGTTACATCGCCATCAAGCGCACCAACCCCGACCCCGACCGAGGCCGCCTGACCGCTGGCATGATCAGGGTTAAACACAAGGGCCACCGGCAAGCCATCAAGCGCGGCCGCAACCTTATCTGCCTCATGGCCGATCACAATAATTAACGGCGATAATGCAGCCGCAACCATCGCTTCGGCGGCGTGGCGAACAAGCGGCTTTCCAGCAATTGGCGCGAGCAGCTTATTGATTGATCCCATGCGCCGCGACTGACCTGCAGCAAGCAGAATACCAGCGATTTTATCTTGGCTTGGCGGGATCGTCGCAAGCGCGCGCGGCATCGGCCGTGAGGCAATTTCCATCAACAACCCGCCAGCCGCCATTTCAGCAAGCTCATTGCGACTAAGCGGTATATCCGCCAGCACCAATTGCAGAACCCAGTCCAACCCGTTCAGTTTCGGCGAGCGCGCACAACCCGGCATACCAATCACATGATGATGTCCCTGTTCGCCCGCAGCATGATCACATCTGGCGGGCTTATCAACTTTGGCAACCATCAACAAATTACCCGGATCGACCGCAAGGCCAAATTGATCAATCTCGCCGCCAGCAAGAATAACTGCCTGCGGCACCTCATCCTGCCGGTCAATGATTGCCGATCCACCGCAGATCAGAATTATCTCAACGCCCGCTGCAACCATGGCACTGATTTCGGCTGCAACGACCGCGCGGTCATGTCCGCAAATACTGCTCTCAACAAGCGGGCAGCCAAGCTGGGTCAGACGCGCTCTGGTCACATTTTCTGTGGCCGTGAACAGCCGGTCTTTTTGCCCCGGAAGCCGCGTTTGGATCAGCCCAACACTCGCCTCGCGCAAGCCATGAAAGGCAAAGGCTGTTCGCTCAACAAGCAGATTTTCAATCGCCACAATAGAGGCTTTTGCGACAAAAAAGGGGATGATCTTCAAGGTTGCCGCCATCTGACCCGCGTCAAGCAGCTGATTATGCTGGACCAGCGCAAAGGTGATTGCCTCATCAACCTCGTTCAGCTGACGGATAAGGTCACGGTCATACCGGATAATGCCGCGTTGCCGCGTGCGAATATTAACCCGCCCTGTCGCAGCATGGGTAAAATCAACACTGCTCGGCGACAAGGCTTTTGCCAGCCGTTCTGCTGCAACATCCTCATGCACATCATCCGGATCAGGTTTTGCGCAAACAAGCGACGAAATGCCGTCGGCCCGCAGCCGTTCAAGCATCGCCCTATCCAACAATGTTCCCTTTGATAGATTGCCATAGGAGCTGGTGTGGCGATGCGCTAATATAAGCCCTTCACAATCATCAAGCGGGAACCTTGCCAGCTTCATTGTGCCAGCTTTCCACGAAAGGCCGCAATCAGCTCCGCCAGCACCGAAACCGCAATTTCGGCTGGTGTCTTGGCACCAATATCCAATCCGGCTGGCCCTTTAATTCGCCCGATATCAGCATCGCTAAAGCCGGCATCGCTAAGACGTTGCAGCCGTGCTGCATGGGTGCGCTTACTACCAAGGCAGGCAATGTGAAATAATGGTTTGCCAAGCACCATATGCAACGCCGCATCGTCAATTTTGGGGTCATGCGTCAACGCGATGAGCGCAGTTTCCTGATCAAGCACAATCTCACCTAGAACGCGGTCCGGCCAATCAAACACAAGATCAATGCCCGGAAACCTGTCGGCTGTGGCAAATGTGCGCCGTGGATCAATTACCGTCACCGCAAAACCGGCCTGCGATGCCATCGAGGCCAAATGCTGGCTGATATGAACCGCGCCGATGATGATGATATGCGGCCGCGGTGTTTGTACAAACCAAAATTCATCATCAATCAATTCGCTTTTTGGCGGTAATGATTTGGCCTTGTGCGCGCCGCCACCGGTAACCGAAAGACAAAACCCAACCGGCACACGTCGCGCCAGAGATTTTGCTGCATCGTCGAGTAACGCTGGGGAGAATCCAGTTTCAGAAACCGCCATGACAAGAATGGAAATCTGCCCACCGCATGACAGACCGACCTCCCATGCGGTTGCATCGGCAACGCCAAAATCCAGCCGCTGGCTACCGCCGGCCTCAATCATCTCAAGCGCGGCGTCAATTACCGCCCCTTCAACACAACCGCCAGACACCGAACCTGCGATCCGTGCGTCATCACGTACCAGCATCAGACTACCAACCTGACGCGGTGATGATCCCCATGTCTGGATGACAAACGCCAAAGCCAGCTTATGGCCCGCACCCTGCCAGCTTGCCGCCTGTTGTAGCAATGCGTCGTCAGCAAGCATCAAACGACTATCAAGATGTTCACTCCGCTGATCACTCATCAAGCCAAAGACCCTTTTTCCTGCGCATAAGACGGTACCGCACGATCGGTAAATCCGGCACGGCGCGCCGCATCTTGCCATTCGGTCAATCGGGCGTCACGCTGATTTTGTATTTTTGCAAGACTGGTCGTCAAATCACGCATTGCCTGCAATGAATGTATCGGCAAAAAATGGTCGACATGCTGGATCATCATCCTGACCGACTGCGCCTTTGGTGCAAATCCATCAAAGCGCAATAGCGGGTTCAGCCAGACCAGCGCCGATGTCGATTTATGCAGGCGTGCCATATGCGTGCCGAATGCGGGGTCTGCCGTGCGATCAAGCCCGTCTGTGATCAGCAGCGTTATTGCCCCCTGCCCCATGACACGGCGTGACCAATCCTGATTAAACTGCTCTAGGCACCCGCTGATACGGGTGCCGCCCGACCAATCTTCGACAAGATGCGATACCGCTTGCACCGCCTCGTCAACGTCACGATTTTGCATTTGCCGGCTGATATTGGTCAAACGCGTTCCAAACAAAAAACTAGACACGGCAGGATGGTTGCGGGTCAGCGTATGAATAAAATGCAGCATGATGCGGCTATATTGTTCCATCGAGCCGGAAATGTCGCACAAGACGACCAGCGGCCGCGGCTTGGTTACGATTGTTTGAAATTGCGGAAATACGATGCCTAATTGTTTAACACCGCGTTGTAAGGCAAAACGCATTGCTATTTTCTGGCCGCGCGGTGATAATTTTGACCGCCGCGCCGGGCGCCGGGGTAAACAGGGCCGAAGGCTGGCAATCGCCTGCTCGGCAAGCTGAATTTCCTCAGCCGACATCATTTCAAAATCTTTATGTTTAAGCCGGTCGCTATCGGTGGCGGTGCCTGTGGTATCCAACTCAATTTTGACATCATCATTGGCGCTTGGCTGATCCTTGGGCGGGGCGGCTAGCGCGTCGGACAAGCGACGCAGCATCGCCGCGCCATCATCATGCTCATCGCCGGGTGATTTGATCTTTGGCAACAAGAGATCACGGATGCGTTCGTGAAATTTTGGGTTTTGCCAGAACATATAAAAGGCCTGATCAAAAAGCGGCTTATCCTCGCGCCGTTTGATCAGACTGCTTGCCAGAGCGTGATACATAAAATTCTTATTCGCAACACCAACTGTTTTTGCCGCATCGACCGCGTTCAGCATATCCGCCGATCCCAGCTTCATCCCAATGGCCCGAAGCAGCCGCACAAACAGCATGATATTTTGATCAAGTTTTGGCGTTACCTTTTTCGGCGGAGGTTTCAGCGACCCTGTCATGCCCGTGACAGCTCGCCCTGAACCATTGCGCCCTGCACTTCAGACAAGATGCGCGCCGCTTCGGTTCCTTGAATACGGCTGATATCATCCTGATATTTCAACAAGACGCCCATCGTCGAATCAACGGTTTGCGGATCGAGCGCGACACAGTTTAATTCCACCAGCGCCTGCGCCCAGTCAATGGTTTCGGCGACACCCGGTGATTTAAACAATTGCTGGCCCCGAAGCGCATGCACAAATTCCACCACCTGTGCCTGCAGGGCGGGGCCTGCATCCGGTGCTTTTTCAGCGAGAATTTGCAATTCAACCTCACGGCTTGGGTAATCAACCCAATAATAAAAACACCGCCGCTTTAACGCATCGTGAATCTCGCGTGTGCGGTTTGATGTGATGATCACAATTGGCGGCGTTGCAGCGGTGATTGTTCCCAGTTCCGGGATTGTGATTTGCCAATCGGAGAGCAGTTCAAGCAAATAGGCTTCAAAGGCTTCATCGGCGCGATCAATTTCATCAATCAGCAATATAGGCGCGCCAGCCGGGTGCGACCGTAACGCGCGCAATAAAGGGCGTTCGACTAAAAAGGTCTCGCGAAACAGATTATCAGCCCCGGTATCAGTAGTATCTGGCGGGTTAGATGATTGCGCGTCATCGGCGCGTCTTTGCGCCTGAATTTCAATTAACTGCCGCGCATAATTCCATTCATAGGCAGCCTGATTAATATCAAGCCCTTCATAGCATTGAAGTCGGATCAGATCGCGCCCAAGAACGCTAGCAAGCACTTTGGCAATCTCGGTTTTTCCAACACCAGCCTCGCCCTCAAGAAAAAGTGCGCGCTGCTTTGCAAGGGCCAGAAACAGGCTAACAGCCAAGCCGTCATTGGCAATATAGCCCGCAGAAACAAGCCCTTGCTGAACGGCCTCGACTGTGTCAAACGCCCGCGCCATCTCCACTAATCCCTCTGCCCAAATTCGATGTCACTTTTTCCATGTTTACAAATACGGCGAATCCATACAAGCTTTTCCTCTTGTGAGTGATTTCTGCTAGGCGATTTCTGCTAAGTGATCTCAGTCACAAAAGAAATGAAATTATCAGCCAAAGGAGAGATCAATGCCAACCGTAGCAATGAAGGTGAACGGGGCGAGTGTAAGTCATGATATTCCGGATAATACGTTGCTGGTTTCATTTTTGCGCGAGACCATGGGGCTGACCGGAACACATGTTGGGTGCGACACTAGCCAGTGCGGCGCCTGTATTGTCCATGTGAATGGCGACTCGATCAAATCATGCAGCATTTTAGCAGCGCAGCTTGACGGCGCCGATGTCACGACGATTGAGGGTATCGCCAATGGTGATGAGCTGCATCCGATGCAGCAGGCGTTTCATGAGAATCATGGTCTGCAATGCGGGTTTTGCACACCGGGGATGGTGATGAGCGCGATTGAGCTTGTAGAGAAAAACAAGAACCTGTCCGAGCGTGAAATCCGTGAAGGATTAGAGGGAAATATCTGCCGCTGCACCGGCTATCACAACATTATCAAGTCAGTACAGGACGCAGCTACAAAAATGGGAGGGTAAAATGCCAGAGGGCATCGCAAGCCAAGGTATTGGCGCATCCGTTCGCCGCAAGGAAGACCGAAGGTTTTTAATTGGAAAAGGGAAATACACGGACGATATTAATCGGGCAGGTCAGCTTCACGTTTACTTCCTCCGCTCGCCTGTTGCTTTTGCCAATATTGTGTCCATTGACAAGGAGAGGGCAGAAAAAGCTTCTGGAGTCATAGCAATTTTGACTGGTGAAGATGTAGCAGCCGACAATCTAGGCGGCCCTATTTGTGGATGGGCGCCGACAAACAAGGACGGTTCAGCCCCTTCCGAGCCTCCACACCCCATCCTTGCCAATGGCAGGGTGCGGTATGTCGGAGACCACGTTGCAGCGGTGTTTGCCGAAACGCTGGAAGAAGCCACCTCTGCTGCTGAGCTGATCGATGTGGTTTATTCGGAAATGCCAGCGATAACAGATTTAAAAACTGCGATGGATCAACCTCAAATCCATGACGGTATGGAAAAAAATACCTATTTCGATTGGGAACTTGGCAACGAGGCTGCCGTCAATGATGCATTTGACAAGGCTGAAACAATTGTAAACGTCCATATTCGCAACAATAGGGTTATACCAAACGCTATGGAGCCTCGCGCTGCCGTGGCTGAATACGACAAGGGCGATGCACGTTATACGCTTTTCACCACATCACAAAACCCCCAGCTGACCCGCCTAGTACTTAGTGCGTTCATGCTGAACATTCCCGAGTCAAAACTTCGTGTTGTGGCTCCAGATGTTGGCGGGGGATTTGGATCAAAAATTTATGTATATCCTGAAGAGGCCGTTTGTGTGTGGGCTTCAAAAAAACTTGGGCGTGCGATTAAGTGGACGGCTGACAGAACACAAGCCTTCCTTGGGGACGCGCATGGCCGCGACCACATAAGTGAAGTAAAGCTTGCACTCGACAAAAACAAAAAGATAATTGGGCTCAGGGTAGATACATTGGCAAATCTGGGAGCTTATCTGTCCGCGTTTGCAATGGTTACACCAACCTATCTTCATGGAACGCTGCTTTCTGGTGTTTATGACATTCCGGCCATCTACACAAACGTCAAAGGCATCTGCACCAACACAGTTAATGTTGACGCCTATAGAGGTGCCGGCAGACCTGAAGCAACCTACCTTCTTGAACGGACAATGGACGTAGCCGCAAAGCAGGTCGGAATGGATCCTGCAGAATTTCGGCGTTTAAATTTCATTCCAAAAGATGCATTTCCATATCAAACAGCGGTAGCTCTTCAGTATGATGTTGGCGATTATGAGCCATTGCTAGATCGTGCTATGGCGATGATAGATTACAAAAATTTTGAGAGCCGGCGTGCAAAGTCCGCAAAAGACGGAAAATGCAGGGGCATCGGAATTAGCACATATATTGAAGCATGCGGCATTGCGCCATCAGCTGTGGTTGGCGCACTTGGCGGACGCGTTGGTCTATATGAAAGCGCTATTGTCCGAGTAGAGCCAACAGGCACAATTTCAGTGCTTACCGGCGCTCACAGTCATGGTCAGGGTCACGACACCACATTTGCGCAACTCGTCTGTGACAAGCTAGGCGTGGATATAGAGGCAGTCGAAATTGTCCATGGCGACTCCGATCGCACAGCGTTTGGCATGGGTACATACGGCTCCAGATCACTCGCCGTCGGCGGCACCGCCATATCGAAAGCATTAGATAAAGTTATTGCGAAGGGCAAAATAATAGCTGCCCACATGCTTGAGGCCGATGATGCCGACATAGAGTTCAAAGACGGTAAATTCACCGTTGCCGGCACCGACAGGGAAAAGTCCTTTGGCGAGATTGCTCTATCTGCCTATGTGCCGCACAATTTCCCTCATGATCGGCTAGAACCGGGGCTGGAAGAAACCGCGTTTTATGATCCAGCAAACTTCACCTATCCGGCCGGCACACATATTGCCGAGGTAGAAATTGATCCTTCAACCGGCGTAGTGGAATTGGTTGATTGGGTGTGTTGTGACGACTTTGGAAATTTAATTAACCCAATGGTCGTCGAAGGGCAGGTTCATGGAGGCATTGCGCAAGGTGTAGGCCAGGCATTATATGAAGAAGCAGCTTATGATGATAATGGACAATTACTATCAGCTTCCTATATGGACTATTGTATGCCGCGGGCTGACAACTTTCCAAGTCTCAAGGTTCAAAACTTGGTGACTGCCTGCACGCACAATGATTTGGGCGTAAAAGGATGCGGCGAAGCGGGGGCAATTGCCTCACCACCTGCATTGATCAATGCAGTTGTTAACGCGTTATCGCCGCTTGGTGTCACTGATATAACGATGCCGGCGACGCCGGAAAAAGTTTGGCGGGCCATTCAAGACGCCCAGACCAAAGCAGCCGAATAGGGGAACGAAAATGTATTCAACAAAATATGTCAAAGCGCTTGATATTGATGATGCGGTGAAAGCCCTGAAATCAGCCGATGATGGCAAGTTTCTGGCTGGTGGCATGACCTTGATACCCACCTTAAAGCAGCGGCTGGCCAATCCTGATTGTCTGGTGGATCTGTCCGCTTGCGGCCTGTCCTCGATAGATGATGAGGGAGGTGCGATCCAGATTGGGGCGATGACGCGCCATGTTGATGTTGCGGAATCTGCGTTGGTGCAAAAGGCCATTCCAGCGCTTGCGCATCTGGCCGCACATATCGGCGACCGGCAGGTACGCAATCGCGGCACAATCGGTGGCTCGCTCGCCAATAATGATCCGGCGGCTTGTTATCCGGCGGCGCTATTGGCGCTTGGCGGTACGGTTCATACGCAAACCCGGTCAATTGCAGCTGAAGATTATTTTGACGGTATGTTTGACACTGCATTGGAAGAGGATGAGATCATTCGCGCCGTCACGATGCCAAAACCTGAAAAAGCCGCCTATGTTAAATTTCCAAACCCTGCATCGCGTTATGCAATGGTTGGTGTGTTTGTCGCAAAATTTGCCGATGGTGTGCGTGTTGCCGTTACCGGTGCGGGTGAAGATGGCGTGTTCCGGGCGGGTGATTTAGAGGCGGCGCTTGATGCAAATTTCAGTGCTGATGCAATTGCTGATGGGATGGTCTCGGCCGATGGGCTGATGAGTGATATTCATGCCTCGGCGGATTATCGGGCGCATCTTATTGGCGAGATGACCCGCCGCGCCGTGAACGCTTGCGCCTAATCAGCGGCTAAAACGATATGAAGGGGCCGGTAAATGGCCCCTTTTTGCTGCGCGTAATGGATGCTCGCCGATCCCCCTCATGCGCTATTGCCAGCATATTATTGGGGTATTATCGGCGTGCCAAAATGTCAGATTTTTTCACATTGACCAATTGATCATTTCGCGTTTTTGGCTAGTCTTTAGGTCAGGCGTTGTGCAGCTGCCAACATTCCAAATATTTAACCCGAATCAAATTCCCGCCTCAGGAAAGCCGTCTTATGTTTCATTATCCTCACGATCATGTCGAAATCCGCGATGCTGTTGCTAAATTATGTACCGATTTTGACGGTAAATACTGGCAAACCTGTGATACGGATCGTGCCTATCCGGCCGATTTTGTGCAGGCATTGACCGATGCGGGGTATCTGTCTGCACTCATCCCTGAAGAATTTGGCGGTCTTAGCTTGCCCATTTCAGCTGGCGCAGCAATTTTAGAGGAAATTCACCGCTCTGGCGGTAATGCGGCGGCCTGTCATGCCCAGATGTATACGATGGGCACCGTTCTGCGTCATGGCTCAGACGCGCAAAAACAACAATATTTGCCGTCGATCGCCGATGGTAGTCTGCGGCTGCAGGCGTTTGGCGTAACCGAACCAACCAGTGGCACAGATACGACGGCGCTGCGGACCACGGCACGTCGTGACGGTGATGAATATGTTGTAAATGGCCAAAAGGTCTGGACCTCGCGGGCCGAATATTCGGATTTGATGCTATTACTGGCGCGCACAACGCCGCTTGATCAATGCGCCAAAAAAACCGATGGTCTATCGGTATTCCTCGTCGATATGCGCGAAGTGCGCGGCAAATCACTGACGATCACCCCCATCCGCACAATGATGAATCACTCGTCAACCCAGCTATTTTTCGACGATATGCGAATTCCGGCAAGCAGTCTGGTCGGCGAGGAAGGCAAGGGCTTTCGCTATATCTTGTCGGGGATGAATGCCGAGCGTATTCTGATTGCCGCCGAATGTATCGGTGACGCGAAATGGTTTATCCAGCGGGCGTCATCATATTCGAGTGAGCGCAGCGTCTTTGGCCGGCCAATTGGTCAAAATCAGGGGATCCAATTTCCGATCGCACGCGCCTACAGCCAGATGCGCGCCGCCGAGTTAATGTTGCAGGAATCAATCCGGCTTTATGAGGCTGGTGAAAATCCGGGCGAAGAGGCAAATCTTGCAAAGCTGCTATGCGCCGACGCATCCTGGGCCGCTGCCGAAATGTGCGTTCAGACCTACGGCGGGTTTGGCTTCGCAGAGGAATATGATGTTGAGCGAAAATTTCGCGAGGCCCGGCTTTATCAGGTTGCACCTATTTCAACCAACCTGATCTTGAGCTATATCGCCGAGCATGTGCTCAATTTGCCAAGATCATACTAATTCATTAATAAATACAGGGTAATTCATAAGGCTAGAAAGCCATTAATACCGGCCCAGATTAAGCGCAAAGCAGCCAAAAACAAGATAGTGTTCAGAATAGGTTTAAAATAATGCCCACCGGCGCGAACGAGAAAATTACGGCCAACTACTGTGCCAATGAACCCACTAATCAACATCCCTATGATAAGCGGCACATACGGCATGAACTGAAAGCCAACAATGCCAAAAATTAGCACTTTTATAAAATGCTGAAACGTCATCATCAATGAATGTGTTGCCACATGAGGTACAGGTTCAAGGTTCATGCTTTTAACCATAGCGGCGATAAAATTCCCTGTAGCACCAAAAAACATAGTCAAAAAACTGGAAATAATTCCACCAATAAGAATAAAACTCTGGCGTATTGGGGGGATTTTTGCAAAGACCACCCAAATAATAAAGATGCCAAGCGCCAATTGAACCACCCAAGGTGGCAATTGAACTACCACCAAGCCTCCAATACTGGCGCCAATAATAGCACCAAATACAAAGGGGAGAATTGGTCGCCAAACTATGTCCCTCGCCATAATCGCAACCCGCCCACCATTCGAGCCAAGTTGAACGACACCATGAACTGGGATTAGCGCCGCCGGAGGAAGCAACAGTGCTAAAAGAGCAATTAGAATGACCCCTCCCCCAATTCCGAACGCTGCTGTTATAAATGATGTGGCAAAGCTGGCCAAAATAAGCAAACCAGCATCAAGCAAAGGTATCGCAGGCGGTAACAACATCATCAGATCGTTAATAAACTTATTCTCCAACTTATTCTCCGGTGCGTTGATCAATGATCATTTGAAAATGGCGCTGATAGCCAAGACGATTGCCACCTTTGATTGGAGCACTTGAAACCGTTAGGACTGCAACGATTGAAGACCCTAATCAAAACAATCCAATCTGACAATTGCTTCAAATTGCTGCACATACTATTTTGATGAAAGAGACCGTCGGCAAAATCATAAAGCCAGCCTGCGGTCAGTTATGGTCATCGCATATTAGATGAGGTAGTGCAGGCAATGAAACCAACTATCACACCACAAGGTCCGACAGACGCCGAAACACGGCGCCAAATCCGTCCCGTTATCTGCTATCCAACCGATGGTCTGCCGCATCCTGATATGACCTTACTGGCCGCCGCGCGCGCGGCGCTTGTGAAAACCGCCGAAGTGGTTGTGCCACCCCGCGACGCCCGTTGTTTTGACGTGCCAAAAGGACATTTTTTCCGCATATCCAGTATCGACGGCCCACAGGTTGGTGATTTAAATCTTTGGTCGTTAGATGATTTGCGTGAACATTTCTATTCGGGAAAAACACGAGCCTTGCATGGAACACATCTATCGACTGGCGATCGCATGTGGTCGAGCTTTCCCTACCTTCGCCCCCTTGCCACAATCAGTTATGACACATTGGATTGGTATGGCTGGGATGATGATGGCGGGTCAGTGCATGATGTAATTGGTACAAGATGCGATCCCTACACGGCCAAATTGCTTGGCAATATCGACTATCATCACTGCTGTCACTCAAACCTGATCCGCGCATTGGCGGCACATTGCCAGCTTGATTATGAAACCGCAGAACCGCTTGTTCATGACGTGCTGAATGTTTTTATGTGCACCGGTTTTACCAAGGACACGCATCAATATTTCATGAAGGCTAGTCCGGTTCGTCCGGGTGACTATATTGAGTTTTTTGCCGAGACTGACATCATTGGCGGCCTGTCTGCCTGTCCGGGTGGTGATTGCTCGTCTGAACACTCATCCGATCATGCGGCCTGTTTCCCGCTTCTTGTCGAGATTTTCAAGTCAACAGACAGCAGTCTCGAACAATTCCCCTATATCGATAAATCTGGCTATAACCGTTCACATCGGGATTAACATTATCTAACCGGCAGAATCACGCCCAACAATCCGACGAAAGCAACAAACGAGACGCTTATTCCAAAAAACAAAAATTAACTGCAAATAACCTGCTATTTTTGCGAAAATCGCAAAATAAATTTGATGTTGCTTAATTATCTGATAAAAATACATAAATCTCATTCTGGTGCTGAACGCCAGTTTTTCAACTTGATTTCACCTTCGAAAAATCTCGTAATCAAGCCGTTAAAGCGTCAATTTGCCACAGGCATTTTGGTGGCTTGGCGGGGGCGAGTATTATGTTAACGGAGGTACTCCTATGAGTTCGATTACAACTAAGGGCGTGAAAGCGGCCCTGATGACGGCAGCATTCGCATTGTTGCCAGCTGCGGCAAATGCGGCTGACATAACTTTGAAGGCTGACGATTATGTGGGCATTTCTTTCTGGCTCATCTCGATGGCACTGGTCGCATCAACGGCTTTCTTCTTCATCGAAACAACTCGCGTACAAGGTAAGTGGAAAACATCACTAACGGTGTCAGGCCTCGTTACTCTTGTCGCAGCGGTGCATTATTTTTACATGCGTGACGTGTGGATTGCGACCGGCGAAACACCAACAGTCTATCGTTACATCGATTGGCTGATCACAGTGCCATTGCTGATGGTAGAGTTCTATCTGATCCTGCGCGCCATTACGGCCGTATCAGGTGGAATTTTCTGGCGTCTGATGATCGGTACATTTGTCATGCTTGTCGGCGGTTACGCTGGCGAGATTGGCTATATTGGTGCGTGGCCAGGTTTCATCATCGGGATGCTCGGTTGGGCATACATCCTGTATGAGATCTTTGCCGGCGAAGCCAGCCGTGTTGCAGCTGAAAAGGCGCCACCGTCTGTACAATCAGCATTTTCAACTATGCGTTGGATTGTTACGATTGGTTGGGCGATTTACCCAATCGGCTATTTCATGGGTTACCTCAACGGCGCGGTCAGCGACGAGTCACTGAACGTGATCTACAACATCGCCGACGTTTGGAACAAGATCGCATTTGGTGTGATCATCTGGAACGTTGCGGTCACTGAATCAGAATCTAAATAAACTTCAATGAGAGCAGTCGGCAATCTGGCTGCTCTCGTTTTCCTTAAGGCTTACCAAAACCCGACGGAGGCAGTCGATGAATGAATTATGGGCATTGCGAAACACTGCTTTCCAAAAGACGATCAACGCCGAAACACCGCGTCCATCCGATAAGGATATTATCCATAATCTAATTCTCAGCCGGCTACCAACACATGACCAGCCTTTGGCAAAAGCCGCGGCTCATCACTTTAATAATCCGGGCAAAATGCTACGCGCCACAATGGCGATGCGCGGCGCCTATGTGTTGAATGTCAACCGCGCCGCAGCGACACGCTGGGCGGCTGCAGTTGAAGTTTTGCACAATGCATCTTTGATTCATGATGATATCTGCGATGGCGACAAGCAGCGCCGCGGTCATCAGGCTATCTGGACAAAATTTGGCAGAAATGTTGCGCTGACGTTGGGTGACTGGCTCATTGCGCTGTCATTCGAGCTTGCTGCCGAAGCGGCCGAAATTGCGAATACACCGCGCTTGCTTCGCGTCCTTGCAAAACATATGTCGCAAACGACCGCAGGCGAGGCCATGGAATTTGAATGGGACGGCAACCTTAACTGGGATGCCTACCTTACCATCGCTGCAGACAAAACCGCGCCTTTATTAACCGCGCCTTTGCAGGGCATTGCGATTATGGTTGGCGACTATCAAGCCGAGCAAACCATCGCCAGCTATTTCCGTGACCTTGGTGAGGCGTATCAGATCGCGAATGACATCTCGAATTTCAATGGCAGTGATGGTGCCAAACTAATCGCGGGTGACCTTGCCCGCCGCGCACCAAACGCCGTTACCTTATCCTTTTTTGATGGTTTGAAATCAGCTGAACAAGCAAAGTTCAACGACTGGTACAAAAGCGGTGACACTGCTGAGCTTACATATTGGCGTGGGCAAATCCTGACCTCGAAGGCGATGACCACCGCATCTGGGCGGATGTTCGCGACGTTGGATCGTGCGGCTAGTCGGGCGCGTGATTTATCAGCCGAAATTTCTGAGGTTATCACGCCGGTTCACGGCTTGATTATGCGGGTTTGTGAAACCGCCAGCAAAAATGGCGCGGTCTGATTTCGATTTGATGAGAAAACTGCCCCGCCTTCCTCAAAACTGGAATAGCCAATGTCGCTGACCGCCGGCGGTAAGGTCGTTGTTATTGGTGCGGGCTTTGGCGGCATTGCGGCGGCTTTGCGCATGCGTGCACGCGGCTATGATGTCACGCTGCTCGATCGGCTGCCAGCAATTGGGGGCCGTGCGCAAGTCTTTGAACGTGGCGGGTATCGTCATGATGCCGGCCCAACGGTGATCACCGCCCCATTTCTGTTTGACGAGCTGTTTAGCCTATTTGGTGAAAAGCGCGAAGACCATGTCGAGTTTCGCGCACTCGATCCTTGGTACCGTTTTTATTTTCATACTGGCGAGCAATTTGATTATCGCCCATCCATCGAAGATACGAACGATGAAATTCGGCGGTTTTCACCTAATGACGTCGCCGGTTACGCTAAATTGCTGCGCGCATCACAGGCGATCTTCGAAGTTGGCTTTGAAAAACTGGCCGATAAGCCGTTTTCCAAATTCACTTCAATGTTAGCGCAAATCCCGAGCCTGTTAAAATTGCAAAGCTATTTTTCGGTGGCTGGCATTGTTAATAAGTACATAAAGCATCCACTGTTACGACAAGCCTTTTCAATCCATCCGTTACTGGTGGGCGGGAATCCGTTTAGCACAACATCCATCTATGCGCTGATCCATTATCTTGAAAGACGATGGGGCGTATTTTTCGCCATGGGCGGCACGGGACGGCTTGTTGCCGCGCTAGATGCATTGTTACGCCGGGTTGGCGTAGAGGTTGTTCTGAATACTGATATTGCCCGCATTGACATAAAAGATGGCAAGGCGATTGGCGCAACCACCTCTGATGGCACCCATTTTTCTGCCGACCTTGTCATCTGCAACGGCGATCCGCCAACTGTTTATAGCCAAATGCTGCCCCAACAGCACGCCAGCCGGAAACGCCTGTTTCCCGAGTCTCTTACACAATATTCGATGGGGCTGTTTGTGCTGTTTTTTGGCACGCGTAAGACCTATGACAAGATTGCCCATCATACGATCTGGATGGGACCGCGTTACAAAGAATTACTAGCCGATATTTTTGACCGGAAAATCCTTGCTGATGATTTTTCACTTTACCTGCATCGCCCGACCGCAACGGATAAGAGCTTTGCACCAGAGGGATGCGACAGTTTTTATGTCTTATGCCCGGTTCCGAATTTGCGGGCTGATATTGACTGGGCAAAAACCGGCCCTGATTTGCAGGAACGTATCATTACCGCGCTTTCTGAAACCATTTTGCCCGAATTGGAGACGGTGATCACTGATCCGTTTTTCATGACACCAGAAGATTTCAAAAATGATTATCGGTCGATGCATGGGGCTGGCTTTTCGATTGCGCCAATTTTCATGCAATCCGCCTGGTTTCGTTTCCACAATCGTGACCCGCATATTCCAAATCTTTATTTTGCTGCGGCGGGTGCCCACCCGGGCGCTGGTATTCCCGGTGTTTTATGCTCGGCCAAAGTCGTTGAACGCCTTGTTGCAGAAAATGAGGAAAAACAGGGCATCGCCACCACCCCCATTGCTGCGCTATGATTGTGACCTAATCATTTCAGAAATTGGTAGACCATGGTGACCACAGCCCATAGCGAGACATTGACAGCCGACAAGGCGCTTGCGGTCTATGGCAAGAGTTTTCATTGGGCGCGGCGTTTCCTTGGCGCGCAGATGGGCGCATCGGCAGCACAACTCTATCAGTTTTGCCGTGTGCTTGATGATATGGCTGATGGTGATATCGAACATGGCCCCCAGCGCCTTCGCCGCATCCGCAAAGATTTGCTAGCAGGAAAATCTTTCGGACCTGCCAGCGACCCTGCCCTCATTCAATTCAAACCTTTCCTGACCAGTCAGAAACTGTCGACCATTGTGGTTGTTGCGTTGATCGATGGGCTGCTGGGCGATCAGAAACGCGTTCGCCTCAAAACTGAAGCTGAGCTGTTGTCATATGCTTATCATGTTGCTGGAACTGTCGGAATTTTAATGTGTAATGTCCTCGATTGCTCAGATGACAGGGCGCTGGCGCATGCGATTGATCTTGGCATTGCGATGCAGCTTACCAATATTGCCCGCGACGTTCTTGAGGATGCTGGCATGGGGCGGCGTTACTTACCTGCAAGCTGGGTTGGCAACCTTGAACCCGCCCAGATCGTGGCGCTGGCTAAAACGCCAAATGATGATGCCGCCAAATCCATAGCAAACGCCGTCGGCCGGCTGCTTGATCTGGCCGACAGCTATTACAAAAGCGGCATTGCCGGACTGTCCTATCTGCCATTTAGAGCGCATATGTCGATTGCCGTCGCCGCCTATGTCTATCGCCAGATTGGTGTCCAGCTTGCGCAGAAAAATTATCCTTGGCATGACGGTCGTCAGGTGACCAGCAAAGCGGTCAAAATTGCCTGTAGCCTTCGAGCATTCACCGCATTGCCGCAGCGCTTTTACCCAACCGCACCGCATAATCCAGCATTGCATGACGCGATTAGGGGGCTGCCACATGTCAAATAAGACACCAGACCGGATTTCCGTTGCCTTGCTTGGTGCGGGGTGCGCCTCTTTATCCCTTGCGGCAAGGGCACCTGAATTCGGCAGCCATGAATTCACGATTGTCGATCCGGAAACGCATAAGGCAGATGATCATATCTGGGGGTTTTGGGCGATGCCGTGGCTAGGCGAGGCCAGTGCCGTAGCGCGCAAACAATGGTTTCAATGGCGCATTATCAGCCACGACCGCATGGTTGAGCGTAGGTCCGAAAATCACCCATATTGCGCACTTAATCGCCATGACTGGCTTGGCAGATGCCGCAAAAAGGCGAATGAAGCTGGCGTTCATTTCCAAGTTGAGATGGCCGCTAACGACGCATTACAAATTCTTGACAGCCGCCCGCCGCCGATGCCAAGCGGCATAATGCTGCAGCATTTTATCGGCTATGAAGTCACGACAGATAACGACGTATTTGACAGCAACACGGCGATCTTGATGGATTTCCGCTGCGATCAAAGCCGCGGTATGCATTTCATTTATTGCCTGCCTTTTTCTGCCCGCAATGCGCTGATCGAGTCCACATTATTCTCGCCAGAATTGGCACCAGAACCTTTTTACGACACCGCTATCCGGCACTATTTACAAGACATAATCAATGTTGATCGCTTCCAGATTATACGCCGTGAACGAGGCGTTATTCCGATGGCAAGCCTGCCACAACGCGACCCTGCCATAACCGGGATTGGCGGAAATGGCGGTGCCATACGGCCGTCTAGCGGTTATGCGTTCAGCTTTATCCAAAAACAGATTGACCAGATAAAAGCCAGCGCCAGGCCGGGCATGCCGTTATCGGTTGGCGCGGCGCATAGCCCGTTTGAGCTGTTCATGGACCGTATTTTTCTGCGTGTCATCAAAGACCGACCAGCGCTTGCCCCACAGATTTTTACCACGATGGCAGATCGTTTGACGGGGGATGAATTTGCCCTGTTCCTTAGCGGTGAAGCAGGGCCGAGCCTGTGGCTGAAAATTGTTCTGGCAATGCCAAAATGGCCATTTCTGTTTGCAGCCTTGCAAAATGACCGGGCGGCAGCATCATGATGGCAGGTCTTGTGCTACTTGACACAGCCAGCCTCATTGCGCTGTTGTTTGTCGTTTTAATCGGCCTTCCACATGGGGCCTTTGATGGCGCAATTGCCAATCACCTTGGTGCTGGACGATCGCTCGCGGCGGGGATTAAATTCATCGCCATTTATTGTGCCACGGCGCTGTTGGTTATCGCGATCTGGATGATCGCCCCCAGCCTGACACTGAGCCTATTCCTGATCATCTCGATGATACATTTCGGCCGCGGCGATGCCATGGCAAAATCCCAACCGGCTTTCATAATTCAGGTTTTGCTGCATGGTGGATTGCCTATATTTGGGATCATCTATTTCCAGCAAGACAGCGTAATCCCGCTGTTTAACGCACTCACCGATGGCGCCTCTGGCCTCGCGCTTTCGCTTGCAAAAATCACCGCACCGGTGATGGCAGTGATGGCCGCCCTCTATGCTCTATTAGCATTGCGTGACCCATCACTTCGCCCCCGATTTGCCGAGTTCATTCTGCTCACAATCGCTTTTGCGAGCTTGCCTCCACTTGTTGGTTTTGCCGTCTATTTTTGCGTTATTCATACGAGCAGGCATATGCGACGGATTTGGTATATGCTATCGTCTTCGGCGTCATCAAAAGGGGTGATTTTACAGGCAGCAGGCTTTACAGTCACTAGCTGGCTTGTTGGCGCGGCGGTGTTTTTCGGGATTGATAGCGGTAATCCGGAGGCCGAATTATTAAAAATCATCTTCATCGGCCTTGCCGCACTGACCGTACCGCATATGATTCTAGTCGACGGGTTTTTCCCCCGATTGGCAGCCACCGAAGTTAAAGGTAACACGCCAAGATGACCAGTAACGATAATCATCAGACCTCAGGCGGCAACATCACCGCAGCATCACGAAAAGATGCGCATATTGACCTTGCGCTTGACCCGCAAACCCGTTCGGGCGGCAGCAATGGTTTTGACCGGATGGGTTTTGAACATTGTGCGATGCCTGAAATGGCACTGCCTGACATTGACCTTTCGACCGCGTTTTTGGGCAAGCGGCTTGATGCACCGATGATGATTGGCGCAATGACCGGCGGTACACCGCGTGCCGAGGCCATTAACCGCGCCCTTGCCCATGTTGCGCAAGATCAGAAAATCGCCTTTGCCATTGGCTCTCAGCGTGCCGCCCTAGAACTGGGGCAAAGTGCCGGTTACCTTCGCGATATTGCTCCCGACATACCGATCATTGGCAACCTTGGCGGCATTCAGCTGGCAGCGGCAGGTGGGCTGGATCTTGCCAAAGACGCCATCGACGATGTTGGGGCCGACGCAATCGCCATTCACCTAAACCCGCTGCAAGAGGCCATTCAACCCGAAGGTGAGCATGATTGGCGCGGTGTCCGTGATGCCATTGCCGCATTGGTAGCGGCCGATATTGCGCCGGTTATTGTCAAGGAAGTTGGCGCCGGTATTTCTGCCAGCATTGCAAGCGAACTGTTTGAATGCGGTGTTACGGCGATTGATGTTGCCGGATTTGGCGGCACGAATTGGGCGCGAATTGAGGCGGCGCGCCGTGATGATGATATCGCGCCATTTGCGCCTTTCCTGAATTGGGGTATCGCGACGCTTGATTGCCTGATGGCCGTTACCAAGGCCTGTCCAGATCAGCTGGTGATTGCCTCTGGCGGCCTTCGCGATGGTCTTGACGCCATGCGGGCTTACCGGCTGGGCGCTGGGATGACGTCGCTTGCCGGTCCCATGCTAAAACAGCTGCTTGACAATGAAAAAGAGCCGTCACCAGAGGCGCTTGGCAAATTTATTGAACAGATAAAACGGCAAATGGCGCTAACCCTGTTTCTAACCGGCGCCGCAGATTTAGCAGGTTTCCGCAAAAAGCCAGCATGGCTTGACGGTCAGCCGCTCTAGATCAGCGACGCACTCATTATAATCGCTAATGTAAAGGCACATCAATGACCCCGGATAAAACCCTTAACACACTTGCTATTTTAATGCCCGGCGATATGGGACACGGATGCGCCAGCCAGTTCCGCCAACATGGATTGCGAGTGGTGACCTGTCTGGCCGGTCGAAGCCAGCGCACGAAATCACTTGCCGAGACGGCCGGACTTGAAAATTTGCCATCGCTTGGCGACCTGGTTCAAAGCGCCGATCTTATCTTGTCTATTCTGCCGCCCGAACATGCATTATCACAAGCGCATGCCGTTGCCACGGCGATGAAATCTGCCGGTGCCTATCCCGATTATGTCGATTGTAATGCCATTTCGCCAACCACCACCAAACAGGTTGCCGCCGCCTTTGATGGCCTGCCAGCACGGTTCATTGATGGCGGCATTATAGGGCTGAATCCGGTGAAAGAGAACGGCCGAACCCGTCTTTATGTCAGTGGGCAAGGCACATCACTGGTGCGACAGCTTGATGGGCGCGGCATCATTGTGCGCGATCTTGGCGACGAAATTGGCCGCGCATCAGCGATGAAAATGATTTATGCAAGCAGTACCAAAGGCGCTTTTACCCTATTTGCCGCAGTGGCGGTAATGGCCGAGCTGGCCGGCCTGCGCGACGAGATATTCCACGAGTTTGCGCAAAGCCAGCCAGCGACCATGGCAACAATCGAGCGCATGACGCCGCGTATCCCGCTGGATGCTAAGCGCTGGATTTATGAAATGGAGGAAATCGCCCGCACCTATGATGATTACGGTATGACACCGCATTTCCATCAGGGCGCGGCTGCAATCATGCGACTTGCCGACCTGACACCATTGGCAGCGGGCACCCGCGAGACGGCGCAGGATGATCATGCGCTGGCAGATGTGTTGCAGATGTATGTTGACGCCTTAAGGGCAAAATCGTAACCGCAAAACCGGTCACATGGTCAAAATCGGCCTTGACCGGTTGGCGATTTTTTTATCACCTAAATCCGGGGGAGCCCCTCTAATCCCCCCTTTCAGGAATACAGGAAAACGCAAATGACCGGCGCAATTTGGGCTTTGACATATGATATTTTAGCCAACGACCGTGATCAGTATCTGGATTGGTTCCACCGCGTTCATATCCCGGAAAAGCTGGCACGGACAGGGTATCGTTGGGCGGCCCATTATCAAGGCGCCGCCACCAAACCCGACATGGATAGCTATATTGCATTGTTCGGCGGCGAGACAACGCGCGTGTTTCTGGATCCCAGTCCAGCACAGCTAAAGACCAAACAGGATGATCTAACCCGTAAAATGATGGCGTTCCGGCATAATCCCTATGCGGCGATTTTGACGCATGAATGGAGCGTTAGCACGCCGCCGGCGACTGCCGACCAGATGAATTCCATTGACCCCATGACTGCAGACCGGTTGGATTTTCTTGGCATTGATGCCGGCGGTGCTGGCGGGATGGATGAGGCCGTTGGCGCATGGGCGGTGCAACAGCTGGTGCTGCGCCTTCATAATAATCAGGCCGGCGAAGGCCAAATCGCAGCGACCACGCATAAGCTGGCAAGCGTTACCGGCGGCCCGTTACATATCGTGATGCATTTGCGAGACGGCACAAAAACACCAGACGATAATCTATTTGATCCAGACGGGTCTGTAATGGCCGATAGGCCGGAAACTGCGGCGTTGAAACACCGGTCCGGCGCTCTTATCTGGCCGAGCTTAATAGCACAGCCGTTGCCAAGAATTTGAGCTAAGATTACCACAATGTGGCCTCTATTAAGTCAAAAATATTCAGGCAAACCAGAGGTCGGCTAAGCCAATGTTAACAAGAACAGTTTCTTTATATAAACTCTATAAATTAATAGCGTATTATACGATTACACTGTACAGAAGTTGCAACCCAACAATCCCCAGAATAATGTGCAGCAGCAAATAAAACTGGTCATCACTTATTTTGTTATTAATTTTTTGACCCAATGTAATACCAAGTGGTATGGCTGGAAGTAGTGAAAGAGATAACAATCCAGTTGATTTAGATAAAATGCCAAGGTCCCAGTAAAGGGGTACCTTTGTTAAATTTAGAATGAAGAAAAACGCACCAGCTGAGCCGATAAAGGTATGTCTGGGTAATTTGCAAGACATAAGAAAAATCTGCAAAGGTATACCGCCTGAGACCGAAATAAAGCTCGCTATGCCAGATAAAGTGCACCAAAACCCTCCCCAGCTCCAGAGTGCCAGCGGCCTCTTCTGAAATGGCAAGTTGCTCACGATATCCAATTTAACCGGAAAAAACCGTTTTCTGAAATAGGAGAAAACCGTAATTAGAGACATCAATGAGATAAACATCACGAGTGCAGTATTAGATATGTAATCAAAAAAATACCAACCGAAAAAATGACCTAGAAGACCAAAAATAAGCATGATAATTAGCAGTTTATAGTCAATTTTCTTATTCGAAAAAAACACTACCCACACATCAATAATTAATAGAATTGGTAAAGTCACAGCCAGCGCTATTCTTGGAGAAGTGACAAGCAAAAGCATTGGTATGCCCAAAGCAACAGCTCCACCAAAACCAGATTTAGAGACTGCTGTCACAAGAACTGCAATGAACCCAACAGAGTAAAATAATATTGGCGCAGCAATTTCAAGTGCAGCAAAAAGTTCGGAAAAGAATGTCAAAACGATTTTTTTTGTTCCTTTAACCAAAGGATTAGACATATGATTTGGTTGGAGAAGCTCAACGATCGACGTATTTTTTATTATTTAGAATAGACAAAATTTAGAGATACCTTTTGTTTAGCAGAAAGAGTCAGTGTTGCTGATACAGTTGTCAACCAAAGAAACTTATCACAGTCTCATAAGTGGTTCTTTCAGAGCCTCTCTAGCAATATTACTTTTGCTTTTTTGTACAGTCAGTTCTTACGCAAATATTACAAAAGATAATTTAGGGCGTTTTTACCAATCCATTGTAAGTATTCACACTTCGGTTCCAAGTGATGCACGAACAGCCGCGAGCCTTGGAATTAAGCGGGAGGGAAATGGTGTTGCAATAGACGACACCCATATCTTAACTATTGGCTATATAATCATTGAGGCGGAGAAAATAGAGATTGAATTACCAGATGGACGACGATTTCCCGCAACAATCGTCGGCTATGATCACACTTCCGGGTTTGGTATTATCAAATCTGTTGTTCCAATTAAATTTAACCCTCTACCGTTGGGAAACTCAGACATTATAAATTCAGATGAGGATCTGTTGATTTTGCCCGCGCTCGAACGCGGCGTAGGTTCAATCGTTAGATCTGTGTCGAGAAGGCCTTTCGCTGGTTGGTGGGAATATTTTCTTGAAAGCCCCATATATACTGTGCCGGCAAATGGTTTGTGGGCAGGAGCACCCATCTTAAACCAAAATGGCGAGATTTTAGGAATAGGGTCATTATTTGTATCAGAGGCTATACCCGGAGTATCCTCACCCGGAAACATGTCGGTTCCCATAAACATCCTTAAGCCAATACTCCAAGATCTCATATCTTACGGTAGAAGAAAAAACAAAATTCAACCATATATTGGGATTTCATCAGATGACACAAACGATCAAATCACCGTCACAAGAGTGAGTAAAAGTGGGCCTGCATTCAATGCAGGCATTAAACCGCAAGACGTGATTTTGACAGTTGATGGATTGCAAGTATCTAACTTAAAAGCGTTTTACCAGCAAATATGGAATTCTGGTGAAGCCGGTGAAACAATTGAATTAACAGTCCTAAGAAATGGTAAGGTCTTAACATTCAACATCATAACTGTTGATAGAATGGACTATTTCGTTAAATCGCAATCTTTCTAATAAATCGAAAAAGGTTTTTTAAATCAACTCAGAGCATTAATCCACGTAACAACAATCAATTTTGTTGAGCCAAAATATTTACATCTTTTCCTGAGTATTACATTTGCGACAGCTAGACACAAAATACTACCCAATTCTTCAGCGGGCATTCATTTTAAATTTCCGCAAAATAATTTGGTCAAGCTAACATTGAGTATAAAATTAACAAGGTGGTAGAAAATTGGGCAGCCGCTTATGAATTTTAAAATTCCAAATCAGCTGATACTAATGACAGACGAACACACTCGTAAAGTCCTTGGTTGCTATGGAAATAAAATTATAAAAACCCCAAATATTGACAATTTAGCACGTCAGGGAACGCTATTCGAGAGTGCTTACACAAACGTGCCTATTTGCGTACCCTCACGGGCTTCATTTGCAACCGGCGATTACGCACATCGTTCGCATCATTGGGATAACGCCACACCATATTTTGGCTCTCCACCCTCATGGGGAAGCAAATTACAAAAAGCTGGTATTACAGTGGGTTCAATCGGAAAACTGCACTATCGGAATTCAGATGATGATGTAGGACTGGATTTTCAAAAAATACCAATGCATGTAGTTGATGGAACTGGGGATGTTCTAGGCTGTGTTAGGGAGCCCCTACCAAAACGCTGGAAGGCTTTGTCAATGGCTGAGAAAATTGGCCCAGGGGAAACTGACTACAATGTTTATGACCGTCAAGTCGCGGCTGAAACAATAGAGTGGTTAGCCGAGAATGGTAAACAACGGAAACCTTGGGTACTTTTCGTATCCATGGTAGCGCCACACTTTCCGCTGATAGCACCACAAGAATTCTATGATCTATATGATAAACTTGGCTTAATGCCTACAAAACCCATGGAGTTTCCCGAACATCCCTGGCATCACGCAATGCGAAATTGTCAAATCATGGATAACTTTACCCCAGAGCGAACCCGCGTTGCATTGGCATCCTATTACGGGCTTGTCACGTTTATTGATGATTTGATTGGCCAAATTATAGAGGCTGTGGAACAAAACGGCCTCAGTGGCAACACACAAATTATCTACACTAGCGACCACGGTGACAATATCGGTGAACGTGACTTTTGGGGCAAATCAAATTTTTATGAAGAATCAGTTGGTGTGCCCTGTATTATAAAAGGCCCGGGAATTCCTATTGGTAAAATCTCTAGAACACCAGTCTCTTTGATTGATTTCTACCCTACCTTATTGAAGACTGCGGGCATCAAACCAGGAGCAAAGCCTGGTGCATCACTCGTAGACCTAGCCAACGTCAACGATGACTTTGATAGATTGGTTTTTTCTGAATATCACGCCATGGGATCTAAGACCGGCGCCTTCATGATACGGAAAGGGCCATGGAAACTCATCTATTATGTATCGATGAAACCACAGCTGTTCAATTTATCTGAAGACCCTGAAGAACTGCGTGATCTTGGTGTTGACCCAGAATTTAGGGATATCAGAAGTAAATTGGAAAGAGAGCTACGTTTAATATGCGATCCAGAATTAATTGACGCGAAGGCCAAGGCTGATCAAACCGCGATTATTGAGGCTAACGGCGGCATTGAGGCAGTGGTTGCAAAAGGTGGATTTGGAGCCACACCGCCACCGGGTGTAAACGCCGAATTCAAGATCAAAAGGTAGAACTGAAGCCACTAATTCTATTACAAGTGGCGGAGGGACGGGGATTCGAACCCCGGAGGGGCGTTAACCCCAACACGCTTTCCAGGCGTGCGCCTTAAACCGCTCGGCCACCCCTCCCAATACCGATTTAACTAACAGGCTATACGCGTTGTGTAAACCAATGTCTGCTGCCAAAATTATAGATTCAGAAAACATAAATAGGCCTCAACTCATTTGAAACTATTCGCGTTTTGCGAGGCGAGACAACATTAAGCCTGGCTTATTGTCACTAAATCAAGGCTATCTTGATTTCATATGGACGCGTAATGATGCAATAACATTTTATTGTGGAAGCTTTTTAACCGGAAGTTAAAAAATTACCTGCCTATTTCAGGAGAGCCATCTCAAAGATCCAACGCTGAAGCAACAAACAAGGCGCGTAAAAAAATCTTCTTGAAACAGTCGTAACTTGGGAACATGATGAGCCGACCATGAGCTTCTTATTTCGCACATTAGCTTTACTTGCAGGTTCAGTTGCCGTCTATGCAATCTGGACGGATTTAAAAAATAGCTATAGCGCCAGCGCGCCTTTGGGGCGTCTGTGGTACCAACATAGCCCGACCAGCCTACAGGCAAGCGAGACCATAATAAGCCGTTACATCGATCCATGCAGCCTCATAACAGCTTTGGACTGTTCGCCCTTTTTGTGGCATCCCATTATTGCTACTGTTCTCAGCTGGCCGGCAGCATTAGTGATGGTCGGATTCTGCATGATTTTCTGGGCAATCGGAGGACTGCTTGGCGGTCATGCCTCTCCGCGCAAGACGAGCGCGCGAGGACTAAAGCGGAGTGGCGAAAAATAGCCCACCCACAAAAACCCTGCAAATCGCGGGGTTGCACGTGGAAATGAAAATTCGTCAGAAATCAAAAATTAGATCAGGGTCTAATTGTCGCCCATTTTCAAAGCTTCAAAAAAGGCGTTCTGTGGAATATCAACCTTACCGAACTGACGCATCTTCTTTTTGCCTTCTTTTTGTTTTTCAAGAAGCTTTTTCTTGCGGGAGATATCGCCGCCATAGCATTTCGCCGTTACATCTTTGCGTAATGCTGCAATGGTTTCACGTGCAATCACCTTACCGCCAATCGCCGCTTGCAGCGCAACTTTAAACATCTGCCGCGGCACCAGATCTTTTAGCCGAATGCAAATAGCTCGGCCTTTACTTTCGGCCTGATCACGATGCACGATCATCGACAGCGCATCCACTGGATCACCATTTACCAGGATCGACACTTTCACCAAATCGCCATCACGGTATGTGTCAATATTGTAATCAAAGCTGGCATAGCCGCGGGTGATTGACTTTAGGCGGTCGTAAAAGTCAAAGACAACTTCGTTTAACGGCAGACGGTAGACGGCCATTGCTCGATTGCCGGCATAGGTAAGGTCAATCTGCTCTCCACGGCGTTCGGTACAAAGTGTCAGAACTGGACCCAAAAATTCATCAGGCGTCATAATTGTGGCTTTGATCCAAGGCTCTTCAATTGAGGCAAGCCGTGTCACTTCGGGCATATCAGCTGGATTGTGCAAATCCAGTCTTTTACCATCGGTTAGGGTCATCTGATAAACCACCGATGGCGCGGTTGAAATAAGCTCGAGGTTGAATTCACGGCTCAATCTCTCGCGGATCACTTCCATATGGAGAAGGCCTAAAAAGCCACACCGAAAGCCAAACCCAAGTGCAGCTGAAGTTTCAGCTTCGAATGAAAATGAAGCATCATTCAGCGAAAGCTTTTCCAACGCATCACGCAGCCCGGTAAAATCATTAGTATCCACCGGAAACAAGCCGCAGAACACCACCGGAATAGACGGCGCAAAACCGGGCAGCGCTTTATCTGTTGGGCGGCGTTCCTCGGTAATCGTATCGCCAACTTTTGCATCAGCAACCCGCTTTACGCCAGCATTGATAAACCCGATCTCGCCGGGCCCCAGCTGGTCAAGTGCAACCGGCTTTGGCGCAAACACGCCAACCCGTTCGACAACATGCGTTGCCCCAGTTGCCATCATGCGAATTTTCATGCCTTTTTTCAGCACACCATGATGCACCCGAACAAGGGTCATAACGCCGAGATAGGCGTCATACCAGCTATCCACCAGCAGCGCTTGCAAGGGGGCGTCCTTATCACCAACTGGTGCCGGTAATTTTGTTACCAGCGCTTCCAGAATATCGGCAATACCCGCGCCAGTTTTGGCGGATGCTGGAATTGCGTCATCAGCGGGCAAACCTATGACCTCTTCGATCTGCATTTTTACCCGTTCAGGTTCTGCCGCCGGAAGGTCGATTTTATTGAGTACAGGAACAATCTCATGATTGGCATCAATTGCCTGATACACATTTGCGAGCGTTTGCGCCTCAACGCCCTGACTGGCATCAACAATCAGCAAAGAGCCTTCGCAAGCCGACAAAGACCGCGAAACCTCATAACCAAAATCCACATGACCCGGCGTATCCATCAAATTCAAAACATAGGAATTGCCGTCTTTGGCTTTGTAATCAAGCCGGACAGTTTGCGCCTTGATAGTGATACCGCGCTCACGCTCAATATCCATACTATCCAGCACCTGTTCCTTCATTTCACGGTCACTCAATCCACCGCAAACCTGAATTAACCGGTCTGCAATTGTTGATTTGCCGTGGTCAATATGCGCAATGATCGAAAAATTGCGGATTTTATCAATGTCGGTCATATTTTATTCGCGATCCGGAAAACTGGCTGAAATGACTGGTGTCCGCCACTTCTATACAACAATTTCAGCTGAAATACCGCATTTATTCATAGATCATATACTGGATTTTCGATCTTTTTCCTGTTTCCCCTTGCCGCTTGCGCGTATAATGCACTTTTGCGATTTTGTTAGGTCTTGTTGGATCTTGTTGCGCTAAGATAGATAAATTCAAATTTCCAGAAAAAGAGAAGCTGATGCCAAGCCTGCGTCATGAAAAATACCGTCCATTTATCGGCCCTGATCTAGGTGACCGTACATGGCCAAACCAAAAAATTGAAACCGCACCTATCTGGTGCTCGGTTGATTTGCGTGATGGTAATCAGGCGTTGATTGAGCCAATGGATAGCGCTCGCAAAATGGCTATGTTCAAAATGCTTGTGGCGATGGGGTTTAAGGAAATTGAGGTTGGGTTTCCAGCAGCATCAGATACCGATTTCAACTTTCTGCGCGAACTGATCGAGGGGGGCCATGTGCCTGCCGATGTAACCATTCAGGTTCTAACCCAAGCGCGCGAACATCTTATTGACCGCACGATCGAGTCGCTTCGCGGGGCGCCAAATGCCATCTTGCATCTCTATAATTCTACTAGCACATTGCAGCGTCGCGTCGTCTTTAAATCTGATCGTGATGGGGTAAAACAGATCGCTGTTGACGGCGCAAAAATGGTTGCCGACCGTATTTCCAGCTTTGGTGCGGGCAACCTTCGCCTGCAATATAGCCCTGAGAGCTTTACCGGAACCGAGCTTGACTATGCGCTGGACGTCTGTGAGGCGGTCATGGAGGTCTGGCAGCCAACAGCGGAAAACCCCACAATTATAAACTTGCCGGCAACGGTCGAAATGTCGACACCGAATATTTACGCCGACCAGATCGAATGGATGCACCGGCATTTTTCAAACCGGGACGCCGTTATTCTGTCACTGCATCCGCATAATGACCGTGGTTGTGCTGTCGCTGCAACCGAACTTGGGCTGATGGCAGGTGCTGACCGTGTTGAGGGCACATTGTTTGGCAATGGCGAGCGTACCGGCAATGTCGATTTGATTACGCTTGGGCTAAATATGTTTACCCAAGGCGTCGATCCGCACCTTGATTTCTCCAACATTAATGGCCTGATCGAAACCGCAGAATTCTGTAATCAACTGCCAGTGCATGAACGCCATCCCTATGCTGGCAAGCTCGTCCACACCGCCTTTTCGGGCAGCCATCAGGACGCAATTCGCAAGGGCATCGATGCGCTTGTCGAGGCCAATGATGATATGTGGGAAGTGCCATATTTGCCAATTGATCCTGCTGATATCGGGCGCACCTTTGAGGCAATTATCCGGGTAAATTCTCAATCGGGAAAGGCCGGGGCCGCTTATCTTCTTGAAGCTGACCATCATATTCGTTTGCCGCGCGGTGCCGAGGTTGAGTTTTCTGGCATTGTGCAAAATGAAGCTGACACAACGGGCAAGGAAATTACCAGCCAACGTATTTGGGAACTGGCCGAACAGCATTACATCAAACCGAAGGGTCCGTTCACGCTGGTCAGCTTTGAGTCTGGTCGTGCTAGCCGGGCTAGCGAGTCTGAGCGCATCACCGCAACATTAAGCCATGACGGTAAGGACGTGACTATCAGTGCCGCCGGCAATGGTCCAATTTCGGCTTTTGTAGATGCAATGCGTGATGAGTTTGGGCTGAGTTTCCGGCTTTCAGATTTTGGCCAGAATACACGCTCAGCGACATCAAAGGCCGAAGCGGCTGCGTATGTTGAGCTGGTCACTGATGACGGGCAATCGGTTTATGGTGTTGGCATTGACACCTCGATCACCGTTGCCCCAATCCGTGCTGTTGTCAGCGCGATCAATAAGCTGGTTACCGGCTGATTAGGCCCACCATAACATTTAGCCCGGTGATCGCTGTTCTTTTACAAGCGGGCTATTTGCCTTGCCATTGCGGCTTGCGCTTTTCAAGAAAGGCGCGAACACCCTCGGCAAAATCAGCACTAACATAGCTCCGCTCAATCAGATCATCATCCTGCGGCAATGGCGCCGCGTGACGCAACCGTCGCAGCCCCTCAAGGCTGGCCTCGATTGTCAATGGCGCCATCTGCTTCATCCGTTCAGCCAGCTGTTGCGCGCGCGCCATTAATGCGTCCTGATCGGGCAGCACCTCATGCACAAACCCGCTGGTAAGCAACATTTCAGCATCCAGTAATTCAGCTGTCAAAATCATATGGGCAACGCGCGCCTCGCCAAATAAAGCGGTCAGGCGACGAAGGTTTGAGACCGCCAGACAATTGCCAAGTGTTCGCGCGATCGGCATGCCGGCAATCGCGGCTGAACTGGCAATACGGATATGTGCAGCGGCTGCAATTACCAACCCGCCACCCGTTACCGCACCGTGAAGGGCAGCAATCACCGGCGCGCGGCAGGCCTCGATCGCGCTTATGACCGCCTCAACCTTGCTTTCATAGCCCAAGCCATCCTCGGTCGAGGAAAAGGCGGTAAATTGCCCAATATCAGTTCCAGCTGCAAAGGCTTTATCACCAGCACCTGAGATGATAATAGCCCTGATGTGATCGGCGTCATCGTCAGTGCCAGCCTTGGCACAAAGCGCCGCTAGCCCCTCATACATCTCAAATGTCAGCGCATTTCGTGCCTGCGGCCTGTTCAATTTTACATGGGCAATGCCATCCTCAATATGGATCAGCAATTCACGATCTGACACAGTCATTTCAGCCCCTTCTAGCGGTAAAATAGTTCAACCAAGAACATTGGAATTACCGGCACATAAGTACAAATCATAAGCACCGCCACCAAGACGCCGATAAATGGCAGATTAACCCGTGTCACCTCCCAAATATTGGCCCGCGCGATTGAACAGGCGGTAATCAGCACCGATGCGACCGGCGGTGTTTGCTGACCAATGGCAAGGTTCAACGTTACCACCAAGCCAAAATGTACAGGATCAATGCCCACCTCTTGGATCAACGGAACCACGATCGGTACAACCAGAATAATGGCCGCTGCCGAATGTAAGAAAAACCCGATAATCAGGAAGAAAATATTCAAGATGAAGAGGATGACAAATTTACTATCGGTGAAGGCAACCATCTGCGCGGCCAATTCTTGCGGAATCTGTGCGCGGGTCAAAAATCCCCCCATCAATACCGATGCCGCCACCAGCACCATCACCACGGCGGTTTGCATCCCGCCTTCAAGCATGGCCCGATGCAATTGTTTGAAATCGACTTCGCGATACCACATCCCAACGCCGATGGCAGCAATAACAGCTAGACCAGCAGCCTCAGTTGCAGTCACAAACCCACCGAAGATTCCGCCAAGGATAATGATCGGCAGCAGGAATGTCGGGCCAGCCTCAATGGCTGCAGCCCGCAAGCGCGGCCAGTTAAAGGCTTCTTCGACCGGCAGATTATACCGCCGCGCAAACCACCAAGAAACGCCCATCATACCAATTGCGCCCATCAGGCCTGGAATAAATCCGGCAACAAATAATTGTTCAACCGAGGTGTTCGCTGACACTGCATAAAGGATCATTGGGATTGACGGCGGAATAATAATTGCTAGTGACGCCGACGACGATGTCACCGCAGCAGCAAACGGCCCGCCATAGCCACGCTTTTTCATCTCAGGGATCATAATTGATCCCAACGCCGCAACATCGGCAACAGCTGAACCAGAAATCTCGGCAAAAAACAATGATACGCCAATCGATACCATCGCCAAGCCGCCGCGCACGGCACCAATAAGGGCCGACACAAATTCGATCAAACGCTTGGTCACACCGCCAGCGTTCATAATCGCACCGGCTAGCACAAACATCGGAATCGCGATCAACGAAAACTTTGTTGATCCGTCATACATATCAAGCGCGACAGTCACCAGTGACCCCGGCCCTTCGGTTAGCAAAAGCCCGAGAACGCCGGCCAGCGCCAACGAGATAGCAATGGGTACATTGATGCAGATCAGGCTGATCACGGCCAATAGAATAATGAATATCAACATATCAGATTGTTCCTAGTGATCGTTTAGCGATTGACCAGCGGCAACCGCGCGCCAATAGCCCGGGATGCTCAAAAGCTCGCAGATAATGAAAATAATCGCTGTTACCGGAATCACCGACTGGGTGAACTGCACCGATACCCACGTCAGGCTTACCAATGTCTCGCCCTCAAGAATAGCGACGACCTGATAACCGGCCCATGCCATCAATATGAAAAATCCAATGACAAAACATTCAGCAACAACCACACCGATTAGACGAAATTTTGACGGCAGCATTAACAAAACCGAGTCAACGCCGATATGTTTGCGCTCTAATGCTGCAAGACAGGCACCATAATAGGTTACCCATGACAGCAGAACCGCCGCGACCTCGTCATACCAAGACAGCGAGTCGCCAGCAATCCGGAACAATACCGCCGTCACAACGACAACGGTCAGCAAGATCATCAAGAAAATCAAAAACCATTCAAGCGCAGTGGTCATCACGCGCTGCAACAAGTTTGTTTCCGCAATGGACATTTCAGCAGGTCCCCCTGACCCTTTATTTCGGCCGCTATGATCCCAGCCTCAAGGACTAGTTTATTATTAGGCTAACGTCTTTAAAGTGATTAAACCAATGAAGCTGGCTATCCGAGACAAGCCTCCCGGATAGCCGATTTTCCTCGTTATTTTGCAGCGTTCTGCACCTTGCTGATCAATGCGTCACCACCTTTTACAGATGATGCGTAATCGTCATAAATCGGCTTTGATGCTGCAATGAAGGCCGCTTTATCGGCTGTGTTCACCGCAACGCCGGCGTCTTTAATGACGGTCAGCAGTTCATTTTCCAGACGGGCAGCTGTCTCATAGACATAGGCCTGGGTTTCGGTTGCAGCTTCGCGCAACGCGGCCTGTACATCAGCCGGCAATTTGCCAAAGCCAGCCTTTGACGTCAGCACATATGCCGGTGTGTAAACATGGCCAGTGATCGAGAGATATTTTTGCACTTCCTGAAATTTTGCTGAGGCGATCTGCGCATATGGATTTTCCTGACCATCAATCACGCCTGTTTGCAGGGCGGTGAAGACTTCTGAAAATGCCATTGGTGTCGGGTTCGCACCATAAAGTTTGAACATCTTGACGCGCCACGCCCCCTTAGGTGTCCGCAGCTTGATGCCCTGAAGATCGGTTGGCACATTGATTGCCCGGGTGTTGTTGGTGATGTGGCGGAAGCCATTTTCCCAATAGGACAGGATGTGATAGCCCTTCGCACCGGCCGCATCTTGGAATGTGTCACCAAGCGCAGCCTGAACCTTTTTCATGTGGTCGCGGTCTTGGATGATGTATGGCATCTCAAAAACGCCAAACTCGTCAGACACTGACGACATCACTGATGATGGTAGCGAAAAGTCAATCTGACCGAGCTTTAACTTTTGCAGCAGCTCTTTATCCTTGCCAAGCTGGCTTGAACCAAAGACTTGGACTTCGGCTTTGCCTGCCAGCTTTGCATTGGCGATGCGCGCAAACTCGTTTGCCGACATATCAAAAAGTGAGCCAGGCTTGCCAACATGGCCAAATTTCAACACAAGGTCAGCCGCGTTGGCCGAGGTGGCCATTACCGCGGTGACAGCTGTCACCAAAAGCGTTTTTACAATAGATTTCATTGCTCTCTCCCGTTTCATCCCGTTAATGTTTGCCGCCGGATTTGGGGATGACAAAACCGGCTTGATCTTTATCTATTCACCCTTCAACAAGTTCATGGCCGCGTCAACACCACCCTTTTGATGCGGAATATTCGCCAGCGAAAGGCCCATTTCGACGCCGCTTAGCGTTCCAAGAAGCATCAGATCGTTAAAATCACCAAGATGCCCGATCCGAAAGACCTTGCCGGCAAGTTTGGCTAGACCGTTGCCAAGCGACATATTGAAATTCTGCAGAACGCCGGCGCGGAACGCATCAGCATTATGCCCGTCGGGTAATAAGACCGCGGTCAATGCGCTGGAATAATCCTTTGGTTCCTGACACAAGACCTCAAGCCCCCATGCCTGAACCGCCTTGCGGGTTGCTGCGGCGTGACGGTCATGGCGTTTGAACACATTATCCAGACCCTCTTCATGCAGCATATCAATCGCTTCGGCCAACCCGTATAAAAGATTTGTCGCCGGCGTGAACGGAAAGGCACCATCCTTATTAGCGGCAATCTGTTCTTCCCAATCCCAATAGCTGCGGCGCATACCGCCCTTGCGCGCCGTTGCTAGCGCCTTTTCCGATACAGCGTTGAATGACAGGCCCGGTGGCAGCATCAAACCTTTTTGCGACCCTGCAACCGTGACATCAACCCCCCATTCGTCATGGCGGAAATCAATCGAGGCAAGTGACGAGATCGTATCGGCCAGCAATAACGCATCATGACCGGCATTATTCATTGCCAGCCGCACTTCATTAACGCGGGATGTCGATCCTGTTGAGGTTTCGTTGTGAACCACACAAACAGCCTTAATCTTGTTTTCCGGATCAGCACGCAGACGATCTTCAATTTGCTGTGGATCAACCCCCCGACGCCAATCCGTCGCCAGAAACTCGGTTTCAAGACCCAAACGCGACGCCATCTTGTGCCAAAGAGAGGCAAAATGACCCGTTTCGACCATCAATACCAGATCACCTTCTTGCAGCGTATTCACCAAGGCCGCTTCCCACGCACCAGTTCCCGATGCCGGATAAATCACCGCATGACTGTCGGTCTTGAAAACTGTTTTCATTCCGGCGAGGCATTTTTTGCCAATTTCGGCAAATTGTGGACCGCGATGGTCGATTGTTGGGTAATCCATCGCACGCAGCACCCTATCAGGCACATTTGTCGGGCCAGGAATTTGTAAAAAATGGCGGCCGGCGGCATAGGGTGTAGCCATGAATTTATTCTCCACATAGATGCATAGTCAAAATGCAGTTGTTGCACGAAATCCGTGTCAATTAGGTTGAACTCTAGAGTCACTTTGTATATCAATACAAGGGAATTGTATACCAAAAACTGGAGAACTTCATGGCTGATGGCAACAGCTTTGCCGGATTTGGGCGGCTGAGACAATCGCTTTCCGGCGCTTTATTTGATGACGGTTTCACGCGCGGGCGTTATGCCACCGACGCGTCAATCTATCAAATGATGCCGCATGGCGTCGTGATTCCGAAAACGATTGCCGATATCGAGGCCACAATCGCCTTTTGCCGTGAACAGGGAATGGCGCTTTTGCCGCGTGGTGGTGGCACCTCGCAATGTGGGCAGACGGTCAATCATGCGCTGGTTCTAGATAACACGAAATATCTGAACCGAATTCTAGAGTTGGATGTTGAAAACCGTATTTGCGTTGTCGAGCCGGGCATCGTTCTGGATGAATTAAATCGCCAGCTAAAGCCGCATGGCTTGTGGTTTCCGGTGGATGTCTCGACCTCTAGCCGCGCAACAATTGGGGGGATGACGGCAAATAACAGCTGCGGCGGTCGATCAATCCGTTACGGCATCATGCGGGATAATGTCTTGGCGATTGACGCCATTCTTGGTGATGGCAGTCACGCATCTTTTGGCAAATATGATCCGTCTGCGCCCGCCGCCACTGGCCAGCTGGGCACGATTCTGCCGGAATTATTGGCACTCGGCAAAACGCATAGCGATGAGATTCTGTCCAGTTTTCCCAAAGTATTGCGCCGTGTTGGCGGTTACAATATTGATGCGTTAATCCCTGATGCGATGGCGCTTCGGCCCGGCGGCAAGGCCGGTGACGGGATTAATCTTGCGCATCTGCTTGTTGGCTCTGAGGGTACGCTTGCTTATTCAACCGCGATCACGCTGAAACTCTCGCCATTGCCTGCCAGAAAAGTCATGGGGCTTTGTCATTTCCCGACCTTCTATAAGGCGATGGATGCCGCCCAGCATCTGGTCACGCTTGACCCGGTTGCTGTCGAGTTGATTGACAATACCATGCTTGATCTGGCGCGGTCCATCCCGCTATTCCGTTCGACCGTCGAGGCCTATATCAAGGGCGAGCCTGCGGCAATTCTGGTGGTCGAGTTTGCCGAGGATGATCCGGCCGAAAACCGGCGCCGCCTTGAAGCGTTAGAGGCGATGATGGCTGATCTTGGCTTTGGCTGGGATAAACCGGGCGACTCGACTGGCGGCACGGTCATTCTACGCGAAACCGAGGATCAGGCGCGGATCACCGAAATGCGCAAATCCGGCCTTAACATCATGATGTCGATGAAAACCGCAGCAAAGCCGGTGTCTTTTGTTGAGGATTGCGCGGTCGAACTAGCCGATCTGGCCGAATATACCGACAAGCTGACCCGCATTTTCACCAAATATAATACCACTGGAACATGGTATGCGCATGCGTCGGTTGGCTGTCTTCATGTGCGGCCGGTTCTAGATATGAAAAACGCTGATGATGTTGCCGCCATGCGAGGCATCGCCGACGAGGCGTTCCAACTGGTAAAAGAATATGGGGGCTCGCATTCGGGCGAACATGGCGATGGCATTGCCAGATCCGAATTTAACGAGGTCATGTTCGGCAGCAAAATGACGGATCTGTTTCGCCAAGTTAAACGCTTGTTCGATCCGCAGGGAATTTTCAATCCGGGGAAAATCACCGATGCACCAAAGATGGATGACCGGTCGCTGTTTCGCTTTGCGCCGGGATACAAAATTGATGATTTCCCGACCCGATTAAATTGGGATGCGTGGCCGGGTTCGGCTGGCGGGCTGCAGGGCGCGGTTGAAATGTGCAACAACAATGGCGCCTGCCGCAAGCTTGAGGGCGGCGTCATGTGCCCGTCCTTTCGGGCGACGCGCGATGAGCGCGACTCGACAAGAGGCCGTGCCAACAGCCTTAGACTAGCTCTATCCGGCCAGCTTGGCGCGGCGGCGATGGTAAGCGACGAGATGGCTGAAACGATGAAACTGTGCGTTTCTTGCAAAGCCTGTAAACGCGAATGCCCTACCGGTGTCGACATGGCGCGCATGAAGGTCGAGGTCACCGCGCTTCGCACCGAAGCCAAAGGCCTGTCGCTCCATGACAAGCTGATTGCCCATCTTCCCGATTACGCGCCCTATGCCGCCGCTATTGCACCTCTTATCCGCCTGCGCGACATTATCCCGGGCTTTGCATGGCTAAGCGAGAAGCTGACCGGGTTCAGCGCGCGCCGTCCATTACCGCAGTGGCAACGAAACTGGTTCCGCAATCGCGAATTGCCAAGCCTTCCCGCCAGCACAAAACCGCCAGTGTTGCTGTTTATTGACAGCTTTAACCGGTATTTTGAGCCGGAAAACATCCGTGCCGCCGTTCGGGTACTGGAACGCGCTGGCTATGATGTCTTTACGCCAGCGCCATCAGACGCGAAACAGCCGCTTTGTTGTGGGCGCACATTTTTATCAACGGGCATGATTGACCGTGCCCGTCATGAGGCAACGCGTCTGGTTGCCGCCATGGCACCATTTGCCAAAGACAATATCCCAATTGTCGGTCTAGAGCCGTCCTGCACACTCGCCCTTCGTGACGAAATTCCGGCATTGCTGAACAACAAGGACGCCCAAGCCGTTGCTGCTGCCACGCTGACCTTTGAGGAATTGCTGGCCCGCGACAAACCTAAACTGCCACTCAAATCTGGCAAAGCCAAAGCCCTGTTGCATGGACATTGCCATCAAAAAGCATTTGATGCGGTGCGCCCGATTGAGGACGTGCTGTCATGGATTGACGGGCTGGCGGTCGAAAAAATCGAGACCAGCTGTTGCGGGATGGCGGGTGCCTTTGGCTATGGTGCAGATACTTTTGATGTCTCAATGAAAATGGCAAACTCTGCGTTACTGCCAAAAATCCGTGAAGCGGATGATGATACGCTTATCATTGCCGATGGCACATCATGCCGTTGTCAGATCAAGGACGGCACCGCCCGTGATGCAAAACATGTCGCAATTATTCTGGACGAATGGATGAAAGCCCCTAATAATGAGCGCTAGAGCTAACCAAAATCTAGGGTCATAACTAGATGGACAAATTACCGTCGGCAAAAATAAGAGACTCGCTTGAACAGCGAATTGTCGAAGGTGAGCTTGGACATGGCAAGCGTCTTGATGAAACCGAATTATCCAGCTTTTACGGCGTGTCGCGCACACCGGTTCGCGAGGCGCTGCAACGCCTAGCCGAGTCCGGTCTTGCCGAACATTTGCCGCGTCGTGGCACTTTTGTGCGCGCGCCCAGCCTTAGCCAGCTTGTTGAGATGTTCGAAGTGATGGCCGAACTGGAATGTATGGCAATTCGGCTTGCGGCGCGGCGCGCAACCAGCGCGGATATCAACGCGCTGATAAAGGATAATGAAACCTGCCGCGCCGCCGTTGCTGCGGGTGACACAAAAAAATACTATGAGGTGAATGCCCGCCTTCACGGCAGGATTTACCAGATGTCAGGCAATAGCTTTCTTGCCCATGAGGCCCGCCGCCTACATGACCGCTTGCGTCCGTTTCGGCGGCTTCAACTGCGCGTGCGGGGGCGGATGGACGAATCAATGGCCGAACATGATATTATTCTGCAAGCGCTGCGTGATGGCGACGCCGAACGGGCCATGGAAACGATGAAAAAGCATATCACCATTGTTGGCGTGCGCTTTAATGACCTTGTTTCAAGCTTTAACAGCATCATGGGTGACGAGTAATTTTGACGCCCAAAAACAGGTTGCCCAAAAATAGATTACCGGCGCGTCAGTTGCGGCCATAAAGCCGCCGCTTGCCAAGAGTTTAGTCAGTCTCACAAACGATCAAACCCACGCTATTTTTCAAGCCATTTTTGTTGGAAGCCGTTTCGGCTTATGCCATGCTCTATCGTCGATATTTTTACGATCAATACGCGCATCGATCACAGGTGAGCAGTCGGGGGATTTTACTGTGTCAGATACAAATGAGTTGAATGGCGGACAGGTTATCATTGATTATTTGATCAAGGAAAAAGTGCCTTATGTTTTTGGTCTGTGCGGCCATGGCAACATTGGTCTGATTGATGCCATGCATGAACGCCAAGATGATATCGGCACAATCTCCGTGCATCATGAAAGTGTCGCGGGCTTCATGGCAGATGTCTATTACCGCGTGTCTGGTCAGCCAACTGCGACCTTTACCTCATGCGGCCCGGGATCGGCAAATCTGCCAATCAGCCTTGGCAATGCTTTTTTTGACTCGGTTCCGTTCCTTGCGATCACCGGAAATGTGCCAACGAGCCAGTTTAATCGAGGTGCATTTCAGGAAACCTATCGCCATTATCAAGCCGATTTCCCGTCAACGGTTCAGGCCTATTGCAAACGCGTCTATCAGCCCACCCGCGGCGAACAAGTGCCGCTAATGATGCGTCAGGCGTGGAAAACCATGACAACAGGTCGACCCGGCCCGGTCGTTCTCGACGTTCCTTTCGATATCTTCAAGGAAGCTGCTGCCAGTGAAACCCCTGATCCGGCAGCATGGTCAGCGAATATTTCATCACGTTGCGGGGCTGATCCTGATGGCGTGGTCACGGCAGTTGATATGCTGCTGTCGGCAGAAAAGCCGGTGATTGTCGTGGGGCAGGGCGTGCGCTATGGCGGCGCCGCTGATGAATTGCTGGCGCTAGCCGAACGCTTGCAGATACCGGTAGCATCATCGGCAAGTGGGCTTGGCGCAATTCCGGTTCAACACCCCCTATCCCTTGGCCTTGTCCAGCGTGGCGGCACTTATCAATCCAATCATGCCTGCCGGCAAGCCGATGTTCTGCTTGCGCTTGGTGTCAGGTTTGATGATCGTACATCCAGTTCGTGGATTCCGGGCTATTCATTCACGATTCCGCCCACACGCTTGATCCATGTTGACATTGATCCAGAAGAAATCGGCCGAAACTATCCAGTTGCGTTGGGGCTGATGGCGGATGTCCGTACCTTTTTGCGACAGGTTCTGGCAGAGCTTGACCGGCGCGGCCATAGCGGTGAGCCAACGCCAGCAAGCCGCAAATGGCTGGCCGCAATTGATGGTTATCGCGCCGAATGGAACGCGTTTGTTGCTCCGGGGTTTGTTGATGATAGCAGCCCGATTAACCCGCAACGCGCCGCGGTCGAGATTGATAAGGCACTGCCTGAGGATGCAATTCTGGTCAGCGATATCGGCGTGCATCACAATTGGCTGTTGCAATTTTGTAACCCAACCCGCCCGGACTCATTGATCGGATCAATGGGATTTGGCCCCATGGGATTTGGTGTCGCCGGTGTAATGGGGGCCAAACTTGCCGCCCCTGACCGGCCATGTGTTTCAGTTTGCGGTGATGGTGCCTTCTTTATGCACGCCAATGTTCTGGGAACTGCGGTCGAGTATAATATTCCGGTTGTCTGGGTGGTCTGGAACAATTACGCCTATGGGTCAATCCGCGGTCTGCAACGGGGTTATCTTGACAGCCGCGAGCTAGCAACAGATTTCCATCATCCGGATACCGGCCTTCCCTATAACCCCGATTTTGCGGCGATGGCTCGCGCGGCCGGCGTTGAGGGGGTTAGCATTGACCGCCCGGGCGATCTAGGCGACGCCATTCTGGCGGGTATCAAAAGCAACCGCCCCTATTTAATTGATGCCAATATCAGTGGCGATTTAAACCCACCCGGTGCTGGCGTCTGGGAAATTCCCGGCCTTGGCGTTAACAAGCCTGCAATTGGCGAGCGCTATATTCCCAAATAGGCGCGCCCCCCAGCAGCATAGATCATGTTACTGCGGATGATCGCGCGGTGATCATGGCCCACATATAACAGGCACTTATTTGACCGCCTTGGCCTGCTCGCGAAGCACCGTTTTCTGGATTTTACCTGTCTGGGTTTTCGGCAGGGCAGAAAACACAAAATGGCTTGGCAATTTATAGCTCGCCAGATGCTGGCGACAAAAGGCCCGCAGCGAGTCCATATCCGGCTCGGCTGCACCCGGCTTTAGCGTGATAAAGGCACATGGTGTCTCGCCCCATTTATCATCAGGGCGGGCAACGACGGCCGCTTCCATAATATCGGGATGCTGATAAAGCGCCTCTTCAACCTCAAGGCTGGAAATATTCTCACCGCCGGAAATGATGATATCTTTTGACCGGTCTTTTACCTCGGCATAGCCATCTGGATGCAGTACCGCCAGATCGCCACTGTGAAACCAGCCACCTGCCGACGCCTTTGCCGTATCTTCGGGATTCTTCAGATACCCCTTCATAACGGTATTGCCGCGAAGCATAATTTCACCAATGGTTTTCCCATCGGCGGGAACCGGTTGCATGGTTTGTGGATCAACGACCTGATAATCGCCAGCCAGAACGTGCGGCACCCCTTGACGCGCCATTTTCTGGGCACGGGCAGCAAGCGTCATCTCCTCCCAATCGGCCTGCATTTCGCAAATCAGTGATGGCCCATAGGATTCGGTCAACCCATATAGATGGGTGATTTTAAACCCCATGGTTTCCATATCATCAATGACCTTGCTAGGCGGTGCGGCACCGCCTGTGGCAACCTGCACCGGCACCTCTTTTGCGGTCTTTGGCTTTGCCTCATCGGGTGCATGGATCAACAGCGACAACACAATCGGCGCGGCCGCCATATGCGTTACATTTTCGGCCTCGATCAGACGAAAAACCTCGGCCGGATCGATCGCGCGAAGGCAAACATGCGTGCCGCCAACGGCCGTTACCGCCCACGGATGCGTCCAGCCATTGCAATGAAACAGCGGCAACGTCCAAAGATAGGTGCTGCTGGTGCTAAGCCCCATCGCCAGAACATTACCAAGCGCATTCAACGCCGCGCCCCGGTGCGAGTAAACCACGCCTTTTGGGTTGCCGGTCGTGCCCGAGGTATAGCTGAGCGAAATTGGCATCGTTTCATCTTGCAAATCGAACAGCGGCGTTGTCTCCAGCCCACTTGCCAAAAAGCTCTCATAATCCGTGTCACCGATCATACGGCCAGCCTCGATTGCCGGATCGTCGATGCCAATCACCCTGATTTTGCGGCCACAAAGCGATAATGCTGCCTCGGCGACATCGGCATATTCACGGTCAACAAACAGCATCTGGCTTTCGCCATGATCAAGAATTGTGGCAATTGTCTTGGCGTCAAGGCGGGTGTTGATGGTGTTCAGAACGGCACCCGTCATCGGTACAGCGAAATGCAGCTCTAGCATTTCCGGCACATTTGGGCATAGGACTGAAACCGTAGTTTGCGGTTTAATCCCCGACCCGATGAGTGCCGCCGCCAGCTTTTTACAGCGTTGGCCAAATTCGCCATAGGTGATCCGCCGTGCGCCATAGGCAATCGCCGTTTTTGTCGAAAAAACATAGGCAACGCGCTGGATAAAATGCACCGGCGATAGCGGCTGCATATCAGCCCCTTGCATATCTAGCGCGGCGAATAGTGATCCTTCAGACATACCTCAAACTCCCCCCCGGGTTCACATTAATCATGGCCAACACCCCAGCCCCAGAAATCATCACCGGACTGTTGTAGAAACCGGCTGATAACCATCTGATGCACTTCGGTCGCGCCATCAACCAGCAGCGCCTGCCGACCATAACGATAAATCCACTCTAATACCGTATCGGTGGAATAGCCACGCGCACCACAAATCTGGATGGCATCACTCGTGACACGGTTTAATAATTGCGAGACGTGAATTTTTGCGATTGAAATATCCTGACGTGCCTTTGATCCCTGCTCGATCCGCCATGCAGCACGCATTACCATCACCCGGCCAATCTCGATATCCATCGCCGCCTGACCAAGTTTCATCTGAATTGATTCGCGGTCGATCAGCTTGACGCCAAAACCGCTGCGGTTGCTGGCATAATCGGCGGCAATATCAACCGCACGTTTTGCCAGCCCCAGCCAGCGCATACAATGTGTCAACCGTGCTAGCCCCAGCCGGATCTGGGTGACTTTCAAGCCTTTGCCCTCGCCCATGAGCACCCGTTCATCATCCAGTTCCATACCGTCAAACACCAATTCACAATGCCCACCATGTTCTTCGGGCCCCATGATGCCAATGCGGCGCTGAATGCGCCAGCCCGGATCATCACGATGAAACAGAAAGGCCGTTAACCCGTCACGGGCACCATCGCCGGTCTTTGCCATCAGGATAAAATGCGCTGCCTCACCCGCGCCGGTGATGTACCATTTGCGGCCATTTATCACCCATTTACCATTGACCCGCTTTGCCGTGGTCTGGATCATGCTTGGGTCAGAACCGCCACCCGGTGCAGGCTCGGTCATGGCAAAGGATGACCGCACATCACCATTAATGATTGGCGTTAACCAGCGGTCTTTCTGGGCGGGCGTTGCAACCTTGTTCAAAATATACATATTGCCATCGTCAGGCGCCGCACAGTTAAAGGCGACCGGCCCGAAAATCGAATAATTCATTGCCTCATATAATACCGCCATACCGGTTGGCCCATAACCAAGCCCGCCCTGCTCACGCGGGATTTGTGGCGCCCATAAACCAGCATCCTTGACCTTGCTGCGAAGCGCCTGCAACACCGCCATATCAATATTGCCATAGGCATCATAATTTTTGCGATCAGCCTCTAGCGGCACGATTTCGTCGCGCACAAAGGCACGCAGCTTGTCATGGTCCGCCTGTAAATTGGCATCAATTGAAAAATCCATATTCGCGTAATCCTATTCTTTTTTTTGGCGATAATATTATAAACTGGCACTCATCCCGCCATCAATGGTCAGGGTCTCACCGGTCATATAGCTATTCGCCGGATCCAACAGGAAAAGCAGCGCCGGCATCAACTCGGCAGGGGATGCAAACCGGCGAAGCGCAGTGCGTTTTTGCAGCTTTACACCGGCGTCGCTTGATAGAAAGTCACGATTTAAATCAGTAACCACATAGCCCGGCGCCAGCGCATTAACCCGAATATTGTCACGCGCCAGCTCCAATGCAGCCGCGCGTGTCATCTGAATGATGGCTGCCTTGCTCATCGCGTAAATACCAGTATGCGGCAAAGGCCGGTGACCTAAAACCGAGGCTATATTAACGATCACACCGCCGCCAGCCGCCTTTAGTGCAGGAACCGATGCCTGTAATGTCCATAGGCTGCCAAGTAAATTGGTGTCGATCAAACGCCGGACTTCATCTTCATCGCTTTCATGCAACGCCGAGGTCATGGCAATGCCGGCATTATTGACCAGCCCGTCAAATTGCTGACCCGCGAGATGCCCAGATAGATGTCCAGATTTCGCGACATCAGCAACCACAATATCATGCCCGTCACCGGGAAGGCCCTTGATCATTGCCGCCAATGCCCCCGCATCACGGCCGAGTGCAAGCACGCTTCCACCAGCCTTGGCAATCGTCTGACAAAAAGCCGCCCCAAGCCCGCGCGCCGCGCCGGTAACTAAAATCCTTTTGCCGTCGAGCTGTCCGGTCATCTTATCTCTCCAAGGTCAATAGTTCAGGTTTGACCTCATTTATGCTTGTCTGAATAACGGTCATTGAAGGTGGTGTCTTTTTTTCGCCATCGCCTGAAACAGCCTAGTAAACTTACGCT
>Ga0233450_10000238_pt1 | contig 65542 bp, 65 predicted proteins | sample 011ome_30_FD_189956 | JGI IMG/M metagenome (GOLD analysis project Ga0233450, IMG submission 189956) | Coastal salt marsh microbial communities from the Groves Creek Marsh, Skidaway Island, Georgia - 011501CT (spades assembly) | ecosystem: Environmental > Aquatic > Marine > Intertidal zone >... | reverse complement strand
AGCCCGGCTTCGGCCCTCACAAGGGCCTGGCGCTCGCCAGGCGCATGGCGCTATTGAACTACCGCTCCCCCGCCGAACTAAATGAGCGTTTTGGCAGAACCTGGCAGTCCCAGGTGAGTCCGCTAACCGAGCGCGGCAAGTTCGCGGTAGAGAGCTACCTTGATTTTCACGGCAACAAGTTTGTGCGCCGGTTTGATGCCAATAGCTATATCACTCTGGTCAATGCCATGAACTCCCACGATGTTGGCAGAGACCGAGAGAGTGTCGAATCGGCGCTATCCAAGATCACCTGTAGAACCCTGGTTCTCGGGCTCGATAGCGACCGGCTGTTCCCACTTTCGGGGCAGAAAATTATTGCCGAGCACATCTCAGGCGAACTCTATGGCGGAGAGCTACAGGTCATCCAGAGCGAATTTGGCCACGATGGCTTTTTGATTGAGATACAAGAGGTCGGCAGCAGACTAAAGGGGCTTATCGAGTCCTAGAGTGGAGCCTGTGAATTTACTCCGCTCCAAGATCGCAGTCTCCTTCTTTTTCGTTTCCGGAGGATCTGCCCTGGCCTTATGGGCCGTCCACATTCCGCTAATCGAGAGAACCGTCGGCATCGACTACTCCGTGCTCGGAGCGCTTCTGATGTTTAGCGGCCTCGGGGGATTTCTCGCGATGCAGGTATTTGGCTGGATGATCGACCACATCGGCAGCAAGTCCGCCACGAGAGTCGGCGGTGTTGCAGTTGGCCTGTCGCTGCTGGGTCCTGCTTTTGCTCAGGATGCAATTTCTTTGGGCCTTGCCATCTTGCTACTGGGCTTTGGCATCGCTGGAGTAGACGTCGGTATGAATGGTGCTGCGCTGCAGGTGGAAAAGGAAAATAAAAGGCCGATTTTCACCTTTTTTCACCTTTTTTGGTCGGTAGGAGGGCTAGCAGGCGCTGCCCTCGGGTTTGCAACTATTTCAGCTGGCTTTAACCAAGCTCAGACCTTGCCGGTGGTGGGTATAACTCTTAGCGTGGTCGGACTCTTCATGGCCAGCTGGCTATTGCCCGACAAGGCGAACGTAGACCGAAGCCAAGAGAAGAGTGTCGGCAAAGCAGCAAGCAAGGCGAACAGGAGCGTGCTTGGTTTTGTGATTCTGGCCGGGCTAATGAGCGCTTCCGGGGCAATCGTCGAGGGCGTTGCCCACGACTGGTCAGCACTTTATTTGCGTGATGTCCAGATGGTTACGGCATCGAGTGCCGCGTGGGGATTGGCCGCGTTCAACGTAGGCATGATTCTGGGACGAATCTTTATCGACCGCATCGTTGAGGCCAAAGGTAGGGGCTTTGTCATCGTGTGGGGGTCGCTGGCTGCCGCGGTAGCGATAGGTCTGCAGTCAATTGCGCCAAGCTACGAAATATCGCTGTTCTTCTGGTTCCTTCTTGGCCTAGGGATCTCTGGTGTTGTGCCTCAGCTATTTGCAGCCGGCGGCGAGATCGGCGAAGCTTCACACTCGGGTAGGAACATGGCACGTGTGGTTGGAATCACCTACATCGGAGGCCTGGCGGGACCATCGATAATTGGGCTATTGACCCTTGCGGTCCCACTGAACTTTGCAATTGGCTGGGGCGCACTACTGGGAATATTCATTGTGCTTGCATGGCCGCAACTTGGAAGGCTTAACAAATGAGTTTGCTGTTTAGCCCCATCAAGATTCGGTCACTTGAAATTAAGAACCGTCTTTGGGTATCGCCGATGTGTATGTATTCGTGCGAGAACCAAGACGGTGTAGTTGGCGATTGGCACCTGGTTCACCTGGGCGCAAGGGCGATCGGTGGAGCAGGCCTAGTCATGGCAGAAGCTACCGCGGTGAATCCCGAGGGAAGAATCTCGCCGTGGTGCCCAGGGATTTGGAGTGACGAGCAGATTCCGGGTTGGAAGAAGGTGACCGACTTCATCAGAAGCGCGGGGTCGGTAAGTGCCCTTCAGCTTGCCCATGCCGGCAGGAAGGCCAGCACCTATCGCTCTTGGTCCGGGACTGGAACGGTGCCAATATCTGATGGCGGCTGGCAGAGCTACTCGGCAACAGATGCTGCCTTTGAGGGCTATAGCGCCCCAAGAATGCTGGAAACCGCAGAGGTAAGTTCACTCGTTGAAGATTTCCAAACTGCAGCACGCAGGGCCGTTGCGGCAGGCTTCGATGCCCTCGAAATTCACGCAGCCCACGGCTACCTTATCCACCAGTTCCTCTCGCCGATAACCAACAAGCGAGTTGACGAATACGGCGGCACTCTCGAAAACCGAGCGAGGTTGCTGCTTGAGATCGTGAAGAGTGTCCGCGAGGAGATCGGTGCTGGTATGCCGCTGATGGTGCGCTTCAGCGCAACCGACTACGTCGAAGGTGGCTGGGACCAGGAACAAACCAACCAGATAGCAATCTGGGCCAGGGAGGCCGGGGCAGACCTCTTTGATATCAGCTCGGGCGGCTTGGTGACTGGGGTCAAGATTCCAACCGGTCCTGGTTACCAGGTCGAGTACAGCAAGTCCACCTCGATGGCAACAAATGCGACCGTATCGGCCGTCGGCCAGATAACCGGTGCTCAGCAGGCGGAAGCGATACTGCAGTCGGGCCAGGTAGACGTAATCATGGCCGCTAGGCAGTTTCTAAGAGACCCCTACTTCCCCTTGAGGGCAGCCCATGAACTGGGCGTTGAAATTGAATGGCCGGTTCAGTATGAGCGGGGAAGATTCCCTAGCGTCTAGTGGTGGCGTCTTTGATCTCGCCGACCAGGACCTCGATGATGTCTTCCAGGAATAAACAACCGGTGATCTTGCCGTCTGAGGAAAAACTTCGCGCGATGTGAGCACCGGTCTTCCGCATCTGAGCAAGCGCGTCTTCAAGCTCTGCGCTATCTGGAATCGAGATCATGGTGCGGAGCTTCTTTGTCGCCAGCGGCAGCGAGAACTTCTGTTCATCGTCGGTGAGTGCGTCCTTGATGTGCCAGTAGCCAATCAGGTCCCCATACTCATTCTTGACCGGGTAGCGGCTGAAGCCATGCTCGGCAACTGCCTCCTGCAGCATGGCCGGAGAGGCGTCGGTTGGAAGCGTTACTAGCTCAGCAAGCGGGTGGATGACATCGCCAACTATTTTTTCCGTGAATTCAAATGCGTTGGATATGGTTGCCGAGGAGTCCTCGAGGGTGCCGTGTTTCCGCGATTCAGCGACTATGTCTTCGACCTGATCGAGGGTGAATGCGGTGTTTGCCTCATCTCTTGGCTCAAAGCCAAAGACCCTCAAAACGCCATTTGAGATTTGGTTCATCAGCCACACCACCGGCTTTACAACCTGAGCAACACCGTAGAGAAGCGGGGCCAGAACAAGTGCCGCAGAGGTCGGGATTGAAATCGCAATGTTCTTAGGCAGCATTTCACCGAGCACCACGTGGAGGTAGGTAACCAGGAGCAGGGCAATAACAAAGCTGACAATTGAGGTGGTCTGGTAGTCAAGCCCCAGTGCGCCCAGTGGAATCTCTAGCAGGTGGTGAATAGCCGGCTCAGCAATCACAAGCAAAAGCAAAGCCGCAATCGTGATTCCAAGCTGAGCGGTTGCCAGCATGAGCGACACCTGCTCCATCGCCTTCAGTGTGATTTTCGCAAACCTGTTTCCAGCGTCGGCCTTGGGTTCAATCTGTGCTCGGCGCGCAGAGATGACGGCAAACTCGCTGCCGACAAAGAAGGCACTCATCACCAAAAGGACAACGAGCCAGACCAGACCCATCAGATCACTCGCCATCAGTCACCTCCGGCGAATATTTAATGCGGTCCACGCGCCTTCCATCCATTCGGATAACTCGCAGCTGCCCGGTTGGAAGTTCAACTATGTCCCCCTCCTGAGGGATCTTCCCAAGCTCTGCCATGACAAAACCAGCCATGGTGTCATAGTCCTCATCGTCAGCTATCTCGAGCCCAACCTCTCTAAGCTCTGAGGGTCTGGCCAGGCCACTGAAGGTCACCGAGCCGTCGGAGGCTGCCAAGATTGGGGCCTTTGCGCGGTCGTGTTCATCGGCGAGCTCTCCCACAAGCTCCTCGACAGCATCCTCCAAGGTCACGATGCCAGCGGTTCCGCCGTATTCGTCTACGACGACACCAAACTGCAACCCACGATTTCGAAGGTGCAGGATTAGGTTGTCCAGCGGCATGGTCTCGGGAACCCTCACCGGCTCAACCATTACTGCGGTAACGGGAACATTTGCCCTGCGCTCCAGAGGAATTGCAACTGCCTGCTTTAGGTGCGCAACACCAACAATGTCATCTGCATCCTCACCGAGGATTGGAAATCTGGAGTGACCCGACGCTCTTGCCAGGGTCACCAAGTCCGCACTGCTTTGCTCGCGCTCTAGCGAGTGCATCTTTGGCCTCGGAGTCATGATGTCGCTTGCGGTCAAAGTGCTCATGCCAAGGGTCTTCTCGAGAAGCTTCGCGGTGTCGGACTCCAAAGAACCCAGCATCGCCGAGCGCCTGACCAAAGACGCAAGCTCCTCAGCAGTCCTTGCGGCCGACAGCTCCTCTTTTGGTTCGATTCCGAATCTTCTTACGAACCAGTTGCCATTGCTGTTCAGAAAAACAATGAGCGGTTTGAAAATAAAAGTGAAGCCAAGCTGAAAGGCTGCAACCAGCTTCAGCACTTTTCTCGGGGCGCTAAGTGCCATGTTCTTTGGCACAAGCTCACCAATTAGGAAGCTGGCAACCGTGGCAATGGTCATTGCGAGCACCACCGCCACAGCCGAGATGGTGCTCGAATCCAAGCCAAAGCTGCTCAGCCAGGGTGTCAGGAGCCTAGACAGAGCTGGCTCGGCAACAAAACCGGTGAGAAGTGTGGTCAGTGTGATGCCCAGCTGGGCGGAGGAGAGCTGGGTTGCGGTCGTTGAAACTGCTTTGATTGGGAGCTCGAGACCCTTTTCACCGTCTGCTTTTCGAGACTCAAGATCGACTTTGTCGACATTGATAATGGCGAATTCACTGGCAACAAAAAGACCAGTGCCAAGGACCAACAGGACACCGAAAACTAAGAGCAGGTAATCGCTCAAGCGATCACCCGCGGCCTATGTCTATCAAGCTCCATTTCAAGAAACACTATAACCTCCCGATTGGCTAGACTTGAGGGAGTTTCGCAAGCTTTCTACCAAGAGGGGAACCCTTGTCCTCGAGCGATAATGGCAATTCTGGGTCTGATTTTGGGGCAAACGAGTGGCTCGTTGCCGAGATGTATGCCAAGTGGCAGGAAAATCCTGATTCCGTAGATAAGTCGTGGATCCCGATTCTCGAGCGCTACCAGCAGACGGGTGGCTCAGCCCCAGCCGCAGCTATGGCTGAAGACTCTGACCCAACCACCGGCTCAATAACCGTCATCGATACCGACTCGACGGTCGTGAGCAAGTTTGACCCCGCTGCCCCGGCACCGGCAACCGAGGCAATTACTGTGCCGGTGGCGAAAACCACAGATGACTCCCCCGCCACCGCCCCGGTTCCGGCAGATCTGCCTGCTACCGGATCTATGCCAGTTGCAACTGTCGAAGAGGAAGAAGCGCAGCCCGAGGTAACAATCCTCAAGGGCATGTCTAAGGCTTTGGCAACAAACATGGACGCTTCGCTCAGCGTTCCTACCGCGACGAGTGTTCGCCAGATCCCGGCAAAGGTACTAATCGATAACCGCATCGTGGTGAACTCGCACCTGAAGCGCACCCGAGGTGGCAAGGTCTCCTTCACCCACTTCATCGGCTACGCAGTTATTCAGGCCCTAAAGGAGCTTCCCGGACAAAACGTCTTCTATGACGAGGTCGATGGCAAGCCGGCGTCAATAGTCCCCCCACACGTGAACTTTGGTCTAGCCATCGACGTGCCCAAGCCAGATGGCACCAGGGCTCTCTTGGTTCCCAACATCAAGCGCGCCCAAAAGCTGAACTTTGCCGAGTTTGTCTCCGCCTATGAAGACATCGTCCGCAGAGCTCGAGACAACAAGTTGACCGCTGAGGACTACCAGGGCACAACCATCTCACTCACCAATCCTGGAGGCATCGGCACAGTTCACTCTGTCCCAAGGCTGACCAAGGGACAGGGCTCAATAATTGGTGTTGGAGCTCTCGAATACCCTGCCCAGTTCAAGGGCATGAGCGAGGATCAGCTCGCGGAGCAGGGCATTGGCAAGATTCTCACTCTCACCTCGACCTACGATCACAGAGTCATTCAGGGTGCAGGAAGCGGAGAATTCCTGAAGATCGTCGAGGAGCTCCTGCTGGGTGAGCGCAGCTTCTATGAAGAGATCTTTGCCGATATGCGCATCCCCTACACCCCAGTTGTCTGGGTCAGCGACTTCCACTGGGACCTAGCCGATCAGTCGGGAAAGAACACAAGAATTCAGGAGTACATCAACGCATTCCGCGTTCGTGGGCACCTAATTGCTGATGTGGATCCCCTTGAGTACAGCCAGCGCTGGCACCCAGACCTAGACATCAGGAACTATGGCCTAAGCCTCTGGGATCTCGACCGAACCTTCAAGACAGGAGGTTTTGGAGGCAGAGTTAAGGCCAAGTTCCGCAATATCCTTGGAATCCTTCGCGACACTTACTGCCGCACTATCGGCATCGAGTACATGCACATCCAAGATCCCCAGGAACGCAGCTGGTTCCAGGAAAAGCTCGAGCAGCCCTATAAGAAGCCATCCAAGGAAGAGCAGTTCCGGATTCTGAACAAGCTCAATGAGGCAGAGGCTTTCGAGACCTTTCTACAGACCAAGTTTGTTGGCCAAAAGCGCTTCTCTCTCGAAGGTAGCGAGTCCCTTATTCCAGCTCTGGATCAGATTCTGCAGGCGGCGGCTGATGCCGAGCTTGAAGAGGCAGCAATCGGAATGGCTCACCGCGGAAGACTGAATGTACTAACCAACATTGCTGGAAAGACTTACTCGCAGGTCTTCCGCGAGTTCGAGGGTTCCACCGACCCCAGAAGCGTCCAGGGTTCTGGTGACGTGAAGTATCACCTTGGCACAGAGGGCTTGTTCACCTCAGGCCACGGCACCCAGATTAAGGTCTCCCTTGCCGCTAACCCCTCTCACCTAGAGGCCGTGAACCCGGTCCTAGAGGGAATTGTTCGAGCAAAGCATGACAGACTTGGAAACCCAGAAAACTTCCCAGTGTTACCAATCTTGGTCCACGGCGATGCGGCATTTGCGGGTCAGGGTGTGGTCCCTGAGACCATGCAGCTGTCTCAGCTTGATGGCTTCAAGACCGGTGGCACCATTCACGTCGTTGTAAACAACCAGGTCGGTTTTACCACGCTGCCAAAGGACTCAAGAAGCTCGATCTACTCAACAGATTTTGCAAAGGGCATTCAGGCACCAATCTTCCACGTGAACGGAGATGACCCCGAGGCGGTTGTCAGGGTTGCGCAGCTTGCCTTCGAATACCGTCAGCAGTTCAAGAAGGACGTAGTCATCGACATCGTCTGCTACCGCCGTCGCGGCCACAACGAGGGCGATGACCCCTCGATGACCCAGCCGATGATGTACAACCTCATCGAAGCAAAGCGCAGCGTAAGAACCCTCTACATGGACAACCTGATTGGTCGAGGTGACATCACCCAGGAAGAATTCGACGAGGCCAATGCCAGGTTCCAGGGATCGCTCGAGAATGCATTTGTCGAGGTTCACGAGGCGATGAGCCAGCCCGTGGCACTCCCAGAGCGTCCAGTCGGTATCGGCACCACCGCCAGCGAGAAGCAAGAGCTAGTTCGTCCAACGGCAGTTGCTAAGGAGGTTGTCGAGGCCATCGGCAACGCTCACGCCAACACCCCCGAAGGCTTCACCGTACATCCAAAGCTTGCTCAGCTACTCCAAAAGCGCATCGAGATGAGTCGGGAGGGTGGCATCGATTGGGGATTCGGAGAGCTAATCGCCTTTGGATCGCTCCTTCTCGAGGGAATCAACGTCAGGCTCACTGGCCAGGACTCCGGTCGCGGAACCTTCGTGCAGCGTCACGCAAGCTTCTTTGACCGCGAGACGGGTCGGGAGTGGATGCCACTTAGCTACGTCGCAGAGCAGCAGGCTAGGTTCCAGGTCTACAACTCACTGCTGAGCGAGTTTGCAGCCCTTGGCTTCGAGTACGGCTACTCGGTAGAGGAGCCAGACTCTCTAACGCTTTGGGAGGCGCAGTTCGGAGACTTTGTAAACGGAGCTCAGACGATTACCGATGAGTTCATCTCCTCGGGTGACCAGAAGTGGATGCAGCAGTCATCGCTCGTCATGCTGCTCCCCCACGGCTACGAGGGTCAGGGGCCTGACCACTCCTCCGCTCGAATTGAGAGGTTCTTGCAGCTCTGCGCTGAAAACAACATGACCGTTGCTCAGCCCTCCACACCTGCGAGCCACTTCCACCTGCTCAGGCGCCAGGCCTACACCAAACCAAAGCGCCCACTTATTGTCTTCACACCCAAGTCAATGCTGAGGCTCAAGGCGGCATCGTCTTCGGTCGAGGACTTCACATCGGGTAGTTTTCTGCCTCTGATCAATGACCAGCAGGGGCTTGAGCCACACAACGTAAAGCGCATCCTTTTCTGCTCGGGCAAGGTCTACTGGGACCTCTTGGCAGAAAGCCAAAAGCGTGGAGCCGGCGACACCGCAATCGTTCGTCTCGAGCAGCTGTACCCAACTCCTGTAGAGGAGATGAAGAAGGCAATCGAGCAGTTCCCGGGTGCTCAGCTGCGTTGGGTCCAGGATGAACCTGCGAACCAGGGGCCATGGAGCTACATGGGACTATTCATGCCTCGCTACGGAATCAACTTCCAGGTCATTTCAAGACCAGCATCTGCCTCTCCGGCAACCGGTTCTGCGAAGCGCCACGCGGCCGAGCAGGCAGACCTAATTGCAAGGGCCTTCGGGGACTAGCGTTTGCGCTCGATAAGGGTTGTCATCCTCGGAGACGAGCTTCTCACCGGAGCCGGCGACCCAAAGGGCCTGGGCTGGTTAGGGCGAGTGCAGGCAAGGCTGCCCAAAGGCGAGGATGTTGCCTTTTTTCCGCTCGCAATGGTCGATGAGAGCACTGGAGAGCTGCTAGAGCGCTGGAAGTCTGAGGCTCTAAAGCGTTTCTCACCAGAGAGTGAAAACTTCCTAGTTGTCGCCCTTTCTTCCAAGGACATCGAGGCCGGGACGACCATCTCCCGTTCTCGGTTAAACCTCGCCTCACTGCTTGATGATGCCCAGCGCGAAGGGGTCAAGACTTTTGTGGTCGGGCCAACTCCCAAGGGAAACCCCGAGTATGACGCGGAGGTCGAGCATCTGAATGCTGGTTTTTTCGACGTGGTAAAGCGCAGGCAAGTTAGATATGTGGACTGCTTTAACCCGCTCAAAGACCATGAGGGCTGGCTCTCAGAAGTAACTTCCCACCCAAGAACTCTGCCTGGTCAGGTTGGCTACGGGCTAATAGCCTGGCTGGTACTAAATCGGGGTTGGTTTGAGTGGCTGGGGCTTACTGAGGAAGATCAGTCGTGATCTTGTGCCTCGCGCAGCCTGCGCATCACGCGCTCAGCTAGCTCCTCGGTTGGAGCCTCGTCGCAAGAGCGCTGGATAACCTGGTTGAACACTACTTCGATGTCGTAGTGCTGCTCACAGGAGTCACAGTTGGCGATGTGAGCGGTAATTACCTCGAGCTCACTTTCGACCATGGCGGAGTGTAGGTACTCGTGAACGTTGCGCTTGACGTCTTCGCAGTCGACTTGCTTCACGATTCCTCCTTCTCGCCTACGTCGTAGCCTTCTTGCCTTGCGTAATCTTGCAACAAAGTTCTCAGTAATTTCTTCCCGCGGTGCAATCTGGACATCACCGTTCCCACTGGAGTGTCCATAACCTCTGCTATTTCCGCGTAGGGAAGACCTTCCACAACCGCGTAGTAAACGACCATTCGGAACTCATCCGGAATCTGATCCATGGCCTCGCGAATGATATTCGCGGGAAGGTTATCCAGAGCCTCCAGCTCCGCACTCCTGTTTGTGCTAGAGGTAACCGACTCCCCCGAACCCACCTGCCAGTCCTCTAGGTCATCGAGGGCGGTTTTAGCCTGGTCTTTATTGCGCTTGTTGTAGAGGTTGATGTGGGTGTTCGTCATGATCCTAAAAAGCCAGGCCTTTAGGTTTGTGCCCTGCTGGAACTTATCCCAGGCAGCAAAAGCCTTGGCAAAGGTTTCTTGAACCAGGTCCTCGGCATCAGATGGGTTTCTAGTCCATCGCAGCGCAGCTCCATAGAGCTGTGGCATAAGAGGAAGGGCTTGCTGCTCGAAGGTAACTAGTTTCTCGCTCTTATCGCCACTCATTACAGCAAATTCTACCCTCACTAGCAGGGCCACGCTCACGGGGTCTGTGGGAACCCGAGCGCATTTCAGAGCGCTAAAAGGTATCTTTGTGAGGTGCCAGAAACCTCAGTTAGCTACGCAGCTCCCACATCAGCTGGGTTTGACGCGACCGTGGCGCTGCCTGGTAGCAAGTCTCTTACCAACCGAGAGCTGGTGCTGTCCGCGCTGGCTAGCGAGCCCTCTGAACTTATCGACCCGCTTATCTCTAGAGACACCAAGCTAATGATTGAAGCTCTTGAAAAGCTCGGTGCTCGTTTTGAAAGCAGTGGAGAGAGCCTCCGGGTAACTCCTGGCACTGGATCTCAGGACACAATTATCGACTGCGGTCTCGCCGGCACGGTCATGAGATTTGTGCCACCTGTTGCAGCGCTAGCGACCGGACGAATCGAATTTGACGGCGATGTGGCTGCAAGGCGCAGACCCATGATCACCACGATTGACTCTCTAGAGAGCCTTGGCGTGAGAGTTGAATATGAGCGCAAGGCTTTACCTTTTGCCGTCATTGGTAGCGGAGAGATTCCAGGTGGAGACCTCGAGATTGACGCCTCCGCATCATCGCAGTTCGTCTCAGGTCTATTGCTGAGCGCAGCCAGATTCCAAGGTGGCCTAACGCTGAGCCACACTGGCGAAACCCTTCCCTCAATGCCTCACATCGAGATGACTCTTGCAACCCTAACTGGCAGGGGTGTTAGAGCCAGTCAGACCTCGGCTAAGAGCTGGAGGGCCGAACCGGGTGAAATTGCTGGGGCAACTGTGCAGATTGAACCTGACTTATCCAACGCTGGGCCTTTTCTAGCTGCGGCGCTGGTAACAGGCGGCACCGCAAGGATCCCGAACTGGCCTTCGGAAACAACCCAGGTTGGTGCCGATTTTGCGCGGTTACTCGGCGAGATGGGTGCGGATGTCTCGCTCTCGGAGGGGACCCTTACCCTTACTGGAACCGGGACTATCAACGGCATCGATGCCGACCTCTCTGCTGCAGGAGAGCTAACACCAACCATTGCCGCCATTGCTGCACTTGCCAGCACTCCGAGTCGGCTAACCGGAATTTCTCACCTCCGCGGCCACGAGACCGATCGTATTGCGGCGCTTGTTGCCGAGATTAATTCCCTGGGTGGAGTTGCAACCGAGCTAGAAGACGGTATCGCAATAAGTCCGGGAAACCTTTCGGGTGGCACCTGGCACTCCTACGAAGACCACCGAATGGCCACCACGGGAGCCATCATTGGACTGGTGATTCAGGGAGTGGTTGTTGATGACATTGGCACCACCTCTAAGACACTTCCGGACTTTGTCGGCATGTGGGAAAAGATGTTGGGTCTTAGGTGAGCTGGCTCTACGAACCAGAGAACAGGCACGATCTCGACGAGGACGACGTCCGAGTTCGCCCCAATCCAAAAGGTTCGAGACCTAGAACAAAGCGTCGTCCAAGTTTCGAAAATGCTCCCAGGGGAATGGTCATACAGGTTCACCTGGCCCGTTACAAGGTCATTACAGACGACGGTATTGAGGTCACAGCCACCCTCGCCAAAGAACTCAGAAAAGACGGCTGCGTAACTTGCGACAGAGTGGCGCTCGATGGCGATGTCACCGGTGCTAAGGGCTCACTAGCGAGAATTGTGACGATCGATGAGCGTTCGAGTGTGCTAACCAGGGCCGCTGAAGATGGTGAAGAGGTCGAGCAGACCATAGTTGCAAACGCAGACCAGCTTGTAATAGTGATGGCTGCGGCCAATCCCGAACCCAGGCCAAGGCTCGTCGACCGCTACCTTGTTGCCGCCTACAACGCCGGCCTCAAGCCAATTTTGGTGGTAACCAAGTGTGATGTCAGCGACCCTGCCGACTTCATTGCCGGCTTTGCCGGAGTGGAATTGGAGATCATTCAGACCCGCAGCGACCAGCCACTACCTGAGCGGCTCCTGGAGGCGCTCGTGGATCACACCTCGGTGTTTGTGGGCCACTCTGGAGTTGGTAAATCGACGCTAATAAACAAACTTGCCCCAAACACCGATCGGTCAACTGGAATTGTGAACGAGCTAACAGGTAAAGGCAAGCACACCTCCTCTTCGGCCATCGCCATCAAGGTCTCAGGTGGCTGGATTGTGGACACCCCTGGCATCCGCAGCTTTGGCCTGAGTGGAATATCTGCTGGCCAGATTCTCCGGGGATTCAGCGACCTCAGCGACGCCGCAGAGGCTTGCCCGAGAGACTGCTCACACATGCCCCCCGCAGATGACTGCGCGCTGGACCAGGCCCTGCGGGAAGGAAAGCTGACCGAGCTTAGGTTGGACTCATTCCGAAGGCTCGTGGCCGGGCTCGGCTCGGTAGATTGGCAGTGATGAGTAAGGACCTTGAATTCGCGCTTGAGCTTGCTCAGAGCGCCGACAAAATTTCACTCTCACGCTTCCGCGCCCTTGACCTGAAGGTAGAGACCAAGCCGGATAGAACTCCCGTGACAGATGCCGACAAGGCTGTCGAAGAGAGGCTCAGGGCAATGATTGCCGATTTTAGCCCAACGGACGCGGTAATTGGTGAGGAGTTTGGTTCTGCGGCAGGCTCTCGAGAGTGGATTCTCGACCCCATTGATGGCACCGCAAACTTTCTCAGAGGGCTACCGATTTGGGCGACACTGATTGCCCTAAGAGTTGACGGCGAACTAAAGCTCTCGGTGGTGTCGGCGCCGGCTCTTGGTCGGATGTGGTGGGCTGAGCGCGGAGCTGGAGCTCACACCAGAGACATTGACGGTAGCAAGCGCATCTTGGAAGTTTCCAAGGTGGCAAGCCTCGAGGACTCCTTCGTGTCATTCAACTCAATCTCGCAATGGGACTCGATTGGCAAAGCCGAGCGGCTCACCGAGCTTTCGCGCAGGGTTTGGAAGGATCGAGCATTTGGCGACTTCCTGAGCTACATGTATGTGGCAGAGGGGTTAATAGAGATGGCCTCCGAACCTGATTTGAAGATTTACGACATCGCGGCACTGGTTCCAATCGTTCTAGAGGCCGGTGGTCGTTTCACGGCACTCGATGGTGAGCTGAGCGATGGAAGCAGTGCGGTAATCGCAAGCAATGGCCTTCTGCACGAGCAGTTCCTAGAAATTCTTTCGTGATATGACACTGAAGACTCAGAAGCTTTTTGCGCTGGCAGCAATTGTTCTGCTCGCGCTAAATCTGAGAACCGCGGTTGGTTCGCTGTCCCCGGTTGTCAACTACATCCAGCAAGACATTGCGCTTCCGATCGTGACCATTGGACTTTTAGGTATTGCAGCGCCACTTGCTTTTGCTATTTCGACCTCGCTGGCATATCGCCCTGCCAGAAGATACGGCGTCGAAATAACGCTCGTAATCACCGTTTTGGCAATCATTGCCGGTCACCTCTTCAGAGCGCTGGCCTGGGACTCGACCTCGCTCTTTGTGGGGAGCATACTCTCGCTCTTGGGCATGGGAGTTGGCAACGTGCTGCTCCCTGTTTTGGTTAGGAAGTACTTCCCAAACCGCATTGGGCAAATCTCTTCGCTTTACATCACCATGACCGCAATCTCAGCATCGAGCGGCTCGTTCTTCGCGGTGCCGGTGGCTGAGGCAGCAGGCTGGCGATTATCGCTTGGCCAATGGGCCCTCCTTGCAGCCCTGACACTGCTTCCACTGCTTGCGATTAGGGCAAACTCGACGAAGGAAGTCAAGGAGCCAAAACTAGAGGGTCAAAAGGCAATCTGGCGATCACCAACAGCACTTGCAATTGGGGTCGTGCAGGGCATGACCAGTGTGTTCGGCTACGTGTCCTTTGCCTGGCTACCGATATTGCTTATCGAACACATTGGAGTAAGCGAGTTCCAGGGTGGGTCGCTACTCGCGCTGTTTGCCATCATGGGACTGCCGGTGTCGCTGATAGTGCCGGTGCTGGCAGATAAATTCCAGAAGTCCCACTCTCTGATTGTCTATTTCTCAGCGACCATGGGCTCCATTGGAGCACTGGGGCTATTGTTTGGTCCCACTTCATTGGCATGGATTTTCGTGGCTTGCCTGGGCCTTGGACCCACGATGTTCCCGTTGGCGCTGACCCTTTTCAACCTTCGCTCCCGCACCCGGGCCACGGTTTTGGCAGTAAGTGCCTTCGGTCAGGGGGTGAGCTACACCCTCGCAACACTCATGGTCTTCCTGGTTGGGATCTTCCGCGAGGTCACAGGTGGCTGGGAACTTACGCTCTGGCTTCTATTTGTAGTTGCTGCAGGCAGCAGCATTGCCGGAATCCAGCTTGCTAAGCACAGCTTTGTGGACGACGAACTGAGTTAGTCGAGCTTTACCCCGACCGAATTGCATCGAGCGCTTATTGCACTGAGTGCATCATCTACCCGTTGCTGGGCATCTTGAGCGCCACCAGACTGGGCTAGGGCATCTCCAAGCTCACGTACCTCTGCGGCAAAATCCGAGGACAAAAGCACCTCCACCTGGTCTCCAATTAGCTCATCTATCCGATCCAGCACTCCAGAGTCCACAACTCCGTCTTCATAGGCTTGGGCTGCCGACTCTAGGGTGCCCTCGAGTGCGGTGCAGGCGGCAGCATCGGCACCACTTCTTATGACCTGATCTGCGCTACAACCAGACAGCACTGCAAGCAGTGCAAGACCGGCAAACGTGTGGGTCAGGGCTCTCATCGCTCTAGAGGCTAGTCAGAGTTCGCAAAAACTCGGCGAGCTCAGTGGGAGTGGTCCGTAATTGTTTGTAATGGAGGAAGAAAACAGGCCCCACGAAGTTACACTTCCTTGAACCAAACTCTGGAGAGAAAGCTTGCGCGTCTACGAAAACATCACCGAGGCCTTTGGCAATACGCCGCTTGTGAGGCTAAACAAGATCACCGACGGTGCTCCTGCACAGGTGTTCGCAAAGCTCGAGTTTTATAACCCCTCAAGTTCTGTAAAGGATCGCCTCGGTATTTCGATGATCAACGAGGCAGAGAGCTCAGGAGAGCTCAAACCCGGCGGAACAATCATCGAGGCAACAAGTGGCAATACTGGAATCTCTTTGGCGATGGTGGGCGCTGCAAGGGGTTACCGCACCATCATCGTGATGCCAGATTCTATGAGCCTCGAGCGAAAGATACTCATCCGCGCTTACGGAGCAGAGCTGATACTGACCCCGGCCGCCGAGGGCATGAAGGGCTCGGTCGCCAAGGCCGAAGAGCTCGGTAGAACAATTGAGGGCGCCGTCATGGTTCGACAGTTTGAAAACCCCGCCGGACCAAAGATTCACCGCGAAACTACAGCGGAAGAGATCTGGCGTGATACCGATGGCAAGATCGGAGCATTTGTTGCAGGCAGCGGAACCGGCGGCACCATCACCGGCACTAGCCTCAGGCTCAAGGAGCTAAACCCCAAGATCAAGAGCTACGCCGTTCAGCCGGCTGCGTCCCCGCTGCTAACTGGAGGAGAGGCTGCAGGCCACCCGCTCGCGGGCATCGGCCCCAACTTCATCCCGCCAATTCTCGATACCTCAAGCTACGACGAGGTAATCAGCGCACCAAACCAGGTTGCCTTTGACTTTGCAAGGAGAGCCTCTGCCGAAGAGGGCATCTTGGCAGGTATCTCGTCCGGTGCCGCACTTTGGGCAGCGCGAGAGGTTGCCAACCGCAAGGAGCACGCGGGGCAAATTATCGTGGTAATACTTCCGTCGTTTGGAGAGAGGTATGTATCTTCTACCCTCTACCGCGACCTGCAAGAGGAATACCAGACAAAGAGTTGAGCATTTCACAAGACATCAGCGCCGGCCTCGAGCGGGACCCGGCTACCAAGAGCGCCCTAGAGCTCATCCTCACCTCACCTGGGCTGCACGCTGTCTGGACCTACCGAATAGCCCACAGGCTGTGGAAGCTCAAACTCAGGATTCTCTCCCGCATGCTCTCGAACTGGGCAAAACTCTGGACCTCAATTGAGATTCACCCGGGGGCCATAATCGGTAAGCGTTTTGTGATCGATCACGGAGTTGGTGTTGTCATCGGAGAAACCGCAATCATCGGTGATGACGTGCTCATCTATCACGGGGTGACTATGGGTGGAAAGACCCTGGACCCGGTAAAACGCCACCCCACCGTTGGTGACAGGGTCATCATCGGAGCTGGAGCAAAGTTGATCGGAGCTATCACCATCGGCAACGATTGCGCCGTGGGTGCAAACGCCGTTGTCACCAAGGACATGCCCAATGGCACCGTAGCCGTAGGCGTTAACGCCAGACTGTTGAATCTAACCGGGGACGATTTCTACGTAATCTGATTTCCCGGTGTTTTTGAAATACATGCAACTCCACCTGGAATCAATCGCCACCTGACGGGTGCCCTGCATTCCGTGCTGCTTCATTAGTTTCCAGGTATTGTCCCTCGAGAGATCGGTCTGCAGGTGCGGAGCCTTTGGGTAGAACACCCAGAAGCTAATCTTCTGCTCCCAGAGCTTGGCTAGCTTTCCAGCCTTCTTCTCGAGCTGCTTTGAGTTGTCCACGAAGTAAAACAGCGAGGGAGCCGTGCCCTCGGAAACCATTTTTTGTGCGGTATCTAAGTCCGCCGCCCACGGGTGAATGTCATCCAGATCGACATCAGCCGCCAAATTCACGCAGGGGACCTGAACGCCCTGCGGAACATACATCTTGCTCGACAGTGCCACGCCCAAAATTCTAGGTAACCGAGGGTGTTCACCTGTAGTTAAGGCAAAAAATTCACTTATATAACTAGCCCAGAAGAGGAGCTAGGTAATAGCCGTCCAAGGTGCTGGAGGGCCTAGCCTGGCCACCGTGCTGGGAAGTGAAGCTAGAGGTCCCGTCTTTGCCGCAGAGATTGAGAATGGCTCCGCTACCTCCGGGGTGAGATCGAATCCACTGGGTCAGGTCGTAGACACCGCCATCGATCACAACCCAGCACTCGGCTGCAGAGTTGCGCTCTGAAACCTGTGCGAGGGTATACCCGTTGACGCTCTCCTCGGGAGTCGGAGTTGGCTCCGCAGTCTGAGTCGGCTGCGGCTCATCGGACTCTTCATCGGCTGGCTCTTCATCTCTTGAGTCTTCTTCGCCTGCATCATCTTCGGCTTGCTCGTCATCTCTTGAATCTTTTTCTTCGCTTGCCTCGGATCGCGCAGTCTCTGGAGCGTCACTCTTCTCCTCTGATTTCTCAGCGGCGTCATCGGACTGCTGCTCAGACTCTTCCTCAAGGGTTTCTTCCGAGAGCTCTTGGGTCTCGTCACCTTCACCGCCACTAGCCTCAACTTGCCCGGTGTTTTGGACAGGAGTTTCGATAGCAGGATCACTTGCAGCGCATCCAGTGAGGACCAGTAGGGAAGCTAGAAGGAGGGCAATTCGCATGTTATTGAGAACAGCCCAAAAACTCAGGTATTCCTAGCCCGCCTTCGAGAGCTCGGGTTCGCGCTCTCTGCCGCCAGCAAGAATGAGCCCAATCGTGATTAGAGGTATGCCCACCAACAGGCCGATTGTGATTTGTTCCCCGAGGAAGATGATGCCTAGTGAGAGAGCCACAGCGGTGTTCACATAGGTAATCAGGGTGGCCTTAGCAGGACCTACTTCCTTGATTAGCTTGAAGAAAATCACAAACGCTGCAGCCGAACAAACCAATCCCAACACGACAACAGCCATCAGGCTCAATGGGCTTGCGCTTGAAAGCTCGCCAGGAAGTTGCGGCAGCGAAAATGGTGAGTAAACGATTGCTACAAAAGCCATGCTCACGCCAATCACCCCTGCCGATGGCACGTCATGAAGCTTGATGTTTGCAACAATCGGGGCGATCGAATATCCAACTGCCGCCAGCACCACCATCAGAACATAGAGCGGATTCACGGCTCCGGTAACCGAATCGATCCCAACGAGAGTGAAGACGCCAATGAACCCGATGATCATGCCCGATAGCGGCTTGAGCTTCAGCGCTTTGCGGTCCTTGAGGAAAATAGCCAACACTGCTACCGCGAAAAATGGGACCGTCGCAATCAAGAGCCCCGCTAGGCCTGAGGAAATGTGCTTTTCGGCCTCGGTAATCAAAAACCAAGGTCCAACCATCTCAACCGCTCCAAAGACCAATACATAGGGCCAGGCTTTCAGAGCCGGCTTTAGGCCCCCTGTAAGGGCCGCATAAGGAATGAGGACTAGAGCACCCAGAGAGGTCCTGAGAAAGACGATTGAGGGGGTAGAAAAGCTCTCTAGAGCAAGTGCAATGAAAAAGTACGGGAGTCCCCAAGAAATGCCCGCAAGCGAGAATAGAACAAGGCCTTTTTGGGTCACCACGCAATCGTAGTGGCAAGTGGCTTTGCCAAATCAACTAGGCCCAAAGCGGACCTGAATCACCCCAAATTGGCAATCTTGTCTAGTACCCCTAGACTGAGTGCCATGCGCGACGAAATTGTCCAAAAGCCAGCCGACACAACTGCTGACCTCCATACTTTGGTTAGAGATCGCTGGAGCCCGAGAATCTTTGACACCGAGCACTCCCTTGGCCCTGCTGAGCTTGAAAGTATTGGCGAAGCTTTTCGATGGGCTCCCTCATCATCAAACCAACAGCCATGGAAACTGGTGCTGCTAACTCGAGGCAGCGAGCTCTTCGAGTCAATCGCGAGTACTGGATTGACCGGTTTCAACCAGAGCTGGGCTCCAGATGCCTCTGCGCTGGCTGTGGTTTTGGCAGCCAAGACCTTTGAAGGCAAAGACCGCAAGATGGCCGAAACCTACTTTGATGTTGGGTTAGCTTCGAGCCAGCTGGTAACTCAGGTTGAGAGCATGGGACTGAAGGCTCACTTCATGGGAGGCATCGTGCCGGAGAAGATTCGTGAAGACCTAAATGTATCTGAGCATGAGGTGGTGTGCGTGATCGCCCTTGGAAAGCAGGGCTCCAGCCTAGGCAAGGAGGAAGCAATTGTTAGCCGAGAAACCGCTCCAAGGACCAGAAACAGCTCGAGCGAAGTCTACGTAATAGACAGCGCCCTCTAGTTCTCGCTTGCGCGCTTCCTTGCTGACGCTGCCCTGGCTCGGACGTTAGGGTCCAGTTCGACTTTACGAATTCGAATTGCGTCGATCGTCACCTCAACACACTCGTCCTCACGGGCGAACTCCAGACTCTCCTCTAGAGAGAGCTTGCGCGGAGGCGTTAGCCCCTGGAAGCTATCGGCAGAGGATGCTCGCATGTTGGTGAGCTGTTTCTCCTTGGTGATGTTAACGTCCATGTCGTCAGCCCTGGAGTTCTCCCCCACAACCATGCCGGTATAGACCTCGGTACTCGGCTCCACAAAAAAACTGCCGCGCTCTTGAAGCGCAATCATGGCGTATGGGGTAGCGCTACCTGGGCGGTCCGCAACCATCGAGCCCGACTTGCGGGTAATGATCTCGCCAAACCAGGGCTCATAGCCAGAGCTCAGGGCATTGGCGATGCCGGAGCCCTTAGTAATTGTCAAAAACTCGGTGCGGAAACCGATTAGCCCTCTTGATGGCACCTTGAACTCAACTCGAACCCATCCGGTTCCGTTGTTGGTCATGTGGAGCATGCGGCCTTTGCGGGCAGCTAAAAGCTGAGTCACCGCCCCCATAAACTCCTCAGGAACATCGACGGTGAGTTCCTCCACGGGTTCGTGGAGCTTGCCGTCGATCTTCTTGGTCACTACCTGCGGCTTACCAACGGTGAGCTCATAGTTCTCGCGGCGCATCTGCTCCACCAGGATTGCCAGAGCTAGCTCCCCCCTGCCCTGAACTTCCCAGGCGTCCGGGCGTTCGGTTGGAAGCACTCGGATTGAGACGTTTCCAACGAGCTCGCGGTCCAGCCTCTCTTTGACGAGCCTTGCGGTGATCTTGGCACCCTTAGCGCGGCCAGCCATTGGGGAGGTGTTGATTCCGACCGTCATCGAAATAGCTGGCTCGTCAACGCTGATTCCTGGAAGTGGGCGCACATCCTCTGGATCGCATAGCGAGTCACCGATGGTGATTTCCTCAATACCCGCAACCGCAACAATGTCTCCAGCGCTGGCGCTTTCGATGCTGAATCGCTCGAGCGCTCTGGTTCCAAGTAGTTCGGTAATCTTCACCATTTGTTGGCTACCATCCTGTCGGACCCAGGCAACCTGCTGGCCCTTACGAATCGTGCCATTGTGAACGCGCAGCAGCGCAAGCCTTCCCAAAAACGGTGAGGCATCCAGGTTGGTGACGTGCGCCTGCAGTGGCGCTCCCTCTTCAAATTTTGGTGCCGGAATGTACCTCAAGATCGCCTCAAAAAGCGGCTCTAAGTCCTCGCTATCTGGCAGTTCGCCATTTTCGGGCTTGTTGAGCGAGGCCCTGCCTGCCCTACCGGATGCATAGATAACCGGCAGATCCAGGATTGCGTCCACATCCAAGTCCGGGACGCTGTCGTGAAGGTCGGATGCCAGCCCGAGCAATAGATCATGGCTCTCCTCAACTACCTCATCGATGCGGGCGTCGCTGCGGTCAGTTTTATTAACGAGCAAAATCACCGGAAGCGAGGCCTCGAGAGCCTTGCGCAAGACGAACCTAGTTTGCGGAAGAGGGCCCTCAGAGGCGTCAACCAGCAGAACTACACCGTCCACCATCGATAGTCCGCGCTCAACCTCGCCGCCGAAGTCGGCGTGCCCTGGGGTGTCAATAACGTTCAGCGTGACCGAGCTGCCCTTCGATGCGGGACCGGAATAGGTCACCGCGGTGTTCTTGGCCAAGATAGTGATGCCTTTTTCCTTCTCGAGATCACCGGAGTCCATCACACGCTCATCAACGGCGGCGTGAGCGGCAAATGAGCCGGTCTGGCGTAACATGGCATCCACCAAAGTGGTCTTTCCATGGTCAACGTGGGCAACTATGGCCAGATTTCTCAGGGCCTGATTTGATTGGGTCATCTAATACCTAGGTTTTGGGAGCCCGTGTCAGGCCCGGCTCAGTTTATTGGCAGTTGGCCGACAAGACAGCGAATTAGACTCATCGGGTTATGGCAGTCGACTTTGATTCAGGCCTCAAAGAGGCATCAGAGAAGCTCTTGGAGCTCTCTACCAAGTTGCCCACGCCAATAGTCCTGATCGATGGCCGTGCGGGCTCAGGCAAGTCTCTCTTTGCCACCAAGATGGCCGAAAATTACTTCTCGGAGAACACGCAGGCAGCAAGAATCGTCCAGCTCGATGACCTCTATCCAGGTTGGGAAGGCCTTGCCGCGGGCAGCGTCTATGCGAGAGAGAGAATCCTGGAGCCAATAAGCGCAGGCAAAGAAGCCAGTTGGCAGATTTGGGACTGGGAGCAGGGATGCCGAGGTGCAACCGGCGAAGCCGGAAACGGTTTCCGTGAGTTCTCGGGCGGCACAGCACTCATCGTCGAGGGCTGTGGAGTGCTATCAAAGGCCTCCGCGCTAATGGCATCGCTAAGGCTATGGATTGAAGCTGATTCAACAAAGCGTCGACAGAGATTTAGTGAACGAGACAAAGGCAAATTCGATGAGTACTGGGGAGTCTGGGCAGCCCAGGAAGAAGAGTTTTATGCCGCAGAGCGCAGCCGTGAGCTTGCGGATCTAGTTATTCAGAACTAGTTCTGTTTTCCCGCCAGGTGCGGATTCCGGCTACAACACTGAGAGAAATCACCACAATCGCAATTGCGTAGGTTGCATTTCGGACAAAGGGAATCGAGTAGGTGAAAAAACCTGCGAGGGTAAGACCACAGCCCCACAAAAGCGCCCCCACGGCATTTGCACTGAAGAACTTGTAGTAGTTCATCTTCGAGATTCCTGCGAGCGCCGGGATGATGACTCTCCCCCAGGGCACAAACCTCGCAACCACTATCGACCACCAGCCATAGCGCACATAAAAAACCTCAGATTTTTCGATGGCATTTTTTAGCCACTTTCCCTTGCGCTTGTCCAGATAGGGCCTGCCGTAATGCCGGCCAAGGGTGTAACCAACCTGATCGCCCAGCCAGGCGGCGATGCCAACACCCACCACCATCACAAAGATGTTGATTGTGTCTTGATTGGCCGCTGCCACCAGACCAGCGGCGAAGACTAAAGAGTCGCCCGTAATAAAAGGGATGAAAGCGCCGACAAACAGCCCTGTGCCCGCAAATACCAAGCCAAAGACTGCTGCATAGAAGAGAAATGGGCCCGTCTGATCAAACCAACTCACAATGTCATCGGTCACGGAAAGACGGATGAGGTTGGTGGGCATGGGACAAGTCTAAGCGCTCGGGTGCGCTGCTGATTCCCTAGACGTTGAAGCGGAACTCGACCACGTCACCGTCTTGCATGACGTAGTCCTTACCCTCCATGCGGACCCGACCCTGCGCCTTTGCCTCTGCCATGGAGCCCGCGGAATCAAGGTCTAGATAGGAAACTATCTCTGCTTTGATGAAGCCCTTCTCGAAGTCGGTGTGGATCACCCCGGCCGCCTGTGGCGCTTTCCAGCCCTTGCGAATTGTCCAGGCTCTGGCTTCCTTAGGTCCCGCGGTGAGGTAGGTCTGAAGCCCCAGGGTGGCAAATCCAATTCTCGCCAGCTGGTCTAGCCCGCTTTCACTCTGTCCCAACGAGGCAAGCAGCTCGCTGGCTTCCTCAGGGCTTAGGTCAATGAGCTCACTCTCGACCTTGGCATCCAGGAACACTGCCTCGGCGGGGGCAACAAGCTCAGCTAGTTCCGCCAACTTCTCTTTGTCCGAAAGCACTCCCTCGTCGACATTAAAGACAAACAGAATTGGCTTGGCGGTCAACAGGCCAAACTCCTTGAGATGGGTCATTTCAATGCCCGAGAGCGATAGGGGCTTCCCGCCATCAAGGATTCCAATTGCCTCATCAATCACGGCAAGCACCTGTGGATCGTTGCGCTTAGTCTTGACCTCTTTTTCGATTCGCGGCCTTGCCTTTTCCAGGGTCTGCATGTCAGCCAATATCAGCTCGGTGTTGATGGTCTCGATATCACTCTTGGCATCAACCTTGCCGTCAACGTGAACAACGTCGGAATCGGAAAACCCACGCACAACCTGTGCAATCGCATCCGCCTCGCGGATATTGGCGAGGAACTGGTTTCCGAGTCCCTCACCTTCGGAAGCTCCGCGCACAATTCCGGCAATGTCGACAAACGAAACCGGAGCGGGAACCTTCTTCTCCGAAGAGAAGATCTCACTTAGCCTGTCAAGCCTGCTATCGGGAAGATTGACGACACCGATGTTGGGCTCAATGGTGGCAAACGGGTAGTTTGCCGCGAGCACAGAGTTCTTGGTAAGTGCGTTGAAGAGGGTTGACTTGCCGACATTGGGCAGTCCGACGATTCCGATAGTTAGGGCCACCGCGAAAGTCTATTGCCCGATAATTGGCTTGTGGCTTTGGACTTCGTGGCAATTGACTTTGAGACTGCCAACTCTTCTCCGGCCTCTCCTTGCGCAGTTGGCTTAGTCCGAGTTGAGGCTGGAGAAATCACGCAGTCGCTTTCGATGCTTTTCAAGCCCCCATCGCCAAACAATTATTTTCTCTCTGGGAACATCGCCGTCCACGGCATCAAACCCGATGACATTGTCGATGCTCCTGACTGGCTCGACGCACTTCCAGAACTATTGCTGTTCACAGATGGAATGCCACTGATTGCTCACAATGCAAGTTTTGACATGTCGGTTCTCAAGGCTTCTGCCGCAGCGGTGAATTTTGACCTTCCCAATCTCAGCTACGGCTGCAGCCTAAAGATGTCCAGAAAGACCTACAACCTAGAGAGCTACCGCCTGAATGCGGTTGCCTATGCAATTGGACACGAAGATTTTCAGCACCACGACGCGCTCGCGGACTCAGATGCCTGCGCCAGGATCGTGATGCACATGGCTAAACGTCATGAGGTGGACGATCTCGAGGGGTTGCTTCGAAGCACGAACCAGCGTTTGCAAACCTTAGTTGTCTGACCCCACTGCAATACTGGCGGCTATGGATTTAACTCTGCTTTTTGTGCTCAACGGCCTAGGGCTGGGACTGGTCGTGGGCGCGTTCGTTGGCTATCGCTACGCAAGACGCAGGGCCACAGGCTCAGACCCTGCCATCCTGGCAAAGCTCGCCGCACTGGAGGCGACCGAGACTGAGCTCAGAGGTCAGCTGACAAAGGCGGACGAGGCTGCCAAAAACTCTCAGACTCAGAAGGATCAGGAAAACAAAGTTCTGGTTCAGCTCGCTCCCGTGAAGCAGCAGCTAGAGCAGATGCAGAGCGTCGTGCAGCGCATGGAGCGTGAGCGAGTCGAACAGTTCAGCACCATCTCCGAGCAGCTCAAGAGCGCCATAGAAACCGACGAGAACCTGAGGAAGCAGACTCAGCAGCTCTCACAGGCGCTTAGTTCAAATTCCCTCAGGGGTGTCTGGGGTGAGGCACAGCTTAGAAAGCTGGTGGAGCTTGCTGGTCTCATCAAGCACGCTGACTTCTCTGAACAGGCAACTATCGCAACCGGTGATAAGTCCGGCAGGGCTGACATGGTAATCAACCTGCCAGGTGGCAAGGCTCTCGCCATCGACTCCAAGGTCCCCTTTGATAAGTACCAGGAGGCCAGCACCATCTCGGAGCTTGCAAGTGGCGAAGAGCTAGAAAGACGCAAAAAGCTTCTGGCCGAGCACGTCAAGGCGGTGAAGGGGCATATCGACGAGCTTGCTGGACGCGCCTATTGGGAGGGGCTCGACACCTCTCCGGATTTCGTGATCTGTTTCGTGCCCAGCGAGTCGCTGCTGTCAGCAGCTTTGGAACAGGACCCGGCATTGATGGAGTATGCATTCAAGAAAAACGTGGCGCTTGCCTCTCCGGTTTCGCTGTTCTCGGTACTGAAGACGATCAACTACATCTGGCGCCAGAATGCGGACGAGTCACAGGTGCGCTCGATGATCAAGCTCGGCAGAGAACTATACGAGCGGGTAGGCAAGGTAGCAGCTCTAGCAGCAGATTTGGGCAACAAGCTCACTAGCACCGTCAAGAGCTATAACGGCTTTGTCTCATCGCTCGAGACGAGAATGCTGGTAACCGCACGAAAGCTCAATGATCTGGACGAAAACGAGCTGGGAATTGATTCCATAGAAAGCCCAAAACTGATTGAGCAGGGGCCAAATGCCATCACTGCGAAAGAGCTTGACGAGAGCGAAGATAAGTAGTTATTTGGCTATAGTGGGCATGGCGCCTACAACGATGTGAGTGTCATTTTTTCACTCACATCCAAGGAGTCACGATGGCTGACCAGAAATCACCTGTTGTCACCCTCACCCCCTCCCCAACCCTGGATCGCACCTATTTTGTGAAGAACCTGGTTGAGGGTGGTGTCAACAGAGCCTACGAGGTCGGCGAAGAGCTTGCAGGCAAGGGCATCAACGTAGCCCGCGGCCTTCAGCTTGCAAAGATTCCAGCTCCTGGCGTGGTCCCGATTGGCAATGCCGACCCGGCCGTATTGAAGCGGACCGGGTCTTCTAGTTTCTTGGTGCCACTGTGGGTCGATGGCACCCTAAGAGTCTCGACCACAGTCGTTGAATACGACGGCCCGACGACCAAGATCAATGAGCACCCCAGGCCGCTGCATCAAAAGGACTGGGATGCAGTCATCAGTCTCACCGAAAAGACACTTAAGGAGACTTCCGCCCAGTGGTTGGTTGTGGCTGGTGCTCACCCAGAGATCATCGAGACCGACAAAGTAATCGACCTAGATCCCCTCTTTGAGGTCACCCAACGTCTTGGCGTAAAGGTTATTCTCGACACCTCTGGAGACCCGCTTCGCTACTGGGCCCAAAAGGGTAGTGCAACTGTCATGAAGCCAAATGCTCACGAGCTTGCTGAGTGTGTGGGCAAGGATCTGAGGACTCTTGGAGACGTCATTGACGCGGCCCGTACCCTAAACGACTGGGGCGTGGACCTGATCCTGGCCTCGATGGGCGTAGACGGCATCGTGGCCGTTACCAAGACCCATGCGATTCACGCTTTCACGCCACCGGTGAAGGTCATCAACACGGTGGGTGCCGGTGACTCCACCATCGCCGGCTTCCTGGCCGCTGTGACAGCCAACGAGACTGAGGCGGAAGCATATGGTGTTGGGTTTGACGTTGCTGGCGGAATCGCAGCAGCGGTTCAGTGGGGTGCCGCAAAGGTTCAGCAACCGACAAGCGGCCTAAAGTCAATTGAAAATCTTGTTGAGGCAACTGTTGACCTCGACCCCGATCGAAACCGCCCCTTGGGCGAACCAGCCCAGGCCTAGGAGGCACAAAATGGCAGTAGTTTCATCCGCCGAGTACTCAGAAATGCTAGACAGGGCAAAGGCCAAGCGCTTTGCCTATCCGGCCATCAACGTTTCAAGCTCACAGACACTGAATGCAGCTCTTGCGGGCCTGCAGGAGGCCGGAAGTGATGGCATTCTCCAGGTCTCAACGGGCGGGGCCGACTACTGGAGCGGCCCGACTGTAAAGAACAGGGTCTCCGGTGCTCTAGCCTTCGCGGCATTTGCCCGTGAGGTGGCCAAGAATTTCGATATCAAGGTAGCCCTCCACACTGACCACTGCGCGGAAGACCAGCTGGATGGGTTTGTGAGGCCGCTACTGGATGTTTCTGCAGAGCAGGTAAAGGCAGGTGGCGAGGCGGTATTCAACTCCCACATGTGGGATGGCAGCGCGATTGCACTTGACCGCAACCTAGAGATTGCACAAGAGCTTTTGGCAAAGTCGAACAACGTCGGATCGATTTTGGAGATTGAGGTTGGTGCTGTTGGCGGCGAGGAGGATGGCGTCGAGGGTGGCATGGGAGAGCACCTCTACACCACAGTTGCCGACGGCATGCAGACCGTTGAGGCACTCGGCCTTGGTGAGAAAGGCCGCTACCTAGCGGCCCTAACCTTTGGAAACGTTCACGGCGTCTACAAGCCAGGAAATGTGAAACTAAGGCCAGAGCTGCTGGAGGAAATCCAGCGTGAGGTTGGATCAAAATACGGGAAAGAGTCTCCCTTTGATCTTGTCTTCCACGGGGGCTCAGGCTCTACCGAGAAGGAAATAGCAGACGCGGTCAGCTTTGGTGTGATCAAGATGAACATCGATACCGACACCCAATACGCCTTCACTAGGCCAATCGTGGACCACATGTTCAAAAACTACGACGGCGTTCTGAAGGTTGATGGCGAGGTTGGCAACAAGAAGACCTACGACCCTAGGAACTGGGGTAAGTCGGCAGAGGCAGGAATGGCTGCGAGGGTTGTAGAGGCTGCAAAGCAGCTTGGTTCAGCTGGTCAATCGAGCTGGTAGCCCTAGCCAACAAACCTAAGGCTGGAGCCGGGTCACCTTCCAGCTGTCAGCTTCAGGGGTCCTTTCAAAGGCAATCCGGTCGTGCATGCGGTTCGACCTTCCCTTCCAGAATTCAATACGACTGGGGATAATCCGATACCCGCCCCAGTAATCAGGCTTGGGGACAACCTGGCCCCCAAACCTGCTCAAAGCCTGATCGAACTGCTCGTCGAGCTTGCTGCGGGACTCGATTGGCTGTGATTGTCTAGATGACCACGCGGCGACCTGAGACTCGTGAGGCCTGGAGTGGAAATATACCTCCGAGTCGTCCTCGGAAACCGTCTCCACTCTCCCCTCTATAAGGACCTGGCGGTAAATCGAATACCAACCAAATACCGCACTGACTTGAGGATTTTGTTCAATTGCCTGCCCTTTGCGAGAGGAAAAGTTCGTGAAGAAGACAAAGCCGTTGTCCTCAACGCCCTTCAAAAGCACAGTTCGAGAACTTGGTGTGTTTGCGCTCGTTACCGTGCTGAGCACAAAGGCATTGGGCTCGTAGATTCCGGCCTCTTCCGCGGAAACCAGCCAGTCTCGAAACTGATCAATTGGGTTGGTGGCCAATTGGCTCTCATCGAGGGATTCCTGGCCGTAGTCCTCGTGTCTGCTAAGCGAGTCCATCAAACAAGATTCTCTAGCTACTGCTGCTCGCCTTGAGGTCCTTGCGAAGCTCTTTTGGCAGAGAGAACTGAATGTCCTCCTCGGCAGTGGTCACAGTCCTGACATCGCCGAAGTCTCTTTCGGCTAGGTAATCGAGCACTTCTTCAACAAGGTCCTCCGGTACTGAAGCTCCTGAGGTGACTCCGACACTCGTGACTCCGTCGAACCACTCGTCCTTGATTTCAGAGGAGTCGTCTACCCGGTAGGCAGCTTTGGCACCTGAGTCCAGCGCAACCTCGACCAGCCTTACAGTGTTTGAGGAGTTCGCCGAACCAACAACGATCACTAGATCTGACTCTGCACCAACCTTCTTGATGGCGACCTGTCTGTTTTGCGTTGCGTAGCAAATGTCATCGCTTGGTGGGTTGTGCATTTTTGGGAATCGCTCCCGAAGCTTCACCACAGTCTCCATGGTCTCGTCGACAGACAGGGTTGTCTGAGAGAGCCATATGACCTTTTCCGGGTCCCTTACCTTGGCGTTCTGGATGTCCTCATCGCCATCGATTAGCTGGACGGCGTGTGGGGCCTCTCCAGCGGTTCCCTCCACCTCCTCGTGGCCCTCGTGGCCAACCAGCAGGATGTCGTAACCCTCTTTTTCAAAGCGAAGTACCTCTTTGTGGACCTTGGTCACCAGTGGACAGGTGGCATCGATGGTTCGCTGATTGCGGGCATTTGCTGCCTCGATCACCGCCGGTGAGACCCCGTGGGCAGAAAAGACCATAATGCAACCCTCAGGAGCCTCTTCCACCTCATCGACAAAGATCGCCCCGCGCTTCTCAAGTGAGCGAACCACGTGTTTGTTGTGGACAATCTGCTTCCTGACATAAACAGGAGCGCCGTAATGGTCTAGGGCCTTCTCAACGGCAATAACCGCTCGGTCGACTCCTGCGCAGTAACCCCTAGGGGCTGCCAGAAGAACCTTCTTTCCCGAATTGATGTCGGGCTGGGCGTTATTGTTGATTAGGGTCACCACTCAATTCTACGAACCGTTACCGGAGGCTATTGCATGAATCAGCCAATGGCTCACGATCTTGAATCAAAAGTCTCCAGTGAACATTCCCCCTGGCAGGTCTCGCAGCTCTCAACGAGCCTCAAAGACTGGATAGAAAAGCTCGGGAGAGTCTGGGTCGAAGGAGAGCTCCAGCAGCTCCAAGTCAGAGGAAGCAATATTTTTGGCTCTCTAAGGGACCTGGACGTGGAGAATTCCATCGAGATTCACGCATTCGATGCCTCGAGTGTTGAAATTGAGGCTGGCCTGAACCAGGGCGATCGCGTAGTTGCGCTGTTGCAACCGCAGTTTTGGGCCAAAAACGGCAAGCTCACAATGCGTGTGCTCAAAATGCACAAAGTTGGCCTCGGTGAGCTTCTCGAAAGAATTGAGAGACTGCGCCAACTGCTAATTTCAGAAGGTCTGTCCGATCCCGGCAGAAAAAAACCGCTTCCATTTTTGCCAGCAAAAATTGGGTTGATAACAGGTGCAAAGTCTGATGCCGAAAAGGATATTTTGCAGAATGCCAAGCTCCGTTGGCCAGAGGTGCAGTTCGAGGTAATCAACACCCTGGTGCAAGGGGATAAGGCTCCAGCAGAGATCATCATGGCCATACAGCAGCTGGACCAGATGCCGGATGTTGACATCATCATCATTGCCAGAGGTGGTGGCAGCTTCCAAGACCTCTTGCCCTTTAGCGATGAGCGCTTGGTAAGGGCAGCAGCTGCCCTCTCAAAGCCCGTAGTGTCAGCAATTGGGCATGAAAACGACTCTCCGCTGCTTGACCTAGTTGCCGACCTAAGAGCCTCTACGCCAACCGACGCCGCCAAACGAGTGGTTCCAGATGTCGTTGAGGAGCGCAAAGGCATCTCGCAGGCGAGAGAAAGGCTTGCGCTACGAATTGGCAGCTTTATCGAGAATCAAATGCAGCTGATTGATTCCATCCTCTCAAGGCCTGTGCTGCGAAGTCCTTACGGCTTCCTAGAGCAACAGGAGGAGCAGCTAGGTCAACTTGCGAGGAGACTTCAAGAAATCTTGGGCTTCAGAGTCGACAGGGCGAGAAGTGAAAACGATCAGCTCAAGGCCCGGGTCCGCTCGCTATCTCCGCAGCTAACCATGGAGCGCGGCTATGCGGTTATTACCGACAAAGACGGCAAGCCCACAACAGAAATCAAAAAGGGACAAAGCTTTCGAGTTCAAAGTGCGAAACAGGAAATTTCAGCAACTGCCGACGAGGTTAGAGAGAAGTAATGGCTAAAGAAGAGAAAACCATCAGCTACGAGCAGGCCCGTGATGAGCTGCAGCAGGTTGTCACCAAGCTCGAGGGTCAGACAGTGAGCCTCGAGGAGTCAATGGCACTCTGGGAGCGTGGCGAAGAGCTGGCGAAAATCTGCGAGGAGTGGCTCTCGGGCGCAAGAAAGAAACTCGACGCTGCGCAGAGTAAGCGCGAGGCTAAGTGAGCACAGCTGCCCAGAGGCGAGCAAAGCAGACAGTTCGCAATCTAATTTTTTCAATGGTCGCGACTTTGGGCCTAGTTATTTTGTTGGTGCTTGGCGTTCCCCGCGACGATTCCAATCGAATCACCGAGGTTGACTACAGGCAGATTGCCGCAGAGGCAGAGGCTTCGCTTGGCTTTGAGGTGATAACTCCAGAGGTTCCGTCTGACTGGTGGTCAAATGCCGCCAGGCTAGAGACCGACCTCGGCGTGCAAAGCTGGTATGTCGGCTTTGTGACAGAGGACAACCAATTCATTGCCCTTCTTCACGGTTTCGAAGTCAATCCCAGCTGGACGGCCTTGACTCTGCAGGGGAACTGGCTCGAGGACGAGGTCGTTATCTCGGGGAGAACCTGGGAGATCTGGCCCTCACTCACTCCAACTAACCCCCCGGGAACCAAGGATTACGCGATGCTTCACAGCTTCTCCGACTCCGCCGTTGTAATCTATGGAACGGCCAGCGAAGACGACTTCAGGCTCCTTGCCACACTCGTCTCAGAAGAAATTGAGGAGATCCTTGCGACCGACTAACGCCCGCGAAGCCTGGCAAGTTCTCAAGGCTGGAAATCAGAACTTTGTGGCCGGAACACCAGCCCACCCCAGGCAGGATGCTGAGCTTCGGAAGTCCCTGGCGGGGCAACAAAGTCCATTTGCTGCCCTATTTGGTTGTTCCGACTCGAGGCTCAGCGCGGAGATGATCTTTGATGTTGGCTTGGGCGACCTATTCGTGGTTAGAAATGCCGGCCAAGTCATCGCTCAGACGATCATCGGTTCCCTGGAGTTCTCGGTTGAGGTTTTGCAGGTGCCGCTAATTCTTGTCCTTGGCCATGACAGCTGCGGGGCTGTTAGGGCCTCATTGGACGCGGTAGAGGGAAACCTGAGTGTTGAAGGCGAATACATCGAGAATTTGGTCGAACGAATCGTGCCGACGGTAAATCGTTCACTGGCGCGCGGCGAGACCGAGGTTGACCTGATAACCAGAGACCACATAGTTGACACCATTGATGAGCTCCTCGAGATGTCAACACTCATCCGAAGCCGAGTTGAAAGTGGCAAACTAGCAGTGGTAGGAGCCCAGTATCGCCTCGAAGAGGGGCAGGTCGAGCTCATTGCATCAAGAGGGCAGCTAGAGAGTTAGAGGAAACATGGAATACCGCATCGAAAAAGACACGATGGGTGAGGTTCGAGTTCCCAAAGACGCTCTCTACAGGGCCCAGACCCAGCGGGCAGTGGAGAACTTCCCAATCAGCGGGACTCCACTTGAAAAAGAACACATCATCGCCCTGGCGAGAATCAAGAAGGCGGCGGCTGCCGCAAACTCAGCTCTTGGTCACCTGGATAAGGAAATTGCCAAGGCGATTGAGGCCTCAGCAGACGAGATCATCGCGGGCAACCACCACAATCACTTCCCGGTAGATGTCTTCCAGACTGGATCTGGTACAAGCTCGAATATGAACATGAACGAAGTGCTCGCAACTCTGGCAACAGCAAAGCTTGGCAGCGAGGTCCACCCCAACGACCATGTCAACATGAGCCAATCCTCAAACGATGTCTTCCCTACCAGCGTGCACGTAGCGGTCACCAGTGCCCTCGTGAACGACCTTCTGCCGGCTCTTGACTACCTTGCCAAAGCACTCGAGGAGAAGGCGGCAAAGTGGGCTGAGGCGGTAAAGCCAGGGCGAACTCACCTAATGGATGCAACCCCGGTGACCTTTGGTCAGGAGTTTGCAGGCTATGCCGCACAGATTCGCTACGGCATCGAGAGGGTCAATGCCACACTCCTTAGGGTCTCAGAGGTACCGCAGGGAGGCACCGCCACCGGCACCGGCATCAACACCCCGGCAGGATTCTCCCAGCAGGTAATCAAGCTCCTAGCCGCAGAGACCAAACTTCCGATCACTGAGGCCAGGGACCACTTTGAGGCCCAAGGGGCAAGAGACGGGCTTGTTGAGGCCTCTGGCGCGCTGAAGGTGATTGCTGTCAGCCTGACGAAGATAAACAACGACCTTAGGTGGATGGGCTCCGGACCCAACACAGGCATTGGCGAGCTACACATCCCTGACCTGCAGCCCGGAAGCTCCATCATGCCTGGCAAGGTTAACCCGGTAATCCCAGAGGCAGTGCTCATGGTCTGCTCCAGGGTTATCGGCAATGACGCCACCATCACCTGGGCGGGTGCTTCTGGAAACTTTGAACTGAATGTCGCAATACCGGTAATGGGTAATGCGCTTCTTGAGTCGGTTAGGTTGCTTTCAAACTCAATGCGCGTGCTTGCCGACAAAACTATCTCAGGACTGGAGATCAACGCAGAACGTGCCAAGGCAATGGCTGGCTCTAGCCCATCTATCGTCACCCCTCTCAACAAATACATCGGCTATGAGGCGGCAGCCAAAATTGCCAAGCACGCAGTTGCGAAGTCAATCACCGTGAAAGAGGCGACCATTGAGCTGGGGTTTGTGGACGGTGAGAAGCTGACGATGGAGCAATTGGATCAGGCTCTCGACGTATTGCCTATGACAAGGCCTCCGCAGTAACTCTAAAAAGCGGATAGCCCACAAACACAAAAAATCCCAAGAGCAGGTATGGCCCCATTGCTACCGGCGTCTTCCAAGTCAGCTTTCCTATGAGCATGCCAATTGCACTCACCAAAGAGGCCAAGGTAAAGCTCAGGGTAGTGCGAACAAGACAAGCCACGGTGAATACCATGCCAATAAGAGATTGGTAGCGCTCAGTAGCTTCACATCCCCCATTCCAACGTCCGCGTATTTTGCGAGCAGGTATCCAATTCCAAAGGTCGATAGTGAAATACCCAAAGCGATTAGCAATTGCAGGTAGCGATTATCGCTGACTGCAACATAGCCTGTGGCAAAGAATGAGAGTGCGATTGCGGAGTAAGTGAAGCGATTGGGGAGCCTGTGTTCTCTGAGGTCGGTAAGAACAAGCGGAATACTCGCAAAAAGTAGGTATCCGACAGGTATCAAGAGAATCAGCTCAGCCACAAAGCTCAAACTAAAGCACGCTGCAAAAAGCCCCTTTGAGTTATCCCCAGGTGAGCTATTAGCTAATCAAGCAGGTCGGTGACCAAGGCTGCAATCTCACTGCGCTCAGATCGAGTGAGCGTGATGTGACTAAAGAGCGGCTGTCCCTTCAGGGTCTCAACCACCGAAGCAATACCGTCGTGGCGACCAACCCGGAGATTGTCTCGCTGTGCGACATCGTGGGTGAGGATTACTCGAGACTTCTGGCCGATCCTGGAAAGCATTGTCAGAAGCACGTTTCGCTCCAGCGACTGAGCCTCGTCAACAATTACAAAAGAATCGTGAAGCGAGCGTCCACGGATGTGAGTCAGCGGCAGCACCTCGAGAATTCCACGATTCACAACTTCCTCAACGACCTCCTTGGAGACAAGAGCCCCGAGAGTGTCGAAAACAGCCTGAGCCCAGGGGTTCATCTTCTCCCCCTCGGTGCCTGGCAGGTAGCCAAGCTCCTGACCACCAACCGCATAGAGAGGCCTAAAGATCATGATCTTCTTGTGCTGCCTGCGCTCTAAGACAGCCTCGAGGCCGGCACAGAGTGCCAGGGCGCTCTTTCCAGTTCCTGCCCTGCCTCCAAGAGAGACAATGCCAATTTCCTGATCAAGAAGGACATCAATTGCCAGTCTCTGCTCCGCAGACCTTCCGTGTACTCCAAATACCTCGCGGTCACCGCGAACCAGCTTGACAGTCTTGCTCTCGGTCACTCGTCCTAGCGCACTGCCTCGCTCCGAGTGGATGATGAGACCAGTGTTGATCGGCATTTCCTTGGCCTCGGGGTGGCTAATTTCCTCAGAGTCGTAGAGATTAGCCATCTCGGTCGCCGAGAGGTGCAGGTCGGATATGCCGCTCCACTCATCGGTTGCCAGCTCGTGCAGGTACTCCTCGGCCCTGAGGCCAATTGACGATGCCTTGACGCGCATCGGAAGGTCCTTTGAGACAACTGTTACCGCAAAGCCCTCGTTACTGAGGTTGGCCGCCACGGCCAGGATCCTTGAGTCGTTGTCTCCGAGCTGGAAGCCGGTGGGGAGAATCGACTGGTCGATGTGGTTCAGCTCGACCCTGAGGGTGCCGCCCTGACCAACCTCGACGGGAAAGTCAAGACGCTCATGACGCTGACGGAGTTCGTCAAGGTTTCTAAGCACTTTGCGGGCAAAGTAGCCAATCTCTAGGTCGTTGCGCTTTTTCTCCAGCTCATTGATGACCACTATCGGAATTACTACTTCATGTTCTTCAAACCTAAAAAGGGCTTTTGGGTCCGACAGTAGGACGGAGGTATCCAGCACAAAGGTGCGAACCTGGGTCTCTGACTTGGACTTGGTAGCGGGCTTACTCACCACCTCAGGACTCGTTTTGCTCTTGGTTACTGCTTTGGACCTGGGGTTAGAGGTAGTTGCCACCTGCGCTCCTTTGGGGTGCGATTGCCATCAATCTACGCCTGAGGTTTAAGGTTGCTTGCGATAAACACGCCCAAAAGAAAATCGTTTACCTAAGTGATATCTAGGCTCCGAAACGACGGTGTCTGCGCTGGAAATCCCTGATCGCCCTGAGGAAGTCAACCCTGCGAAAATCTGGCCACAGAGCCTCAGCAAAGTAGAACTCACTGTTAGCACTTTGCCAAAGCAGGAAGCCGCTAAGGCGCTGCTCGCCAGAGGTTCTTATGAGCAAGTCAGGATCTGGCTGGCCACCGGTATAGAGATTCTCGGCAATGAGTTCCGGTGTCATAAGTTCCGCAAGCTGCTCAATCGAACTGCCACTGGAGGCGTGCTTTCTCAGGATTGAACGCATTGCATCGGCGATTTCTTTTCTGCCACCATATGCAATCGCGAGATTGACGTGGGTGCGTTCCTTTTCCTTTGTCAGCTCCTCGACTCTGCGGAGCCTCGCGGCCGCATCTTGGCCAAGGGCGGCTAGGTCACCGACGACCTGAAGCTTCCAACGTCCGAGCTCGGCAAGGTGTTCGGCAAGAGTGATGATGATGTCGATCAGGTCATGGAGTTCTTCGCTATTGCGACCTGACAGGTTGTCAGTAGACAGCAGGTAAAGAGTGACGTGCTCAATGCCGAGGTCGGTGCACCAACCAACAAAGTCAATTATTCGTTTGGCTCCTGCGGTGTGGCCCAGTGACCTATCAAAGCCCTGCTCTTGCGCCCAGCGCCGGTTGCCATCAACCATGACACCGATATGCCTAGGCATGTCGCTGGGCCTGAGTCCCGACTCGAGCTGCTTTTCATAAAAGCGGTAGAGGACATTTCGCACCCCAAAAGGTTAGTCGAAACCCCCTGTTCACATTTTTGCCATAGCCTTTGATGATGCAGCAGCCTGATCCGCTACACGTCCCGCTCTCGGAGCTCAAGGGTTCCCTCCACCAGGATGAGCCAAGGCCTTCGTGGCGCGGGTGGATACACACCGGCGTGCTTCCCTTTGTCGTTGCTGCGGGAATTCTGCTAATCGTGTTCTCGGAGGGGGTGGTCGCGAAAAGTGCGGCTGCCATCTACTTCGCCAGTTCCATACTTCTCTTTGGTAACTCCGCTCTTTACCACCGCTTCCGCTGGCGTCCTTTTATGAAAATGCTGCTCAAGCGAATCGACCATGCCAACATCTTCTTACTCATTGCCGGCACCTACACCCCAATGGCAGTGAGCGCACTGGAGAGCGACAAGGGTGTGGTGCTGCTGATTGCAGTCTGGGCGATTGCGGCACTTGGCATTGGTTTTAGGGTGTTTTGGATAAATGCTCCAAGGTGGCTATACGTCCCGATCTATCTAGCCATGGGTTGGATCGCAATCTTCTATGTTTTGGACCTATGGAATGCCAGCTGGGTGATGATGCTGCTTGTTGCCACTGGAGGACTGCTCTACACATTGGGAGCAATCTTCTACGGAGCTAAGTGGCCGGGCAAGAACGCTCGCCACTTTGGCTTTCACGAGATTTTCCACGCTCTAACGGTGGCAGCATTCTTCTGCCACTGGACAGCTGCACTAATTATTGGTCTGGGCCCGGTTCCGGGTTCTCTCGCTGGGGTTTAGCGGGAGGCGCAGGTCTATCGGGCTTCTTTAGCTCGATGTTGCCAAGCTCCTCTTCAGCCAATTTTTCCCTAATCTCTTGGCGGTAGCGGGTCTTGCGAATTCTCCGGTTCATGTCGAAGAACAACAGCACCGCGATGGCTGCCACCACAAAAGTGAGGATGAAGCCGATTGTGCCGGGAGAGTTGTAGTTGTCATCAACAATCATCGGGGTCGAATCGACCAACGCGACTAGTGCGACAAGAAAGCTCATGCGACAAGTATTCCACCTAGGACGTAGCCTTGTTACATGCAGGACAAACAAGCCGAGATTCTCAGCGAGCGCTACGGGGTCACTAGAGCCACAAGAAAAGGCTCCAGCAAGGTCCTGGGCTGGGTCGCCGTCATTGTCGCGACTGTCCTGGCCGGTCTCTTCGGCTATCTAAATTGGAGCCCTATTGGCACAACCGATATAGGTTTCCGCGTGATTAGCCCCTGGCAAACAGAGGTCGACTTTGAAATCCAGATGCCTGTTGGATCTGTTGCAACCTGCGGGGTAGAGGCTCTAAACACCTCATTCACACAGGTCGGCTACGTTCTTCTAGAGCTCGGGCCTTTTGAGCAGTCCACAACTCGTCACACAGTAAGCATCAACACCTACCAAGAGGCGGTTACGGGCTTGGTTGATGAGTGCACTCTGAGGTAACATTTTTCTAGCTCGCTGTGCGAGCTTTTTCAATTCCCGGAAGTGACAAATGACCGACAACATTCTGCTAACCCAGGCAGCCTACGATCGACTCAGGGACGAGCTCGAGCAGCTGATTTTGGTTGAGCGCGGTGAGATTGCCAAGAAGATTCAAGAGGCTCGTGAAGAAGGCGACCTCAAGGAAAACGGCGGCTATCACGCCGCCAAAGAGGAGCAGGGCAAGCTTGAAGCTCGAATCAACCGCCTTGAGGAAATGCTGTCAAACGCTGAGATTGGTTCCGCTGACAGCTCAGACGGAATTGTAAAGCAGGGTCTGCTTGTCACCTGCCTGCTCAACGGAAGTGAGACAGGGTTCTTCCTGGGGAGCCATGAAATCTTTGAGGGAACCAAGTTTGAGCAGCAGGTAGAGGATGGTGACCTCGACGTCTACAGTCCCGACTCTCCAATTGGCAAGGCCATTCTGGGCAAGAAAGTTAACGAAGAGGTTGGCTACACCGCCCCAAACGGCAAAACCATCACGGTCAAGGTTGTGAAGCTTTCGAACTTTGAGTTTTAGTTCTCAAAGAGTCTGGGCTTAAGTCCAGCCTTCTTTAGAGATTCGATGACCTCATCGCGGTGAGCTTTACCCCTGGTCTCAACGCTTAGGTCTAGCTCCACCTCTGAGATCTCAAGGCCGTTTCCGTGACGGGTGTGGAGCACCTCAACCACGTTCGCGTGTGCTGAGGCAACTGCCTGAGCGGTTCTCACGAGCTGACCGGGGCGATCCGGAAGCATTACCGCAATGTTGGTGTAGCGGTCCGAGGCGGCGAGCCCGTGACGAATCACCCTCTGAAGCAAAAGCGGATCGATGTTGCCACCGGAGAGAATCACAGCAGTCTTACCTTTGAGCTTTAGCTTCTTCGCGGCCAATGCGGCTGCGCCAACGGCACCTCCGGCCTCAACTACCAACTTGGAGCGCTCCATGACGCCAAGCATCGCCTTGGCAATCTCATCCTCGGTCACGGTAACAACCCGGTCAACATGACTCTTGATAATTTCAAATGGAACCTTGCCTGGCTTTGCGACAGCGATGCCGTCGGCGATTGTCGGGTTGATCTTGACCTCTACCGGCCTACCCGCCTTGAGCGATGCTGGATAGGCAGCTGCCTCTGAGGCCTGGACCGCATAGACCTTGATTTTCCTACCCATTTCTTTGGCCTTGAGCTTTGCCGCCAGTGCAACACCCGCGGCAAGCCCGCCTCCACCGAGGCAGACAACGATATTGTCAACATCCGGCATTTGCTCCATGATTTCAAGGCCGACTGTGCCCTGACCACGAACGATGTCGATGTGGTCGAAGGGCGGAATGAAAACCGCCCCGGTTTGCTCTGTGAGAGCCTGAGCCGCAGCCAGCGTCTCGTCAAATATTGCGCCCGTGAGCACCACGTTCGCGCCGTAGTCCACAGTTGCTTGATACTTCGGTAGCGAGGCTCCAACCGGCATGAAGATCGTTGCCTTGATGCCAAGCAGCTTGGCGGCAAGAGCAACACCCTGGGCATGGTTGCCAGCAGAGGCTGCGACGACTCCACGCTTTTTTTCCTCGCTGCTTAGCTGGCTCATGAGGTTATAAGCACCGCGGACCTTATAGGCTCCGGTGCGCTGCAGGTTCTCGCACTTAAAGAAAACTGGACATCCGGTTAGCTCGGTAAGCCAGTGGCTTTCGAGCATGGGGGTCTTGGTTATCTGACCGCCGACTCTCTCAGCAGCCGCATAGAACTCTTCCAGAGTTGGCAGTTTGCTTGGAGCCATTTGAAACCTTCAATCAGAGAATGAGAGAAAGTCTAGCGATTAGAAGCCGCGACCGATTTGGGAAAGTCGCTCAACCCGCTTAGGGATGGGAGGGTGAGTGGAGAAGACCCTCTCAACTAGCCCGGGTTTTAGGGGGTCGTTGATGTACATGTGAGCCATCGCGGTGTTGGCCCGCTTCATGGGCTTGCCATACTCCCCCAGCTTTTGTAGGGCTGAGGCGAGACCATCCGGATAGCGGGTCATCTCCACGCCGGACGCATCGGCTAGGTACTCACGCTGCCTCGAAACCGCAGCAGAGACCAGCGGCCCAATAAGCCACGCGATAATCCACCCCACAACACCTATGACAACCAAGAAGGCCATCATCTGACCGTTGTTGCGGTTTCTATTGAAGGAGGAATACCACGCCATTCGAATTGCGATGTCTGCAAGGATGCCGATCGCCGAGACGAGTCCAAAAACTATGGTTGAGACCCTGATGTCGTGGTTCTTCACGTGCCCAAGTTCGTGGGCCATCACACCCTCAAGCTCATTGTTGTCCATGATGTCCAACAAACCGGTGGTTGCGGCAACCACAGCATTTTCGGGGTTACGACCGGTGGCGAAGGCATTAGGTGCCGGGTCTTCGATGATGTAAACCTTGGGCATGGGCATACCTTGAGAGATCGCTAAGTTCTCAACCGTGTTCCATAGCCTTGGATTATCTCGCTTCTCAATTTGCTTGGCACCGCTCATGGCTATGGCAAGTCTCGATGCGGCAAAGTACTGGAAGATCGTGTAGCCGAGGACGAAGAGCACGATTAATACCGCGCTAGAGCCGTTACCGGAGTACTGCCCCCACCAAACAGCGAGAGCGGTTAGTAGACCCACAAAGAGGCCAATTATTAGAACAGTGTTGCGCTTATTGGCAGCAATTGCCCGATACAAGCCCTACCCCTAGAAGTTGACTGTTGGTGGCTCCTGGATGCTAGCCGCATCCTCGGCCTCAAAGAACTCGCGCTCAGTGAAGCCCAAACCACCTGCAAATACGTTGTTGGGGAACTGGACAATCTTGGTGTTGAGCTCACGGACTCCTCCATTGAAGAAGCGGCGTGAGGCCATGATCTTGTCCTCGGTGTCTGTCAGCTCACGCTGCAGCTCAAGGAAGTTTGTGGATGCCACCAGCTGGGGGTAGGCCTCCGAAACAGCAAAAAGGCTCTTGAGTGCCCCCTGCAGCATTCCCTCGGCCTGGGCCGCTTTAGCAGGGTGTTCGAGGGCCTCGGGCGAAACCGTAGCAGCTCTGGCCTTTGTGACGCTCTCAAAGACTTCACGCTCATGTGAGGCATAGCCGCGAACAGTCTCAATGAGGTTTGGAATTAGATCTGCTCGACGCTTGAGCTGAACAGTGATGTCGCTCCAGGCCTCATCGACCCTGATCTTCAGGGCAACCAGTGCGTTATAAGTAATCCAGAGATAGATACCTACAACTGCAGCAATGCCAAGGACAATTAGCAGAATTTCCATTTCGCTCCTTAAGGGCCGTCTACCAGACTAAGCGAAAAAGCTAAGAGTTTGCTGAGCATTTGGTGCCCCGAGTGGGACTCGAACCCACACTGTGGCGATTTTAAGTCGCCTGCCTCTGCCATTGGGCTATCGGGGCAAAGCAAAAAGCCCGGGAGACCCGGGCCCTTTGCTAGTAAAAACTACTTACCAGGCTTGGTGGCCCAGGTCTCAAAGAATAATCGTGGTGATCGAACTGCCTCGATTGTTACTAGGTCTCTTCCGAGCAAAGCATTCCAGACCCAGCCCGCAACGACTCTAATCTTGCGCTCCCAGGTTGGCATTGCTAGACCGTGATAGCCGCGGTGGGCAATCCAGGGCACGAAACCGGTCATTCCGAAGTTTCCAACCTTGATGGCCCCGACTCCAATGCCAAGCCCCGCAACAGCACCGATTGTCTTCCAGCGGTACTCGCGAATCTCTTCTCCACGGATGGTAGCGACGATGTTCTTTGCAAGAAGCTTGGCCTGGCGAACCGCGTGCTGAGCATTGGGGACGCAGTAGCCTCCGACACCACCACCGGTCAGGTCAGGAACCGCAGATACGTCGCCAGCAGTCCAAGAACCTTCAATTGGCTCACCATTCTCTAGAATCTGCAGCTTCGCATTGGCAATAATTCGGAAGCGATCGTCAAGTGGGAAGCTCGAGTTCTTTGCCACCGGCGCTGCCGCCACACCAGCAGTCCAGATGATGAGGTTCGACTCCATGGTCTCACCCGTTGAAAGCTTTACAACACCCTTCTCAGCTGAGAGAACCTGAGTGTTGAGGTGAACGTATCCAGCACGACTGTTGAGGTTGTTCACAACCCAATCAGCGGTCTTTTCATTCACCTCTGGCATGATGCGGCCCATAGCCTCGATTAGGTGGAATTGGACGTCGTCGAAGTCAATCTCTGGGTAGTAGCGAAGCAGGTGGGTGGCGGCGCTTCTTAGTTCGGCAAACGCCTCGATGCCAGCAAAACCACCACCAACAACAATCACCGTTAGAAGCCTTTGACGAAGCTTTGAGTTCTTAGGGAGCGCAGCTGCACGCTCAAAGTTTCCAATAAGTCGGTTTCTTACCTCGACAGCTTCCTCGATGGTCTTTAGACCAATTGCCTCCTCGGCGATGCCTTTGATTGGGAAGGTCCTGGTGACCGCGCCAGCGGTCATTACGATTTGGTCGTATTCGATGACCATGTCCTTGCCGCCATCGACGCCGATGGTTGCCTTGCGGGTCTTGTGATTAACCTTCTGCAGCTTTCCCGAGACCATCTTGGTTTTCTTGAGGTGCTGACGGTGAGATACCACAACGTGTCTTGGCTCAATCGATCCCGCTGCGACCTCAGGAAGAAAGGGCTGGTAGGTCATATATGGAAGTGGGTCAACCATGGTGACCTCTGCCTCGTTGCGGCCAAGCAGCTTCTCAAGCTTCCATGCGGTGTAGAAGCCTGCGTAACCACCTCCGATAATCAGAATTCGCTGCGGTGGCTTCGGGTTAGTAACCTCTTGCACGATTGCTGGTGGAGTCTTTGACTTTGTGGTCGCGACGGTCATGAGCCTTCTTTTGTAGTGCTTGCTTGCTTCTTCTTACCCCGTCTCAAACTGTTGAAAATGAGAGCAAATAGCAACAGCGCTATGGGTAACAACAGATAGGTTAGCGGATTCAGCCCTGGGTCTGCCTCCTGAATCTCTGGCTCGGCAACAGATTCATCCGCCGCCGCTTCCACTCCTGGCAAAGTCGGAACAATCAACTCTGCCTCATCGTCCGAAGCCTGAGCTGGTCGGTATAGCTCTACCCACTGCGCCAAAGAGCCCAGAGGGTTTGAATCTGAAACCGCGCTCGAGTCGACTGCTGCAACAGGATCAATTAGGCCGTAGCCATAAATGCCGTCGAATCCGGGTTCACCAAGGTCAACAGCAGTTGAAATAACTCGCTGAATGATGTCATTGGCGCTTGCAACCGGGTCTGCCTGGCGCATCAGTGCCACAAGACCCGTCACGATTGGAGCAGCTGCAGAAGAGCCCTCCCAGGTTTCAATTTTGCCGCCTGGGAAACTACCCAGCACATCGATGCCAGGAGCAGCAACGGCAACGCCGATTCCACTGGCACCTGCGCTCGAATTGACATTGCCGGCTTTATCGACTGCAGTCACCGATAGCACACCGGGAATAGTTGCGGGGGCTGTGGCATAACTCTGCGCCTCGCGGTTGCCACTGGCTGCGACTATGACCACATCATTGGCAAACGCATAGAGAAAGGCCTCGTCCCAGCTTGCAGGCCAGCGCTCCGAATTGCGTGAAAGAGAGAGGTTTATCACGCTCGCCCCGTTGTCGACCGACCAGATAATTGCCTGGGCAACCTGCGCATCGGTGTCGGCTCCATCTACTCCAAGGCCAACAGACACGGCTAACAATTCGACACCCGGGGCAACTCCAATTACTCCCCCGCTGATCATGCCCTGCCCGGCAATTAGCGAGCTGACCATGGTGCCGTGGAAACCTCCGGGGCCAACCGGTTGAGTCCCATTCGGGGTCCCAATTCCAGAGAAATCGGCTCCGCCGATCACCATGCCGGCAAGGTCCGGATGATCATCATCGATACCGGTATCGATGACCGCAACCCGGATACCACTTCCGTCAAGATTGGTCTCGGAAAATCCCAGGTCCTGAAGCCACCAGTGCTCTTCAGGGGTCGCGCTCGAGGTCAGAAGCAGCGTGGTGAGGGCAAGTGCAATTAGACGCAAGTGCACTCCTTTGGTGACCAGGTGAGCTGATCAAGCGCTAAGTCACCAACAGGGTTCACACCGGGTCCCTTTGCCAAGGAGTGGGCAACAAGTGAATGCAGGCACTTTATGCGCATGGGCATGCCACCGGCTGAGATTCCTTCAATCTCTTCAACCTTGGCGATTTCTGCCCTCTCCAAGAGGTAGCTTTCGTGGGCTTTTTGGTAATTGGAGCTGAGCTCATCGTCCACAGCTAGCTGTTCTTGAATTCTTGCCATGTAGCCCGATGCCTCAAGTGTTGACACTGCTGCGGTGGCGGAAGGCTGGGTCAGGTAGTAAAGAGTCGGAAAAGGAGTTCCGTCTTCTAAGCGAGGCTCGGTTTTTACAACTACAGGTCTGCCACAAACGCAGCGTGCAGAGACCTCAACTATGTTGCGGGCTGGTCTACCAAGTTGACGCGAGACTTCAGCAATATCCTCGGCTGAGAGACTCACTCTTCCTCCGGCTGTTCCAGAGCCGATCTCAAGAAAGTCTCAAGCAGCGAGTCAACCCAGTTATCCTCAGCTGCGGAGACTTCGGCGCTAATCTCGTCCGCACTTCTGCGCTCCGATAGCAGAGCACCAACAGTTCCGGAAGTGTCAGAGAAGTCCATGCCCTCGGAGTCCATTACGAGATAAGAGACCTCGCCTGGAAGCACGTAGTAGAGCCGATCTCGGGCTTGAGAACGAATATAAACGGGGTCCTGCCAACGGTCTCGTTCGGCTTGCATTTCCTCAACTGCCGCCTCGGCCTGAGCAATGCTCTGTTCCATCTCAACGATCTCTCGGCGCTGATCTAGGTAGGTCTGGACGTCCTGGGAGACGATAAAAGTACCTAGCACGATAACGGATATCAGGCTCACCCAACTGCTATTTAGCCGGAGCATGCGCAGCATCAACTTGCCCTGAGTCAGGGCAACGGGAACCTTAGGCTCCTTTTTGGTTGACTGCGCCATATCTCAAGAAGTTTAGGAGCAGCCGCCTAACTTGCGGCTATTTGCCTGCGGCGAATCTTGGGAATGCAGAGGTGCCGGCGTATCTAGCAGCATCCGCAAGCTCCTCTTCGATCCTGAGCAGCTGGTTGTACTTAGCAACCCGCTCACTGCGAGCCGGGGCGCCGGTCTTGATCTGACCCGCGTTGGTGGCAACCGCAAGATCGGCAATGAAGGTGTCCTCGGTCTCGCCGCTGCGGTGAGAGATGATGGCCTTCATTCCGTTTTGCTGCGCTAGAGAAACTGCATCCATAGTCTCGGTGAGAGTTCCAATTTGGTTCACCTTCACCAAAATTGCATTGCCGGCAGCCTCGTCGATGCCCCTCTGGAGTCGCTCTGGGTTAGTGACGTACAGGTCATCTCCAACAAGCTGAACCTTGCTACCAAGCTCCGCGGTTATCTTGGTCCAGCCGGCCCAGTCATCCTCAGCAAGCGGGTCCTCGATTGAGACCAGTGGGTAAGCGGCAAGGAGCTCAGCGTAGTAAGCAATCATGTCCTCGGCACTGCGCTTTGAGCCCTCAAAGTTATAGCTACCACTCTTCTCGTCATAGAACTCAGTAGAAGCAACATCTAGGGCAAGAGCGATCTCATCACCGAGCTTGTAACCGGCAAGCTTGATCGCTTCTGCAATCAGATCAAGGGCAGCGCGGTTGTTTGGAAGGTCTGGTGCAAAACCACCCTCGTCACCAAGGCCGGTAGCAAGACCGCGCTCAGCAAGGAGTTTCTTGAGGTGGTGGTAAACCTCTGTGCCCCAGCGGAGCGCATCGGAGAAGGTCTCGGCTCCGTGAGGGACAATCATGAATTCCTGGATGTCTACGCCGTTGTCAGCGTGTGCGCCACCGTTGATGATGTTCATCAGCGGAACGGGCAAAACAAAAGCGTTCGAGCCACCAAGGTAGCGGTAAAGCGGCAAGCCAGAAGAGTCTGCTGCTGCCCTGGCATTTGCCAGGGAGACGCCAAGAATTGCGTTAGCTCCAAGCTTCTTTTTGTTGCTGGTTCCATCAGCGGCAATAAGTGCGGCGTCAACAAGCCTCTGGTCGGTGGAATCGAAATCAACGAGTGCCTCATCGATAACCTCGACGACCGCGGCAACAGCTTTCTGCACGCCCTTACCTAGGTAGTAGTCCTTGTCGCCATCTCTGGACTCGTGAGCCTCGAAGGCTCCTGTTGATGCACCAGATGGCACTGCAGCGCGACCAAAAGAGTCGTCTGAGAGCAAAACTTCAACCTCAACGGTTGGGTTGCCTCTCGAGTCTAGAATCTCGCGAGCGCCGATTGCGGTGATGATTGACAAGGGAATCTCCTCTTAGTTTCAAAAATATTTTCTGGAGAAAACTTCGTTGGCTTCTAAGCCAAAGTCTAGCGTTTAGCTAAGCGAGCGTATTTCTAGCTCTTGTCGAGTATCGGCCTGATTGGCAAAGAACTCATATCCACTTGCCGCAAGCTCCTCAAGCTGAGCCTTCACATTCTTGGCCTTCCGCTCCAACCTGACTGTGTAACCCTCGGCGATCAGCTCTTCTTGCAGGCTCATGGCCCCAGCAAAGTCGCCTTCAATCAGGACAACCAGCGACTTTCTTGCGCTAGCACCGACTTGGGCAAGCTCAATGATTCGCTCAATGCCCAGGGAGATCCCTGCTGCTGGGGTATCGGTGCCCGCCCAGCGCCCAACCATTTCGTCATACCGTCCGCCTCCGCCAATCGAGGACTCAGCACCCGGATACTCAATCTCGAAGATGGCACCTGTGTAGTAACCCATACCCCGGACCAGGCTCGGATCGTAGCGGAGTCTTGTCGCGTCATCTCCGAGCTTTTGAACCCAGGAAAGCTCTTCCGGCAAGTCGGAAACATCGGCTGATAGCCAGGCGCTTACCTTCTCAGCAGACTCATTGCCCCAACTTTCGGCAATTTCCTCAACTACCTTCTCTAGGCCAATCTTGTCGAGCTTGTCGATGGCAATCATCGCCTGGTCTTGATTGTCGCGAATGCCTGCGGCATCAAGCTGCTTCTTTAGAAGCCTGCGGTCGTTCACACGGATAGTTGCCTGGGAAAGTCCAATGGCATCCAGCGCTGCAAGCGAGGCCGAGATCAGCTCTAGCTCGGCAAGCTCAGTCGGTTCTCCCAAAATGTCGATGTCACACTGCAAAAATTGACGGTATCGACCTTTTTGGGGTCGCTCGGCTCGCCAGACCGGACCAACTTGAATCGCCTTCAAAACCCGAGGCAGGCTCCCTCTATTGCTCGCAAAATACCTGGTTAGCGGGACTGTGAGGTCAAACCTGAGTCCGAGGTCAGCCAGCTCCCCACCCTCTGTAACTGCCTTTTCAAGCTCTTCACCGCGCTTTAGAACCTTGAATACCAGCTTCTCGTTATCGCCGCCCTGACCCGATGAGAGTCGCTCGATGGCCTCGACCGCTGGGGTCTCAATCTCCTGAAAGCCCCTTGCTGCATAGGTCTCCCGGATAAGAGAAATCAGCTGCTCACGCTTTTGTTTCTCCGTGGGCAGCAAATCTCGCATTCCGCGAGGGGGATTTACGCTTGGCACCCCACCAGTTTGGCACAGCACCAACTAATCCCCCTTGATTGCTAACTGGCTCAGCCAGGTTTTCGTAGCGACCTTAGTAATCTTTCTGCCATGGAAACAGTGGCGAAGCGCGGCAGGGGAAGGCCGGTAACGACAGACCCCGCTGCAGTTGGGCTGAAGGCTCTGCGACTGTTTCTGGAAAAGGGAATCGACAATGTCACCATGGACGATGTCGCTGAGGCCGCAGGCATTTCCCGCTCGAACCTATTTCGCATATTTGCTTCGAAGTCGGCAGTTGTCTGGGGAGGCATGCAGCTGTTCAACTTTGAACTAGCTCGAAAACTCGAGGCAAATCCAGAAACGGACATCGTGAGGCTGCTCCATACCTCCTGGGTCGAGGCCATGCACCTCCTCGATGACTCCTTGGAGACCGTGAGGCTAAGGCTCAAACTGATTGCCAGCTCACCTGAGATCTACGGCTGGGGGCACGCTCAGCTCGAAGAGGCACGAGGCGTAATTGAAAAGAAGGTGAGCGAGCTCACCGACGACCCCATGCGGCCAAGGGTTTTATCCTCTGCGCTGATTTCGGTCTCAATGGCAATTCTGGTTTGGTGGGCTGAAACTGATGATCCCCGAACCCCATCCGAAGTCCTCGATGCCGGCTTCAGCGACTTCGAGGCGATTTTTTCCTAGCTATCGGCCAGGCCAACAACACCTGCGTCGGTGGCGTAAGAAAGCTCGCTAGCCCTAATCTCGACCTGTAGCTCCCTGGTTGCCTGTCGAAGAGCACGTTCTGGGTCGAGACCTACCGCCCTTGCGCTGGCAACTATCGCGAGCAGGAGCTTACCTAGATCTTCCTCGCTCTCCATTGGCACCACCGGCTCGCTTTGCTTTTCCAATATGCCGGCCTTCTCAGCTTTGCCCATGACCTTGTTTGCAAGAGCCAGCGCCGGCATTGCCTGCGGGACACCATCCAAGATCGAGGTTCTGCCGGGCTTTTCCTTCTTTTTATGAGCATCCCAGTTCTGCATCACATCGTCACCGGTCTCGGCCGCATAGGCTTCGAGTTCCGCCTCGGTCCCAAAAACATGGGGGTGACGAGAGCGCATCTTGTCTTCCATGAACTTGGAAACATCTTCTAGATCAAAGGGCTCTCCGAGGGTGCCGTTGGAGGCGAGGTCCGAGTGAAAGATGACTTGGTAGAGAACGTCGCCAAGCTCTTCTAGGACTTCGTCCCGATTGCCAGTCTCAATGGCCTCGATGAGCTCATAGGTCTCCTCGAGGAGGTATTGAATCAGAGACTCGTGGGTTTGCTCTGCATCCCAAGGGCATCCGCCAGGAGCCCTAAGTTGGTGTGCCGTTCGAATCAGACTTGCTAGCTTCTCCATAAACCTTTGCCAATCGCTCAAAAAGGACCTCAACCCAGTCAATCACTTCCTGGTCCCGAATTGGTTCGCCCTCACTGTTTTGCGGGATTGTGATGCTCAAAACCGACGCGGACTTCAAATACTTAGCGCTTGGATAGTGATGAGACAGTGCAACAAGCCCGGCATCCTCCAGCACCACCCCGGTTAGCTTCGCCTGAATGCCGAGGAGATTCACATCCGTAAGACCAAGTCGGTTAGCAATCTGGCGAAGCCTTGTTACGGCAATGAGGTTTCTAACTGGCTGTGGTGGTTTACCAAATCGATCAGTTAGCTCGGCAAGGATGTCCTCGAGAGCCTTTTCGGTTGCCTTTGCACCAGACTCGCTCGAAAGCCTGTGATAGGCCTCCAGACGAAGGCGCTCGCTGTCGACATATTCGAGTGGGAGCCTGGCATCCACTGGCAATTCGAGCTTGAGCTCTGCTGGGGACTGAACTGTCTCGCCTCTGAATTCGCTAACAGCCTCGGCAATCATCCGTAAGTAAAGGTCAAAGCCAACTCCGGCGATGTGGCCAGACTGCTCGCCACCAAGCAGATTCCCAGCGCCCCTAATTTCGAGATCCTTCATCGCCACCTGCATGCCGCTGCCGAGCTCATTGTTGGTGGCGATGGTTGCGAGTCTGTCGTGGGCAGTTTCGCTAAGCGGCTGGGAAGGGTCATAGAAGAAATAGGCGTAGGCACGCTCGCGAGAGCGGCCGACTCTCCCGCGGATTTGGTGAAGCTGGCTCAGTCCAAACCGCTCCGCACGATCGACTATGAGTGTGTTTGCATTTGGGATGTCAATACCGGTCTCGATGATGGTGGTTGAAACCAAAACATCAAACTTTCGCTCCCAGAAGTCCATCACAACCTGCTCCAGCTGGTCCTCAGGCATTTGCCCGTGAGCGACACCAATCCGAGCCTCGGGAACCAACTTGGCAAGGGCAGAGGCGGCCGAGTCGATGCTCGCGACTCGATTGTGGACAAAAAACACCTGCCCCTCACGAATCAACTCTCGACGAATTGCCGCCGCAACCTGCTGCTCGCTGTAGCCTCCGATGAAGGTAAGGATTGGCTGGCGCTCCTCGGGAGGGGTGGCAAGGGTGGACATCTCCCTGATGCCGGTAACCGCCATCTCAAGGGTTCTCGGTATTGGTGTCGCACTCATAGCCAGCACATCCACGTTGAGCTTTAGGTCTTTAATTTTTTCCTTGTGCTCAACTCCAAAACGCTGCTCCTCGTCAATAATCAAGAGGCCTAGGTCCCGAAACTTCACGTTCCCAGAGAGCAACCGATGGGTGCCAATGACCATATCCAGCGCCCCCGACTCGAGCCCGGCCAATACCTTCTTGGCTTCGGCTGCAGTCTGGAATCTCGAGAGCGCCCCTAGGTGAACGGGAAAACCCGAGAACCTGGCCCTGAAAGTCTCAAAGTGTTGCGAAACCAACAAAGTTGTGGGAACCAACATCGCAACCTGTTTGCCCTCCTGGATGGCCTTGAAGGCTGCCCTGAGGGCAACCTCGGTTTTGCCATAGCCCACATCACCGGCAAGCAATCTGTCCATGGGGACAGAGCGTTCCATGTCACGTTTTACTTCGTCGATAGTGGTGAGTTGGTCCGGTGTCTCCTGGAACTCAAATGCGTCCTCGAGCTCCTTTTGCCATGGCGTATCGGAGCCAAAGGCATGACCCTTGCTCTTCATGCGAGCGGAGTAGAGCTTTACGAGGTCAATGGCTATCTTGCGAACCGCCTTGCGGGCATTTCCCTTGGCCCTTGCCCAGTCCGTGCCACCCATCTTTGAGAGCACCGGTGCCTCTGCACCGACGTACCGAGATAGCAAGTCGAGCTGATCGGTAGGAACAAATAGGGTGTCAGCCGGGTAGCCGCGCTTTGGTGGTGCATAGTCAATTACCAGGTACTCCCTGACCTGACCGCGGTTGTCGCGCTGCACCAACCGATTGAACCTGCCCACTCCGTGAATCTCGTGGACGACATAGTCGCCTGGCTTGAGCTCTAACGGGTCTACCTGTTGGCCCCTTCTGGGTGCGAGCTTGCGCTGGGTGGGGCTGAGGTAGCTCTGGCTGACCCCAAAGAACTCCTGCTCGGTGATCACGGTCAGCGACTGCTCAGCTAATGCAAAACCGTTGGGCAAAGAGGCAATCGTCACGACCACCTGCCCCACATTCGCAGCTTTGACCACCTCGCTAAATGCGACTGGAACGCCCGCCTCGCCCAGAATCTCAACGAGCCGGTCCGCGGTGCCGTGACCCTTTGCGGTAATGACTAGAGCCTGTCCCGCACCAATTTGGTCCAACACCCAGTCAATCGCCAATTCTTGACTCAATGGGGGTATCTCGCGCAGTCCCAGGTCCCTGCTGGATTCAGCAGCAAGTGAGGTCATCTTGATCAGGGCGTGCCTAGGAGCGACCAAGTCAATGAAATCGCTGAATTCATAGAAACCGCCGCCGGAGAGGTCTATCGGTGCGCTGCTGCCCTCAATCGCCGCGTCCCAAGCTGCATGCAAAAACTCTTGATTGGTTTCAACGAGATTCTTTGCCCGGAGACTCAGACGCTCAGGGTCCAAAAGTACCACTGGAGAAGTCGGGTTGAGATAGTCGGTTACCGGCCCCATGCCGCTTGCTAAGACGGGCGCGAGGGATTCCATACCGGTAACCGGAATGGCGTTTGAAATCTTTTCGAGCATCTCGGTTAGCTGCGGAAACTCAGAAGCCATCTCCCTAGCCTTGGCCGCCACGTGAGGTGTTATTAGCAATTCTCTAGCCGGATAGACATCAATTGCCTCGAGCTTGGTTGCCAACGAGCGCTGATCAGCAACCTGAAACTCTCTTATCTCCTCAAGTTCATCGCCAAAGAACTCGAGCCTCACCGCATGCTCTGCGGTGGTCGGAAAAACATCCAGAATGCCACCTCGAATCGAGAACTCTCCCCGGCGAGTTACTAAGTCAACCCGCTCATAGGCAATCTCGATGAGCTTTAGGGTCAGCTCGGGCAGTAGGTAGCTTTGGCCGCTAATTATCTTTAGCGGCGGGTGATCGCTCAGTCCACCGACCACTGGCTGAAGTGCTGCCCTGACCGAGAGCGAAAGCAGCACTGGGTGATCAGCTTTCTGCTGCCTGAGCTCAGAGAGCCGATGCAGGGCCTGCATTCGCTGACCAACAACCTGAGGCGAGGGAGAAAGGCGCTCATGAGGGAGGGTTTCCCAAGACGGAAAGTTGATCACCTCAAGCTCGGCAACCAGATCGCTAAGAGCCGCTGCCATCTCCTCTGCTGCCCGGCCGGAGGAAGAGACAACAACAAGCGGGGACTTTGCGGCGCTGAGCATTGCGGCCAGAGCAACTAGGTGAGTCTTAGCAGGGGCAAAAAGCTCGGAGGACTTTAGATTTCGCGCAGGCTGAAGCGAACGCGCGGATGCGGCCGCAGAAATCAGTGAGCGGATGGTCACACAGGAAGTCTAGGACTCAATCAGCTGGGCTATTTTTTCGCATGCACTTTCAATGAGCGAGGGCAGTTCCTTGCGCTCAGAGGCCGAAAAATCTTTCAGTACAAAGTCGGCCACGGGCATCTGGCCAGGAGGTCGACCTATTCCGAAACGAACCCGATGGTAGTTGGTGCCTACCTTTGCCGAAATGTCGCGCAGCCCGTTATGGCCAGCGTGACCACCATCAAACTTGGTCCGGATGTCCGAGTACTCAAGGTCGAGCTCGTCGTGAATGACAATAAGACGGGTTGCACCTAGCGAATAGAACTTCAGGAGCTTTGAGACAGGATCGCCAGAGAGGTTCATGAATGAGGTGCTCTTAGCAAGCACGATCTTGCTGCCGCCAACCATTTTGTATTCGGCTAGAAGTGACCCTGATTTGTGAGAGCGAAAGCCCACGCCGAATTTCTTGGCGAGTTCATCGACAACCATCTGGCCGATGTTGTGGCGATTGTTGTGGTAGCCGGGCCCCGGATTACCGAGCCCGACCACCAACCAAATTTCGTTACTCTGCAGACTCTGATTCTTCTGCGGCTGCTGCTGGCTCTTCGCCCTCAGCGGCTTCAGTCTCTGCAGCAGGCTCTTCATCAGCAACTCCGGCTCTGGTCTCAACAACCGAAGCTACCAGCTCATCGCTTGCAAGCTCCATAATGACGCCGTCTGGGACGTTGAGGTCACTAACTGTGTAGTGGTGGCCCGCTGGGTTTTCCTTTGAGATCTCAAGCTCAATGAACTGCGGAATGTGAGTGGCCTCTGCCTCAACCTTGACGGTCTTGTGCTCGAGGTCAACAACGGTTCCACCCATAGGCTCACCGATGACGTGTACCGGCACCTCGACGTGAACCTTCTCACCCTTCTTAACCTCTACCAGGTCAACGTGCTCAATGACCTGAGTCACTGGGTCCTTGGCAGCGCTCTTTACGAGTACTAGCTCTTCCTTGCCCGCAATCTTTAGCTCAAGCAGCGCGTTCTTAACACGCAGCGCCAGAGCAACCTCGTGGGCTGGCATGTGGATGTGGCGGGTGGCATTACCGTGTCCGTAAATAACGGCTGGGGTGCGGTGAGCGGCACGAAGCTTACGAGCTGCGCCTTTTCCAAAGCTCTCGCGAACTTCTGCTTCAATCTTGGTCTCTGACATCTTTTCCTCAAATCACGTGGCGAGGAAAAGGACCCCGTCGATTACGGACACTTGTGTATCCCTCGCCGCTGAACAGCTTGAAGACTAACCGATTAGCGCAGTGCTCTCAAGCCCCAGCGCAATATCAGTGCCACGGTCAATATCGATGCACCAAGAACTAAGCCCCCAAATGGCACGCTCAGTCCCAAAAGCACACACAGCCCCAGGCCCAGAAGGTTTAGCCACTTGGCCCTTGCAGTCTCGCTTCTAGGCTGGCGATATGCCGCCAGGTTTGCGATGGCGTAATAGCTCAGAATCGCAAAAGATGACAGCCCAATGGTCAAAAGTATGCTCCCAGAAACCACGAGCACGATCACAAGCAGAGAGACAACGACCTCGGCAAGCGCTGGTGATCCGTTCTTGAGCTTTTTGGATAGTACTGTGGGGAGCTCGGCATCGCCTGCCATCTCAGAGGCTGTTCTGCTCATACCGGCAAGTAGCGCTAGCAACGAGCCCAAGGTCGCGACCGCAGCAAAGACCGCAACCACACTGCCCTCAATGCCGAGCGCAACTCCCGCAAGGTCGGCAAGTGGAGTTACAGAGCCCATAAAGCTAGGACCGAGTTTCATCATCAGCACCAGTGCAAGAGCCAGGTATGTGACAAGCACGATTGCCAATGAGATCCGGATTGCCGAGGGAACATTTTTCTCTGAGTCCCTGACCTCTCCCCCAAGGGTCGCAACTCTTGCGTAACCGGAGAAGGCAAAGAAGAACAGTGAGGCTGCGGTGAGGACCCCGGGAAAACCTCCGGCGGCCATGGTTCCTTCGGCCGGTTCGGCAAAAAGTCCTGCCACTATCAACACGGTGAGGAAGCTGAGGGTAATGGTTGCCAAAACCTTGGACCCAAATGCGGTTCGGTTTATGCCCGCAATGTTTATTGCGGCCATGACAACCACTGCCAACACCGCCGTCAAAATCTCGAATCCAGGGGTTAGGTAGTTGGCAAAGACGAGCGCTATTGCTGCAGCAGACCCGATCTTCCCGACCAAGAAGCTCATGCCGGCAAGAAAACCCCATGAATTGCCGAGGTAATGCCTGCCGTATGCATAAGCGCCCCCGGAACGCGTCACCACCGCCGCTAACTGAGCAATACTCGCGGCATTCAGATAGGCGACCAATGCGGCAAGAAGAATCGAAACCAGAAGCAGCGAGCCTGCAAGTTCACTCGCAGGTCCAAACACAACAAAAACACCCGCGCCGAGCATCGCGGCTAGACCAATAAACACCGCATCCAAGCGGCTCAGGAGCTTCACGAGCTGATTTTAGGCGTGGCCAGGAAACAGCGAGTTAACTGAGTCGTCATAGAAGACGGCCGCAATCGCCTTGGCAATCAGCGGGGCAATCGAGAGCACGTGTAGTGTCTCGAATTCCTTGTCAGGTGTGATCGGCAAGGTGTTGGTGACCACAACCGCATCAATCACCGGGTCGCTGAGTCTATCGGTGGCCGGGGCCGAAAATACTGCGTGGGTGGCCGCGACGATAACTCTTGATGCGCCGTTTTCCTTGAGGGCCTTGGCAGCAGCAAGAATCGTGCCGCCGGTGTCGATCATGTCATCGACAATTAGGCAGTCCCTTCCCTCTACCAGTCCAACAATCTCATTGACCTGAACCTGGTTTGGCTTGTCTGGGTCCCTGCGCTTATGAACAATGGCCAGCGGGGTCGCAAGCCTATCGGCCCAAATATCCGCAACTCGCACCCGTCCAGAGTCCGGAGATACAACGGTTAGCTTGTCGGTTCCAAACTTTTCTGCGACATAGTCCGCCAGGATTGGGAGCGCCCAGAGGTGGTCTACGGGCCCGTCAAAGAAGCCCTGAATCTGTGGTGAGTGAAGGTCAACCGACATCAGCCTGTCGGCGCCGGCGGTGCGGTAGAGGTCAGTCACCAGCCTCGCTGAGATTGGCTCTCGTCCCTTGTGCTTTTTGTCTTGGCGGGCGTAGGGAAAGAATGGGGCCACAACCGTTATCCGCTTGGCGCTGGCTCGCTTCATGGCATCGACCATTAGCAGGTGCTCCATGACCCAGTGGTTGATTGGGTTTGGGTGGGCTTGAATTATGAAGGCGTCAACCCCACGAACGCTTCTTTCGTATCTCACGAAAGTTTCACCGTTTGCAAAATCGTACGCGGTGACCGGAACTAGTTCGGTCTTGAGGATTTCGGCAACCTCTTGGGCCAGTGATTGGTGTGCTCTTCCTGAAGCAATCACCATTTGCTTACTCGCTGGCTTCTCAATTGCCATTGACTACTCCGTCTCCTCGCTCGCGGCTTTTGCCGAGTCGGAACCCGGCCTCTTTTCTAGTACCCACCCCGCCAGGTTCTTTTGCGGTGTCGTATTTAATGCTAGTGCCCCTGGCTCGACATCTCTGCGGATAGTTGAACCTGCTGCCGTATAGGCGCCGGCACCAATGTTTACCGGTGCCACAAAGACATTGCCGCTGCCTGTCTTGGCATGCTTACCGATGGTGCTGTGGTACTTCTTTTCACCGTCGTAGTTAGCAAAGATTGTGCCGGCTCCGATGTTTGCACCCTCGCCAATTTCGGCATCCCCGACATAGGAAAGATGAGGAACCTTGGCACCAGCGTGAATCTTGGCATTCTTAGTCTCAACAAATGCCCCGATTTTTGCGCCAGCGCCAAGTTCAGTCCCCGGTCTCAGGTATGAGAAGGGTCCCACGGTTGCTCCATCGTGCACCCTTGCCCCTTCTGCGTGGGTTCTCACAATGCTGGCACCACTGCCAACCTCCGTGTCTCGAAGGGTGGTGTCTGGTCCCACAACACTTCCAGGCCCGACGCGGGTAAGGCCGTGCAGCCTTGTTGAGGGCTTCAGCAGAACGTCTTGGCCCAGCTGGACAGTGACATCGATCAAGGTGGTGTTGGGTTCAAGGACGGTCACTCCGGCGAGCTGCCAAGCTCGTATAATCCTGTGGTTAAGCTCTGCGGCCACCTCGCTCAGCTGCACCCGGTCGTTTATTCCGGCAACTAACCAGTGGTCTGAAATCACGTGGGCCTGAACACCCTTGCCGGCTTCCAGCATGATGGCTGCGACATCCGTTAGGTACTTCTCTTTTTGGGCGTTGTCGGTGGTAACTCTTGCCAGGGCTTCCTTCAAATTGGGTCCATCAAAGCAGTAGACCCCGGCATTTACCTCGGTAATTGCAAGCTGCTCAGCATCTGCATCTTTCTGCTCGACAATCTCCTTGAGCGCGCCTCCAGAGCGAACAATCCTGCCGTAACCATTCGGGTCATCCAGCTCGCAGCTGACCAGGGTCGCGCAGTTGTTGGCCTCGCGGTGTCTCGCGACTAGCTCGCCTATGGACTGGGTGTCAATAAGCGGCACGTCGCCAGATAGCACCAACAGGTCTCCATCAAAGCCCTTGGGGAGCACATCTAACGCCGCTTCAACCGCCCTGCCGGTGCCGGGAATGTCGTCTTGCTCAGCAATTATGGTCTGAGGAAAGTGCTCGGCGACATAGCCCTCAATGTCGGCTTTTTTATGCCGGAGGACGGCGACCACATGATTGGCCGATAGTGAGTGAGCGGTTGCAAGCACGTGGCCAATAAGTGGCAAACCAGCGATTTCATGAAGCACCTTTGGGATATCGCTTTTCATGCGGGTGCCTTCGCCGGCGGCAAGCACCACCACAGCTAGTTGTCGCACTGAGCCTCCCAATCGCTTCCTGCTCCGCCCCTAGGATTCGAACCTAGACCGGACGCCTCCAAAGGGCGCCGTGCTGCCATTACACCAGAGCGGAACGAGGTAACCCTCGAAACCAAGTCTGCCAGAGAATTGCTACTGCTGTAGTTTCTGAGCCACCTCTAGCCAGCTTTGCTCCGATTGTTCTATCTCGCTCCGTATCAAACTCTCTCTGGCTGCCAACTCACTCAGCACCTCGTAGTCGCTTTGGTCAGCCGCTGCCAATTCGAGGTGAACCGCTGTGAGCTGAGACTCCAACTTGGCAATTAGGCGCTCTAATCGAGCAGATTCCTTTTCAAGGTTTCTACGCTCTCCCCCAGAAAGTTCCTGAGATTGCACCTTTTTTGTCTCCGCGACCTTCTTGGGTTTCTTGAGCTGAAGGTACTGGTCGACGCCGCCTGGAAGGTGGCGGACCTTGCCATCTCCCAAGAGGCCATATTGGTTGTCAGTGACGCGCTCTAGCAGGTAACGGTCGTGAGAGACCACGATGAGTGTGCCGGGCCAGATGTCCAAAAGGTCTTCAATGGCTGCAAGCATGTCGGTGTCTAAATCGTTGGTTGGCTCATCCAAGATCAAGACATTGGGTTCGGTGAACATTAGCCGCAGCAGCTGAAAGCGTCTGCGCTGCCCACCCGATAGGTCCTTGATCGGAGTCTGGAGTTCTTCCGACTTGAAGCCAAGCTGCTCGACCAGTTGGCCAGTTGGAATTTCCTTCTTGCCAACAACGAACGTCGTCTTTTCGCGCTTGATCATGTTGAAAATGCGGTCGTCGGCGTGCTGGTCTAGCTCTACGACATCCTGTGAGAGCTGGGCAAATTTCACAGTCTTACCAATCTTTACCCTGCCACTGGTTGGTGCAATCGCACCGGTCAGCAACCTAATGAGTGTCGTCTTTCCAGCACCATTTGATCCGACTAAACCGATTCGGTCGGCGGGCCCGAGTCGCAGCGTAATGTCCTTGAAAATCTCTTTGCCGTCCGGGGTCTGATAACTGACGTCCTCGAGGTCGACTACGTCCTTGCCAAGGCGAGCGGTTGCCAATTTCGAAAGCTCAATTGAATCTCGAGGAGGTGGTTCGTTGCCAATAAGTTCCAGTGCCGCATCGATGCGAAACTTTGGCTTTGCGGTCCTCGCAGGTGCTCCTCTTCCTAGCCAAGCGAGCTCCTTGCGCAGCAGGTTCCGCCTTCTAGCATCAATAGCCGCCTGCTGCCGAGAACGTTCTGCTCGTTGCTGAACATAGGCGGCATAGCCTCCGCTAAAAGGCTCTATGCGGCCTGAAACAACCTCCCATGTGGTGTTGCAGACAGCGTCTAAGAACCAGCGGTCGTGGGTGATGACAAGCAGGCCACCACTCGAGGCGTTCCACCGGGTCTTGAGGTGATTTGCGAGCCAATTCACACCGTCGACATCTAGATGGTTCGTTGGCTCATCTAGCATGATCACATCGTGGTCCCCAGCCAGCAGTCTGGCTAGTGCAACCCTGCGGAGCTGACCTCCAGATAGAGTTCCGACACTCTGCTCCCAGTCAAGGTCAGCAACCAGACCGCTTAGGACATCTCGAATTTTAGGGTCCGCGGCCCACTCATACTCGGGGCCGTCTCCGACCACGACCTTGGCAACCGAAAGCTCTGGGTCAAATACGTCTGTTTGGGTCAAGAACCCGACCCTTAGGTTTCCTCGATAGGTAACATTCCCCGAGTCAGGAACAAGCTGCCTAGAGAGAATCTTGATAAGGGTGGACTTTCCATCACCGTTTCTTCCGACCACGCCAATTCGATCTCCCTCGGCAATACCTATGGTTACCGAGTCAAAGACCTCGCGATTTGGAAAGCTGTGGGAGATGCTCTGAGCACCGAGAAGGTGAGCCACTAATCCAGCCTCGCTCCGACCTGGTCGGTTTGGGTTGAGATAGTAAAGTGATCAAGATCCGAAAGCTTGGCAGCTATCTCATCCGCCTGTTCTTTGGTGTCGGTCAGGAAATAGAGGGTAGGTCCAGAGCCGGTCAAAAAGCCCTGCTGGCCACTAACAAGCCCTGCATACTGGGCAAGTTCGGGTCTGAGATCAACTGCCGGACCCCAGAGTGCGTTCTTGCCTATCGGCAGTGTTCCATTTGAAAGCGCAGCTTTTGCTTCCTCTGGACTAAGAGTCATTTCACCGTCTGGGCTGAGTCGATCAAATGCTCCAAAGACCTCTTTGGTGCCAAGCCCGTGGGGGCTCACTAGGAGCACAATGTGCTTTGTTGGCATGTCAGAAAGTCGCTCAAGCTCTATGCCGGTGTCCATACCAAGCGCGGTGCCACCCAAGAGCGAGAAAGGCACATCTGAGCCAACCTTGGCCGCGACCTCACTCAGCTCAGCCATGGCTAGGCCGAGACTCCAGTGCTCATTTAGTGCCAGTAACGCAGCTGCCGCATCAGCGCTGCCTCCTGCTAGGCCAGCAGCAACCGGAACCTGCTTTATCGTCTCGAAGCGCATGGGCTGGGCCTCTATGCCGGCATATTCCGCAAGCTTTTTCGCTGCCATAACAACTAGATTTTCCTCACCTTCGGGCACCAGGCTGAGCTGCTCGGGAGGCAGGTCTCCTGTGGTGGTGACCTGCCATGTCTCAGCCGGTGTGACACAAACTCGCTGTCTAATCGCAAGTGACTGATAGACGCTCGTCACGGAGTGAAAACCATCAGGTCGCAGCGGACCCACCTCGAAGAAGAGGTTTATCTTTCCAGGGGCTGAGGCGTAGATCACTTGCTAGAGGCTACCCTGATGAATTCAGCTATGCCCAGCTCCTCGCCACGGGCGCTTGGTGAGATGCCTGCACGAAGCAAAATCTCTTCGGCCTGCTGGGCGCTTCCTGCCCAGCCTGCAAGCGCCTGCCTGAGGGTCTTTCTTCGTTGGGCGAAGGCAGCATCAATGACCTGAAAAACTTCCTCTCGACCCTCTCTGGACTCGCCACGCTCGAAATAGACGAGCGCTGAATCAACCCCGGGGACTGGCCAAAATACGCTGCGGCCAATGTTTCCGGCTAGCCGGGCACTACCGAACCACTCCAACTTCACACTCGGCGACCCATACTCTTTGCCCCCTGGTCTTGCCGCTAGCCGGTGGGCCACCTCAGCCTGCACCATCACGAGAGCTCGCTCGATAGTTGGAAAGGTTTCAAGAAAGTGGAGGAGGACTGGAACTGAGATGTTGTAGGGAAGGTTTGCCACCAAGGCCGTTGGCACAAGCGGAAGCTCGGAAACCCTGAGGGCGTCTGCCTCAACTAGCTCAAACGCCTTTTCCGAAAGAAAAGGGGCGAGTGTTCTGGGGAGAATCGAGGCCAACTTTGGATCTACTTCAACCGCAACCACATTGTCGACAACCTCAAGAATGCCGAGGGTGAGCGACCCGAGACCCGGACCAATCTCGACGACCGTGTCGGTTTGCTTTAGCTGAGCAGCCGCGACAATCCTGCGGATGGTATTTGGGTCAATTACAAAGTTCTGACCAAGTTTCTTTGTTGGCCTCAGCTCTAGCTCTGAGGCAAGGCGCCGAATGTCGGCGGCCCCGAGCACTAGCTGTCCTCAGACCAAGAGCCATATACGGCCTCGGTGTTTTTGCTTATCTGGGTGGCGAGTTCCTCAGGGCTCTGGCCAAGAACGTGGGCCATGAATCTGAGAGTGTGCGGAACGAGATAGGGAGCGTTGGGCCTTCCACGCATGGGCTCAGGGGTCAAAAACGGAGCGTCGGTCTCGATCAGGACCTGCCAAGGCTCACAGGCAATCAGCGCATCTCGAAGGTACTGATTCTTCTTGAAGGAGATGTTGCCGGCAAAGGAGATGTACCAACCGTTCTTCTTGGCAACCTCAACAAGCTCAACGTCACCAGAAAAACAGTGGAAGACCGTCTTTTCAGGTGCTCCGACTCTCAGCAGGGTCTTTACGACTTCATCGTGTGCCTCACGATCATGAATCTGCATAGCTATCGAATTTTCTTTTGCTATCTCGATGTGCTGTTCGAACGAGTGCTGCTGCAGACTTAGCGCCTCTTCCCCCTCGGTTCGGAAAAAGTCCAATCCGGTCTCTCCGATGGCCCTAACCCTCGGCTTTGTTGCGAGCTGGGCAATCTCCGCGATTGCTTCGTCTAACTTCTCTTTGGTCTCATAAAGTGGTGCCTCGTTTGGATGAAGGGCCACGGCAGCTAACAGCATGGGCTCTTTCTCGGCCTGGTTGGCTGACCACTTTGAGCTCTCCAGAGTTACACCAACCTGCACCGCACCCAACATGCCAACCTGACGCATTCGCTCAAGCTGTTCGCTAACGCTCAAAGGTGAATCGCTGTCTGCTATTTCGAGGTGAGTGTGGTTGTCGTAGGTGCCGACTGTGAGCGGCTCGGGAAGATCTGGGTAGCGCTGCGGACGATTTTCGTTACCGTCGTAACTGACCCGCGTCCTTATCGGCTCAGTCATTTCTCTTCGACGCGGGGAAAGAGCGCCTCAAGATCGGAGATCTTGATTCCGGCCTTGAGCTGCCCCCACTTTCCAGCATCGCCGATTGGCTGGCTTGATAGGCCTCCCAATGACGAACCAATTGCGGCCCAGAGCTTCTCGCAGGCTTTCGGCATGACGGGAGCAAGCAGCACAGCAAGCACTCTGAGGCCCTCGATGGATGTGTAGAGGACCGTTCCAAGGCGGTCGCGTCTGCTTTCTTCCTTTGCAAGCACCCACGGCTCCTGGGTGGTGATGTAGTTATTCAGCTCATCCACTAGCTTCCATGTGCTGGCAATAGCCTCGTGTATTGCAACCCTGTCCATCGCTGCCTCTGCGCCCGAGACCGCCTGAGCAGCAACTTCTTGGACCTGCTTATCGGCGGGCTCGTAGTCATTAGCATGAGGAATTTCTGAGTCAAAGTAACGAGCGACCATCGCCACGGTTCTCGATGCGAGGTTGCCAAAGCCATTTGCAAGCTCAGCGGTGTAGCGAGCGGATAGATCCTCCCAGCTAAAAGAGCCATCAGATCCAAAACCGATCGCCTTCATGAAGTAATACCGGAATGCATCGGAGCCAAAGACGTCTGTGATCTCGTTGGGAGCAATGCCCGTGAGCTTGGACTTTGACATCTTTTCACCGCCCACTAAGAGCCAGCCGTGACCAAAGACCTGCTTTGGTGGCTCCATGCCAGCTGCCATGAGCATCGCCGGCCAAATCACAGCGTGGAAGCGGAGGATATCTTTTCCAACCACCTGCACATCAGCGGGCCATAGGGAGTGAAGCTTCTCCTCATCGCTTCCATAGCCGATGGCTGTTATGTAATTCAGCAGCGCATCAAACCAGACGTAGGTGATATGGGAGGAGTCCCATGGAATATCAATTCCCCAGTCAAATCTCTCCTTGGACCGTGAGATGGAGAGGTCACTGAGTCCAGAGCGGACAAACGAGACCACCTCGTTTCTTGCCGACTCTGGTTGGACAAACGTCGGGTTTTTCTCGTAGTGCTCAAGCAGGCGGTCTTGAAAATGCGAGAGCTTGAAGAAGTAGTTGTTTTCGTTGAGCTGTTCAACGGGCTTCGAGTGGATCGCGCAGACCCTTTGGCCCTCAAATTCTCCGCTGCCGTCGATGAGATCCGATTCGTTTTTGTACTCTTCACACCCCACGCAGTACTTGCCCTCAAAAGAACCCTGGTAGATGTGACCGGCATCAAATAGCTGTTTGAGAAACACTTGGACTGCCACCTTGTGGCGCTCTTCGGTGGTTCGAATGAAGTCCTGATTGTCAACGTCGATGATCTCGAGCAGTGGCAACCAAGAGTCCTTGACGAGCCTGTCGGTCCAAGCCTTTGGGTCGGTGTTGTTTCCAAGCGCGGTCCGGAGCACCTTTTCACCGTGCTCGTCTGTGCCCGTCAGAAGAAAAGAGGAATCACCACGCTGCCGATGCCAGCGGGTAATAACATCCGCTGCTACCTCGGTGTAGGCGTGCCCAATGTGAGGGGCATCATTCACGTAGAAGATGGGGGTTGTCACATAGAACGACTTGGGCACCGTGATATCTTAGGCTTTCAGCCGCAGCGCGTGCTCATAGATTACGCTCTTTGACGCTCCAGTCACTCTCGCGAGCTCCGCCGCAGCAGCCTTCATGCCTACACCTTCGGCCGCGAGCTGCAGTGCCTTTTTCGCAAGCTCCTCGTAGTCGAACTGTTCTGCCTGAGCACCCGCTAACACCAGCACCATCTCACCGCGCGGTTCACTCTTTGCCCAATCAACAAGATCTTTGAGGGTGCCTCGCTCGGCGTGCTCAAACTTTTTGGTGAGCTCTCTAATTACCGCTGCCTGCCGGTCTTCGCCAAGAACTGATGAGGCATCCTCGAGAGCCTCCAAGATACGGTGGGGAGCCTCGAAGAAAATCATCGTCCGCTCTTCCCTAGAAAGAGACTGAAAAAGCTTCTTTCGCTCTCCGCTTTTCCTGGGCAAGAAACCCTCGAAGGTAAAGCGATCTGTTGCCAACCCAGAGATTGCAAGGGCAGCAATTGCGGCCGAGGGGCCTGGAATCACACTCACCTCGATGTCGGCCTCCGCGCAGGCCCTCACGAGGTTATAGCCGGGGTCAGAGATAGTCGGCATGCCTGCGTCGCTCACCAGAAGAACATCTGCATCTCTTGCAAGCTCAACAATCTTCGCTGCAGCATCGCGCTCGTTGTGGTCGTGGAGGCTGACAAGCCTCGCCTTGAGCGTGATGCCCAATGCTTTGGCAAGGTGAGAGAGATTTCGCGTGTCTTCACACGCAATTACGTCGCTGTCGGCGAGCGCCGCTATCAGCCTAGGAGAGGCGTCAGAAAGGTTTCCGATGGGGGTTGCGGCGAGAACAAGCACGCTTAGCAAACTAGCATCTAAGCGTGATTTCAGCGCTAAACCGGTTGGCCCTTCGGGTGCACTCCTCCCGCAGCTTCACGTTGCTAGCGGGCTTTGCCATCACCGCACTGGGAGCACTTTTGCGCTTTGGCAACAACGCCAATCCTGCGACGCTGGTTTTTGATGAGACCTACTACGTAAAAGATGCCTACACTCTCGGTCTTTTTGGCTCGGAGCGGACCTGGCCAGAAGAAGCCAACCTCGAGTTCGAAGCCGGCAACACCGACGTCTTCGAACAAGTTGGGTCCTATGTAGTTCATCCCCCTTTTGGAAAGTGGGTTATTTTCCTTGGGCTTCAGCTATTCGGGGCTGATAGCCCATTTGGTTGGCGTTTCTCCACGGCACTACTGGGGACATTGGTAATTCCGCTTGTGATCTTTATCGCATGGCGACTAATCGGCTCGAGAGTCTTTGCACTACTTGCAGGACTGTTGATCGCGGTTGAGGGTCAGTCAATCGTGATGTCGAGAACCGCAATTCTTGACGGCATCCTGACCTTCATGGTCGTGCTTGGGCTAGCTATCTTGGTGATCGCCGATAGGTGGTGGCGAGAAAGAGTCGCGACCAAAGGAAGAGCACTACTAACGATTCAGCCATGGCTGATACTCCTCGGAGTGGTCATGGGGCTTGCAAGCTCGGTGAAGTGGTCAGGAGTTTATTTCCTAGCCTTTTTTGGCATCTACACCTTTCTCTCAGATATCAGGCTTCGAAGAAAACTGAATCTTCGCCAATTCGGCGCATGGCTGCAAGGCGTTCTCAACGCGATAACTCTGCTGCTGTTTGGAGTTGCTGCCTACATCATCAGCTGGTCTGGATGGATTCTTGGAACCGACGGCTGGGGCAGACAAGCCGAGGGAAGTTGGTGGCAGTCGCTTTGGGCCTTTCACCAAAATGCCTTCTCTTTCCACACGACTTTGGACAGCGAGCATCCCTACGAGGCAAACGCATTCCAGTGGCTTTTGGCGCTGAGGCCTACGGCCTTCTACTTTGAGCGCTTTGAGGATGCCGAGATCTGTGGGGCGCTGGCAGACTGCACCGTCGCGATTACGGCAATCCCTAACCTGGTGGTCTTTTTTGGAGGGCTACTGGCCCTACTTTGGCTATTGCCGAGGGTCTTCAGAGACCGTACCGCGCTGGTGTTGGTTCTTGGGTTCCTTGCCGGCTGGCTCCCCTGGGTCATATTCCTCGACCGGACGGTCTTCCAGTTCTACACCGTTGTGCTCATGCCGTTTTTCGCAATTGCGCTTGCCTCTGTTCTCCACCACTACTGGCGAATAGGAGTGGTAAGGGGTTGGCGACTAAAGCGTGAGCGCAGAATCAGCTACTTGGTGCTTGCCACTGTATTGGTGACCCTCTACTTCGCCAGCATCTGGATGGGGCTTGCGACGCCCGACTGGGTCTGGCGAATTCAGATGCTGCTCCCGATTTGGATCTAGCTCTTTTTCTCGCGGTTTTTGGACGTCGCCGCCAGCGACCAGATAGTGGTTACCAAGAGTGTGATAAGAATCACGAAAAGCGAAAGCTCGGTTCCAATCTCTGGAATAAGAGTTACTTTATCGCCGCCATTAACAAACGGCAGTTCGTTCTTGTGGAGAGCGTGAATAAATAGCTTGATGCCAACCCAACCAAGGATGATGCTCAACCCGATACCCAGATACTTGAGGCGTTCCATCAATCCGCCAATTAGGAAATAAAGCTGCCTAAGTCCTAGAAGGGCAAAGACATTCGCCACAAAGACGATGTAGGGGACATCGGTTAGGCCATAGATTGCCGGAATGCTGTCGAGGGCAA
>Ga0233450_10000226_pt1 | contig 67042 bp, 54 predicted proteins | sample 011ome_30_FD_189956 | JGI IMG/M metagenome (GOLD analysis project Ga0233450, IMG submission 189956) | Coastal salt marsh microbial communities from the Groves Creek Marsh, Skidaway Island, Georgia - 011501CT (spades assembly) | ecosystem: Environmental > Aquatic > Marine > Intertidal zone >... | reverse complement strand
GCACCTGAGCGATGACATTCTCACCACGTAGGATCATTGGCATCACTGGGCGTGAGCTCATGAAGGCTTCGATTTCAGGGAAGAATGGTAAATCCGCCACGTGGGCATAGTGTTCACGCAGGATTGGGCCATCCAACTGAGTCACTTTAGAGGCGACGATGTCGAAGCCAGCATTTTCGAAGCGTGTAATGACCTCGCCTGCAATGCGTTTCTCCATGCAGTCGGGTTTGAGAATAATAAGTGTTTCTTCCATAAGTTTTTTGCTAAAAAACGTCATGCAATGTCGCAGCGCATCGGCGATGACAAGTCTAAAGCATCCGCGAGTATCATTGCTCCGCTTTAACTGGATTTGTCAGCCTGCCGATACCTGTAATTTCGACTACTACCTCGTCGCCTGGATTCAGAAAGCGTGGCGGTTCACTTACCATTCCAACCCCAGGCGGTGTACCAGTTAAAATAACCGTACCAGCTAGTAAAGTCGTACTACCACTTAGAAACGCAATAATTTCGGCAACGCTGAAGATCATATCCCCTGTGTAGGATTCTTGACGTACTTGACCATTTAGAAGTGTCCGGATCGGTAAGATTTGGGGATTTGGGATGCGATCTGCAGTCACCAAAATCGGCCCGAGTGGACAAAAGCTATCAAAGCTCTTTGCTTTCACCCATTGCCCGCCGCCATGGAACTTTTGCCAATCGCGCGCACTAACGTCGTTGCCACAGGTATAGCCGAGCACGAAGTCCAGTGCATCTGCGACCGATACATTTTTGCAATCACGACCGATCACCACCGCGAGTTCACATTCATAGTCCACTTGGTCGCTATGCAAGTGCCGCGGTAAGATGATCGGACAATTTGGGTGCTGCACTGAAGTCTGACTCTTCATAAAGACCACAGGATGGTCGGGTAATTTGGCTGCGACCTCAGCGGCATGTTCGCGGTAATTTAAACCGATGCCATAGATCGCGGTCGGCACTACGGGAGCTAAACGACGCACTGGCTGCAGCAATACATCCGACTGGCTAAACGTGCCGTATAAATCGCCTTCTAGGCGAAACACTTGATTGCCGACCTCACAGCCATAGCAAATTTCACCTTCCACAGTTTCGACTCGAACAATCTCCATGATCCGTACTGTTAAGCAGTACACAGATTGTTCAAAGTTATTCGTACGCTCAGTCCTAAGGAGTGAGGGCGACTCGCCCTCATTTACATCAACGTGGGCGACTCGCCCACGCTCCGATTGCATTGTGTGAAAAACAAAAACCCAACTCCAATAAAGGAGATGGGCTTATTTGCTTCTCATGGTAGGCGCGGAGGGACTCGAACCCACGACTTCCACCATGTCATGGTGGCACTCTAACCAACTGAGTTACGCGCCCATACCTGAGAAGATGGGCAATAAGTAAGGCGACTCGATCAATGTCAAGACGCCTTTAAAACAATTCGTTTTTTATCTAAAAACCGAGCCAGATGTACAAATACTCGCTAGACTCACTTACTGAGCCTAGCAGGCTTGCCGCTCACAGCGCCCTACCTCAATATGAAAATAGAGCGCAGATTTTTTATATTTCTCGTTGCCCTTTCCAATTTGCCGTTCAAATTTCCGTTTTCGGAGCGTGGCATCTCATATACGAGTGCTAGCCAGATTACACATGAGCACTAGCCTTACCTGGAACCGAAAAGACCTGATCGGCATCGAACCTCTCTCACGGGAGGAAGTTGAAACGATCTTCACTGCAGCCACCACGTTTAAACGTGCAATGGAAGCCGATGATAAAAAGCAGCCCTATCTCGATGGCTGCACGATCGTAAACCTGTTTCTCGAGCCGAGCACACGTACACGCTTAGCCTTCGAAGTTGCCGCAAGCCGTCTCGGCGCTGATATCATCACCATGACTGGTAATGCCAGTAGCTTGACCAAGGGTGAGACCCTGCGTGATACCGCACAAAACATCGCAGCGTTGAAGACTGACATGATCATTATGCGCCACTCTGCCTCTGGCGCTCCCAATTATTTGAGCAAAGTGGTCGACATCCCAGTGATCAACGCCGGTGACGGATCGCACTCTCACCCGACTCAGGCGCTGCTTGATTCTTTCACATTGCTAGAGAAGTTCGGCAGCTTGGACGGCAAGAAGATCACAATTCTAGGCGACATACTGTTTAGCCGAGTCGCGCGCTCCAATATCATTTGCCTACAAAAACTCGGAGCTGAAGTCACAATCGCAGGTCCCAGCACCTTAGTGCCGAAAGCCTTCGAAGCAATGGGTGTGAGGGTTTGTCATGATTTACGTCAAGCCCTAGAGGATGCAGATGCCGTAATGCTGTTACGCATCCAGCACGAACGCCAAAGTTCGATACATTTTCCTTCGCTCGGCGAATACACCAGTATGTTTGGGCTCAACAAAGAACGAGTTAAGTGGCTCAAGCCGGATACGCTCATTATGCACCCCGGACCGATTAATCGTGGCGTCGAGATCGACTCGGAAGTCGCTGACTCGAAACAATCCGTAATCTTGCAACAGGTCACCAACGGCATCGTGGTGCGCATGGCCGTCTTGCACCTCTGCCGTTGTGCCTATAAAAATCAGCCCATCGAACTCCCAGCTTAACCCTCACTAGCTGCCAGCTTCATTTTAATTACAACTCCATATGCCTAACATACTTTGGATAACTGGCGCTCGAGTGATCGACCCAGCAAACAACCGCGATGCAATCGGCGACATCTGCGCCATCGATGGTAAACTCACAGCTAGCCTTACTGAAGATCAACAGCGGTCAGCAAACAAGATAGATGCCACGGGACTCGTAGTCGCGCCTGGATTGGTCGATATTCACGTCCATTTTCGCGATCCTGGGCAAACGCACAAGGAAAGTATCCGTACTGGAACTGAGGCGGCCGCCGCTGGGGGCTTCACTTCTGTCATCTGCATGCCGAATACGAGTCCTGTCTGTGACAATGCTGGCACGATTCAGCGCATCATGGATAAGGTTGCACGCGAGGCCGTGGTTAACGTCTATCCGACTGGCTGCCTCACCCTTGAAATGGAAGGTAAACGTCTGGCTCCTACGGGACAGTTAAAAACTGCTGGAGTCGTCGCAATGACAGACAACGGCAAGTGTGTGCAGAGTAATGAAATTATGCGCCGCGCAGTCGAATACGCGAAGATGTTTGATCTCACGATTATGGACCACTGCCAAGACGAGACTCAAACTGTAGACGCCGTCATCAATGAGGGTGAGTGGTCCGTCCGACTCGGTCTGCGCGGTTGGCCTAAGTTCGCTGAGGATATAATGGTCGCCCGTAACGTCTTACTTGCAGAATTAACCGGCGCTCATATCCATATGCAGCACGTTAGTTCGGCAACTTCGATCGACATTATTCGTCGTGCGAAAGGGCGAAATATACCTGTGACTGCCGAAGCATGTCCACATCACTTCGAGTTCAGCGATGCGGATCTCAAAAACTACGACACGAATTACAAAGTCAATCCACCGCTTCGCACAGATGCCGATCGTGAATCGATTATCGATGCACTGAAAGACGGCACGCTGGACTGTATTGCTTCTGATCATGCCCCCCACGCGCCAACCGAGAAAGATAGTGAATTTGATTATGCACCACCTGGGATAATTGGCTTAGAAACCTCACTAGCCGCCTCATTGCATGCGCTCTACCACAGCAAAAGAGTGAGCTTAAGTGAAGTGGTGGCACTCATGACGCATAAGGCTGCGGAGATTTGTAAGCTCGATGCTGGTACATTAAGCGTAGGTGCATCAGCCGACATATGTCTATTTGACCCCGATGAAGCATGGACGGTTAACGCCGAACAGTTCTACAGTAAGTCGCGTAATTGCCCTTGGCATGGCCAATCGCTCAAAGGTAAAGTTAAGGCGACCTACGTCAAGGGCCGCGCTGTTTTTGACGGCGAATCGATCATCAGTTAAATGCCTATAGATATAGACGTAGCCGCGCTACTTGCGGGGTCAATCTTTGTAGCTATCCTAGGTGCTAGTGCCGTGCTCTGGATCGTGCATTTGCAGCGGGATCAGCGCAAGTTCGCCTGCGAAGCGGGTGTGCCAGCATGGCCGATTGGCTGGATTAATTTCGGCATCTTTCTCTGTGCATTGATGACCAGTGTTTTAGTCGTCCAACTATTCGCGAGTGAATTGATTCAATTAATGACCCCTATTGAAGCAACGATTATCGATAATGAGGTAGAATTAGAAACTGCTGTCGATCTGGTAAGCAGCGCGCGCCCACCGGCGACCGATCTTCCGGCATTGACGCCGCGGATGGCGGTGCTGGCGGTCTTGTTATTACAACTCCCACTGCTAGGGACCTTCTGCGCTCTGCGGCGATTTTACCCAAAGCATTTTTCCAGTCGACTCAACAGCCAGCATTTAACGCTCTGGCAGTCACTCACTCAAGCGATACCGCAATTCATCCGCTATTTGCCGATTATTTGGATCGTCAGTTTTGCATGGTCCAAAATACTCACTGTACTGCAGCAGCTCGGCATCATTGACGAATTCCCGCCACAAGAACTCATCAAACTGTTCACCAATGGTGGTGATCCATTGGCAATTGCACTACTCGCGAGTTGTGCTGTGCTGCTCGCGCCAATCGTTGAAGAAATTATTTTTCGCGCAGGAATCTATCGTTTCTTAAAGAGTCAGGCGACTATCCTGACTGCTCAAATAATTAGCGGCGCTTTTTTTGCTGTCATGCACGGTAACCTAATGTCATTCCTACCGCTAGTTGTGGTGGGCATTATCCTTGCACGCGTGTACGAACGTTCGGGGAGCATTCTAGTGCCGATTTGCTTCCATGCCTGCTTTAACGGATTTAGTCTCCTTATGTTATTGATTATGAGTCGATCTTCATTCCCAATCAATTAATCCTAACTGTAAAATAATAGTCACTACCTGTATCGTTTGGTTAAATTCCCTATCAATTTACAGCACTGATTTTAACACGCATATGAATAAACTATGCTGAATATAATTCTTCTGCCTCCGAATCGTTCTACTCAGTGGTTGTTCGACGATCAAGAGAATCGACTTTCCAAGAGATAATAGCGCAGGCTACTCCTGCTTTGGTCTAGACCAGCAACAGGCTTCGCATGTCCCAATCCTCACTCGCCGTGAAGATCGCTGCAAACATATTTGCAAGCTGCCTTTATAGAAGAATTTGAATCGCATGGCTTGAGGGTGCCAGAGCAAGTCGCTGAGCTCATCCTAGCCTTTCTGTTATGGTGCAAGACACCGCCGTTACGACTGCGACCAGTGATTGCTATTATCACCTCTAGCCTCAGGCCTCCTCAGCGAGGCGCACCGCGGTATGGGTAAAAAATCTGCCAGCTGGCTACGAAATAGGCGCGATCAATGATGATATTATTGATAAAAAATCGGCCGAAGTTATTTATTAGTGACTTCATAAAGCGTGTAGTGCTCGACTACCTCACATCCGCAGAAAAACAACAGCGAGCTAGGGACGCTGCGGTTGAAGCAGTTGCTAGATTCTTTCGTAAATAACTTTTCAAGGATCTCCTTTACACCGAAAGCTGCTGGCATTGAGCCAGCAGCATTTTTGTTGCTTCTACCAATAGTGCATTAGCAAATCAATCGCGGCGATGTTTCGCCTCGCCACAGAGCAGATTGCGCTCTCAGCACGAACTCTCAACTTGCCAGCGTAGATGGTTTCAGTTCCTGTATTAATTATGGAAATTCATCCTTCAACGACCCCACCCACTTCACCTACACTCGTCATCGATGGTAGCGACTCAGTGGTCTTTGTGGGCGTGCTAGGATTAAATGGCAATTGGCTTGCTCGCTCAGAGCAAGCTGGTGCCCCGCTGGAGAGCCTCTTCCCCGCAATCGAAGCGACGCTCGATGCAGCCCAGCTGACTCTGGCGGACATCCACAGCTTCATCTATTGCGAAGGGCCTGGCTCGGTGCTGGGCTTACGACTTTGCGCAATGGCGATTGAGACTTGGAGTCGCTTGCACCCACAATCGGCGCACTACTACGCGTACAATAGCTTACAATTGACTGCCGCACTGATTTGCCTGGATAGACCAGGCCTTGACCAAGCGCTGCTGATTTCAGACTGGAAAAAAGGCACTTGGCATGCGGTTAAGATTCGCAATGGTCAACCATCAGTTACAGAAGTTGCTGACGATGCTAGCATCGCGAATTGGAGCGGCTTGCTTTACTACCTGCCTCAACGCAAAGGCTGGCAACAGCCTCCCACCAATGCGACTGCCGTTGAATATCGACCCGACCGCCTTACGGAAGTCTTCCATCTGCCGCAACCAACCGCAACCGTCGAACTGTACGCTTCGGGCGTGAACGTATTTCAAAAATGGACACCCGAGCGGCACCGTGCACCGACTCCGAGTTGACATTTCGAAATGCTCCATCATCGCCGATAGGCTCGAATCTTCACCCGCAATCCTTAACTCATATTCCTAATTCCTTACAACGCTGCTGGGCTGAGATCAATCTCGCTGCATTTGAACGTAATTTGAAGCGCATACAAGCGGCGCTGCCATCAGACGTGCGCTATGTCGCGGTAGTAAAGGCAGATGCCTATGGCCACGGGATGCCGCAAATGGTGCGGCGCTTAATGCAGAGCGGAGTTGATTATTTTGCAGTTGCGAACGTGCATGAAGCCGCCGACATCCGCCACATGGGCAAGGGTTGGCCCATCCTCATACTCAGCCCGGTACTTCCAGAAGAAGACGATTTCTTAGTCGATTACGATCTGACCTGCACAGTAAGCACCCCAGAGGAAGCCGCTCGATTTAATGCACTTGGTGCGTCTCGCGATGTGCAGATTAAGGTACATTTAAAAATAGACACCGGAATGGGCCGACTAGGCATTTGGCACGAAAACGCCCTCGCCCTACTTCACACAATTCGTGAATTGCCGAACCTCAAACTTGAGGGAATCTACACGCACTTTTCTAGCGCCGACAGCGAACGTAAATTCACCCGCATTCAACGCCAGCGCTTCTTGAGGATACTGGACCAAACAGATACCACAGACGTACTGATACATGCAGACAATTCAGCCAGCCTCAGCACCTTGAGTGGCGATAGCCCTTTTAACGCGGTTCGAATTGGATTGCTCCAATTTGGAGTCCGCCCCTATCCCGACTCCTTGCTTGGCAGCGTTGAAGTCGAGCCCGTCTTTAGTTTTCATACTCGTGTGGGTATCGTTAAAGACCTGCCTGCAGGTACAGACATCAGCTACGGTCGCACCTGCTCGCTCAAACGCGACACACGTATCGCTGTACTCACTGCAGGCTATGCAGATGGCATTCCGCTTAAGTTAAGCAACACTGGAACTGTTCTGTTACACGGCCAACACTGCCCGATCCTTGGACGTGTGACCATGGATCAAACCATCATCGATGTCAGCGATCTGGATCGAGCAATCAGCCCAGGCGACCACGTGGTTCTGATCGGCACCAGTCAAGCGGCCGAAATCATGGCCACTGAATTTAGTGACCTCGCTGGAACAATTCCTTGGGAGGCGCTTTGTTCGATTACAAAACGAGTGGTACGTATTTACATCGGTTCGAGAGAAATATAGACGATAAACGGAGTTATTAACTATTGATCAAGCAGTCAACTTTGCCTACCTTAACTATAGTTTTGATCGAGGGCATGAATCAGTTTGCTTTCGAGCTCTCTGCTATTCGATTTTCGTTAACCAAAGACGGAATATGATTCCTACCATTAAACGTCACCGACTCACGCTTGGGCTATTGATATGCGCAGCGATCGCTCTCGTAGGCTTTACTGAAATCTGGATCTATAGAAGCGATGTTATGGGGGGGAAGACATATTTAAACGCCTTCCGTATCATGCTGACCTGCGCAGTATTTGCCCTTCCACTACTTGGATACACTCTGTACTTGCTGAGAAAGCAGGAAGATGTGTACACGGAGTATGTGCGTAAATCGATTGCAGAGTCGACACGCGAAGGATACGCTCACAGTCAAAATATTATCGAGGGCACCGAAGCAGGAACTTGGGATTGGGATTTGGTCACCGGCGAACTTGTGCTCAATGAGCGATGGGCACTTATCATCGGCTACAGACTCAAAGAGTTGCAGCCGATTAGCATTGAAACATGGGAACGAACTCTACACCCCGATGATGTAGAAAAAACTCAATTACTTGTCCAGCAACACATCTCGGGTAGCCTACCATACTACGATGCCGAATTCAGGCAGCAACACAAAGACGGCAGCTGGCGATGGGTTAATGCACGAGGAAAAGTGATCAAATGGTCAGAGAATGGCGAGCCCCTGCGCATGAGCGGCACCCACCTCGATATTACTGACCGTAAGGCAGCAACCAAAGCGCATGAGGCTTCTAGGCATCTATTGAAAGGCATCTTTGATGCGACTAGCGGGATCTCGGTAATTGCAACGGATCTAAACGGCACGATCACTCTATTTAACACTGGTGCGGAGTCTATGCTCGGTTACAGTGCGCAGGAAATGCTTGGTCAAGCGACCCTATTCATCCTGCATCTAGAGTCCGAGTTGGCGGAACGCGGCATTCCTCTGAGCGACGCAAAATCGGACGGGCTCGAAGCATATATGCAGCGCGTTCTCAAAATAAGTAAAGAGTCGAGCGAATGGACGTATATTTGTAAAAATGGCCAACAACTCCCCGTCACGCTGAGTATTACAGCAATACACGATGAAACTGGGGTGACGACCGGGTACCTAGGCGCTGCAATGGATATCAGCGAACGAAAACAAACTGAGATGAAGCTTAATGACTCACAGCTTCTACTTCGAAACGTGCTCGATAAGATCCCTGTACGTGTATTCTGGAAAGATAGAGACAGTGTCTACATGGGAGGTAATGAGCTGTTTGCAAATGACGCCGGCGAAAAATCTGCGGACGCTCTTATCGGTAAAACCGACTCAGACCTGTTATGGCACAAACAAGCTACGCTCTCTAGGCAAGATGACTTAACCGTGATGATGAGTGGGGAGCCGATGCTACATTATGAACAGCTTCAAGGTAAAGCTGATGGCAGCACGTTCTGGATCAGCACCTCGAAAGTCCCGCTCCGTAACACTGCAAACGAAGTGATTGGTGTGCTCGGTATTTACGAAGACGTCACGACGGCAAAACAGACCGAAGCAGAGCTCATTAAGGCAAAAGAAGGCGCTGAAGCTGCTAGTAGAGCCAAGGATGAGTTCCTCTCAGTTATGGGGCATGAAATGCGCACGCCACTCAATCCGATACTGGGCTTTGCTGAACTATTACGGCAGAATATCACCACCAAGCCGGAGTCAGATTACATTAAAACGATCATCACGGCAGCCAACCGACAATTACGCCTGATAGAAGATATCTTGGAATATATGCGCATCAATCGCGGGGAGATCAAGCCAAGCATCGAGGCATTTAGTTTGCCAAAGCTCTGTCAGCTTGCAGTGAGTGATGCTCAAGTGTTTGCAGGTTCACTCAATCTAAGCTTCGCGGCGGACTTGGCCTTACTCGATGCTGCTGGTGATTGTTGGGTCGAAAGCGACCGTACAATGTTACGCCGCATTCTCGATAATCTGCTCAACAATGCCTGCAAGTACACCAACGATGGCAGCATCACAGTGACCCTCAAGCGATCCACATCTAACAGTGACTGCTTCATTATTGCAGTCACAGACAGCGGCATTGGCATTGATGCTCAAAACCAGCAAAAGCTTTTTGATGCATTCAGCCAAGCTGATAGCTCCTACACGCGTCAGCACGAAGGCTTGGGCCTAGGTTTAGCTATTTGTAAAAAGTTACTCACAATTTTAGACAGTAACATTACAGTCGAAAGTGAGATGGGCGTGGGCTCAACTTTCTCCTTACATTTGCCATTAAAAGAAATAAGGGAGGGTACCATTAAAGCAACTAGTCTGGCTCCCTTACCTCAGCCACGTAAACTGATAGCACCTTGCCACGCTCTGATTGTCGATGAACAAATAGATCATCGGTTTTTCGTGCGTTCCTTACTCGAGTCCTACGGCTGCCAAGTAACCGAAGCAGTCGATACTGAAGTTGCGATCGAGCTGTGTAAGCAAAATAAGTATGATGTGATCTTAATGGATTTGGCGATCGCTCTGATTGATGGCAAAGAAGCTTCCAAACTGATACGCAATGCCAGCAATAAAAATCATTCTACCCCGATCATTGCTGTCACGGCAGATATAACTCCGCAGGTCGAAGCCGCCTGCCTAGCAGATGGTATTCAGCACTGCATCAGTACGCCAGTCAGCTCAAAGGCATTGTATAATCTTATTAATCTATACGTCTAATTAAATCTCCCCTACTTAAGAAATTTACAGTCGATCACACCATAAGAGCGACAGCTGTAAGCCCGCAGCTATTTATCACCTTTTTCCTTACCATCTAGCGAAAAAAACCGGCAGTGGCTCGATCACTTCATGCCATCAACTAAAGGCACATAATATATCCATTAAAATGACAACAGTTGCAACTTAACTGAACCGGCTTTTCAGTGGCCTTTAAAATCTGCCTGAATAATTAAATGAAAATAGAAGCCGCCAACACAGACGCTTGGAATATAGCCAAAGGCAAGGATCCGAAGCAGCCAACGGTCTTGCGCTTCAGACCCAGTTTAAATGAGCACTTGGGCAATGAAGACTACCCGAGAAGGCTGGTGATCATCTGGCAATTTGATCCCGTAGATACTACTGGCATGCCGACCGACACACAGAGTGCCGACATGAAGGACTTTGAAGATATGCTGATTGATACACTCGATTCAGATCGTCTAGCGATCCTCGCTTTCGTCTTCACTAGTTCGGGATCAAGGGAATGGAATTTTTATCTCTCCGACGTTAGCGAAGTAGGGATTCGGATCAACAATGCCCTCTCAACCATTCCACAATTGCCTATCGACCTAACTGTCGAGGATGACCCGAATTGGGATGAATTGAGGCAAGTCTTTCAACTGTGCCAGCAGCGAGGCTAGTCAGATGGCAGCTATTAGGTTGATTGTGAGATGCATCGACCCGACACGCTGCTAATAATTAACGCACACAACTTTTACCTATAAATCGCGATGCAACTGTGGCGTATTGGCAGCACCTAGTAATTAACTCAGCCAAATATTGTGCTTTTCTGAGACTATGAGTTGCAATTTCCTGATGCAAAGGAAGTCTATTCAATATTTACTTTATGCCATATGTAACTGAAGGCTAGATCGTAGCAACGGCCACGTATCGTATTCGCTCTAAGAAACGCTACCAAATATAATTCTATGCAACTATTAGACCTCGACGCCCACTGGGCTGATATCCGCCACGAAGCCAGCCAAATCGTCGCACGAGAGCTAGCGCTCAAGCCGTTGCTGAACGAGACAGTTCTGGATCGTTGCTCGTTTGCAGAGTGTCTCACCTATCGACTTGCCCGCAAGTTGGTTAATCGCTCGACCTCAGTCAAGGTACTGCACGAGGTATTCGTTGACGCGTTCGTGCAAGAACCAATGATTTTACAGTACATCGCTAGCGATATGATCGCTTTCTATGAGCGTGATCCAGCCTGCCCAGATGCGCTCACCCCCCTGCTCTATTTTAAAGGATTTCAGGCACTAGTCTGCTATCGAGTTGGCCACCACCTGTGGCAACACAATCGTAAGGAGCTCGCACTCTACTTACAAAGTCTTATCTCCGAGACCTTCGCGGTGGATATTCATCCCGCGGCTAAAATCGGCTGTGGGATTTTGCTCGACCACGCAACAGGCTTCGTCGCAGGCGAAACTACTGTAATCGAAAGCAACGTATCAATTCTGCACGAAGTGACCCTTGGTGGAACTGGCAAAGACCGCGGCGATCGCCACCCAAAGGTACGTTCTGGCGTGCTACTTGGCGCAGGTGCCAAAATCCTCGGTAATGTGGAAATCGGTGAAGGGGCGAAAGTCGGGGCTGGCAGCGTAGTGCTCAAGGATGTACCACCTCACACCAGTGTAGCTGGCGTGCCTGCGGAAGTGATTGGTAAGGCTTCCGAAGTGTCGCCAGCATTGGGTATGTGCCAGGATTTCGAACATTAAGTACGCGACGTATTGCTGCCAGTTGCACGCGAGTCACTTGGCGGATCATTCACCGATTTAGGGATGTTTTAGACTTAGAGAAGCATTAGGAATAACACTTAAAACATGATATGATGATACCGCATCTCGCATTGGTTACCACACAACATGCACTCTGGGCGCTCTGCCTAGCAATCGGCGCGGGCTGCTTACTCACCGTCTTATCCCGTCGGCTCCATCTGCCGACAATTGTGCTCTTATTACTTGGCGGATTTGCACTTGGAGCCGAAGGCTTGAATTTACTTCACCCAAATGAACTAGGCGAATTTTTGCCGATGATTGTTTCGCTGGCTGTCGGGCTAATTTTATTTGAGGGCGGACTCACCCTCGAGATTAAAGATTTTTCACACACCTCGACTGTCATTAAGCGTTTACTCACGGTTGGAGTGCTCATCACTTGGCTCGGATCTGCGCTCACAGCATTTCTGGTTTTCGACATCTCCCCCTCCTTCGCATTGCTGATGGGCAGTCTGATTATCGTAACTGGGCCGACTGTGATCGTGCCTTTATTGCGTAGAATACGAGTCGACCAAAAGATCGGTAGCATCCTGCATTGGGAAGCGGTTTTGATTGATTCAATTGGTGTCTTCATCGCCATTCTTTGTTTCGAATGGGTTGTCGAAGGCGGCGGTACGGTGGCACTGCCAAATTTCTTGATACGCATCGTCAGTGGTATGGGTATCGGTTTCCTCGGGGGCTACCTTATCTACTGGTTCATGAAGCACGACTGGGTGCCGGATAACATTGTCAATGCCTTTGCTCTGGCCAGTGCAATGCTCATCTTCGGTGCAACCGAGTTGATCAAGCCAGAAGCAGGACTACTTGCCGTCACCATTGCTGGACTGATTGTGGGGCTCCACAAGCCGCGGCAGTTGCGCGAGGTCAAAGCCTTCAAGGCCGAGATCGTTGACTTACTCATTGGGCTACTTTTCTTATTATTGGTCGCACGACTCGAGCTACAACAGTTCGTCGATTTCTTCTCCGACGGCGGCGGCTGGGTGCTTTGCTCCGTGATCTTATTGATTCGCCCAATTAGCATCGCCCTCTCTTCTTGGGGCACAACGCTGAACATTCGTGAGAAAGCACTGCTGAGTTGGGTGGCGCCGCGTGGCGTGGTGGCTGCGTCGATGGCTTCCTTATTCGCCTTATCGCTGCAGGCAAAGGGCGAAACCGCAGACGCGGCACTGATGGAGTCATTCGTCTATTCCATTATTTGTGCGACCGTCCTAATTCAAGGGCTTTCAGCCGGACTCGTTGCGAAAGTGCTACGTGTGCAACGCCCCGCTCCGAATGACTGGGTGATTATCGGCGCACACCACTTTGGTCGCGAACTTGCCCGTCAACTGATACGTGAAAATGAACAGGATGTCATCCTGCTAGATACTAATGCACGGAATATAACTCTCGCCAGAAAGGAAGGTATACCTGCGTTGCATCGCGATGGCATGGAAGCGGAAAAATTGTATGAACAGGAACAAGCACTTTTTGGCACTGGCTACGTATTGGCCCTGACTGACAATGTTGAGCTGAATCAGTTGCTCATGCAGCGTTGGGCGCACGAACTAGATAATGAGAAAGTCTTCGGCTGGATTCCGACGGATAGTCCGACTAATCAAGACCAGCTTACTGGGCTATCGGTATTCGGCGATCTGTCTCGCCCTGCTGTGATCGGCAGCGAATTACTACAAGACGAAAGTAGCTTCGAATCTGTCATGTGGAAGGATGGAATGACGCTACCCTCGGGCGATTGGCATCCGCTATTTATTCGTCGCGGCAAGCAACTCAAAGCTGTGCCGCAAGACACCGCACTTAAAGAAATGGTCAAGCCAGATGATGAAGTAATCTGTCTGCGTCGCGCTGAAGGCTTTCTACTGCGCGCACTTCAAAGTGGTGGTCACCTCTCTATCGAGTGTGAAACTATTGAGGAACTCTATAAGAAACTGGCACATCTTGCGACCGAAGCCATCAAAGGCATCTCAGCAGAAACGATCCTAGAGGACCTCAGTGCGCAAGGTCAGATTTTCCCCGCTTTCCTTGGCCACGGCATTGCAATTCCGCACGTCTATTGCGCTGAACTGAACCATCGCATCTGCTTTGTCGCCAGATTACCCAAAGGTCTTGAAATAGCTGGCCAGTCGGAAGCGATCGATTTTGTATTCTTCCTCCTCAGTCCGTCTGGCGATACTGAAGGACATCTCTCCACATTGGCAGAAATCGCCAAATGCTGTCGCTCTGAACGCCGCCGTAAGCAGATCAAGGCCGCACAGCGCATCGAGGATGTGATCACCGCGATTGATAGCTAGTGAGCCACTTGACCTTGTTGGCACTATTCACATTGGTCATGCAGTGGTAATCGAATAATCCTGCAAAAAACATTCTTTTCAAGCAGCTATTGACAAGCAGCAAACTTGAAGCCACATAAAGCATCTTAATTTTTATGATATCGTGGTATTGTGTTACTCGCTAGCGAGAGGGCCAAATCATTAGGCATCCATGCCAACTTAATTAGTCAGTAGAATTGACATCATGGTCCGTAGAGACCACATACATATTTTAATGCTTTTTTCTGCTCGGGTGGTGAAATTGGCAGACACGCCAGATTTAGGTTCTGGTGCCTTAGGGCGTGAGGGTTCAAGTCCCTCCCCGAGTAGTAAAAGAAAATGGCCGAACTCATGTTCGGCCATTTTTGTGCCTGCAGCACGGCGAAATACCCTACGCTTGAATTGGGTTGTGGCCAGATTAGGCTCAAGTCAGAATGTGCCTCATCCAATGATGATCTTGCCCTACCCATCTTTCGATCGCGGATGATAAAGCGCGTGTTCGTCAGCGAGTCGAGCCGACTGCACGGAAGTATAAATCTGCGTAGTCGAAATATCCGAATGCCCGAGCATCTCTTGGATCGCTCGTAGATCGGCTCCACCTTCGAGCAAGTGTGTCGCAAAGGAATGGCGTAATAAGTGCGGCTTGATCGGTTTTTTGATGCCTGCCTTGAGTGCGTATTGCTTAATCAAGACCCAGACCATTTTACGCGATATCGCTTTGCCTTGTTGGCTAAGGAAGAGTTCACTGCCAGTCTTGGTCTTTACAAAGTGAGGGCGCGCTACCGCTAGATAATCACGCACCGCAACGACGGCTGCACTGCCGATCGGAGCAATGCGTTCTTTAGAGCCTTTGCCGAATACGCGAACGTAACCGTCGTCGAGGTTGATTGCTTGCAGTAAGATGCCGCAAAGCTCGGAGACACGCAGGCCGCTACTATAGAATAATTCGAGCATTGCACGGTCGCGCAAGCCGTGCGGGGTGCTGGTGGCTGGTGCTTCGAGCATACGCTTTAACTCATTATGCGTGAGTACTTCAGGAAGTTTACGAGAAAGCTTTGGCGTGGATACTAATTCGGTAAAATCGTCCAGACGAATGCCTTCGCGCACGAGATGGCGAGCCAGCATTCGAATGGCAGAGAGTTTACGCGCTTGGCTGCTGCGTGCGTATTCGGCTTCGCTCAGATGAGCGGTCCATCCACACACATCGCTTTCACTCACGGAGGCCCAATCGGCAACGCCTTGTTTTTTTAGATGCTGCGTGTATTGAGCTAGGTCGCGCGTATAGGCCGATATGGTATTACTAGAAAGCCCACGCTCCAACTCCAGCCAAGCAAGAAAGCTCTCGACGGGCTCGACAAATGCTTTGGGAATAGTGGATAGTGGATCGGTTGCCATACTTAGCAATAGAGTGGCGTGGTGTTGCTATACCTTGCAAGCTTCCCTTCCGCTAGGTGCAGTAACACCAATTATAATATTCCATTTCAGAGATACATCTTTAATCATTCAATGACGTAATCTCATTCGATTAATCCATGACGTCACAAAACGCAGGCGAAAGCACAATCAAACCAACGGATCTTCGTGGCATACTTAAGTATGTTCCCATGTTTCGCGATCACGTATTTGTGATCGCGTTGGATGGTAGCCTCGTCGCGCATGAGAACTTTGAGAATGTCCTGTTAGATATCGCGGTACTGCGTTCGCTGAACATCAAAGTGGTGCTGGTACATGGCGTGGGGCAGCAACTCAACGCCCTGGCAGACCTGCGGGAAATTGCGATCACAAACGCACATGGCGAAGGTAAAACCGATGCGCAAACACTTGAATTGGCAACCGAAGTTTCGGCTCTGGTAAGTTTGAGCATCATGCAAGGTCTCACTCGCAACGGTTTACGCTGCGCATTGTGTAATGGTGTGCGCAGCAAAGAAATTGGTATCGTCAAAGGCGAGGACCAGCTCTTCAGCGGTCGCGTCGATAAGCTCGACGCCGCACTTTTCAACAGCCTCTTGGACGCAAACACGATTCCGATCGTGACCCCGATCGCTTTCAACCGCGAAGGCACTTCACTGCGAATCAACTCCGACCTACTGGCTGCCGAACTTGCATCACAGCTCGACGCTTCGAAGTTGATCTATTTAACCACACAGGATGGCCTACAAGTCGACGGGCAACCGCTGACTAACCTCCCAGTCGCGGAGCTCCGTGCATTGCTGACAGATCAACAGTCTGGGATCTCCAGTCGTTTGCATAGTAAAGCACAGCATGCAGTGCAAGCGATTGGAGCTGGTGTTCCGCGGGCACACATTTTGGATGGCCGCCTGTTTGGTGCCCTACTCAATGAGGTTTTCGATAAGGTCGGCATCGGCACAATGGTTTATAGTAATGAATACCAATCAATTCGGCGTGCCATGAAAGTCGACGCGTATTCAATTTATAATATTACTCAAAATGGCGTGCGTTCCGAAACACTACTAGATCGCTCGCAAGTAGAGATCGAAGCGGCTATCGAAGACTTCCTAGTGTACGAAATTGATGGTAGCATCGTCGCGTGTATTCATCTGCAGGTCTACGAAGACAGTACTGTGGTTGAAATCGGGAGCGTATACGTGCAACCATTCTATCAAAACAAAGGCGTTGGTCGACAGATGGTAGAATACGCTGAATTCGATGCCAAACAGCGCGGCGCGTTGCGCATGATCGCAATGACCACTCAAGCGACAAATTTCTTTACCAAGCTCTGCGGGTTTCAAGAAGGCAGTTCCGAAGAACTACCTGCTACACGAAAAGCACACTACGAGGCAAACGGTCGAAACTCTAAAATCCTCTTTAAGGATTTATAGATAAAGCGTGCCCCATGAACCTGTATCATACCACCGACATGAACGGCGTTTCGGAGTTAAATCCGGATACAGTACGGATGGAGCAAATCATTGCGCAGCTCGATATGCCAGACTTTGAAGAGGTCGATCATCCCGATCTCTCACTGGTACATGATTCAAGTGGATGGACACTCACACTCTATCCCGGCGGTATTGTGACTTATGAGAATTTAGAAGATGACGATGATCAACCGCGTTTCATGGCGGGTATTCTCAGAGCTGAGGCATTGCAGCTCTGGAAGTCATTAGCTCGTGGAGATATTGATAGCCTCAAGCGACTTCCTTGGCTGAGAGACGTCGATTGAGTTGCGATTGGATGCAGTTATTTTAAAATGTTTCTACCTAGCAGACTCTATGATGATAGCCTTGCCGCATCCTTGGCTATAATTCCAACCAACACAGCGTGACGACATAATCGCGCACAAATTTATAGCGGAACTTCAAGCGAAGCGTCACGTCACGTAGTTGAGCGGGCAAATTCGTGGAAATTTCTAGCACCGAAAGTTGCTGCGTGTCGGCTTCGATCTGCAGGGCAATATCTTTAAATTTGGGCTGAGCTCTCCAGACAGGAAACTGAGCTTTAAAGTATGCCTCCTTTGCACTGAATAGTAAGCTGGCAAGTGCCAGATCATCGCCAACGCCTCGGACCTCAAGCGGATGCACCACCCGCTCCATTGCCCGCGCGCTGAGCCGTGTCGTCTTCTCAAGGTCGATTCCTAGATACAACATTTTATCAGCAGAGGCCGCAACAGCGCAACATAAGCCGCGCGAATGCGTAATCGAACCCATGGTGGCAGATGGCCAAACGGGCAGTCCGTCTGGGTCCGCTGGCAATGCGCACGAAGCCTGGCCAATATGGGCCAAAGCCATACGCGCGCAACGGCGGCCGGAAATGAACTCATTGCGCCGCGCAATCGCCGTATTAGCCAAGTGGCTGCCCTCTTCCGCGTATTGAAGGGCCACAGCTTCACTTGCAACCTGCTGCACTCCGCAGCCAACTGCTACGGGGAGCAAATCCTGTAAGGCGACTTGAAGCTCATTAATTTGAATCATATTTGACACAGCCATTGAGGCATAGGGACCGCCGCCGAATTCGCAAGCTTTCGGCAAAATCAATTTATGATGCTGCTGAACCTTACCATCACATGTGTTCACATTAAAATCTAATTATGCGTTTGTATTTTTTTTACCCTTATCGCCTGTAGCATGATCCTAGCCGCAGTTTCACTGGTCTGTTGTTTCAGCACGATTCTAGCACAGTGCTCGTTTATAGCCGCAAGTGAGCCTCAGACCTAAAATATACTCCCCTTCCTCCAATTGTATCACCTCATCGATCGACTTTTTACTCCCAGCACCTGCTCGCTGCGGCATCCATAAATCCATCTGTGGCCGCGGCATTGTCCGTTGTGGTGAGCTGCATTCGTTTTTCAGGCTCTACTGGTTTCAGATACGATTCATTATTTAATTGGTCATTATGGTATTCCTACAAGAAAAAGGAGTCAAAAACAGGATGCGGTTCTTGCCAGTGATGTAAACAGCCCCCATTATAGCTGTCATGCAAAGTTCACACGAAAAGATCTTGGCCCCGTCCATTCTCGCAGGCGATCACGCTGACCTTAAAAGCAGTCTAAAAGAAATTGAAGCTGCTGGATTGAGTTGGGTGCATCTCGACATCATGGACGGACACTTTGTACCGAACCTGACCTTTGGTCCGCAAACGGTGAAGGCCATGCGTTCTACATCGGATTTATTCTTCGATGTCCATCTAATGCTCGATAATCCAGACAAGTTCGTTGATGCATTTATTGATGCGGGTGCCAATCAAGTGACTATTCATGTGGAACCAGACTACCCGATCACTGAAACCTTGAAGCACATTCGCAAGCGTGGCTGCAAATGTGGCGTGGTCTTAAATCCAGACACACCAGTCGAGGCCGCAAAACCCTTTCTGGCAGAGTGTGATATTGTTTTGTTAATGACAGTGCAACCCGGCTTCGGTGGACAATGCTTCCGTGAGGACATCCTACCAAAGATGGAACTATTGGCTAAATGGCGCGACGAATTCGGCCTGAACTATCGACTCGAAGTGGATGGTGGCGTCGATCTCAAAACTGCAGGAAGTTGCACCGCACGTGGTGTAGATACACTAGTGGCGGGCACTGCATTTTTCAACGCCAAAGATCGTCAGGCATTTAACGCAACGGTCACCGCTTAGGCTAGACGTTATAGTATATTTCGGGGCGTCGGTCTTTGAGAGCCGTCAAGCGACCACGGGCATTCGCGACTTCGAGCAGATCAATATCGGCAAGGTAGACGCCTTCCGACTCACTCGCTTCCATTAAAATCCGCCCCCACGGATCGACCACTAATGAATGCCCAAAATAATCGCATTCTCCAATACTAGAGCCGTGTCGCTCGATTCCGCACTGATTGGTCGCAATGAAGTACGATTGATTCTCAATTGCGCGGGCTTGAATTAAGCTGCGCCAATGCCCTAAACGCGGATGCGGGAATGCTGCGGCTAAGACTTGCACTACTGCTCCGTCGAGCGCGCACTTGCGGAATAGCTCTGGGAATCTTAGATCGTAGCATATACTGCAACCCATCCGCCCAAGTTCCGTGTCTGCAGTCACAATAGCCTCCCCTCGTTGTAGCTGCTTCTCTTCACCGAAAAGTGTGAATAAATGCACCTTTCGATATTGCGCGGAGATCGCTCCAGTTCGTTCAAAAAAATACAAGGTATTGGCCGGTCGCCCCGATTCTGTTTGCTCTAAAAACGAACCACAAATGGCGACATTAAATTCAACCGCAAATGCTGCAATTTGAGCACGGTGTTCCGCCGCTTGATTAAGTAATTCAAGATTGCGGCTCCAATCAAACCCTGTGGTACACATTTCTGGCAAAAAAACGACTCTTCCTCCCCGAGCTTTTGATTCTGCGACCAAGTCACGAATTTTAGTGATGTTGGTCGAGGGTACACCTCTATTAACTTCGAATTGTGCGAGTGCAATTTTCATACCAGATAGCACATTCTGAAAGCATTAAGGCGCGGCAAGCTCAGCTAATTAAAGTACGATGCGCCCGAATCAACGCATCCTTTAATCTAGCAACTTCTACAGGCTTGCTTAGGTAGTCATTCATCCCAGCAGCGAGGCATTTGGCGCGATCTTCGTTCATCGCAAACGCAGTCACTGCAATGATATACTGCTGAGGATCTTGATCCATGAATTCCCCATTACGAATGGCCTGTGTGATCTCGATGCCACTTTGCCCCGGGAGTCGTACATCCATTAGAATAACATCAAAAACGCCGCTTTGCATCAGCTCAATCGCCTGAGCGCCATCATGGACAACCTGTGGATGATAGCCAAGTAATTCTAGCAGTGATTTGATAACCCATCGATTATCGTCATCATCTTCGCAGATTAGTAATCTTAACGGATGCGCTGCTGCAAAATCAGCCTTAATCTGATCGATATACCCACTATCCATTTCTTTGCGAATTGAGGATGCGCAGTTCGTGGTCAATTGCTTCGGGCAAGGCAATGGTATTGTGAATTGAAAACACGATCCTGCATTCACGGCACTTTCCACCCAAATCTCCCCCTGCATGCGCTCTACTAAACGCTTGCAAATCACAAGACCCAACCCAGTGCCTCCAAACTTCCGAGTCGTCGATGAGTCGACCTGCGTGAATGCTTTAAATAATTGATCGAACTTATCTTTTGCGATTCCACAGCCACTATCCTGCACTTCAAAATGAAGCACATCGGTACCGCCGACAGACTTTGCTTGATTCAAGCTGACACTCATCAATACGGAACCCTCATTGGTGAATTTCACCGCGTTACTTGTCAAATTCATCAAAATTTGCCGAATACGATGCGGATCACCAATATAGATTTCACCGATCCCTTCGCCTACTTCATAGTCAATCTGTAATTTTTTTAGTTTAGCATCTGGTAAAGCATATTCTAGGGCCTCACACATGATCTGCTCGAGGTCAAATTCGATCGACTCTAACTCCATTTTGCGTGTTTCAATTTTTGAATAATCAAGGATGTTATTGATTAAATTCAACAACGCTTTGCCGCTACGCTTGATGATGGATGCTTGCTCCGATTGCACCTCGTCCAAGTCTGTTTGGAACATCAGATCTGTATAACCAATGATCGCATTCATTGGCGTGCGAATCTCATGGCTCATCATTGCCAAGAACTCTCCTTTGGCGACATTGGCTAAATCAGATTGATCACGGGCGACACATAATTCTTCCTCCCGCTCTTGCATCAGAATTAAGCCTGCGATACTTGAAGCTAAAACTCTGGCTGCGTTCATCTCTGACTCATTCCACTGATGCTGTTGACTACAATAATCCATGGCAAAGAATCCATACAATCGCCCTCCGATCCACATCGGAATTACCAATAAAGATTCGCTCTCTAGTTCTCGGAATACCTTCGAATCAAGCTGGTCATCGGACGACCCGACTACGTTAATAACTTCGCCCTGTATTAACTGCTCATACCATCCAGGGAAAAAGTCTTCGAAAGGAGCGTCTTGCAGGGATCGAAGTTCTAGGACTCCTTGATATGAATCATTTTTCAGCCATTCAAAACGAGGATTGAAGGTGTGAAAGGATTCGCTCGCTCGACCCGTTATCTCAAAGACGAATGATCGTTCAACATTCAGTGCAGTGCCAACTTCGCACATGGCCAACTCTATTGCATTATCAAAATCAACGGTCGTCAGCAATGCATGATTGGCGCGAGCGGTCGCATTTAGCACCACATCGCGCTGCTTAATCGCAGCTTCTGCAGCCTTTCTCGATGATATATTATACGCAACCCAGACGACACAATCAGCACATTGTTCACCCGTGGACATTGGTGAGACACGCGCTTCAAACCAATGCTGACCAACATCGACCGAATGCAGAGAGTACTCCAACGTCTTCACTGAATTTGAATTCAACGATTCAGAAATTGTAGCGAGGAAAGCGCGACACGTATTCGCATCAAACACAGCTGCCAAAGGTTTACCAATGACTCGCTCTACATTGGTGATTCGGTGTGTCGACTTGATCGCCGAACTAGCTGAAAAGACATCAACGATCATCCCCTCACGTGAAAACACGAAAGCGATATCAGGCAACGCACCAGTGAAGGCGCTAAGGCGTCGCTCGTTCTCCGAAACTTGCGCTTCACGAAGACGCAATTCAGTCATCACCGCAGCGAGACAGATGGAAGTAATCGAAGCAATTCCTACAAAAATCCAGACATTCGCAGGGCTTTGACTGATAGCGTTGCTTTCAGCTGAATAAACAGGTATAAGCGCCCACACTGCAAGTAGCGCCAGAATAAGCACCCCAGCGGACGCGCCGCGAAGACCGAAGCGAATGGCAGACCATGCCATGATCGGAAAGATGGCCAGCTCCATCGGGTAAAATAATACGTCAGTCGGAGCCCAGTTTTGAAAAGTGACTAAGCCGAAAGCCGACAAAACCAGAAGCCACAAGCCCACTTCAATAAACTGCCGCCCTGCGAGCTTGAAGCCGCTTTTATCTGCCCATGTTAACATGAACGGGGTAATGATAATCGAGCCCACAGCCGCTGCCAACCAATTGGTCAAGAACAACGCCTTGAAATCATTCCAATTGACACCACCCGGACCTCGACATTGAAATACAGATTCAATAATTGCCCCCAAGCAGGTGCTTGCTATGATCCCCACAAATAAGATCAGTAGTGCATCCCGGATGCGCTCCATATTAAAGCGCACATTCAGAGTCTCTAATATACGCAAACTTAACGCTGAGGCCGTGACGCTAGCAATTGGCACGCTCAACATCATTAGCAGACTCTCTTTTGCAAGTATTCCGGGCAGCAAGGCACCAATAAATACTACAGGAAGATAACGTAGTCCCCCAAGCCAAACAATTCCGAACGCAACGCCAAAAACTGGTGCAATTTGGTTAATATGACCACTGAACCGCGGATCCGCTACGATGACTGCGATTTGAGCAGCAAAGGCGACGCTAAGAACCGACAGAATACAGCTTAATATAAATATATAGTCCCGTCTTTTCATTTACCCGTGGATGAATGTTATTTGTGGTTGAGCAATATCCGCCATCACAGTAACAATTGAAAGGAAGGCAACACTTCTTGTTTCCTTTACCAACGATATAAAAATTCAAAGAAAAATCCTGTTCAGCTAAAATAAGGCTTGATTCACCTACCATCCGCCACATGTTTCTCGACTTTCCAAACTTGAGGACGGCTAGCTCAGTTGGTTAGAGCACCTCGTTTACACCGAGGGGGTCGTGGGTTCGAATCCCTCGCCGTCTACCATTTTTCAAGCTTGAGCCTCAAGGCTTCTATATCATGCGCCACATCATCTCTATTCTCGTTGAAAATAAGTTCGGTGTTCTTGCTCGTATTGCGGGCATGTTCAGCGGTCGCGGCTTTAACATCGAGACTTTAAATGTGGGGCCGATGATTGACAATCGTTTCTCTCGTATCACTGCCACGATTATTGGCGACGAAGACGCGTTGGATCAAGTCATCAAGCAGGTCAATAAGTTCATCAATGTGTTGGATGTGACTGAGTTCTCGAGCGGTCAAGCGACAGAAAGAGAGTTAGTCATTTTGAAGGTCAATGCTCCTGCAGCTCAACGATCTGAGATTATGCAGGTCTGTGATATTTTCCGTGCCAAGATTATCGATGTCGCTGCTGATTCAGTAAATATCGAGATGACTGGTAATTCTAACAAGGTGCAAGCCTTCCTAAATCTGATAGAGCCGTATGGCATTGGTGAGATGGCTCGCACTGGTAATCTCGCGCTGAAACGCGGTTAATTCGCCCTCCTCTCCATTCTTTTACAACCCGAAAGCTATCCTGCTTTCACAAACTACGATAAATATGCCCGCTAAAGTCTACACCGACAAGGACGCTGATCTCCGAGTAATCAAAAAGAAGACCCTCGCCATCATTGGCTACGGTTCGCAGGGCCACGCCCATGCGCAAAACTTGAAGGACAGCGGTCTGAATGTAATCATCGGCCTCTACCAAAAGAGCAAGTCCGTAAAGGTCGCAAAAAGCCAAGGTTTCGAAGTGTTCGAAACTGCTGAAGCGGTACAAAAAGCAGACGTGATCATGATCGCTGTGCCGGACATGAAGCAGGCTGAAGTTTACGAAACCGACATACTCCCAAACCTGACTAAGGGTAAGACGATCGTATTCACACACGGTCTCGCGATTCACTTCGGACTGATCAAAGCACCTAAGGGTATCGACGTCATCATGGTGGCTCCTAAGGGACCAGGCCACGTTGTTCGTAGTCAATACGTTGAAGGCAAGGGCGTTCCAGCGCTGATCGCGATCAACAAAGGCTCCTCTAAGGATGCCAAGAAGATTGCACTTGCATGGGCGAAGGGCGTAGGCGGCACACGTGCCGGTGTTATCGAAACAACTTTCCAAGAAGAATGCGAAACTGATCTCTTCGGTGAGCAAGCAGTTCTCTGTGGTGGTGCCTCAGCGCTCGTCATGGCCGGCTATGAAACTCTGGTTGAAGCAGGTTACCAACCAGAAATGGCTTACTTTGAGTGCTTGCACGAATTGAAGCTGATCGTCGACCTCATGGTTGAGTCCGGCATCTCTGGCATGCGTTTCTCTATCTCCGAAACAGCTGAATGGGGTGACTACATCAGTGGCCCACGCGTCATCAATGCATCTTCTAAGAAGGCGATGAAGTCGATCCTCAAGGAAATTCAAAACGGCAAGTTCACCAAGAATTGGGTTAACGAATACAAGGCAGGATTGCCGAATTACAAGCAGTTCGTTAAAGACGGCCAAGCGCACCCCATCGAAAAGACTGGCAAACGACTCCGCGCGCTCATGCCTTGGGTCAAGAAGCGCAACATCGGCGGTTCACAGGCTTCTTACAACTAAGCTGTAGTTCATTTTTGTAATTCAAAGCGGTCTTCGGTTTATACCGTCGACCGCTTTTTATTTTGTAATACCATCGCAATATAAGCTTTCGACATTCATTATTGAACCGTCGATATTCATCGTTCGAAGCCCATGGCAACGCCAATACAAATCGCCACACGCAAAAGCCCACTCGCCCTCAAGCAGACCGAGATAGTACAAGTGTGGCTTCAGCAAGCACTCCCCGATCAGCAATTCGAGGAATTGCGCCTGAGTACTAAAGTCGACGAACGCCTAACTTGGTCATTAGAGAAGCGCGGCGGTATCGGCCTCTTCACCAAGGAACTCGAAGATGCCCTACTCGATGGCCGTGCAAGCATCGCGGTACACAGCGCCAAAGATCTTCCCACTCAATTCCAAGCCGATCTTTGCATCGCCGGTTACATGCCACGTGCTCGTGCCAATGATGTACTGGTTCACCAAATCGGCAAACCAGCACCGAAGACAATTGCGACCAGTAGTCCGCGTCGCCGCGCGCAAGTCGGCATCTTGCAAGAGCAAGCTGAGTGGACCACCATTCGCGGCAACGTCGCCACCCGCATGCGTAAAATCTTAGAGGGCGAGGCCGATGCCACTCTGCTCGCCGCCGCGGGACTTGATCGTTTAGAGATTTCTGTACACGAAGGCCTTGAATTTGTCGATCTGCCAATCGATCAGGTCGTGCCTGCTCCGGGGCAAGCTGCCATTGCTATCCAATGTCGCGCAGCCGATCTGCCACGCTACGAGCACCTGTTCTGCGCTACGACTAAGCGCGCCGTGACCTTAGAACGTGCGTTCCTGCGTCGTCTCGGTGGCGGTTGCCAAACACCCGTAGGTGCGCATTACGTTGATGGCACTTTCTACATCTACCATTCAGAAATCGGCCACACCAAGTTTGAATTTGAACTCGAGTCACTTGATGAGATCGATGCGATTATCGAGCGCATCTTTTCTGACCTTAAATTCGAACAGTAAATTTCATTCTTCCCTGGAGGGCAACGCTCCGTCGTTGCCACCAATGGTTCGAGACGGCTCGATCCAATACATGGAAACGACGGAGCGTTGCCCTCCAGAGACTTAGCTTAATCCTAAATTCTTAATTTTTACATACTATGTCTTCTCAAACCAAAACAGGAAAAGTGTATCTTATCGGCGCAGGCCCCGGAGATCCAGGTCTAGTCACTGTTCGCGCCCGCGAACTCATCGAAACTGCCGACGTACTCGTGTATGACTATCTCGCCAATCCCAAGCTAATGGATTGGGCGCGCCCGGAAGCAGAACGTATTTATGTCGGTAAGCGCTCTGGCTTACATTCGATTCCGCAGGATGAAATTGAAGAAATCTTAGTCGAACGTGCCAACAAGGGCCAGCAAGTGGTTCGCCTCAAGGGTGGCGACCCGTTTGTGTTTGGTCGCGGCGGCGAAGAAATCGCGGAGCTAGAAGCCGACAAAATTCCTTACGAAATCGTTCCGGGAGTCACCGCAGCGCTGGCAGCAGCAGCCTACGCAGGCATTCCCCTCTCCCACCGCTCATACAGCTCTTCAATTACGTTCCTCACCGGCCATGAGAATCCAGAGAAACAGTCGATTAGTATTGATTTCAAACAACACGGTATGACTAATGGCACGCTTTGTCTCTACATGGGACTCGGCCAATTGCCCCGTATACTTGGCGAACTCAAAGCAGGCGGCATGGCTGGTGAGATGCCCGTCGGCGTCATCCAATGGGCAACTCTCAATCACCAACGCTCCGTGTATGGCAGCGTCGACTCCATAGTCAGTGATATTGAAGCAGCCAGCATTTCCACTCCCGCCATGATTATCATTGGTGATGTAGTCTCGAAACGCTCTAAGACCGAGTGGTTCGAAGGCCGTCCGCTCATGGGTAAGAAGATCGTCGTCACTCGCGCACGCGACCAAGCCGGTCAACTCACCGCATTGCTCGAAAGCATAGGTGCCGAAGTCATCGAGCTACCATTTATCGAAGTTCAACCAGACATCAATCCGCAGCTAATTACTGAGATTCTAGCGGGCATCGCGATTTATGAGTGGATCATATTCACCAGCGTTAATGGCGTTAAAGCCTTCTTCGACATATTCTATAAAGCATTCGACGACATTCGATGCCTCGGGCCGATGCGCATTGCCGCAGTTGGTGCTGCCACTGCACGCGAGATCGAATCGCACCACCTTAAGGTCGATCTCATTCCAGAGAAAGCCAATGGCGATGCTCTCGTTGATACCTTTATCCAAGACGAAGGCATTGAAAGTATTCAAATGCTGGTCGTCACGGGAAATCAAAATCGCGAATCCCTCGTCCAGCGCCTCGAAACCGAAGGCGGCGCAATCGTGGATACTTTGCCACTCTACAAGACCAGCAAGACAGACCTAAACGAGCACCCAGCAGCCGAGCGCTTCCGCAAAGAAGGTGCCGACGCCGTGCTGTTCACCAGTTCGTCCACAGTAAAATCGTTCGTCGATCAAGCAGCAGCGCTTACACTCGAGCCACATGCTAAAAAGCCGGCATTCGGTAGTATCGGCCCCGTCACGACCAACAGCTTAAAAGAGCACGGCCTCAGTGTCAGTTTTGAATCGAAGCACGCCAGTCTTGATCACTTCGTCAACGCGACGACCAAGCATCTGAAGAGCTAGGTTCGTCCTAATCCTACTCTTAATCTTACTCCTAATCCTCTGAGACAGAACCTACTGCTTATACGAAGCGGCAGATTAAAATGAGGAGTAAGAGTAGGATTAAGAATCAGAATTGCCTAGCTCTTCAGGGCGGCGATATACGTATGCCACGGCAAGGTTGCACATTTAATCCGTGCAGCGAACTTACGTACTCCCGCTAAGGCGGCGATTTCGCCATCGACTGACAAATCAGCTTCCAGGTTGAGCTCGGACGACAACAGCTCACCAACCCGCTTAAATGCCGCTTCAGCCTCTACGAGAGTCTTTCCGATGAGCACTTCTGCCATCATCGACGCCGATGCTTTACAGATCGCACAACACGCTGCCTCGAATTGCACGGCTTCGATGCGGTCCTCCTTCAGCACCAAGAAAATCGTCAGCTTATCGCCGCAGATCGGATTATAGCCCTCTGCGGTATGCGTGTAATCCGCCAACGCACCGTAATGCCGTGGCCGCTTATTGTGATCAAGAATGATGTCCTGATACAGGTCGTGGAGATCGTCTGACATTTTACGCTGCACTCGATGACTTATGTATAATAGCTAGAAGATACGACTAACAGAAGAACTGTTTCATCTTATTCAGCGCAGCAACCAGCCGTTCGACATCTTCGAAATCATTATAGAACGCGAACGATGCACGCGCCGTTGCAGCCACACCAAAGCGCTTCAGCAGTGGTTGCGTGCAATGATGCCCTGCTCGAATTGCAATGCCCCCCGCATCGAGAAAGGTGCCAATGTCGTGCGCATGGATGTCATCGATCAAGAACGAGATCACCGAAGCCTTCTCAGGCGCTGTGCCGATAATCCGCAATCCATCAATCGCAGTGAGTTGCTCGGTCGCCGCTTTCAACAGCGCAAGCTCATGTTGCAATGCCCCCGCACGATCCAATCCGTTCAAATAATCAAAGGCCGCGCCAAGCCCGATGACACCCGCGATATGTGGTGTGCCGGCTTCAAATTTACCTGGGATGCTCTTATACGTGGTGCCATCGAAATCAACCATCTCGATCATATCCCCACCGCTTTGATACGGCGGTAGTTGCTCTAGCCACTCTCGCTTGCCCCACAGCACGCCGATTCCAGTAGGGCCGCAGACCTTGTGCCCAGAGAACACGAAAAAGTCACATCCCAAATCCGCCACGTCCACCGGCATGTGCGGTGTCGACTGTGCGCCGTCAACCAACACTGGCACGTTCAGTGCATGCGCTTGCTCGATCATTGTTTTGACTGGATTGATGGTGCCCAGCGAATTCGATACGTGCACCACCGCGACAAGTTTAGTCTTCTCCGAGAGCAATGCCGCATAAGCCTCCATATCGAGTACGCCATCATCATTTACAGGCACGACCTTTAAGGCGGCCCCGGTTTTCTGAGCCGCGATCTGCCACGGCACAATATTGGCATGATGCTCCATATGCGTGATCAAAATTTCGTCCCCAGCCTGCAACACGGACTCAGTAAAGCCATGCGCGATCAGGTTAATCCCCTGAGTTGTACCGCTGGTAAAGATCACTTCATCCGGATCCACCGCGCCAATAAAGGCCGCCGCTTTGGCGCGGGTCGCCTCGTAGGCATCCGTCGCCTTTTCACTCAAATAGTGGACACCACGATGGATATTTGAATTCTCCGCACGATAGTAGCGGTCGATCGTTTCAATCACCGCAAGTGGCTTCTGCACTGTCGCGGCGCTGTCCAGATAGGTCAAGGGCTTGCCGCGCACTTTGGTCTCGAGGATAGGAAAATCAGTCCGCACACGGCGGTAATCAAATGGCAGTACATCATTCACGCCAGCAAACTCACCTACTTGCGAACAAATCTCAATTGAAATGCAAAGAAATATACAATTCTCGCAATTCAGCCAAATCTATACTGCTGCGCGACTTCGAATTTGAAGTCGCAGTACCTTGCAGCGCTGTTGGTAACGTCGCCCTCTTCGACGGGCCGATACCTTCGTTTAATTGGCCAGTTCAGCTTAATCCTTCGAGCGGGAACGTTAATCCAAGTTGGTCAAGTGTTTCGGTTAGGCAAGATTCAATTGAGTTGTAGGTCTGGAGCGATTCTTCGCTAGAAAGCGGTGTGTTTGCTGCGAGCTTTAGTTCTGTTTCAATATTGGCCGTAAGCTTTTGCAAGGCAACGGCGCCCATGGTTCCCGCCATTCCTTTGAGGTTGTGCAGGTGCAACTCTGCCGCTTTATTGTTACGTTCCGATAAAGCTTTCTTAATATCCTTCAACTGAATTAAGGAATCAGTCCGGAAGATTTCCAGTAGCGTAATATATAAATCTCGTCCGCCACCTAATGCTACGATCGCTTGCGCAGTATCAATTACAGCAGTTGCGCTACTGGTCGGATGCTTGATTGCTGAGTCACCAACATTTAGCTGACAGGTTGTTATGTGGCGCTCAATCGTTGCCAGCAACTGCTCGAGCTCTATGGGCTTACTAATATGGTCGACCATGCCCACCCCAATGCAGGCCTCGTGGTCTGTTGACATGGCATTCGCAGTTAGCGCGATAATAGGAACTGAATGCATTCTAGTATGTTGGAGGATTTGACGGGTTGCCTCTAGGCCGTCCATGCCTGGCATCTGCATGTCCATTAGAATGGCATCAAACGGTATACTCGCTGCCAGCGCACGCATCTTACCCTCTATTCCATTGGAGGCAATCGTCACCCTGGCTCCGCTTCTCTGCAAAAGCTCTCCGACAACTTGCTGATTCAGCAAGTTGTCTTCTACCACCAACAAGTTTAAACCCAGCAGACGCTGGGTGTTCTGTAGCTCGCTTTTGCGTGTACTGCTATTGGAAGGTAAGGATGTGACTTTCGATATCGCGTCCGCGAGCATGCCAGCTGTGATGGGCTTGACTAAGTGAGCGATGTAGGCGCCGTTGCCTTCTATTTGATTCGCTACCAGCTTTTGCCGAGCGGAGACCATGATCACCGCTGGTGCGCCTTGTTGAGTTACGAACAGACTGCGAATGCGCCGAGCGGTCTCTAGGCCACCTAGGCCCGGCAGGGTATCGTCGATCAGTATCAACTGGTAGGCGATTGAATCCGCCTGCTGAAGCATCTGCAGAGCCTGCTTGCCACTACTGGCGCTGCAACATTCCAAGCCAATCGACCAGACTAATTTTTGTAGTGTTTCCCTAGCCATAGGGTGGTCATCCACAACCAACACTCGCATCGGTGGCATTGGCGTCATCCGCTTAGTTGTGGGGGCACACTGCATATGCAGTGTGAAGAAAAAACGACTACCCTTGCCCAATTGGCTCTCCACTTGTAAAGTACTCCCCATGAGTTCGACCAACTCTCTGCAAATGGCCAATCCTAAGCCGCTACCGCCAAAGCGTCGGGACGTCGATGACTCAGCCTGCTTGAAGTTGAGAAAAATGTGTTCCAATTGGTCAGAGGACAATCCTATGCCAGTATCCGTTACAGAAAACTCGATATCGACCGATTGCTCATGCTGGCGAATGACCCTAGTGCTCAGCACCACTTCACCCTGCTGTGTAAACTTGATGGCATTGCCAGCAAGATTGAGCAGCACCTGACGTAGGCGCATCGAATCACCAATCAAATCAGTGGGCATACTCAGATCGAAATCGTAAATAATTTCGATTTCATCTTCCTCTAGATAAGCTGACAAGAGGTCGCTAAGATCAGTCATGACTGTATCGAGCACAAAGATTTCGGATTCCAGAGTCATCTCACCAGCCTCAACTTTGGAGACATCCAAAATGTTGTTAATCAGGGTCAGCAGCGATTCGCTGGCGTTTTTCATTTTGCTGGTGTAGTTCTGCTGCTGCGTAGTCATCTCAGTATGCTGCAGTAGTTTAAGTAAACCTAAAATCCCGTTCATAGGCGTGCGGATTTCATGACTCATATTGGCAAGAAATTCACTCTTGGCCAGACTGGCAGCCTCAGCACTGAGCTGTGCTTCATCTCGGTTGAGCTTAGTGGCATCGAGTGAGATCATCATCGCATTAAAAGTCCTCGATAGATCTCCGACTTCGTCAGTGCGGCTTTGAACTTCAATCTGGGTACTGAAGTCGCCGTCGCAAGCATTGCTCGCAATCCTCGCAAGTTGCTTGAGAGGGTTCGCGATGTTTCTGGTAATTAAGTAGCCGAAAGTTATCATTACAAAGATGGCTCCGAGTGAAGCAGTCAAAATGTGGTTGTTGGACTGTTTATAAATATGCCGTAAGCTATCTTCATGTTTCACCAGTAGTAGATTTTCTGCTGCAACCATTTGATCCATTTCTCGGCGGATTTCATTCATTATATTATAGCCTAGGTCGGTAGCTGCGATTTCAAAGGCAGTGTTACTGCCCTGCGTTCTCCGTACGTCAATAGTCTCGTCTAATTCCGTAAACTTTTGTTCAACAAGTTGCTTAACAGACTTGAGCGATTCTTGACGACTGTCATCATTCTGCATCAAGTCAGCTAGTGACGATAAGCTTCCATCAATTTCTTTTTTCGCGCTGTTAAACGGTTTTAGATATTTATTGTCGCCAGTAATGAGGTACTCAAGTTGCGTCACTTCGGCGTCTTTCAAGCCTTCGATCAACTTAGTCTGCGCATTCAGCACCGCATGGGAATAGTGAAGCTGACTCGTTGCTCTATACAGCTCAGACATGTGCCTTTCGGCTTTGCTGCCAAGCAGCATAATTGATACTATCCCGATAGAGTATCCTATCAGGATTTTGTTTCTGACGGTCAAATTAAGTGTTACATTATTGAACATCTTGATTGGCACGTTAGCTAACGTGCTTAAGCCGGAAAAGCGTTGCATTTAAAAATGTAACAGTCTGAATACATTATAAATATTAAATTAGCAAAATAACATGCAATGTATAGTTAAATCAATTAATTAATTAGATATAACTTAACGAATCCCTCTTTTGCTAAGCTTTCATGCAAAAAGTGAGTTGGCGATTAGCGCAACAAACGACAATCCGTTCCATTTGAGGGCACGAGTCCCTAATGAGGGCGTTTTTTTAGCCAATTGAACGCGATATAGGAGTGTGGGCGACTCGCCCACATTAGTCCTGTATTACCGCAAAGGAGGGTGACTCCCACCCTACTTTAGCTGCTAAACGAATACTAAGCGACAAGCCCCGCTAAAATTTAGCAGGGCTTGTCAGTTTTAAATCGAATAGAGGCTACTGACTCATTGCAATATACTGTGCCTGCAAAGCCTCTACCACGCTCGGATCCGCCAGTGTGGTGGTATTGCCCAATTCTTTACCCTCTGCAATGTCACGCAAAATACGACGCATAATCTTACCGGAGCGTGTCTTCGGCAGATCCGACGAGAACAAGATGCGCTCAGGGCGAGCAAATTTACCGATACTCTTATCGATCATAGTGACGAGCTCCTTGCGCAACTGATCATCGTAATCGCGGCCGTCAATCACAGTCACAAAAGCGATCAGGCCTTGGCCCTTAATCTGGTGCGGCACACCCACCACTGCAGACTCTGCAACATCTGGATGCTCGACAAAAACGCTTTCCAGCTCAGCAGTGCCAATACGGTGCCCCGATACGTTGACCACGTCATCCACCCGACCTGTAATCCAGATGTAGCCATCTTCGTCGCGACGGGCGCCATCACCAGGGAAATAGTATTGCCCACCCCACTTGCACCAGTACGCCTCCTTAAAGCGCTGCGGATCACCATAAATCCCTCGCAACATCCCCGGCCATGGTTGCTTAATTGCCAAAATGCCCACATCGACTTCCTCTCCGTCATCGGTAAGAATCGCAGTCTCGATGCCGAAAAAAGGCAGCGTCGCGCAGCCTGGCTTGGTCGGCGTCGCGCCTGGCATCGGCGTAAGCATATGCCCACCAGTCTCGGTCTGCCACCACGTATCTACAATCGGGCAACGTTCGCCTCCGATCATTTTGTGATACCACATCCATGCTTCTGGATTGATTGGCTCACCCACTGTTCCTAGTAAACGCAAGGAAGATAGGTCGCGATCGACCAGCCATTTGTCGCCCCATTTCATAAAGGCACGAATCGCTGTCGGTGCGGTGTAGAAAATCGAGACTTTATACTTTTCTATAATCTCCCAGAAGCGCCCTTCATCTGGGTGATTGGGTGCACCTTCATACATCACCTGCGTGGCGCAATTCTGCATGATGCCGTATATAATATATGTGTGTCCGGTGATCCAACCGACATCCGCCGTGCACCAGTACACATCGTCAGGCTTCAAATCGAACACATATTTCGAGGTCAGATAGCTGAACACCTGATAACCTGCAGTGGTGTGCATCACGCCCTTGGGTTTACCGGTGGTGCCGCTGGTATACAGCAAAAACAGCAGATCCTCTGCTTCCATCTCTTCGGCAGGGCAATCCGCACTCATCGCTGCGACCTCTTCATGGTACCAATAATCACGCCCATCCTGCATCGGACAATCGATCGGATGTGCTTCACCACGCTGCACCACGATCACATCTTTGATGCACGGACAATTCTCAACGCCCTCATCGACGATCTTCTTTAATTCTAAAATCTTACCACGACGATAGCCGCCATCCGCAGTGATCACCATACGCGTCTCACTATCGAGTACACGATCGCGAATGGCGTCTGCAGAGAAGCCAGCAAAGATGACTGAGTGCACCGCACCAATTCGCGCACAAGCGAGCACAGACACCGCCAACTCAGGAATCATCGGCAGGTAAATCCCAATACGATCCCCTTTTTGTACGCCCTTGGCCTTCATCGCATTGGCCAGGCGACAAACTTCTTCATGCAACTGTGCATAGCTGATCGCACGTATGTCGCCTGGTTCACCTTCCCAGTGAATCGCGATTTTATCGCCCCGACCTTCATTGATATGACGATCGAGACAGTTGTAGGAAAGGTTGGTGCGACTACCGTCAAACCACTTATAGAACGGCGCTTCGGAAGCATCGAGCACGGTATCCCACTTTTTAAACCAATGCAGATCCTCTGCAGCTTCTACCCAAAAAGCCTCGGGATCCTTGATGCTCTTCTGGTACAGCGCCGTGTAGGCCTCCATACTGCCAATGTGGGCATTTTCTGAAAAAGCCGCCAGCGGGGCAAATTTTCGATTCTCATGGGATACGGATTCCATTGAAGAAGGGTCAGTCGACATAGTAAGGAAGTATTAGAGGTGAGACTTGCAGTGGCACTGAGGTAGCAACATCGAGTAGCTCACAGAGGCTTACCAGCCAATGAAACAGCAATCTAAGGTCAATGACTTTCGTTTTACAAAAACGGAATTTCAGACTTTATCGAAAGCTATTGACAAGCCCACCTGCGCTAAGCATCAAAACCTGCTCTTCGCGTTAAAATGACGCCTTTCGATTAATGGAAAATTTTGCAGATCAGTGCCTCGACATGGCCCAGTCAATTCTGGGTCACAATCTCGAATCGATCAGCGAACAGGGCAATATATCCCCTGTTGCTGGTGAACACAGTCGCCTCGACGAACCCGGACACGCTGCGCTTGCGATTGGCGAGTATTACCGCGCAACCAACGAGAGCACACTCGGCGAGCACGACCTCATTGACCTCGCCGCCCGTTGCGTCACTGCTCAGGTTTTTACTGAGGAGGGACACGAAAACGGCCTCGCTTATTCGGCGCTCGGCCTCCTGTCCTTCGGCCCAGCCAAGGATCGCAATCCGTTGTGGGAGCGCCTTCTCGACCCAACTCGTGAGCAACTCGACAAGCAATTGCTTGAACGTAGCGACTACGACAACCACTTCCAGAGTTTCAACATCGCGAAAGCAGTCACCCGTTTTAGTCTTGGCCTATCTAAAAAAGATGAGACTGGACGTTTGATTGATCGTTTTCTTGAGCGCATCGAATCGACTTCATCTACAGGCTATTTCGATGACGCTAGTGGCGAAGAAGGCAAGCTTAGCGGCGCATTCGATATTTACGGCGTTCTTAGCTTCGTATTTATCCGACAAGCACTTCAGCTGCACTCAAATCTCCACCTTCGTGAGCGTAAGCTACCCAGCCTGCGCACTTATTCGGAGAAGTACCTGAAGATGATCCCCGACCTTGTGCGCCAAGACGGCAGTGGCTTCGCTTACGGGCGCTCACTCGGCGCATATGGACAAATGCACTGCATCAGCCTGATCCTGCAGGCACTCCGCGATGGTTGGATCGCAGACGACAAGCGTGATCTCTACACAGATACCGTGCGACGTTTATTCATGAATTTCTTCGCGACTTACCTCGACCAAGAGCATGGCTATCTAGTCATCCGCGACGAGGAGCGTGACACCGTGCCATACCACACAACCCGGATGGCAAACTTCGATGCTGCTCGCTACCTCTGCCAGTGGGCACGTCTGGCACACGCCACCAAAGGCAGCGCCGCTCCATCTAAACCGGTTGCACCGCGTAATGTGGCTCGATTTGTCAGCTTCGACAAATCGCACAAAAAGGAACAAGGTCTGTTCGTTTACCAAGACCCTGATTCCGGCTTAGCACTTCAATTGCCACTTATCGCTTCCGGCGAACAAGGCAAAGGCACGTCTGACTACCTCGCGTTCCCTCACTCACCAGGCATCTTCGACTGGCCGGTTCAAAAGTATCTGCCGATCATGATGCCCGAGCTTACCTTTGGCGATAAAGTCATCGTACCCTCCTTTTATGGTAAGAACTGCACCACCGCAATGGGACTGCGCAACGCCTTAACTTTCAAGTATGATCAACCTGAGCTCATTACCACAGACGAGAAGATCATCCCGGGTCTAGGAAGTTGTAAGGTTATGTGGTCCTTTAAGGGCGGCACAATCAATTGCGAATTTTGCTTCACGGTGAAACAGCAAGTGCAACTGGAGCGCATGCGTTACATTCTCGCGATCGCAGCGCCACATAGTCGTTACCGTGTTGGCACCTCTTTCACACTCGGCGAAGAAGGCCACCGCACCAACGTGGTGAAAGATGACTTCCAGGCAGAATGGAAAGAGCTCGACGTCGTCACCGAGGATCCAGAATACCGCACTTATTACGGCAACATGCACTACCTGCAAATCCTTGAGCGCGATCATCCATTGATCATGCGCCCTGGCACTCAGTATCGTCTCGCGCTCTCGTTTGAGCCAGACATCGTGTTTGCTGACGAGTAAACTTGGTTACTAACAAATTTCTGAATGCCGCAATCCTTCGTTTGCGGCATTCTTTGTTTACAGGCGTCCATTCCACTTTTTATCTTCTGCCATGCTCTCAGTCCGAATCATTCCCTGCTTAGATGTCCATCAAGGTCGTGTCGTTAAAGGCGTCAACTTCGTCAATTTGATCGACGCTGGTGATCCCGTCGAACAAGCCAAAGCTTACGAGCAGCAAGGTGCCGATGAACTCGTGTTCCTCGACATCACTGCTTCCAGTGACGAGCGCAACACTATGATTGACGTGGTTAAGCGCACTGCCGATCAGTGTTTTATGCCTCTCACCGTCGGAGGCGGACTGCGCAACGTTGAAAATATTCGCGATATGCTCAATGCTGGAGCGGACAAAGTCAGCCTTAACACAGCCGCCATCATCAATCCGGATCTCATTCATGAAGCATCCTCCAAGTTCGGCAACCAGTGCATCGTCGTCGCAATCGATGCCAAACGTGTCAAAGACGACGATCGCTGGGAAGTTTACACCCATGGTGGGCGAAACAACACAGGACTCGACGCAGTCGAATGGGCCAAAAAAGTCGTCGCACTTGGCGCAGGCGAAATCCTCCTAACCAGTATGGACTCTGACGGCACCAAGGCGGGATTTGACAACGCGCTCAATCGCGCCGTCAGCGAAGCCGTCGAAGTGCCCGTCATCGCCTCTGGTGGCGCAGGCACGCTCGATCACCTTGCTGATGCTATTGACAAAGGCAAAACCAACGCGGTACTCGCGGCCTCGATTTTTCACTTTGGTACCTTCACCATTCGCCAAGCAAAACAGCACCTGCAGAACCGTGGGCTACCCGTGCGGCTGTAATTCATCGCGGGATTAAACCCGCTCGCTAAAACTCTGGCAGTTAGGCCACCCACGCAACGACTGGCAATATGCCAGAACGGAACCATCTGCTGCTTGATTCGTTAATCAAATGACATAAACTCCACTAACAACCACACCCCGTGAAAATCATCGATAGCCATAGCCACTGCTACCCCGCTGAACTGGCGGCAGCTCCGCGTGCATGGGCAGAGGCTCAGGAGGAACCGCACTGGGCTGAGCTCGTCGCTCCACTCGATCGCCCCTCTATCCAAGGCTGGGCGACGATTGAACAAACTTTAGCCGCGATGGATGCCGCGGGTGTCAAACAAACCGTCTTACTCGGTTGGTATTGGCAAAACGAAGCGACCTGCCGCTGGCAAAATGAAGTGATCGCAGGATGGATTCAGGCAGCACCGCAGCGCTTTATCGGCTTTGCTTCGATCCACCCTGACGGCACCGCAGCGTCAGTCATCGCTCAATGCGAACATGCGCTCAGCCTCGGGCTAAGCGGCGTGGGCGAGTTGCACCCAGGTATTCAGAATTTCGACTCTAGCAGCGTAGGCTGGCAGGCACTGGCGGATTGGTGTGTTGTGCACGACTGGCCGATCAATCTACACGCCACCGAAGCCGTTGGTCTGCAGCATCCTGGCAGTGTGCCTACCCCGCTCAACGACTTTCTACTCATGGCTGAAGCGCACCCACAGTTGAAGCTGATACTCGCTCATTGGGGCGGTGGGCTAGCCTTCTTCGAACTCAATCCACGCCTGCGGCAAGCATTGAAAAATGTTTACTACGACACTTCTGCGACACCCTTGCTGTATGATCCGTCGATCTTTCGACGGCTCATCGAAATCGTCGGCGCTGAAAAGATCCTATTCGGCTCAGACTTCCCGCTACGTGTGTATCCACGTATTCAAAAGACACCCGACTACAGCATGTTCATCGAAACGATACAAAACCAAGCAAACTTAACCCCCGACGAGTTAGCTGCGATCATGCAGCACAACATGCAGCGCTTACTCGGCAAAGCGTAGAGCGCTTCTTGCTGCGCGTTAATAGTTGAAGGGAATACTCCTTGCCGCGTGTCTGGGGCGATCGCAGGAAGTGTCAGCGATGACGACCGAGTGTTGCTCTCCAAAACCCAAGTTCGCGCACTTAACCTATCCCTCCGACAAGACCTTATCGAAATAAGCAATCGTCGGCTTTAAGCCTTCGTCTAGCGATACCTTCGGCTCCCAACCAAGCACCTTTTGTGCCTGACGAATATCCGGCTGGCGCTGCTTTGGATCGTCTGATGGTAAGGCTTCGTGAATAATCTTTGATTGACTGCCCGTTTGAGCGATCACTTTTTGCGCCAGCTCTAGAATTGTAAACTCACCCGGATTACCGATATTCATCGGGCCGATCACTTCGTCTTGATTCATTAGGCGCACAAAGCCTTCTATCAAGTCGTCACAATAACAGAAGGAGCGAGTTTGAAGCCCCTCGCCATAGATTGTAATATCATGCCCCTGCAGTGCCTGCACGATGAAATTTGAGACGACGCGTCCATCATCTGGGCACATGCGCGGGCCATAGGTATTGAAGATCCGGACAATGCGAATATCGACACCGTTCTGGCGGTGATAATCCATAAACAAAGTCTCGGCAGCACGCTTACCCTCGTCATAGCAGGAGCGAATGCCGATCGGATTGACATTACCCCAATAGGACTCTGGTTGTGGATGCATCGCCGCATCGGGATCGCCATACACCTCAGAGGTGGACGCTTGGAAGACTCGCGCATTCACGCGTTTCGCAGAGCCGAGGCAATTGATCGCGCCCATAACCGACGTCTTAATCGTCTTGATCGGGTTGTGCTGGTAATGCACCGGCGAAGCTGGGCAGGCCAGATTGTAGATTTGATCGACTTCGACTTTAAACGGATCCGTCACATCATGACGCATCAACTCAAACATCGGGTTTGCCATTAGATGCTGCACATTGCGTTTACGTCCCGTAAAGAAGTTATCCATACAAATGACTTCATGCCCTTCACCCAGCAGGCGGTCACACAAATGACTTCCAAGAAACCCAGCACCACCAGTAATTAAAATACGCATGATTAAATCAAGTTGTGATTATAAATAATTTACGAACAATAAATACCTAAATCCATGAATTATTCATATTTATGCGCGCTTGCTCTTGCTCTCGATTTTCTGCCGCCCTCCTCAGTTGTCGCTCAGACAGAAGCGACAGTCGCGCCCGAAGTGCTAGCCACTTTTCGTCCGCAGCTTACCGATACAACCAGCAAACAACTAATTAAGAATTACCTCGCGGTCTCTGGAGGTAAACATGCATATGATAGCCTTGAAAACGTTATAGCCACTGGCAGCATTGTGGAGGCTGGGAAGTTAAAATCCTTTCGCCTAATCGAAACACAGAACGGGCGCCGGCAAATCACCTACACATGGAAGCACCTCGGCCGTAAGTATAAGTCGCTATATTCATTTGATGGTGTACAAACTTGGCAACAGCAACTTCTGCCAAAAGAGCAACACCCTGAGCCATTCAGCGGTCGTGACGCCACGCACTTTGCGCGTCAGCATTGGCTAATACAGCCCTTCGTCGTACCTCGCATAACCGACTATGTATTTAAATATCAAGGTATGTCTAAGGTTGCTGGCCGCCCTGCCTACATTATTACAGGCTATGGGAAACATAATATACGTAGCTGGTTTTATTTTGATAAAGAAAAGCAACTCCTTACCCGTTGGGGCGGTATTGGCACTATCGCTGGGATCGAGGAATATATGGACTACCGCGCCACACGTTTCGCGACAGTCAGCGGCGTACTCATGCCTAAACAAATTGAACTGCTCGCCGAAAACTCTCCATTCGGCACAATCACCTTCGAAACTATCAACGCCAATCAACCGATCGACTCGGAAATTTTCTTCATGCCGACCAATACGATTCCTATGTTACGGCAAATTCAGCAGTAACTCTAAATTTCACCGCAATTCTCGGCATGTACCAAGCTCTTGCCAGCTAAAGATAGAGTCAATCGCTCAGCGCAACGTACATGGCGACTAAATTTTTGCCAAAGCTTGACCTCTACGCTTCATTTTTTCAGCCATGACGGACGATGCATATTGATCCAACCGCCCGAACTGTTCGCCTAAGTGTACGCGAACTCGCCACCTTTCGTCAGCTGCCGTCGAGCGCAGGGTATCAAACTGCTTCATGGCGCAACGCAGTCGGCCAACAATGGCACACCACCGCCGCTCATCGAACGCGCGAAATTCACCCTGACGCGCGCTTCGAGGTGCCACTCCACGCAAAGTGGTTCTACCGCGACTGGTACTTTGAATTTCAAGGGCGTATCGATCAACTCATTCCTGAGCAGAATCAGTTATGTATTCGTGAAGTTAAAACCGTTCGAGATGGCCTACCTGCCAGTGCTGAAGAACTTGCCAGTCGCTATCCGGATTATTTCGCCCAAGCCGCAATCTACCTAGACCTCGCGCGGGTACTGCCCGATTTCGCCGACTCCACGCTTCGTGCGGAGCTCTACTTTATCGAGCTTGAGACTGGTGGCGTTCAAATCGTGCCACTGACCGATGCTGACCAGCGCTCCTTTAATAGCCAACTCGATACGCTTCTTCCTTTCCTCGAAGATCGGCGCACTAGCCAACTTCGACTACAAGGAGTCGAACTGCAGCCTGCATTTGAAACATTGCGCGAAGGTCAGGCTGAGTTATTCGCCACGCTCGACAACGCCACCCTACAAAGCAAAACCGTGCTACTCGAAGCGCCCACTGGTTTTGGCAAAACTGGCATTGTGCTCGAACATATGCTGCGTCAAATGCAGAGCGGTGTCTATGATCGTGCGATCTACCTCACTAGTAAATCTACAGGTCAGCTCGAAACGATTCGCCAACTTCGTAGTATGATCGGCGATAAGTTACGCTACATTCAGATGCGCAACCGCACGGAGCATTGCATCGAAAGCGCAGCCCACACATGTACGGGCGATGAGCGATGCAATGCACGAATTGGACAAAGCTGGCAAGCCGCTGCCATTTACCCACCAGATCTGTTCGAGCACGGCACTCTGACCCTCAACCGCAGCAAAGAGCTCGGCCAGTCTACTGGCGTCTGCCCCTATGCGCTAACCAAAAGCTGCTTGCCATTCGCCGAGGTCTGGATCGCTGATCTCAATTATGTATTTTCGCCTGCGAGTCGGGCTGTCTTTCTTGAGCAGCATGGATTTAATCCCGCCAAAACATTACTAATCGTCGACGAAGCGCACAATCTACCCGACCGCGTGGCCGATGCATTGAGTGTCGAACTCAGCGTAGCCGACCTGCTCTTCGCGCTCGAAGAATTACGCAGCGCAGGGGCATCACACCATCTTCTCAGTATTGGCGAAGAGCTCATTCGCTGCCTTGAATTATTGACCACCAAGGAGCCTCTAACCTCTGCTGCGCTCTGCGAAACGCTCGACTTGTGCGAAGATTTTACGCGGCAGCTCAAAGACGCTCATTTCGATTACACAACCACTGCCCCCTTTGCTGTCGACATCGCTTGGCGTATTCCCGATTTAGCACAACGCCTTGCCCAGCCTGCGCATCAATGGTTACACTGGTCACCTTCGAATGGCACAGTTCGTGCAACCTGCCTAAACGCCAGCAACTGGATCGCAGACTGCGTCAAGCCCTTCGGCGGCAGCATCTTGATGTCTGCCACGATCACGCCAATTCAGAGTTTCCGTGAGCACTGTGGTCTCACAGCGGAGGATGCCGCACTCGCGCTAGGCCATGCTCCGTGGCGCGAAGACGCCTATCACGTTGCCATCGATACTCGTGTCGATACCCGCTATAAGCAACGCGACAAATATTACGAAACCACCGCACGCACGATCGCCGCACTGATCGATCAAAGCCCCGGCGTGCCCGTCGCCGTCTTTTTTGCTTCCTATCTTTACGCTGAAAATATCAAAGCCTATCTCGACGCGCTCAATCCTGAGACACGCATTCAAGTGCAACCGCGCGGCGTCGATCTAGCCGAGCAAGAAACCTTTATCGACCAAGGCCTACTGACGGCCGACGTCCTCTTTCTGATCTTAGGTTCTAGCTATGCCGAAGGCGTCGACAAGCTCGGCGGAAGAATCGACATCGCGATGGTGGTTGGCCCTGCTCTACCGGAAGTCAACGCCATCCAAGACGCCAAAATGGACATTCATCACAGCACTGAACGAGACGCAGCCTTCGCAGATGTTTATATTATCCCCGCCATGCGCCGCATTCACCAAGCCCTCGGCCGTATCGTCCGCGCCCCTGGGCAACGCGCCAAAGTGTTACTCCATGGCAAGCGCTACAACCAAGCTGCTTACAAAGAGCAACTTGCGCCTGAATATCAACAGGCCACCACTATCAACAGCGACAACGAGTTGGTAGAGTGGTTACAACAAAGCTAATGTGCTTTGGCCTAAGCGGATCATTCCACGCCTCAATCACAAATAATCGTATTGCTTGTTCGGGCAAAACTGCTTTGTTCGTCGATTTTCGCGAATGCAGAACGATATGTGGGCGTAGCTCAGCTGGATAGAGCATCGGTTTTCTAAACCGAGGGTCCCGGGTTCGAGTCCCGGCGCCCATACGTTCCGACAAGCTGGTGGCTCTCAACTATCGCGTCATAGCCCGCTACACGGTGGGTTTTGACACCTTTCATCTTGGGGCCAAGTGTCCGCGCCCTTTGCGTACCGATCGGCCAGAAACATTATGTAAATAGCTCGTTCGATGCGGTCCTAGCTACAAGATTCGAATCCACACATAAACCCTGTCGCGACTAGAGTAACTGCTTAGAGTGATTGCTTTTTGTGCGAGACGGCGGTCCAATCGAGACCACCTTTAGATTTGACCACGCCTTTTTCGAAGGCAAAGCGGACTAGGCTCGCTTCGTCGCTGATATTGAGTCGCTTCATCACATTGTGCTTATGGCGACGAATGGTGAATTCACTAATACCCAATAATTCACCCGCACTCTCATGGTCATGGCCTTGTGCAATCAAGCGCAGAACCTGCAACTCTCGATCCGACAAAACTTTGTAGTAGGCATCTGGATTCTGCCACATACTAGCAATGATCTTTTGCGCATTCGCTGAATAATAAATCTCCCCTGCGGAGACGTCGTTAAATGCAGTAAATAATGTTTCGAGCGACATCTCTTGCTTATGAACAAAACCAAGTATTCCACTGCGAGTGACTTCGCGAATTGTATAGTCATCGCACTCACTGGATAGTGCTAAAATTCGAACATCTGGAGCGACCTTGAGTATGCGACGCGCCAGGCTCAAGCCGTCAAGCTTGGGCACCATTAAATCTAGGACCACAAAATCGAATTTTTCTTTCTGAAACAGCCTCCATGCTGACTCACCATCACTGGCTTCCTTGACATAGCTAAACTCAAATTCGCGTGATACGACACTGGCTAACAATTCACGTACCAACTCTTCATCTTCTACAATAAGTGCTTTCATATTAATTCATAGCAAATTTATATATTCAAAAATAATCAAGTTTTAAATACGTTATTTCTATAACAGTAAAAAATCAAAATATAATTGCCTTATAAGCGAAAAAACACTAACTGGAATGCATAATCGTTAAAAATGTTTTGTCGTATGACGTTACAGAAAGATCGCAGTATAGATGAATGTTCCGTTTTAATGATGATTAACCTTCTTATATACGCACAGCAAATATGCGATTTTTTAATGACAGGCAGACAGAACCAATTACACTAAGAATATGATTACAATTGTTCATGAGATAGTGCCTGAAGTTGCTGAAGATGTCCGTGGTGGCACAGGAACAGTTTACGCGCACAAGCTATTAGATCTATTTCCTGGCAGTGCGATCAAAAGTGTCGGCCTTGTCCGTCTCGAACCAGGAGCTAGCGTCGGCGCGCATTCGCACAATGGCGATGAGGACTTCTATTATTGCATTTCAGGGATTGGCATCGTCGTCGATAATGGCGTCGAGCATCCTTTCACGCCAGGCACCTTACAAATCACACGCGACGGCGAGACTCAGGCAATTCGTAATACTGGTGAAACCGAACTCATATTTCTCGGCGCACTGATTGATGCTCCAACAGAATTTAAATAGCGTCGCGATAACTTAGTTCCAGCCAAATGGCTAATAAACGCTAGGGCCTGCGCCTTTATTGGTAAGTAATTTAGCAGTGCAGGCGTGCCGTTTATCGCTCATCGCCTACCCTACCGAGAGTTGCCGCAATGCCTCATAAGTCCCTACACCAACCGAAGTCGAAAGGTTCAATGAACGGAGATCCGTGTTTGTATGCGGAATGGTCAGGCGCTGCCCTTCCAGTTCAGCATGCAACCAGTCTGGCACGCCGTGTCCTTCATTGCCAAAGACCAAACCGTCGTCCTCTGCGTATTGCACATCCCAATACACATGATCTGCCTTGGTGGTAAACAACCATAGACGCCGAGGAGCGAACTCGCTGGCCTTAAACTCTACCCAATCATCGTGATGGTGCACATCGAGCGAATGCCAATAGTCCATACCGCTACGCTTAAGGTGCTTATCGGTTATGGTAAAACCGAGCGGATGAATTAAATGTAAGCGCGCCTCAGTAATGGCACAGAGTCGGCCGATATTGCCCGTATTTTGAGGGATCTCTGGATTAAATAAAACGATGTGCAGCATTGCGCCATATATTGTACGCCCAGCGTCCAACGTCGAACATTGAATTTGATTAGGATGCCGGCTTTGGGTCACACCTCAGGGCATTGTGGGGAAAGACATTCGTCGTCTTGTTCCTTCGGTGACGGAACCGTTTGAAGCGCGTTGCAGCTACTCAACAACCAAATATATCCATACGCAGCGCTGTTTTGCGTATCAATAAGGCTGGGAATGCCTACCACTTCGTGTAAATTACGCTCGCCCAGCAAATCCCGCAATTAACCAGCGCGATAAAGACCGCAGCACTACCCATATCTTTCGCCTGTTTAGCGAGCGCACGGTGTTCTAGTGAAATATCGTCGACTAACGCTTCGATCGCAGAGTTTAAGACCTCTACGATCAATACCAAGAATACACTTCCAATTAAAATCAGACGCTCAACTAGGGGCATTGGTAGAAATAATGAGCTAATAATTAGGATACTACCTACCGTAACTTCCAAGCGAAATGCGGCCTCATTCATTGCATAGCCAAGGCCAGCCAGCGAACAGGCGCCAGCTTTTAAGAGTCGGGTATAGCCAGTGTGCTTATGCACTGATGGGTGGATATCATTTGAACTCATAACATTTAGGGATGATGTACTTTTAAATCGATTTAACCCAAGCAGTTTAAGCGAAAACGTACAGGCAAAGATAAAATGTTGGATATGCCATAATATACAAATGAAACTAGCCACAAGACAAGGCGGTAGATTAAACAGTGCAAATGGGTATTGTTGAAAGTAGGTCTGTGGCACATAATTCCCAAATCTAACGCATAAAAAGCGACACGATCTACAAAAAACTTACGTACGCCCCACACGCATGATCGCCGCGGTTACCGCATCGAGTTGTGCCTCATGTAACTGACGCTTCGGATCATACTGTTCCAGCAACCTCCAAAAACGCTTTGAATGATTCATCTCAGTCAAATGGGCTAGCTCATGTAAAATCACATAATCCTGTAATTCAGGCGCGACCAGTACCAAGCGCCAATTTAATGAAATCCCGCCACTCGATGAGCACGAACCCCAGCGACTCGCTTGATCACGCACGCTGAGTTTGGAATATTTTAAGTCCAAACATTTGGCGTGATACGCAAGTCGGCACAACATTGCGTCTTTAGCAAAACGTCGCACTAAGGCCAACAATACACCATCGGCATCGTCACTCTCATGCGGAACACGCAGGACGATCTCCGCCCCGCCCTGATCAAAGATATAATCGCCCCGTAGGCGCCCCGTCGACTCAATACGCACGGTGAACCGATCGCCGCTACCAGTTAGTTGCGGATGCTCAGTAAGCCAATTAGCCACCGAGCGCGCGCACGGCACTCTAGATAGCTGCGCCTCCAACCAGTCACGTTGGTTCTCTATGAATTTCATCGCCTCGCGATCCGAGCAACGCCACGGCACTGACACCACCGCTTGATTACTATGATTCAAACTGAGCCGTAAATGTCGCGTGCCCTTACGCCGCCGTACATCGATCGACACTGACTCTCCGCTATTAAGGCTTAAAAACATTTATTAGAAGTTACAGAAATCGCCCCTAACATTACCTAGGATCGTTCGACTCTAGCTGATCAACCACGTTTTGCGCATAGCGGCGTAGCGCTGTCTCAGGCTCCAGTTTTTTGATTCGACAGGCCGCAGCGATTTCAAATAACTGCTTGCCGAGCGCCAACTCATCGTCCGCTAATGCTTGCGCTGTCATTGCTATGCCACCCGCATCAATCACATCGGAAGCGTCCATCTGCTGCTTTAGAATCTGCTTATAAATATCCTGAGCATACATCAGAGCTGGTAATTGATTCGGTAAATCCTTAAATCGTCCAGCTTGCTCGGGCCCGCGTTTCGTCTCTTCAGCCTTGATCGCATCCCATTGCTTGAGCACTGCCTCGGAATTGCGCAACGCTCCCGTGCCGAACACATGCGGATGACGGTGGACTAATTTATCGTTCACCACCTTACACACCGCTTCAAAATCAAAATGACCCTCCTCCTTAGCCATCTGCGCGTGCATCACAACTTGCAGCAGCACATCGCCCAGTTCTTCTTCCATATGATGCATGTCGAGCCTATCTATAGTCTGCAGTAACTCACAGCACTCATCGATCAGGCAATCGGTGATCGACTGGTGTGTCTGCTCAATATCCCAAGGGCAGCCTGTATCTGGCTCGCGAAGGGCCGACACTGTCTGTAAAAGATCGTCAATAGAACTCATACCCTAATCCGCTAAATGATAGCAGCTACCTTGGCGAATGAAAAGCGTCGGCAAGGCGATTTAACAAGCTTGTTGCCCGCGAGGTTGACTGGTTATTCGATCTTAAAAAGGGCGGCCTTCTCAGGCCACATTGTAATGTGTACTATTGGTTACGGCCACGCGAACGACTCGGTGCTGCGCCCGTTGACGAAACACTTGAACTGCCTTGCGAACCACTACGACCACCTTTTGGACGACCACGGCCTTGCGGACGACCACCGCTGGCGCGACCTCGGCCTTGGGAACGACCTCCGCCGCCACCTTGGCGACCTCGACCGCTGCCACCCCGGCTCTGTTGACCTGGTGCGGGGCGTGATTTCTTCGACCGTGTCGCTGGGCGTGGCACCGCGATCTTTTCGCCGCGGCCATCGATTCTGAAAAGTGGAATGTTTTTCTTCATCGTCTTCTCGATGTCCCAGAGGTAGCCCTCTTCCACATCACTGACGAGTGAGACTGCGTTACCCGCCTTGCCGGCACGACCGGTGCGGCCGATACGGTGCACATAGTCTTCGGGAATATTGGGCAGCTCGTAATTCACTACATGCGGCAAGTCTGCGATATCGAGACCACGTGCTGCGATATCGGTCGCGACCATCGCACGGATCTTATTAGACTTGAACATGCTCAGCGCACGCTCACGGGCAGACTGGCTCTTGTTGCCATGAATCGCCATGGCGCCGATCCCTTGCTGATCTAAATACTTGGCGAGCTTATTAGCGCCATGCTTGGTGCGAGAAAAGACCAGCACCTGTGTCCATTGGCCCTGCTCGATTAATTCGGCTAGGAATTGTGGTTTTGCATTTTGAGCGACGACGTACGCCTCTTGATCGACTCGATCCGCAGTGGCATTACGCGCAGCGACTTCGACTTCGACCGCATTATGCAACATAGAATCTGCAAGTTTCTTGACCTCCTTGGTATAGGTAGCCGAGAAAAACAAGTTCTGACGCTTGGCAGGCATCAGTTGCAGAATTTTCTTAATATCGTTGATAAAGCCCATGTCTAACATGCGGTCAGCTTCGTCGAGCACCAGTATTTCGATATTCGAGAGTTGCACGTCACCACGCTGACAGAGATCGAGCAAACGACCGGGGGTAGCGACGATGATGTCGAGCCCACGGCGGAGTGCATTGATCTGAGGCTGGAAGCCCACACCGCCGAAAATCACAAACGAGCGAATGTTCACATGCTGACCGTAATCAACGATACTTTGGTGTACCTGTGCTGCTAGCTCACGAGTCGGCGCGAGCACGAGCGCACGCGGGCGCTTGTTTTGGCCGTTAAACTCAGCGCCGGAAAGAATCTGCAGCATAGGCAAACTAAAGGCAGCGGTTTTACCCGTGCCAGTTTGTGCGCCGCCGAGGACGTCGCGGCGATCCAGCACAGCTGGAATGGCACGTGCCTGGATCGGCGAAGGGATGGTATAGCCTTTAGCTTCAACGGCTGCAACGAGTTCGGGAAGAAGTCCCAGTTCAGAAAATGACATAACGATTTGCTTTGAGTAGTGAGGCGCGCTGGCTGTCTAAATAGACGATACTCCGATCATGCGACTCGTAGATGGCTGAGTCATTATTGACTGCAGCTTGGATAATAAGTGCATGCTAAAAAAGTCGGATCTCTCCCGAAGCATGCGGCCGCGCTTTAACGATACGGCAAAGATAGAGCGGCAGGTGTATCGTAAAGAATGCCGTACGCCTAGCAAAAAGAGTCGGGCCACTGTCTTGCCTGGACACTAAAATAAGATCCCAGTTGCTCGATTATAGCTTAATAGAGAGATTTGGCGCCAGTGCCTATCAGGCTGCGTTACATCCACTGCTTAAAAAACACTCTATCTTTTGCGACCTACCGCTTCGGGTTGACTTCGCAAAAGGTCGTGACGAAGTCGCCCATCATATCACGCAATTCTGCTTTAATAACTTCCACTTGCTTCGATCCGGAACTGGAACTGCCACGGCGGCGCATTTCAAAGACTGTCGCGACAGTCTTTTCACTGTTACGATCAATCGTTACAAAATCGCGCACCTGCACAATCAACTCAAATTCACCAGAAGCAATACGACTAGAGGTATCGACTGAAAGTCGAATCAGCGGGATGTTCACCTCTGGTTGATTCAATACGTAGGTATTCAACGCGACATTTCCGCGCCTGAGTTGGAGTTCCATGATATCATTTAGATCGAGACGTTCACTCGATTGAATATCAGAAGCCATGGATGTATCCACAGTCATGTACAGCGAATAGATGCCTTTCAAATGAGCGCTTGTAGCCTCATTAGTAGCGGCAACAAATTGAAATGAAATCAGAAACGAAAGGAATAGGTAAATACGTCGCATCATAAGTTGATAAGGTTAAGTGATAGTAATCGAAAAGAAGCTTTGCTGTGGTACAGCAAATAATGATTTTGTAAATTTAATCCTGAACTAATCTAAAACAACCCAAAAAATACTGCGGTGGATCATGTGATAGTCTACACGCGACTATTGACAAGCCTCCGCACCTCACGAATCTACACATTATGCGTATACTTCTACTCGTCCTGTTCAGTCTTTTATGCATCTCTTGCACATCCACCAAGAAGCCCGTGCTCACGAGTGTCACTATTCTCGACATCAACCCACGGTATATTGAGGCCGAGGCTTTCAGGCGAGTTGCTGAGTATTTGACTGGCAAGGAAAACCTCGGAGATCGAGTCATTGTTCGCACTGATCGAAGTGAACGTGCGGGCTACTACTTCGTGCTGATCCTCGACCAGCAAGTTCGCGACCTTCCAGCAGGCACCTATATCGAAGGCGAAATCTATTCGCCACAATCACTCGATGCGCAAGAACACATCTTTAAGCTGCCCTCAAAACTACCAAAAAATAATGAAATATTCATCGGTCTAACAGGTGAAGACTGGCCGAATCAAAGTGCCATACCTGCAGCTTGGCGTTTCACGATCAAGAACTCTAATGGTGAGGTGCTCGCCACAGAAAAGAGCTATCTTTGGAGTTTCTAAGCTTAGCAGGCTCAGACTACCGCGCCACACTGTTCGCCCATCTTAGCATATACTTCACGGCCGAGCGCGGCTTGGTCTAAAAGATCATTGTCAAAACGGATGGCGCCTGGCTTGTAAACCGTCGTCACACACGAACCGCCGAAAGAGAAATACCCTTTGGCCGCCCCCTGCTCAACCTGTGACCCGGCTTGATAGGTCTGATGCATACCACCAACGCACGTCGCGCCGACTTCCATCACGATCATCTTGCCGAATGCATCCGACGCAACCTCGGTAATCATACGGCGATTTTCCCACAGAATCGACAGCTTACGGCGTAGCGCCAGCGGGCTCACAGAGCGCAAACTACCGCTCAACATACGAGCCACGCCAGGTTGACCTGCCACGGGAAAGTGAAAACGGTGGTAATCCACTGGGCACAAACGAGAGATCAACATCGAGCCGCCTTCAAACTCCGCCGCCAATTCGGCACTGCCGAGGAACTTTGCTAAATCGAAACGCTGCCCTTTGATATAAAAACTGTCCGCCGCACTGACGTCTGCAATAGCCAGATGTCGCCCATCCGCGGGAAACGCGGCAACCGACTCACCCGCCACAATCGGCCGTGCGCTTGGCTTAAGCTTACGATAGAAAAACTCGTTAAAGGAACCATAGCTATCGACATCAGCCGCGAATTCTGCGACGTCCACCGCATAGTCGTGAATGAACGGCGCGACCTTCTCGCGACTCGCAGAGCGATCCATGCGCCAGCCGTACCAACGCGAAAACCACAATCGCTTCACGGCGACCGCGACAGTCAGGCGACCCAAAGGATTACCATAGGCCCAGCGCAAGAAAGCTTCGCCATAAACTGACTCGGTTTCTACCAAGCCAGTGTGACGATTAAAAAATTCAATTGGGGCCTCAAATTGTTCGTTCAGATTCATACCATTAATCGATGGCTGGCCTGCGGCCATATTCTCGTTGATTCGTGTTAATTTCCTGCAGCGTCGATTCCTTCGGCTCGGTGGTGTGGAACTTTGAGACTGCCACACGCTGCGACGTATAGATGCCAGTATGTCCGCTAAAGTAATAAGCCGTGAAACAGGCGACGGCGTAATAAACAGTATTTTCAGCGCCAAACAACTCGATCCCCATCATCGTGCACGCCAGAGGCGTATTCGTGGCCCCCGCAAATACAGCAATAAAGCCGAGCCCTGCAAACAGATCGACTGGTGCGTCCGAAAGCATGGCGAGGGTATTACCTAGGGTGGCTCCGATGAAAAACAACGGCGTCACTTCCCCGCCCTTAAAGCCGAAGCTTAATGTGATTGCCGTCAGCAATAGCTTCCAAAACCAGCTAAACCAGTCGGCACCGCCCTCGGAAAAAGCCGACACAATACTCACGCCGTCCGCGTGTGGCGAACTTACACCAAGACCGAGATAATCGGTCGTCCCCAAGCAATAACTAATACCCAGCACCAACACAGCACCGACTGCAGGAATCAGCCACTTGCGGCCAATCAACTGCTGGCTCTTTGCCTTTAGGCGATGCGACAACGCGGCAAATCCATAACTGGCCAGACCAAAACAAGCACCAGCGCTCAGTACCTTGAGTAACAACAACACATCAAACGAGATAAAGGACATTGCCCCCATCGCCTCCTTTGCAGAATAGCCAATCGAATAGTGCGTATGATGAATTGGAAACGAAGTGCAAGTGATGTCGGCCACCAAACTCGCAAACAAGCACGGCATCAGCGCATCATATTTAATTCGCCCAACAGCCAGCACTTCCAAGGCAAAAATTGCCCCTGTGACTGGCGTGCCAAATACCGCGCCAAAGCCCGCGGCCATACCTGCCATCAATAAGATGCGCTTATCCTCATGGTGAAGAGCCAATTTCTTAGCGAAATAATCGGCCACACTGCCACCCATCTGTACCGCTGTGCCCTCGCGCCCAGCCGAACCACCAAACAAATGCGTAATTATAGTCGTCACCATTACCAGCGGCGCCATTCGAAACGGAATCCCACCGCCCGGTTCATGGATCTCATCCATGATTAAATTATTACCCGCTTCAGTGTTTTTGCCATATCGGCGGTACAGCCAATAAATCCAGACGCCCGCCAGTGGCAATAGCCCAAGTAACCACAAGTTGGCCTGACGAATCTGCGTCGCCGACTCCAACAGCCATAAAAACAACGCCACCATCGCCCCCACCGCCACCGAGACTGGCAACACTAGCAGCGACCAGCGAATCATATGCCGCGCGGTCCGCAATTGTTCAAATTTATATTTAGGGGGTTCAAACATAATTAACCACATCTTGCTTGGCTTGATTCGAACCAACTGTAAAGCCTCCCCTTTAATCGCCTGATACGATCCAGGATGTAATAAACAAATACCCGAAATAAATTGGTATTAGGCCTTGATCTTTAGCTGTCGCGCCCGTTTATTCCTCCGCTTTCACTTTCAACCAAGAGCACACCATGTCACAACACAACAGTTTCAGAGCATCCACCGGCGGCGGCGGCAAGAAAAACAGAACAGTCCTCAAGCGTTTCGAACGCGTGGACCTCCTTCGCCAACGCGGCGAATGGAAGGAAGGCGATCGCGTGGTCGGCATCAAAAAGACTAAACCAGCTGAATAAACCTCTTGGTTTAACATTTTTAAGAAGCCCTGCCTATCGGTAGGGCTTTTTTGTACTTTGTGTAGCGCCACAATACACCAAGTAAAGCCCCTTGTGCTCACAAACGACAAAAATCCCAGGATCCACATCCTGAAGCCGCGACTTACATTAAAAATGGCCCGCTTCACTTGAGCAGACAGTTACCTGTCATTGCTTCGGGCTGTTCAAGTCCCATTAGTTTAAGAATTGTTGGAGCAATGTCGCCCAATGCGCCGCCCTGCGCAATCGCACGTCCCTGGCAATCACCACCGTACACTACGATCTCAACTGGATTCAACGTGTGCGCGGTGTGCGGCCCGTTGTTATCCGGATTCCAGAGTTGATCAGAGTTGCCGTGATCTGCAGTGATCACTGCATGGCCGCTAACGGTATCCACCGCATCAAGTAGATCCTGCACACAAGCATCGACGATCTCACATGCTTTGATACAGGCGGCAATCACACCAGTGTGCCCGACCATGTCAGGATTCGCGAAGTTCACTACCACTAGGCCATACTTGCCAGATTTGATCGCTTCGACAGCTGCATCACGAATGCCGTAGGCCGACATTTCTGGCTTCTCATCATAAGTCGCGCAATCTTTACGACTCGGGATCAGCGCACGATCTTCGCCGGGGAATGGCTCTTCGCGGTAATCGTTAAAGAAGAAAGTAACATGCGGGAATTTCTCAGTCTCGGCGCAGCGAAACTGTGGAATACCCTGATCAGAAATGTAGCTCGCGAGGATATCTTTCATCTTCTCGGGTTTGAAGAAGATGATGTGATCGCATAGACCCTTTTGATATTCACTCAATGTCGAAAAGTGAATATCCAGCTTTTCGCCGCGAGCAAAACCATCGAAATCGTCTTGAATGAAAGCACGAGTCAATTCACGTGGACGATCGCCACGGAAATTACAGAAAATCACCGAGTCGCCAGCAGCGATACTTGCGACGGGCTTGCCATCATCGCCGAGCACAGCAGTGGGCGGACAGAACTCGTCACCCTTTGTGCCTTCAGTCTCAGGATGGTCGTATTGGTATTGAATCGCGGCTTCAGCAGACGTAGCAGTGGCTTCGATACTGCGGCCAGTCAGGCAATCGTATGCGCGTTGCACACGATCCCAGCGGTTGTCACGATCCATCGCCCAGTAGCGGCCAGTCAGCGACGCGATCTTACCAAGGCCGATCCTCGTCATTTCAGCTTCGGCTTCCTTGATGAACTGTTTGCCACTAAATGGACCTGTATCGCGGCCATCGGTGAAGGCGTGCAGATATAGCTCCTCAATGCCCTCTTCCTTGGCGATACGAATCAACCCGTAAATATGCTCAAGCATTGCGTGCACGCCTGCGTCGGACACGAGACCCATAAGGTGCAGTGCAGTGCCCTTGGCCTTCACATTAGCAAACGATGCCTTAAGGGTATCGCTGTCCTTCACCAAGCCAGTCTCTATACCCTTGTTAATGCGGACCAACTCTTGATCCACCACGCGGCCAGCACCGATATTTTGGTGCCCCACTTCGGAGTTGCCCATAATGCCCGCTGGCAAGCCCACATCGAGCCCACATGCCATGATCTCTGTACGAGGCCACTCAGTTGTGAGGCGATCCGCGCAAGGTGTCTTGGCAAGTTTCACTGCATTATAGGAGTCGTGCTCGGAGTTATGATTCTCTCCCCACCCGTCACGGATGACAAGGACTACAGGTTTATAAGCATCAGGCATAGTTGGTCTGTTGAGATGAATGTCTAGAATTTATTAAAAAAGATAGCCAGATTGAGACAGGCCAGAAATCGACAGAATCGCAAGGTATAGGAAAAGCAAGAGCGCACCCTCATATCGGCTGACGATGTGTCCGCTCTTAAAGATCCATAAAAGCAGCACTGAAAGTAGCACTAATGCGGGAAACTCGATCAGTAGCAATTCATCGTGTACATCCATACCCGCAATAATCGAAGCGCCGCCGCCGATCAGCAGCATATTAAACAGGTTAGAGCCCACGATATTACCCGCACACAGATCGCCATGCCCGGCGCGTACCGCTGCGATCGAAGCGGCCAACTCTGGCAAACTCGTGCCAATCGCCACGATCGAGAGGCCGATAAACAAATCACTAATGCCCATCCGGGTCGCAATCTCGACACTGCAGCCAACGAGAAGACTGGCCCCCAAAGCCAATGCTCCAGCACCAAGTGTAACAATTAACAACGCCTTGCCCGTCGATTTATGCTGAACCTGCTCAGCGTTTTGAGCGAATTCAGATGCAACTGCTGAAGAATCCTGCTGTTTGGCACCACGCACAATATAGACTAAATAAGTCACTGTCAGGCCTAGCAAGACCATGCCCTCAAAGCGATGAAATCCACCGCCAAGGGCAAACACGGCAAATAACAGCGTGACCAAAATCAGAATCGGCACTTCGCGACGAATCAGACGTAGGTTAACCTGCAGAGGCGATATAATTGCTGCGACTCCAAGAATTAAGCCGATGTTGGCGATGTTACTCCCAAGAATATTGCCCAACGCGATACCAGGATTGTCCCTAGCGGCCATCAGCGAGGTCGCCATTTCCGGCATCGAGGTCGCAATCGACACCACAGTCAGGCCAATTACCACTGGATTGATCTTCAAGTTACTCGAAATCGCCACAGCCCCATGAGTCAACCAGTCGCCGCCGACAGCCAGCGCAACAAACCCCATCAGCATAACAGCTGTGAGTGTCCATAGAGGAAAATCGGGATACTGTAGACTGATAAGTGCGAGTGACATTGGATTTTAATAGAAAGGCACTACAGGTGCCTGATCGAGCGCAACCTAACATTCGTGAAAGCGAAACATCTGCGAGAAAATTCTGTATGCTTGACTTGAGAAGTCAAAAAAACACATTCGCCGTTTTTACATGGCCTTCAGTATCAAATTATGGTTTTAGACCTCAAAAACACGCTCAACCTCCCAGAAACCGCCTTTCCAATGCGCGGCAACCTCGTTGAACGCGAACCCGCTCGTACTGAGCACTGGGGGGAACTTGACCTTTACGGCAAAATCCAAGCGAAGAATGCCGCGGGTCCGAGCTTCATTTTGCACGACGGACCACCGTTTACCAACGGCGACCTGCACCTTGGCCACGCCCTGAATAAGACATTGAAGGACACTATCTTACGCTTCAAGTGGATGCAGGGTTACAACGCCCCTTATATCCCTGGTTGGGACAGTCATGGCTTACCAATCGAGCACAAAGTCTCTCGTGAACTACAAGATACCGGGCGCACCGACTACACCGCGCTCGAAGTGCGTGAAGCCTGCGCAAACTTCGCCGACAAATACCGTCTGAGCCAGCGCGAGCAGTTCAAACGCCTCGGAATTTTGGCTGATTGGGACAACGAATATTGGACCATCCACCCAGATTACGAAGCGACTGAACTCGAAACTTTCGCCAGCTTCGTTGAAAAAGACATCGTTTACCGAAGTAAGAAGCCAGTTTACTGGTCAATTCCTTGCGCGACCGCTCTGGCAGAAGCCGAGATCGAATACCGTGACCACAAAAGCGTTTCGATCTATGTAAAGCTCGGCCTCTGCGCTGAAGCACTCAAGGCACTCGTGCTCGAAGAGCCTGCTTCGGTGCTGATCTGGACCACCACAGCATGGACCTTGCCTGCCAACATGGCAGTCTCGGTGAATCCAAAGATCGAATACAGCGCGCTCAAGACCAGCAATCAAGGCACCATCATCGTCGCCACTGCTCTGCGCGATGAGGTTATCGAAGCCTGCAAGCTTGAAGATGCAGAAACGATTAATACTTTCCTCGGCACCGCGATGGAGAAGCTCGAAGCGCGTCACCCATTTATTGACCGCCCGAGCCCGATCCTACTCGCCGACTACGTCACCACCGAAAGTGGCACTGGTTGCGTGCACACAGCGCCAGGCCACGGTCAAGACGACTATATCACCGGTATCAACAACGGCATCGAAGTGTATTGCCCACTCGATGACAATGGTTGCTACGTCGACGATGGCCAAGTGCCTGCCGAGTTGGTCGGCCTCTCGGTGCTCGAAGATGGTAAAATCAGCGATGCCAACCGTGGCGTACTGAAAATTATCGGCCAAAACGGCTCTTTAATCGCCAAAAAGACCATCACCCACAGCTACCCGCATTGTTGGCGCTCCAAAACTCCTGTGATTTTCCGCGCGATGGATCAATGGTTCATCGCGCTCGACAAGGGCGGCGACCGCAAGCTCGCACTCGAAGCACTCGATGCTGTCAACTTTATCCCAGCTTGGGGTGAGAAACGTATCCGCGCTGCTGTTGAAAACCGCCCTGACTGGTGCATCAGCCGCCAGCGTACATGGGGCGTGCCTATCCCAGCCTTTTATAATGAAGATGGCGAAGCATTTATCGACGCCGGCGTCATTCGCGCCATTGCTAAGAAAGTCGCCGTCGATGGCACTAATATTTGGTTTGAGCAAACTTCCGGCGAACTACTCGAAGGCATTACCTTGCCAGACACTTGGCCAACCGCGGATCAGCTCAAAGCTGGCACAGATACACTCGATGTCTGGATCGACTCAGGCACTAGCCACCGCGCCGTGCTGCAAAAGCGCGCCAATTTAAGCTGGCCAGCAGATCTATACCTCGAAGGTAGCGATCAACACCGTGGTTGGTTTCAAAGCTCGCTCTGGACTTCTGTCATCGCCGATAAAGCCGCGCCCTATAAGAATTTACTCACTCACGGTTTTGTCGTAAAAGAAGATGGCACCAAGCTCTCCAAGAGCGACGGAGCGGCCCGCCCACTTCCCGAATGGATCCAAAGTTACGGTGCAGACGTCGTGCGCCTATGGATCTGCTCGCAAGATTACCGTGGCGATGTGCCAGTATCCGATAAGATCGTGCGCAATGTTTCAAACAATTATCGCAACATACGTAATACCCTGCGCTTCCAGATCAGTAACCTATTTGATTTCGACGCAGCCATTAATGCGGTGCCATTCGTCGAACTGAATGCAATTGACCAGTGGGCACTCGACGAACTCGCACAACTCGTGCGTAAGGTTACCGAAGCTTACGAAGCCTACGAATTCCACCGCGCATTTAAGGATATCATTGATCCATTCTGCGCGAATGTACTTTCGGCCACTTACCATGACATCCTCAAAGATCGTCTCTACACCTGTGCGCCTAATGATCCGCTGCGCCGCTCTTCACAGACTGCGATCAGTATCATATTTAGCGTATTCACACGCTTAGTCGCGCCATTGATCCCACACACCGCCGATGAGGCATGGAGCTACGCCCAGAACGACAGTGATTTTACCGACAAACCGATCGCACTGAGCGACTGGCCTTTTGTGGATAACGCGTGGGATCAGCCCGAAGTCGCCCGTGACATCCGTGCTTTACGAACTTTCCTCTCCGAAAAGCTCAACGATGGATTAGAAGAACTGCGCCAAAAGAAAGTAATTGGACAAAGCCTCGATGCAAAAGCTACGATTACTGGCTCGCGGAGTAATCCAGAATTTGCTCGCCTCAAACAATATGAATCCGATCTACCGGAACTCTTCATTCTTTCTCAGGTCACTGTCGTCGAAGATGCCACTGCAACCGAACTTACAGTCGAAGTCGCGCATGCTGATGGCGTACGCTGCCCGCGCAGTTGGCGCTGGGTGCCTGCACTCGTCGAGACCGATACTTGGGGCGCTGTCTCCCCGCGTTGCGCTAAAGCACTTAAACAAATTTTAGACTCTACTCAATAACACCCCACTCTATTTAATCAATGGCTATCAAAAAAAACAAGGCATCCGCCGCTAAAAAAGTTGTCGCTAAAAACTCTGCAACTAAGGCTAAGACGAAAAAGGCTGTTGCAAAAAAACCTGCAACCAAGGCTAAGGCAAAAAAGACTGTCGCAAAAAAGCCTGCAACCAAGGCTAAGGCGAAAAAGGCTGTTGCAAAAAAACCTGCAACCAAGACTAAGGCAAAAAAGGCTGTTGCAAAAAAGCCTGCAACCAAGGCTAAGGCGAAAAAGGCTGTTGCAAAAAAACCTGCAACCAAGACTAAGGCAAAAAAGGCTGTTGCAAAAAAGCCTGCAACCAAGGCTAAGGCGAAAAAGCCTGTTGCAAAAAAACCTGCAACCAAGGCTAAGGCGAAAAAGGCTACGTCTAAAAAAACAACAACTAGTAAAGCCACTAACGCTAGTCCTTTAGCCAAGAATCCATCGGTCGCACGGGAAGGTGAAGCTTCTAGCAATAAGGCCACTCCGATCGCTTTTTCTTTTGATGACGTAGAGGCTCTCGTTGCAAATCGTAAAAAAGAGATTAAATCGACAGCTGATGAAACTGCGGCAAAAAAGAAACTCCTACCGGTTAAAAAGAAGACCATCGTCGAAGATAAGCCTGTTAAAAAACGCGTACTCGGCGCTGCCTCACTGGCAGACATTTTAGGCTTCAACCCAGCAGAAAAGAAAAAAGTCACTTCACTCGAAGATGAGTCGATCCCTAAAAAGTGGAAGAAATATTACAAACTTCTGCTCGATCTTCGTCAGCACGTTAGCGATGAACTCGATCTCCATACCTCCGACACACTGCAACACGCATCGCGCGATGAAGGAGATCGTAAACTCGAGTCTGATGCTGGTACCGATGCGTTTGACCGCGACTTTGCACTCAGCCTCGTATCAAGTGAGCAAGAAGCCCTTAACGAAGTCGAAGAAGCGATACTTCGCATTAAAGAAGGCACTTATGGCGTCTGTGAAGTCACAGGCAAAACGATCAGTAAAGATCGCCTCGCAGCCGTGCCCTTTGCTCGCTTCTCAATCGAAGGCCAAGCTGAATTCGAAAAAAACCAACGCCGTAAGATCGAGCGCATGGCAGGTGGACTTTTCGCTGACAGTGCCGATGCGCCAAAGATCACGTCGGACGATGACGAATGAACGGACGACACACGTGCCCCTGAGACTAACTTTAATTTAGTTTGATGCGATCCTGGCGTAAAGCCAGTCACTACCATCGCGAATTGCCCTGGCGTAAAGCCAGTCACTACAGGTTTTTGTAGCGAGCGGGTTTATCCCGCGATATCCTGCACCACAAAAAAAAGCCCCATTCCACGTTTAAATTGAACACTGTAAACACTTCCTATAAGCGATTATTCACCACTGCGCTGATCGTGTTTGCGGCCGATCAGCTCACCAAGATCTGGATTTTCAACACTATGGCGTTGGATAGTTATTTCTATCCGCACGATGCAGATGTCATCGAAGTGATCAAAGATTTCTTTTACATCGTACACATTGGTAACGAAGGGGCGGCATGGGGAATGTTGTCAGGCCATGGCGAAATTCTCGCACTTTTTGCATTGATTGCACTCTCTGCGATTTACAGGTTTCGCCACACACTTGAGCTTCACCGCAGCGCGATGCAACTCGCATTTGGTTTACTAGTCGGCGGCGTACTCGGTAACCTCGTCGATCGTCTGGTGCACGGACATGTCATCGACTTTCTCGATTTCCATTTAGGCTTTACCATTCCTTGGGTCTTGCCGACTGGGCGCTATCCCGCGTTTAATGTAGCAGACTGTGGTATCGTGATTGGAGTATTCACCTACATTACCCTGAGTTTTTTTCAGCCCAACACCACAAAAGGCGACGTTCAATGATCGTCAACAAAAGTCGGGACCTATATCTCAGTGCTAAGGGATTACATAATCTAGCAATGACATACTGATTAAACATACCACTAGGACGACTATTTAGTCCATAATCAGGCACACAATAAACGGCACGACATTAAAGACTATTACCGTGATCTTAAACAGCCCGAGGAATGCATAGATGATGATATTAAACGCATCACGCGAAATCGGAAACCACCGCTGTTGAATATCATAAATAAAGTCGGGAGCAAATGCGACCCATGCAGACCAGAAAACAAGTAAACCGCCATTCAGAATGGTGCACCACTTAAAAAACGACGTGAGGGTAGCTAGATCCATGATCTTATATTATTTAACTGAAGTGGTATGTTAAGCAAAGCGTTACCATCTATCAAGCCCATGGGGATCTTTTAATAAAAATAAATCAATCGTTGCTGCGAGAATAGGGACACCATGCGGACATCTAAACCATGCCATAAGTATTCAGTCTTGAGATGTGACTGTTTAAATATTGGCTAGTACTTTAAAATGACATTCTCAGAATTCGTGATGCAGTGCACATCCATATTAAGATCCTATTCGAACTGACGTTCTCAGTATTTAATTCATCTTGTAATTACCGAGGAATCATTACCTAGAGCAATCAAAGCCTGTTCGAGTTTATTCGGGACATTATCGTTGGACTTCTGGCAGGCGAGGACAACAGCACCAGCAATTGGGCACATCAAACTCATTTGGATCTGTATTTTCGGCTCCTCTATTTGGAGGGCCGCGCTTAACTGGTCACGCAAGATCTCGGACTGCTCTAGCAGTCCGCCCACTAACACCAGCGGCGCGGTGCCGAGCTTCACTTTACGATAAGTCGTGGAGATGGCCACGACCAATTCGCGTACGGCATGATTCAGAATATCTGCTGCGACACTGACTCCTTCTTGAGACAAGTGTATCACCACAGGCGCAAGCTCAGCGATATGTGAATTGTTAATCTCGCCGCTCTTTAATTTACACAGCAGGTGTTCAATCGTATTGCAGCTTAACAGCTTCAAGACATTGCTTTGCCAGCGCCCCGAGGGTCGACGCCCATCGGACTCTTGAAAAGTCATTTGCACGGCTTTTCGGCCAATCCAAAAACCACTACCCAAATCGTCAAAGGCCGCCCCCCAACCCCCAGTTCGATGAATGATGCCATCGACATCGCGTCCCAAGCAAATCGAACCAGTGCCTGCGACTAACATTAGCCCTGGGCAATCACCAAGGGCCCCAACCAATGCGATGTGCGCATCGGAAGTCAGTATCGGGGGCTCTGATGGCACTGGTATTAAGCTGCCTAAGGTGTCGCGAATCTCGGCTTTGTTGTGAGCAGTAGCAGCACCGGCGAGACCAAAGCACGAGGCGATACACTCAATCTCATCGGGTAAGTTTACAAATGTCTGATTCAACAATTGCTGGAGAGTGGCCCGAAGCGCCTGACTGCTTATTTGTTGAACATTTGACGGGCCAGTAACAGCGCGTCCGAGAATATGTCCAGATTCCGAAATAAGAAGACTGCGTGTGTGTGTGCCACCACCATCAATACCTAAATATGCTCTCATGGTTTCGATTATACATCGATATCCTCGAAACACTCAAGGCAGGTAATTTTAAATTCATCAAACAGCCGCCCGTAGCATATCAAATCTGACCGAAAGATAATTACTTAAGGGGCATTCATCTAACAACTTCCTAGGCACTGGATTGACTGCGGTTGCCCCTTTAGGACACGACTCATGCAGACTGGCGCTCTATCACCATTTAATTTGATGGGTGTCGCGCCTCCGAGAGATAACGCGTGGCTTCAAGCCAGCTCGACGCTCTCAGCTCACAGCTGATAATCGCCCATTAATCATCTGTACTCTGAAGCAATCACGCCCCCAGTGCCTCTTTAACGTTGTTTCTTTGCAAGCAATTGCAATCCCAACGAGCTGAACTTTTTAAGTTAGGTCGATGGCATCGCCTATTCTAGGTTGTTGATTCAATCCAGTCCCTCCTCGGATCACTCTGCAGCCAACATCCAGCCTTCTTCCAGGCCTACGCGGCAACTACCCGCTGATGGAATCTGAGTATTATGAACTGATATCACTAGCCTGCTATACGACTAGTGGCATAATCGAGGTGAGCGCAGACTACTTACAGAAATTGTGCTGCTGCTGCGAACTCAGTGGGCAATTCAGTAGCCACGTAAGTTGATGTGGTCGCTCTGAACCATTGGTGCACGTTGCCCATTTTATTGAATGATACATCTCTTCCGTGATAATCAGCGTAATCGCCGCTCCTGAGGGGCCGCGCGCTGCTTCGAACGATACGGTGTATCTAGTTTGTTGGCGAACGTGAAAGCTCGAAGTTGATCACGTACGATAGGGCGGTCTACTGAGCGCAGAATGATGCAATTTATTCGCTACCATCGTTCAAGTACGATAGTCAGCACGGCTGAGTAGAGCAGGCCTCAGGCAGGCTGATTGTATCGACGTATCTGCGGCACTCCATCCAGCAAGTCGCAAACCGGCTCACTACCTGAAAGCGCTTCAAAGCGCTCAGCTTGATCAAATTCCACAAGCAAACGCCGCGCATCTTCAGAATGCGCAGTGCGCACTGGCTTATAACTTAAAAAACCCTCGACTACGGGAATCGGTCGCAGGTCTTTCGGTAAGACTCGATGCAACTCGCCCACAAAGCGAAGCGCAGCTGCAAAGGTGCTGACACCTGGGCCATGATACCAGCCCCGGCCTTTCTCAAAAACACCACGAATTGTCGGATTTCCTTGAGTCGTATGATAAGTAGATAGTACCGCCTCAAGAATCAGCGTGTGGCGCCCCACCCTAGAAAGCTGCTGAGCAACTGCGCTAATGCACTCACCAAACTCAAATGATTGGATCACAGCTCCACCCGACCAAGCCACGCCGCAAGACTTTGAGCGCGCACTGTAGCCCAGATCAACTGCTAACAGTGGTAAGTCAGGCTCAAGATCCTTGGTATAGCGCTTCATATGTTTGTAAATTAATTATTTTTTCAGCCTTACGGAAGTGTTTTTATGCTTCGTGCCTCAACGATTTAAACATGCTCGACACATACCAAAATTATTCGGCTTCAACTGTCATTGCATTGTAATGATGGCACCTTAACCTCGCAGACTCGTTTTAGGCTGAATTGTACAAAAGGCGCCCGATTGGCATAAAACCAATCCGATAATACTATCAATCGATCTGGGGTCGAGTTTAGTTAAGTCTAAATTATCCACACTTTAGTTATAGAATCATCCTGTCCAGACTTACTATTTTCCCTAAAATAAAATGACGGTGGAACTAAACGCATGACCACTTAATTTTTGTCACACAGACACCAAGCTAACTCAGGTGCGGTAATTATGGCCCTGGGCGATGGGTTTTCTACCCCGACTAATAGTCCCAGTTTCCCGCCCCGCACTCGGCGAATAAGTCGGCAATAATTGAGAGACCACCAAACCATGCAAACAATCTGCTAGGATGATTGCAACAGCTTGTTCCTCGCTACTGGAATTTTTATTAGCTAAGGTTATAAGTGAAATCCGCCAACTAGCCATCTACCGAAATAGGGTTCTATTGACATTGATTAACTGATCCTAATTGGGCTTTATTAATATTACTCACAACCTTTAAATCAGTAACTATACCGAAACCGTAAAGTGAATACATATCTAATCATATCCTCACTACTGACCTTTTTAACGGCATTCTTTTATGCAACTGCTATTAGTGCGGCTAAAATCAATGATTCCCACAGTAAGCTTTATGTAAATTTTTTAATATCAATAGCGATATGGTCGTTAAGTTATTTTTTTTGGCGCATCTCCAGTAGGGAATTTCAAGCGGATTACTATTGTCGACTACTGACAGGTGGATCGATCTTTATGCCGATTACAGCATATCATTTTTCGATTATAATATCAGGTGAAAAAGTAAACCGAGCTCTAAAATATGGCTACATCGTAGCACTTCTTCTATGCCTACTGCTGCCTTCAGGATTAATCGTGCAGGGTGTTAAGCCTAAATTAGGGCATCGTTATTGGCCAGAAGCAGGCCCGTTAGCTTGGTTATACCTGACATACTTTTCCGGGTATTTAATATTAAGCGCTAAGTTATTTTTTCGTGGATGGAGAGAGCATCTAGGTAATCGTGCGAAAGGGAATCTTTTCATGCTATTAACATGGATTGCGGGATGTATCGGAGGTATCACGAATTTTCCACTTTGGTTTGATATCCCGGTGCAACCCTATGGAAATGTTTTCCTTGTTCTTTCCTTAGTACTTCTATCCCAAGGGCTATACTGTGATATATTTACTGTGCGCTTTCAGTTATATAAAAATTTATTTCAGCTAATCCTGTGCGCTACTGCAACCTTGATTTACCTACTAATTATAACCCATTACTTCAGTGCGCTAAATACCCCACTCTCCCCCCATTCGATCGGGATCCATGGTATCGGCTCATTCCTAGTAATTGCTTTAATTTTTTGGCTCGTCTCCTCCATTAAACATCAGGTTGAACACATACTAGAAGCTGTATTTCTAAATGAATCAACGATTGGTTTAGCAGAGTTAAAAAAACTGCCGACTAAGTTTGCTGAACTTAATGACCATCAGTCGCTGCTTAACCTAATTGCAAAAGTAATTGAGCGATCTGTTCCGACTAAAAATATAGCCATTTTCGTAAAAGAATTCGAAGGGCACCATTATCGCATACTGGCGGAGCTCGGCAAGTTCCCTAATTCAAAGGAAGTTATTGAGCTTACGACTAATAATCCACTGCTAGTATCGCTCGCTGAGCTCCCAAGAATCCTAGATATTAATAAAGTATCTAAGAATATCGATTTCTCCGTCTATCAAAGCTTAGTTGTCCTACGCAATGCATTGAATACATCAATGATCATTCCGATTTTTACAAATCAACAACTATATGGCCTGATCTCACTCGGGCCACTTAAGGGCAAGCAAAGTTGGGACAATGAAACGACTGCGGTTTTATTTGCCCTGGGTGCCCATACGGGGATTCATTTTCGAACGATGGAATTGGAAGCAATCATTAATCTGCGCAGTGCCGAATTGGAACATCGTAATCAACAACTAGTAAAGGCACACACAGAAAAGCACAACTTCTTAGCCAGCTTCAGCCACGAGATTCGTAATCCTCTCAATGGTATAATCAACATTTCACAACTGCTCCTAGAAGAGAAAGGATTGACTGAGACTCAAGCCGAATTGATCAATTACCTTACTTCATGCAAGCAGCATCTAGAGCAACTGATTATACCTACTTTAGATTATAGTAGCCTCGAAGCTGGGATTTATAATTGTACTGAAGAAACGTTTGATGTGAATACCATTATCAAGAGTGTAATAGCCATGCATGCTCACCAAGCGGCAAGCAAGGGCTTGAAGTTGGATTACAATTTAACAGAAGAAACTCATAACTGGTTTGGGGCAGTCACACCACTCAGACAGATACTTATCAACCTAATATCTAATGCGATCAAGTACACCTCCAGCGGGTCCGTGAACTTACAGTTGAGCGTTCAGCAGGTTGATCAATATATTAATGCAACATTCACTATCTCAGATACCGGGCCAGGAATTCCAACTGACCAGCATGAAGAAATATTCGAACCACTTACACGCCTCGCAGAAAACCACTTAAGTCTACCTGGCTCTGGAATCGGGCTTTCGATTTCTCGAAGGATTGCGCAAACCCTAAGTGGCTCGCTTAATC